>WNFU01010266.1_pt1 | contig 10388 bp, 8 predicted proteins | sample 5400121 | NCBI WGS metagenome assembly WNFU01 (sample SAMN13153360, study PRJNA577476) | soil metagenome | isolation source: 100 cm soil or saprolite under grassland replicate 1 | place: USA:California | collected 2016-06-15
CGTGTTCAGACGGGTGCATGGGAGCCGCTGATGGACGGTAAGTCGTGGCGGGAGAACGGGTTACGGTTGCGGCGCAAGCCGAACAGGGAAGTAGAGGCGTCGAGCAGTACTCTTCTGCGCTCCTGAGCCTGCGCGTAGGCCACTGAGCGCCGATAATCGTGCGCGTCGGGGGCAGTTGCTCGATGCGGCTGCGTCACCGTGCTGTCGCTCCAAGCCCCGCCGGAGCGCGCCGCCGCGTCAGCCAGACTGCGTCGGCCCGTGTTGCCTTCGCGGAGTGATCGACCGCTCGGCCTCCGGGGTTTGGATCTTTCGGGGCCACCTCACGTTCACTTGCGTTACGGCCCGGTGACTCGCTCACCATCCCTCTGATGGCTTTGTCGATAGGCTTCAGAGTCTCGGTTTCCCTCCACCCTGCTATCCAAGCTACGGGGCGTCTGGCTCTTGCCCCGGCGGGACTGGCACCCGCTAGTCGTACCTGCCTTTCTCTGGACACGCGATCACCTGACCCGCCCGCAGCAGGCGCCACGGGTTTCGCTGTTCGCAACACGATTACGCGCGCTCGATCCGGCGAAACAGTGCGAGTGCGGCTGTCGATACTACCATCAAGGCCGCCGCGAATACGATGGGCGCTGCAGGATCGCCGAACAGGTCGCGCACGAGGCCGGCCGCGGGCTGTGTGGCCGCCATCATTACGTAGAACATCGTGTAGAAAACGCCGAAGCCTGTTGCTAGGCTCCCTGGCGGGAGCGCCCGTGGCAGCAGCGCCATCATCGCGCCGGGTGGACCGCCGATTGCCAGCCCGACCAGGCAGAACGCCAGCACGGCGTGGGCGAGGACAGGAATCAGCAGCGTGAAGGCGGCGGCGATGAGACTGCCTGCTGTGATTAACAGTGTCGGGCGGCTGAGCCAGTCGTTGATCAACCCGCCAAGAGGTACCGATACGATCGTTACCCAGATGGCGAGACTCACGACGAATCCGGCCTCGCCGAGCGTGGCGCCGCGCGCGATCAGTAAGCCGGGGCCGAAGGCGACGAGCGTAACTAGGCTGGCGTTGAAGCAGCCCCAGGCGAAGCCGGCACTTACGCTGAGCCTCAGCTCACGGCCGGCCAGCGTACGGCATGCGGGACCAACGCTTGCGGCCGGCGCGTCGTGATACAGGAGCATTAGCAGCAGGCCGAGCCCAGCCGCCAGCGCGGTGACGACAACGGCCGTGCGCCACGACGTCGCTGCTGCCACCCCGCCCAGGGTAGCGGCCGCTGCGCCGAGGCCGACCGGCCACGAACTGAGCATGACAGCCAGCGCGGTCGAAAGCTCCTCGCCCGCGAACCAGTCGGCCACCATCTTCGTTAGCAGTATGTTCATTACGACAGCGCCGACGCCGCTGATCAGCCGGCCGGTGGCGGCGATGGCAAAGCCGCCAGCACTTGCGGTCATCCCGCCGCCCGCTGCCATCAGTGCGAGACTCCCGAGCACCGCGCGGCGCTCCCCTAGGCGCTGGCCAACAATGCCGCCCAGTAGCGAGAATAACGCGCCGGGCAATAAGTAGAGCCCGAGGAGCGTACCGAGTTGAGCGTAGCTGAGCCCGAGATCGGTGATCATGAGCGGCCCAACTGAGGCGATCGACTGAAACTGAAAGCCTGTAGACGTCCGCGTTACGAACACCAGCGCCAGCGCTACCCAGCGGTTACCCATCCACGGCATGATAGTGGACCCCCGCATAAACGACGAATGGCGGCTTGACGGATGGTCCGTTTATGGGTCGACGAGGGTATGAACGATTTTACAGCCCTCAGGCAAGTCGTTGCAGTTCCGGAAACTGCCGTATTACCAGTTCCGGAAGGCCCCCGGTAAGCCCACTCCAACCATCAAACGGTCTTTTCCAGCGAGAGTTTACATAACACAAGAGCGACTGAGTCTTGGTATAGTTAGTCTCCATGGCGGCATGCAAATGGGGCTAGCATCATCAATGGCTGACGCCGCATGGTGTTAATCCTAGATCTAGAATCATGGACAGTGCCTTCCGGCACCCGCGACCTGCGGGCCATGCGTCCAGGGGTCACAAGAACGCTGCCGTGGCCGTTGCTTACACCCTGCTCCGGACGATCCACGATGTGCCCATTACGATCGACGACAGGCGGCCCAAACCGCGCGCCGCGCCGTAACCCGGATCACCCTCGAACCCGTGTTACGTGAGAACTAGAACCGCCAGCTAAGGGGGATGGATGGCGCGCCGGGTCGTCGTTACGGGAATCGGCGTTGTGACTCCGATTGGGACCGGTAGAACGGCATTTTGGGATGCCCTTTTGGCGGGTAAAAGCGGCATCCGCCCCATCACTCGTTTTGACGCTCGTTCGCTGCCTTGCCGAGTCGCCGGCGAGGTTAATGGAGTCCGTCTGTCCGAGTACATCAAAAGCCGCGATCCCAATCACATGGGGCGATTCAGTCAGCTCGCGATCGTGGCAGCGCGTTTGGCCGTGCACGATGCCAGCTTCCACGACGTGTCTGCCGCCCTGTGCATCGGAAGCGCTGTCCAGGGTGCTGCCGATATCGGTGAAGGGGCTCACCGTGGCTTTCTCCGAACTGGATGGCGGTCACTCAATCGTCACCAAGGCCTTGAACTGGCCGCTCATGCCGCGACGAGCCATGTCCAACGCGAGCTTGGCACGACTGGACCATCAATGACCATCGCTTCGGGATGCTGCACGGGAATTGACACGATTGCGTGGGGCGCTGATCGGATACGCGCAGGCGAAATCAGCGCAGCCATTGTCGGCGCCACCGAAGCGCCCTTGTCAGAATTCACGTTTGGTCTCTTTGCCTCAGGTTCCTTTCTCTCGACGTGGGATGGTCTGCCCCAAGAAGCATCCCGCCCCTATGACCGCTTACGGTCAGGCTTCGTCCTGAGTGAGGGCGCCGCCGTCTTGGTGCTCGAAGAACTAGAGACGGCGATGGCGAGGGGAGCGAAACTGTATGCCGAAGTACTGGGCTATGCGAGTTCTGCCGAGGCTGGGTCTTTCGCCAAGCCGCGCGAGCGGTACGCCATCGCTTTGCAGCAAGCAACTACCACTGCCATTTCCCGGTCGCACCTCCGTCCAGTCGATATCGACTACATCTGCGCTCATGGCAACTCAACACAGTTCGATGATAATGCGGAAGCGGCCGCGCATCGCGCCTCATTCGGGCAACACGCATATCGAATGCCAATCAGTTCAATCAAGTCGATGATCGGACAGCCCTTTGCAGCAGCCGGCGTTATGCAGGCCTCAGCTGCGATCCTTGCCGTTAAGGACAAAATTGTTCCACCCACGATCAACTACAGTGTTCCAGACCCTGGCTGCGACCTAGACTATGTGCCGAACAAGGCTCGAGTCGCGAGAGTAGACCACGCACTCTTCCACTCGCACAGTCTTGGCGGCGGCATCCCTGGATCCCATTCGGCGATGGTTCTTGGATCCATTCGGACGTAACAGTGACAGACGAGACTGCGTCGCGTCTGGCCTTTAGTTTCGGACTTGCCGTAGCACAGTTGGCCATTGCCTTCTATGTCTACTCCCGAAGCCCTCGTCGGTCTGTGAGCGTCGCCTTCAGCGCCCTCGGGGCCTTTCTGGGGGCTTGGACCCTCGCGATAGGTATCGCCCACACCCCACTGTCCAGCGGATCGATTGTTCGCTGTGCGTTTTCGGTGGCAAGTTTGCTCGCACTCTCTCTCCTCACGTTCGTTTCGGTGTTCCCATCATCGCAGTTCCCTTGGCGTCGTTGGTGGTACACCCCGTTCCTCCTTTCCGGAGTCACTTTCGCGTTGGTGGCCTTCACAGGTGCAGTGGTCGCGAATAGCGATTACCGAGCATCCGGCCTGTCTGTCATGTATGGGCCGCTCCATCCGCTCTACGGTCTTTACGTTGGCTCCGCGCTGATAACAACGCTTCTCGTTTTGATTGCCAAGCTTCGGCGTGCCAGAGGCCGTGAACACCTGCAACTTCGCTATCTTCTCTTCGCCCTTCTCCTGCCCGCCGGCGCTATCGCTGTGACGAATCTTCTTGTCCCACTCATTTTCGGAATCTCTCACTTGGGGCGTTTCGGCCCAGCATTTTCACTGATCTTCCTGGCGGTCACCGCTCACGCGATGATTCGCCAGCGCCTCATGGATATCAAGCTTGTCGTGGGGCAGACGGTTTCGTACGGTGCTGCGGTCATCGTCACCGGTATCCTCTTCATCTTCGGGCTCTCCAGTTTCGGTGCTCCATTGTTTCACCTGCTTGACGCTCCTCTCGTCGTGCAAGTGGCCGTGACGTTTGTCGCAGCACTTCTGTTTAGTCCGGCGACGCAACGTGTCCGAAGGATCTTCGACCGTTACTGCTATCGTGAACCTTACGACTACAACGAAGTGATTCGACGTAGTAGCGCACTGCTGTCGAGCACGGTGGACCTCCAGCAGCTCCTCAAGCATCTGTTCACTCTGCTCAGTGAGTCTCTTCGTCCAGAGTTCATGGCGGTCTACCTGCACGAGGTGGAGTCGGCTGGCTTCAGGTTCGTGGCGCACGACGGCGAGAGAAAACAACCCGAGATGCCGCTTATACTGGAGCCAAATGCGCCACTAGTGCAACGGCTCACGAAGGGAGATCGGCTCGTACTCCAGGATGCTGATCTGCGCGTAGGGGACGACCGAGGAGCCGTTGCATGGTTGCGAGTCTTCGATGTCGAGTGCGCCTACGCAATCGTTCATGAAGACGAGGTTCTTGCGATTATCCTCATGGGGCATAAGCTTTCTGGCGATCCGTATTTCGCTCATGATCTTGACCTCTTATCGACGATCGCCAGTCAAGCCGCCGTTGCAATCAAGAACGCGGCGCTCTACAGGCATGTAGGCCTCCTCGAAACTCAGCGCCGCCGGGCTGAGCGCATTGCAGAGAGCGGCGCACTAAGCGCTGGCATCGCCCACGAAATCAAGAACCCTCTCGTCGCCATTCGGACTTTCGCTGAGCTTCTGCCGGAGCGGTTCGATGATGAGGAATTTAGGACCGAGTTCAGCCGGGTCGTAGCTCTCGAAATTACGAGATTAGATCGCTTGGTTGACAGGCTGCGGGGCTTGACGTCGACAGTCCCCGATGAAAGGCAGTCCCTTGACGTACGCAAGCCGCTCGAGGAGACGCTGTCATTACTGAGCGTACAATTGGAGCGGACGGGAATCCGAGTTGTTCGGATATATGATGACAACGTCCCAGCCGTTTGCGGGAACCACGATCAACTGAAACAGTTGTTCCTCAATCTCTTGCTCAATGCTGCCGAGTCGATGGCCGGTCCTGGAGAGATTAAAGTGCATATGCATTGCCAGCAACAACTTGACGCCACAGCCGTCACGATCGAAATCGAGGATCAAGGCCCAGGCATCGCCGACGACGTACGAGACACTCTCTTTCATCCCTTCGTAACGACGAAGCGTGGCAGTTCTGGACTTGGCTTGTGGGTGTGTCGCCGAATCGCTGATGAGCACAACGCCGTCTTGCGAGCGGCCAAGCGTGAAGGTGGCGTAGGCGCCCGCTTCGCTATTGACTTTCCGGTGAATCGAGTCGATGCACGCCATTAGACGGTGGTGGGAACAATTGCGGCGTAGGCCAAGAAGCGCGCCGTTGGTCTCTGAGCTTCAAGAACTTGCTATTGGAGACCCGTCTGCCGATATCGCGCACCTTCTTGAAGGTGTCCTTAGCCGAGCCCTGAGACGGCAAGTGTTCATGTTCAAAATCGCACCCGACTGGTGCAGGCCGCTATCCAGTATGGGCGGGCAGGTCGGGAACTGGGTGACGAAGGCTCGCAGGATCGACGCGTGGTTTCGCGATGCTGATCTACCGCAGTTGCCCAACGGACTGCATTGCCCGAGACGGCAGATCCAGGCGCTCGTCCCCATCATGATACCGGCGGACACAGTAATTGCGATGGTCGCAATTGGCCGGAAGAGACTCCGGCGGCTTTCGAGAGGCGAGTGCTCGATGGTGGAAGCAGCGATCGGGATGGCGGTGCTTCTCATACAGCAGGCGCAGCTGCGGCGCCAGGTTAGCGCTGCCAAGGACCTCGGAAGCGTGGCGGAGCGGATGGCGGAGGCGCAGCGACTTCAACGCACAATCAGCGCATACCTCAATGTAAACCGGAACTAACGAGCGAAGCGGAACTCAGGCGGATCCGGCCCCCTAGAGAATTGCGGACTAGAGGATGGATCTCCCAGTCATGACGCTCCGCATCTACCGACAGGTGGCATTCAGCTCCAGCCGTTGCTAATCGGCGCGTCGGTGACTTCCTTGCTTCACTTACTTCAGTGACGGCTCACTTTCGCAGAAATCGAACCAGCGTATAGCCCAACGAAGAAGCCTGACCGTGCCGAAGCCGCCGCTCCAAAAGGCGTCGGTCATACGTCTGGGCATGCGCCTCGCGTCGTCGGTCGCCCTCGCGACGCTCGAGGATCACCTTCACACCTCGCACACCGGCAAGAAGTGGCTCGAGATGCTCGAACAACGCTTTATCGTGGCGGTGAACGACAATCAGTAACTCAGCGTCTGGAAATGACTGCGATGGACGCGATGCAAAGAGTTGCGCCTCGTGACGCGCACAGATGCCATGCGTTAGCGAAAGATCATCAACAGGCTCCATTTTGCCAAGATCGCTGTACTTCCCTTCCTTGCGGCACAAGGAACAGATCAGATCCATATCACCAGGGCACCTGTGAATATCCGGGGCCTGCATCCGCTGAACTTCGCGAGGGTAGCATTGTTCTCATAATTCCGGAAATACAAACCTTTAGAGCATATTGAAACCTGTAATACTGTATCACGTTTTCGCGGCGGCGGAGTACGCAGAGCGGGACGGAGGTCGTGAACCCTCGTTGACGTCGAGCGACTCAGCTGGCTCGTCTATTGTTGTTTGGGATCAATACCTTCCATTAGGTCGGCAGTGGCGGTCTCGACGTACCGTCGGAGAAGTTCAGAGACTCGAAAGTCTCGGCAGCGACTGCGCCAATCGTGAAGATCACCGTTACAACCTTCAGGCTATCCGGGTTGGCGAGCCCGGCCATGACATACGCGAGTTCGATGAGGCGTTCGCGGACACGGGTGGGGAGACACGCAACGATCGGCGGTAGCGGGATCACCAGCGTCTCCGCGTGAGCTCGAGTGATGGCCGCGAGCTCTTCTGGCTGCTCAAAAGTCAGCCGATGAAGCAGCCTTGCCAAGACGTCGAGACGCCCCCGCAGCGGACCTGTTGGCATTTCCGGGGCAATGCCGTAGGAATGAGCCACCACGCAGGCGGCAACAATCACTGCGGGCATTATGACGTCCATGAGGGCCGGATCGTGCTTTGGGTCGTTGGGCGCGTGACAAAGCTCAAGGACGATGATTGATGAAACGCGGGCGATCTTCGCACGCAGGACGCCTGGCACCCACAGTAGGTCCCACGCACTCTCTTGGAGACCGGGTGCATTGAGTTCGTCAATTAGGGTGGCGGCCTGCGAGGGATACTGCTGTGCGAACAGATCGTACCGACGTCCGATCGCGATGAGCTCTTGCAGGTGCGCGAATGCCTCGGTTCGTGCGCGATCAGCGAATGCCTCCACGAGTTAATTGTAAGGTATCTCAACGCTAGTGTTAGGTCGGTGATCATTCATCATTCGTCAATCCGCACCAGTGGTAGCGTCTCGGGAGTCGATCATCATTAAAGGGGTCTTCGTGAAGTCGTGTGGGTGAATTCGGGCACGTTTGGGTGTGACGACATGGTCAGATCGCCGGCAGCATGCAGGTGAGGATCTTGAGACGGAGGTACTCCTCGTCGCGGAGCCCGTACGCGCGGCGCTGGAGGACGCGGACCTTGTTGTTCAGCCCCTCGACGAAGCCGAGCGCGACTTTGTTGTCCGGACGGCAGTAGGCCGCGATCCCGTCCCAGTGCCGGTCAATCATTGCGGCGAACTTCTCGTAGGGCCGCAGGCGTTGCCACTTGAGCGCCGCTCGCCAGTGCTCGAAGAAGCGACGCGCCCAGCCCTCCCGGCCGTAGTCCCAGAGCTGCCCGAACGACTCTTTGAGGAGGTAGGCCGTGTTCAGCCGCTTGTTGGCCGCGAGCAGGGTCTTGAGCGCCCGCCGGCCATCGAGCGTCAGATTCTCGCGGTGGGCGAGCAGGGTGTACTTCTGCCCTTTGATGAACCGGCGCTGCCGCCCGGACACGCGGGCGTACTCGCTCTTGCGGATCTGATCGAGGGCCTCGCCGAGATGCCGCAGAATGTGGAACTTGTCGAACAGGATGCTGGCCTGCGGGGCGTGGCGCGCGGTCGCGCGCCGGAAGGGTTTCCACATGTCCATGACCGCGAGGCGCACCCGGGCCGCGTTCCGCGGACCGAGCCACGCGTAGAACTGCTCCAAGCTCGCCTCGGAGCGATCCGTCCCCCCGAACCAGATCGGCCGCTGCCGGATGAGATCGCTGACGACGATGCGGTAGGTATGCCCCTGGCGGATCGAGATCTCGTCGATCCCGATGACCGGCGGGCCGGGCGTCCCGGCGCGACGCAGTTGTTCGCGCATGTACTGCTGCTCCAGGGCCTTCACGGTGTGCCAGTCGAGATGCAGCTCCTTGGCCACGTCCCGGATCGGCGAGGCCCGACAGCGCCGCCCCACGTAGAAGGCGAAGCGCTTGGTGTAGAACGGATTGTCGGCCAGGAAGGCGAGCCGTTCCTGCTTCACCTTGCCACAGCACCGACAGGCCACGCGCCGGACTTCGACCTCGAGGTAGATCCGCACGTCGCCGCAGGCGAGATCTCGGACGCGGCGTTGCTTGCGGTCGTACCAGCCGCGCTGCCCCCGGCCGCAGGTCCCGCAGGCCGTTTTTTTGACCGCCGGGTGAGCGTGATGATGCGGGCGTGGGGCTCGCCGAAGATCCCCGTGACGGTCGAACTGGGTCGGAACCCCGGAAAGCGATATACATCCCACAGCCGGCGCGGGCGTCGTGGAGTCGGCATGCGGCGATCATGCCCGATTCCGGCGTCCCCGCCTCAACGTTTCCGCCCGCTGCCAGAGCGGCGTTCCGCACTCTCAGCCCCTTCTTTTCACCCACTCACTTCCACGAAGAACCTATCTTTCAACGGCTCACGCTCAGGCGGTTCAGGCGGTATTACCATCCGTTCGCGAGCCCTTCGTCGTCATGGCGTTTCGACCTTCTGAGGCGCGGCGGGCTGGACTGGGGGATCGGGAGCAGGCTCTCCTGCGGCAGTCCTGCTCTCGGCCTGCCGAGTCGAGGACGGGCCTCCGGCGGCGGCTTCGGATCTCAGCCGGGCCACGAGCCCGGCGTACGACGAGGCCCGAAGCACGTGACCGACCTGAGCACGGTAGTTCTCGATCAGGCTCACGCCGTCGACCACCACGTCGTGAACGAGCCAGTTCGCGGCCGCTTTCGTCATGATGTAGTCGAACCGGACATCCGCACCGTCTTTGGCTCGAATCATGGTGCGAACGCGCGCGACACGCCCGCCCGTGCCCACCTCTTCACCGACAAGGCGAATGGTCGGAGGCCGGTCCCGTGGCAGTTTGCCTCGGACGATGTTGAGGTATCCCCACAGGAGGCGATCACCGAAGAGCCGGATGAACTCCTCGCGTTCGACCACGCTGAGCGCACTCCATTCGGGTTCGAGCACGTGGCGCGCCGCGCCCGGGACATCGAACAGGAGTCGCGCGAGTTGACGGATTTCGTGTTGCGTCTGACTGGCGTCGGAGGCCTCACTGAGAACGGTCGTGGCCTTTCGGAAGAAGTCGTCGAGTTGCTCGCCGGGCGACGCGCTCGCAGCAGGACTCGGGGGCACCATGAGAAGGATCCCAATGAGAAGTGACACCGACGCGACGAGAGTGCCGGACTGCTTCATCCTGGATTCCCCTGTCTCTGCGAGGCTTCAGGTCAACCGATGACGCCTGCTGGAGCTAGACGGAAACTCGACTAGAAGAATATTGGAACGCCACTCGTGGCCGCTGTCAACCCAGCCCGCCGGCTACCCGCGTGCAACTGACGAGCGACGGGCTTAAGGTGTACCTCGAAGCGGTCGAGGGCGCCTTCGGAAATGACATTGATTACGCGATGCTGGTCAAGACGTACGAGGGCGATTCGGGCAAGCGCGCATCAGCCGAGCGCCGGTACAGCCCGGCCGTCTGCACGGGCGCGCAGAAACAGAAGATCACCGGCGAGCCGGACGCCGCGCACATCTCGACCAACTATATCGAGCGCCAGAACCTCACCATGCGGATGAGCATCCGCCGCTTCACCCGCCTGACCAACGCCTTCTCAAAGAAGGTGGACAACCACAAGGCCGCGCAAGCGCTCTACTTCATGCACTACAACTTCGGCCGGATTCACAAGACGCTCCGCGTGACTCC
>WNFU01011966.1_pt1 | contig 10388 bp, 8 predicted proteins | sample 5400121 | NCBI WGS metagenome assembly WNFU01 (sample SAMN13153360, study PRJNA577476) | soil metagenome | isolation source: 100 cm soil or saprolite under grassland replicate 1 | place: USA:California | collected 2016-06-15
ACATGGCAGCCGTCGCCGCCCGGTTTGGGGAATCGGGACTCGCTCCGTACCTGCTGCCATTTTCGGTCGACGGTCTGATCGTGGTCGGCAGCGTCAGCCTGGTCGAGTTGGCCGGACGCGTCCGCGCCGCGCTCGACGAACAAGCCGCACTCGGCGCACCACCGGCCACGCCAGCCGCCGCGACCCCGCCCGATGCCCCGCACGTCGCGGAGGCCGCCGAGCCAGCCGGGTTGGCGCCCGACAAGCCGCTGACGAACCACCCCGACAACCACAACGGCCACCGCCAGCCGAACCCGCCGCTGACACCCCTCGCGCCGCCCTCAGCGCCACCCGTGGAGCCGGCCAGCCCGCCCACACCGCGCGACGCCGACGCTGACCTCGTGGCGCTGCTGCCCGCCGCGCGGGCCGCCCGGGACGACCTCGTACGCCAAGGCCGCAGCCTGACCCGCGACTCACTGGCTTCCCGGCTTCGCCGCGACGGGCACACCATCCGCACCAGCCGGGTATCCGAGCTGCTGACCCTGCTCAAGAACGACACACCAGCCGCCGCGAACGGGCGGCGCCCCACCTCGGACGCGTGACCTGCATGACAGCCACCCAACGCCGGCTACCCGTCCCGCGACGGCACTGGCAGCCAACCAGCGACCCCACCGAGGGCGCCCGAAACCCATACCCTGGTCCGCGTTCGGACCTCGCCCGTCAACACAAGGGGGTCACGGTGAGCGACGACAAGCACGACAACGATGTCGAGGTGCCGTCGCGGCACAGCCGTACGCGTGGCTGCCCGGACTGGTGCGTGGAGTGCATGCACGAGCCGGTCCGTGACGGGGCGTTCTGGCACCGGGGACCAGCCACCACCATCTCGGTGTACGGCGGCACGAACCGCCCGATCCCGCTGACCATACGGGCCGGGTACATGGACAAGCTGCCCAAAGACTGGGGAACCGAGCCGGCCGACCTGGAGAAGCCCTACCTCACGATGGACGTCCCCGACGAGGGCCGAATGTTCACCCTCACCCCCGCCGCGGCCTACGAGATGGCGGCGACGCTGACCAGCGCGGCCGACGCCGCCAACGCCGCCCACCGAGCCGCAACCCAGGCCACGTAACACCCTGCTCGCTCGGCACGTCCGCGCACCCTCGGCTGGGCGAACACTCAGGTGTTGCGTCGGCGACCAACCGAGGCTGCCGTTCCCCCCGTCGGCGGCCCCGGCGCCATTCGTCTCCTGACAACCCTCGTTCGCGTCGTCGCTGCTCAGGCAGCCCTGGCCGCCGCGCGTACCAGCGACCTCGGCTGCTGGTTCGGTCTCCGGTCTACCAGTCGCGGCCATCTGCGAAGTCGCGATCGTGTTCCTCTTCCCATCGGATGCGGCTTTCTGCTGAGGCTTGCAGCGATTGGTAGAACCGCTGTTCGATCGAGCCATGTGGTAGCCGGGCTGCAATCTTGATCGACTTGTCTCGCTGCTCGATGTCCTCGCGGAATGGCTGTCCTGGCGTGCCCCAGCGACCTCCGGTGGTTACCGCGGCGTGGAAGCCGCCTCCGACGGCCTGAACACACTCCTCGCCGTACTTGTTCGCGGTTCTGAGAGCATGCGTTACGAAGGCGACGTCATCCCACACAAGGCTCTGCGGCGCCTTCCGCACGATGCCGCCGACCGCCTGAATCTGCTGCTTGTCGCCGGTCTCGATCGCCTCGGTGATTATCTCCATGACCTGCTCGTCGAAGCGTTCCGCGATGACCGCGAAGATCTCGGCACCTTCGCGCTGGCGATACCAGGAGCTAACCCCTTTAGTCATCCAGCCGACGACCGACCGCAAGGAATCGATGAAGTATGTGGTATCGCGGAAGTGTAGTCTCTTATGCCATCTGTGCGGCAATGGCTCGTAGTTGGCAAGTGAACGATTCTGCTCGTATCTCTCAACCCGGGCCCTGAGTAGCTCAAGCACGGCTTCAGGGTTAGTTTTGGAGATCTCGGCAAGGAGTGTGATTACCTGGTAGCCGTCGATGCGGGGGCATGCACGGAGCTGAGCGAGGAGGTCGTCGGCTTGTGCGGGTGAGAGGTCGGTCCACGACAGGTGGCCCGGACTAAATGCTGCTGCTATTTCTTCAGCAATATCCCCCGAGTCCGCGAATTGGACGGTCGTGACCAGTTCCAGCGCCAAGGGGTGCCGGCTCGTGCTCAACGTTCGGGCTGCGGCGGCGGCAAGCCGCCGCACGACGGCGTCCTGCTTTCGGATAAGGGACCTGAGAAGATCCGCCTCACCGTCGAGCAGCGCTGCGCGATTGCCGCGACCCCACCCAAAGGCTTGCGCAACGTATCGCTGCACGACGACATCTTCGGTGGCTAGGAGTTCGTTGGCGCGTGTCAGCGCAATCGATGGGCGCGCGTCGGCCAGCCTGCCCAACGCAACGGGCACAAGCTCCTGCAGGATGCATGTCGGATCGGCGGTGACGCGGCGACAGATGATGTCTCCGATGGTGGGGTGGTTCTGGACTAGCGTCCACATGAAGGGACCGGGCTGGCCGGAGTTCTCGCCGTAGGCAAGACGGTTGGCGGTCAGCCGTTCCGCAATGTGATCAACCACCTCTTCGTCAGACCACCGACCCGTGATGGCGGCCGCTACCTCATCAAGTCGAGCTTGGCGCCGGCGTTCGAAGTCCTCGACATCGCCCGAGTACGCGACAGTGTGTCCCCAGCCGTCGCGCAAGACCTGCGCCAGGCTCCGATCGATGGTGCCGGAGGCAGAGGAGAGCGCTGTCTGCGCCGCGGTCCTCGTCTCCGTTGACGAATACTGAGCATGCCATTGCAGTGCTTGGTCGATGGTCACGGATACCGCTGGGTCGAGACCTTCCTCGGCAGCGAGCCGGCCCAGACGCTCGATGGTTTCCACGAACAGGGGCGTCCAGCGGTCCCGTTCTTCGTCGGGGACGGGACGGCCAAACAGACCCGATGGGTACGTGATCGATGCCTCGATCGTCTTGACGGCTTCGACGGCCCGTTTGGGATCTTCCGACTTGGTCTCTGCGAATGCCATGTCCAGGATGCGTTCGCGCAGATCCTTCACGGCGTCGACTTTCACTGGCAAGCTCTGCAAAGTGATGCTGAGTCCGTCCGAACGGCGAACCTCCGCCTCGGTCGCAAGGAGCGGCCTAACAACCTCGAACGGCGAGTACGCCCAGTCCTCCAAGTCCTCGCGTTCCAACCACCGCTGGACCGCGTCAATCAGAATCTTCTGGAACACGCGGGGCTTCCCTATTCCGTAGGCCGCAAGTTCGGACAAGATGCGGATCGGGTGATTGGGATGTTGGTTGGTGGGACGTGCGTCGTATCGGGCGAGATCCCACAGGATGTCGACCACCGGCGGCAGATGATCCAGGTTGTACCCGATGTTTTCTAGGAGATTGGGCAACTCCCTCATGACCTCGCGGTAGTCCGATGGGTACAGGCTCGCGAGCGGATGGTCGATCTCCTCGACCACGTCAGTTGGGTTCTCGATGGCCCAGCGGACCAATGCGAGCGTTCGATCCGGCTGGAAGAATGCCACCTTGCCCAGCAACTTGAGCAGTGTCAGCCGGCCTCTGATGCCGGCAGCTTGAAACTCTGCGGCAAGTGGAACCCACAGCGACTCGACGAGGGCTGCTCCGCTACCCTTGTCTTGTCGAATCTGCCAGTCGACTCTACTGGCGTTGACGAACACATGCTGCAGCGCCTCGCCGTTGGTGGCTTGGTACACGCGTTCCAGGTACCCGGTGGACGTGCCAGACGGCCGGTCGACGGCCGCTTCGGCGAGGATGACGTCCCCTAGCAGATCCGGAATGACCCGAAGGGACGCTCCGCGGCGCAGCAGGACCCCCGAGCTTTCCAGCCCGTTCAGGTGCGGCATCACCTGATCGAATGCCTTGCCGGTGAGGTTGGACACGGCTTCCCGGAATACGGGGTCTTCAATCCGAAACGGCTGCAGGACGGTCAGTGCCCTGAGTACCTCGCGCCGCAGTTCCGGATCGCCAACGGTCGGATCGGCAACGACGGCGTCACGAAACCGGGTCAGGATCTCCATGCGGATTGAGTCACTTGACTCCAGCAGCGCGGGATCGAGGTGCCCTCGCTTGATCAAGGTTGCACCGACGACGATCAGGAGAGGGCAGTCTGGCGCGACAGCGGCCAGCCGGCGGACGACGGCGGGATTCGCTCCGTGACCGAGGATCTCCTGGGCAAGCGCTTCCGCCTCGGCGGCTAGGAGGTCGTCGAGTGTCCACGATGGCAAGTCCGACGGGTGAAGACCGACCTGTCGAAGGTCGGCGGCCAGTTGACCGAGTCCTTGCGGACGCAGGGACAAAAGGACCTTGGCGTTGGGTCGGGCGCGACGGATGCCGCCGATGATCGCCGCGTTGTCGGTGCGATCATGAACGTCGTCGATGATGACGACGAGGCGGTCGTCGGGCGGCAGGAGTTCGTACTGCGCCGGTTCGACAGGGATGCCCGTTGCGAGGAACCGTACAGTGGCTTCGCTGTTGTTTTCGATCTCCGTGCTCAGCGCCCGCAGTAGCCGGCTCTTCCCGATGCCACCGCGGCCGATGACCGTGCCCACGATGATGCCCGAGGTCGTGAGCAGTGTTCTCAACTCGCCCAGCTCGGCGGTGCGACCCACGAGCCGCCAGTCGTGTGTGTAGACCTGATCGCCGCTGAACGGGCGAAAGAACTGCTCTGGGGTCAACCATGGACCGGGCGCCGCGATACCCAGGAACGGCTCGCGCCACTGGGGGAAGTAGCTGTCAACCAGACGAAGGGCCGCGTCGCGGTCGGACAGCGTACGCACGGCTCGGGAGATGTCTTCTATATCCCATAGTTGCCAATTCTTGTGTTTACTGATCTCCTTGCGTGCCTCAGGGCTGGCAATCCGGGTCAGAAAGATGAAGCACCCCCGGACGTCGGTCTTGAGCGCGGTAACAGCCTTCGTGACCTTGGCGGGGCCGAAGTCTTTCTCGCGCTTGCACTGGATGCCGGTGGGCTTGCCTGCCGCCTGCTTGACCAGGATGTCAATGCCGCCCTGCGTGTGGCCCTGGCCACCGTACCGATGCACTATCGCGTCGGGATAAAGCGCCTGCGCGAGGTCGGCACTGAATTGCTCGAAGCGGTCAGGGGATAGTTCGTCAAGCCGCAACGTCGTCAGTCGTGGTCGCACCGGCGGCTGTGTCTTATCAGGTTTGTCGGCCGTCGCGGTTACGTACCCCGCCGCGACCAGAAGCTCTTGAACGTCGAGATCCAGTAGTTCGGCGAGTCGACCCACGACCGCCCTGCGTGGTCGCGATGAGCCTCGCTCCCAGCGGCTGACGGTCTGCTGCCCAACACCTTCGAGGCGGCGCGCCAGCTCCGCCTGGTCCCAACTCCGGCGCATCCGGGCCTGCTTGATGATCTCCCCGAGACTACCTGTCATGATCCAAGAATACCATACGCATCTACTGCGTAGCGATCTTTGATGCCGCCTGCTAGGCTCGTGTCGATCAAGGCTTCGACGACCCACGCGACCAAGGAGGTGCCGCCGGACGAATGACGTGAGCCCCGGAGGGGTCTTCGCGGGACTGACCTCCGGGGCTCACGAGCCCGCGTAGCTCAATGGATAGAGCCGCCTTTTTGCGTAGGGCCGGGTTCCCGGTTCGAGTCCGGGCGCGGGCACTTCCACCGTAAACCACGTGGCGGGCTGCTGACGACCGCCGCAGGCCGCGCGCAACCTCTACGACGAGTTGTCAGAGTGCCCCGTGAACGCGGCGAGGACCGCTGCGGCATTGTCGGGGGCATGCGTCAGGGCGGTGTGGGCGATCTTTTCGGCGATGTCGTCGTGGTGGGTGGCCTGTTTGTAGCGGAGGTACGCGATCGTCAAGCTGATGAGGGGGCCGCTGACGATGATGCTGACCGTTGGCCAGGCGGGGAGGTGGGCGAGCTGCCCGGCGAGGAACGCCACCCCCGACAGGCCGCTCGGCGCGAGAGCTGAGCCGATGCCCTTCATCTGTCAGTGCCTGCAGAGGCCGAGCGACGGACGTTCGTCGTGCCTGGCGGTGGGCGGGGGCACGACTGGGGTGCGCCGGCCTGGGTTCGGGCGTCGAGTGCTCATGCGGATGCCGCCGGCCCCAGTGGTGTGTCCTTGGCAAAAGGACCCTGCAGGCGATAGTACGTCCGGGGGGTCCATCCGGTCGGGGATTGCAGGCTGGGGATGTAGCGCTCTTCCTCGATCGCGAGGAGTTTGGTCTCCAGCAGTTCGCCGAGGCCGCGCCGGATGGTGTCCTCGGACAGCCCGTACCAGGAGGCTGCCTGCCGATGAGGGAGATAGAAGACGGCCTCGCGGCTGAGGCTGATCAGGAGGGCGGACTTGGCCGGTAGGCTCAACTCCCGGTGCCAGGCGGGGGTGTTGGTCCAAAAGGTGAAGGGCAGCTTGAAGTAGGGGTCGTTCTTGGCGCCGGTGGGCCGCGTGTAGGGGTTACCGGAGCCGTCCTCGCGGAGCACGGTGACGGTAGTGCGTCGCAGGGAGCCTCGGTGCCGGGTGATCAGGCGGTCGTCTTCGAGCCGTTTCCATACCCGGGAGACGGCCGAGGCGCCTGATGCGGCGTCGTAGAGCCCGACGGCGCGAGCCCAGGTCTGCGACCACTCGGTGACGTCGAAGGCGCCGCTCTTCTTATCGCTGCTGGTGACCATGTGGACGAGCAGGAACAGTGCGAGGCTGCGGTCGTCTCGACGGGCGACAATCGGGGCGAGAGGACCGGGTTCCCGCCGACCGCCGTTACGCCGCTGTAGGAAGGAGTTGCGGATCTGCACTGTCTGGTTCGGCCGCTGGGAGCGGTCGAGCAGAAGCTGGATCGTGTCCTGCTGGGAGAGCGGGGGCGGCTCGTTCACGTGGCGAGTTTGACATCTTGCATCACCGCCGCCAAGCGCTGGGGTGGCGACTTGCGCTGGGCCGGTTTGACGTTTGAGCCACCCTTATAGAGAGGTCTAGGACACCCCCTGCAGCGTCAACGCGTAACCTCTGCCGGATCACTGTTCGGCGTTTGACGCGGCGGCTGGTTTGAGCCGGCGGTTCGGTGCCGGTTGACGGGTGGCTGAGGGCTCCGGACTCATGTTTCTTTCTTGACGCACGTTCTCGGCCTCCGACTGGCACAGACCCACTGATGGTGCAGACGACGAGGGACGCGCATGCGTCCGGGGACGGGTGGGTACCCGGTGCGGCCGGCGGTCGGACCGACGACAAGAGGGCGACCGCCCGAGGTCGCCCCTGACGGAATCGCCGACAGTGCCAAGAACAGGCGGCCTGCGGCTGTCGCCGAGGTCCGCCGTTCGACCTTTGACCGTCGGTCAGCCTGGCCTCCTCTCGTACCCGAGGGCGGCGGCGATGAGGCGTTGCCCGGTCCGCTCGCTGACGCCGAGCTGCCTGGCGAGTTCCGCGCCGAGGCCGGCCATGCTGGCACGGGCCGTCTGGGCCTGGGCGATCAGGGCGAGGGCGGTGTCGAGGCGGGGGTCGTCGGCGTACGGGTGCGGCTGGCGGGCTCCGGTGCCGGTGCCCACCGGGCGGCCGGTGGAGTGGCGCAGCGGACGGCCGTCGGCGTAGGCCCACACCGTTTGCCGGTACCAGAACCGGCGCAGCCGGCCGCTGGGCAGCTCGTCGGCCTGGTCCGGGTTGTGCAGCAGCTCGTCGGGCAAGCTGCGGTGATTCTTGTAGCCGAGCACCTTCGCCGCCTGCGGGGCGGTGAGCAGGTCACGCGGATCGCCAGTGCGGTCCACCCGGGTGAACTTCGCCGCGCGGGCGGCCAGATGCTCGGCGTGGAAGGTGTCGATGTCGGCCTGCCACCACCAGTCGCGGCCGTCGGGGTCGGTGTCGGCCTGGACGGGGAAGCCGGTCGTGGCCCGGTGCAGGTGCCAGTAGTCGACGGTGGCGGTGCTCACGCTAGTGCGCTCGGCGATGCCGGCCCGGTCGAGTTGACGGCGCCGGTGGCGGGTACGGCTGCCCATGCCGATGATCCTCCCTCCCGTGCTCCAGCCGGCCCGTGCCGACGCTTCGGTTTAGCATCGCTGGTACGCCTCGCCTGGTGGTGGTACGCCGGCTCGATGTCGCAGCCGTGTTGGTAGGCCCGTGCGGGGCGAGGTGGCCGGTCGGGGTTGCGCGCACCCCGCACGGGGTGTGCCCGCCGGCCACCGACCCTCGCCCATTGAACACGCCGTACTCGACCGCTGCGGGACGGGTTCGAGGTTGTTCGAGGTCGAGGCGCGGCGCGTGGCGGACCGCCGCGCGGTGCCCGCCCGTTGGCTACCGTGCCGGGGCGGACATGGCGTGTGCGTCGCGGTGCAGGCCGCGTCGGGCCATCGCGGCGCGGCCCCCCGGTGTGCGGGTCAGGTGCGGCCCACCGGCGGCGCGGGCGGCAGCGGTGGCAGGATCTCGGCGAGCCGCTGTCCGGTGCCCTGTGCGGCGAGCGCGGCACAGGCGATCATCGCCGTACCGACGGCGACGGCCTGCCCCGGGGTGAAGCTGACCGACACCGCGCGGTTGCCGCCGTCAATGCTGCCGCGTACCTCGACCCGGTGCCCGTCGGGCACGCCGACCGGGGCGAACGGGTCAGCGGCGGCGTAGATGGTGGGAGGCAACGCCGTGTTGAGCGCGGCGGTCAGCGTCGCGTACAAGTCCGAGACCTGGCTGTCCCAGTAGTCGGCGCGGGCGGTGTGGTTGGCGCGTTCGGCCTCAGATGTGGCGAGGTGGGCGCTCAGGCGGCAGGTCTGGGATTTGGCGTATGCCTCGGCGAGTTGGTTGACCTTCTCCAGCAGGGTGTCGGGCAGCATCGTGGCCTCTCTCGGTACGCGGGTGGGTAGGCGGCGGGTGCGGTCGTTGCGAGACCGGCAACCGCATCGCAGGTGTCAATGACGAGTCGGGGCGCAGACAGCGAGTCGGCGGAAGCGGAGGCGGGGCGAGCGCCCGGCCCTACCGCCGGGCGGTGGTGCGCGGCCACGCGATGCGTGTGAGGACTTCGCCGGGCCGGTCATGGCCGCTGCTCACGGTTGACGGGGTTGTCACCGGCTGGTGCGTTGGTCGGTTCCCACACGCCGAGGGGGTGCTCGGGGGTGATCCGCCCACGGCCGGGTTGCAGGGTGGCGAAGACGTTGCTGTAGTTGGCGTGCAGCTCGCCGCGGGTGCGGGCGAGGCGGTTGCCGCGCGTGTACTTGGCCGGCATCGCGTCGGCCACCCGCCCGACGAGTCCGTACAGGTCACGCTGCTCGATCAACGCGGCGCAGCCCTCACATGCCGCCCACCGCTGGCCCCAGGCTTGGGGTGTGCTGGTCTGCGCAGACGTAGGTCCAGGCGGGGTCGGGCCGGGAGCAGAAGTCGCACTCCATCACCGGGTCGTTCAACTCGGTCAGCGGCACCGGGTCGGCGGCATGGTCGCTCACTGCGCCGCGTAGCTCGGCGGCGTGGTGGTAGGTCACCCGCCCGGACGACGCGGTCTTGCTGTTGAGGGCGCGCCGGCAGGTGCGGCAATACCGCAGAGCGTCACCGGTTGTCGTTGCCGACGCGGGCAGTCCGGCGTCGGGCGTCACGACAGGTCCTCGTACGTCACGGCCGAGTGCGTGTCGTCGGAGATGGCCTTCTGCTCGGCGGCGGCGTGGTCGGCGCACAGCAGGACGATTTCGGTCCACGGCGCGAGCGCCCGGGCTTCGAAGTCGTCGGGGACACGGCACATCCCGGCGCAGCCGCAGGAGGCCCCGTCGTGGCGGATCGTCAGCCGTGCCACCGGCGGCAGGGCGCAGCGGCTGCCGAGGGTGTCCGACGCGAACTCGGCATTGAAACTCGGGATGACCAGCCGCCGGGTGCAGGTCGCGCCGTCGGATGGGGGCGGGGTGTGGAGGATCTTTCCGTCGCGGCGGCGGCCGTACACCTTGTCGTACGGGGCGGTGTCAGTCCACACGTCTTTGCCGGCCTCGTTGAAGCGCCGCTGTCCGCCGAAGACCAGCGGCGGCACGGTGAGCGACTTCGCGTTGACCCGCACCACCGGGTACCAGGTGTTGGCGAGGCGAACCTCGTCGCCGGGCTGGAAATGTCCCGGTCCCCACGGGCGGAACGTGCCGGCAGCCTGCAACGCGGCCAACTCGGCGCGCCAGTGGGCGATCTCGGCTGCGAGGCGGGTGATCTCGTCGTCGAAGCGGGTCAGGTAGGCGGGCGCGGTGTGCGCGCATCGTCCGCCCGGCTTGTACTCGCCGTACCGGCCGCCGGAGGCTACCTCGTCGCGGTTGCGCTGCCAGCGGCGTTGCTCGGCTTCGAGGTGTTCGATCCGGCGGGTGATGACGCGGGGGTTGTGCCGGTACCGCTGGGTCGACTCGGCCGCGTCGGCGCGGTGCTGCCAATGGTCGCCGACGG
>WNFU01010267.1_pt1 | contig 10387 bp, 11 predicted proteins | sample 5400121 | NCBI WGS metagenome assembly WNFU01 (sample SAMN13153360, study PRJNA577476) | soil metagenome | isolation source: 100 cm soil or saprolite under grassland replicate 1 | place: USA:California | collected 2016-06-15
CACACGCCGCGAGGTGCGCGATCCACTCGGCGAGCGGGGCGCTCGTGACGAAGCAGAGATGACCCGCGCCGGGCGTCGACTGGTCCGACGGGAGCCCGCGGGCGTGCTCCAGGTTGATCTTCTGCCGGCCGACGCGGAGCGCGGTCCGGCCCCGGCCGAACGTCTCCACCTCGATGCCTAGAACTCGGCGATAGAACGCGCACGTCGAGTCCATGTCGCGGACGACGAGCACCAGATGGTCCAGCCGATCGACGGAGAGTGCCGGCATGGTGCGAATTCTAACACTCGCCGTGCCCGGCGTGTCACGTGACGTGCCGCCTCCCGCCAGCCTTGACACCCGAGGCGAGGCGGCGCACTGTCTTCATCACCCTGAGAAGGAGGCACCCATGGCCATAACCCTCTCGCATGGTGGACCCACGATCTATCGTTCTGCCGAACCCTCCAGGCAGGTGCTGGTCGGCACCATCGAAGGGGTGGTGTGCCTGGAGCGTGATTCCGGTGGCGGGGGGTGGCACGTCGCCCATCGGACGCTGACCGACAAGCACGTCCACGCCCTCATGATCGAACCGGAAAGCGGCACGATCTTCGCCGGGATCAAGCACGGCTCGATGTTCGTCAGCGGGGATGGTGGTCGCACCTGGGACCGTCGAGACAAGGGACTCACGGAGCAGAACGTGTACAGCCTCGCGTGTGCCCGCCTCGCCGACGGCGTACGCGTTTTCGCGGGGACGGAGCCCGCCCACCTGTTCTACAGCGACGACCTTGGACGCGGCTGGACCGAGCTCCCGGCGTTGCGGTCGGTGGACACGTCGCGCTGGAGCTTCCCCGCCCCGCCCGGCGTCGCCCACACCAAGCACATCAACATTCATCCGCGAGACGCTCAGACCCTGTTCATCGGAGTGGAGCAGGGCGGTCTGCTGATGAGCACCGATGCCGGAAAGACGTTTCGCGCGATCCCGGGAATGGACGACGACGTCCACCGCACGGTGATCAATCCGCTGAACCCCGACCGCATCTACATCACGACGGGCATCGGGATGTACGTGACCGGCGATGGTGGGAAGACCTGGGAGCAATGGACCGATCTGCACCACGAAATCGGCGGCTATCCCGACCTCCTGGTGCTTCATCCAAGACAACCGGAGCTCATGTTCGTGGCGTCGGCCGAGAAGGGCCCTGGGTCCTGGCGCAAGAGTCATTTCGCCGGCTCCCGAGTCTCCAAGAGCACCGACGGGGGAAGGACATGGCAGGTGCTCCATCAGGGGTTGCCCGACCGGCTCCGGCCCGCGTTCGAGGCGATGTGCCTCGAGGACTGGGGAGACTCGTTCTCCCTCTTCGCCGCGACGGCCACGGGTGAGGTGTGGTGCAGCGACGATGGCGGCGAGCACTGGAGTGAAGTCGTCACGGGCCTGGCGCCCATCTCCAAGGGCGACCACTACGCCGCGTTCGTCACGGCCTGAACGACACCCGGCCTCAGCGTTGGCCTGCCGCCCCGACTACTCGTCGGGGCGGCTCACGTATGGTGACGCGTGCACGCCCTCCTGCTGACGCTGCATGTCCTCGGAGCCTGTGTGTGGACGGGTGGGCACCTGGTGCTTGCGGTTACCGTGCTCCCGCGCGCGCTGACCCGCCGCGATCCCCGCATCCTGCACGCGTTCGAGGAGCCCTTCGAGCGCGTCGGGATCCCCGCGCTCTTCGTCCAGGTGGTAACCGGGGTCTGGCTCGCGAATCAGTACGTTCCTGTTACTCGCTGGCTCGCGTTCGGGAGCGACCTCGAGGTGCGTGTCGGGACGAAGCTCCTCTTGCTTGCGCTCACGGTGGCGCTGGCGCTGCACGCCCGACTGCGACTGCTCCCGCGCCTCGATGGCTCCAACCTGGGGCTCCTCGGGGTCCACATCGTCATTGTGACGGTACTCGCCGTGGCCCTCGTCATTGTAGGAGTCGACTTCCGGACCGGTGCCGTCCTCTAGCGCGAGCGGCGGCGCGTCTTTTTACCGAGGGGCCGCGCCGGTCTTGATCTGAGTGGCTGAGAGGGCCCTCGGTTCTCTGGAGGCGATGTGAATGTCGGCTGTGCCCGAGACGCGCTACGCGTTGGTCGTCCGTGGTTGGATCTCGTCGTCAGCTTGCCAGGTTCCGGGGCCGGGAGGTTGACACCGCTGGCGACGGAGTGTTCGCGGCGTTTTGCGGCCCAGGGCGCGCAATCCGCTGCGCACAAGCAATCGCCCACGAGGTCAACTCGCTCGGCATCGAGGTTCCGCCGGGCGGGTGCTCGTCTCTAGCACGGTCAAGGATCTGGTTGCGGCAGGCTTGATCCGGCGACGAGCTCGAGGGGCGCCAAACGCTTACCCGCTACCGGGTGGGCGATCCATACCATCCGTTATCATGGGATGGTCTCGTTGGCGCGGATCCGCACTGCCTGGGGAATCGTTAATCCGAGCGCCTTGGCGGTTTTTAGATTTATCACCATCTCGAACGTCGTGGGTTGCTCGACCGGGAGGTCGCCAGGCTTAGCGCCCTTGAGGATCTTGTCGACAATCGTGGCGGCGCGCCGGTTCAAGTCGACGGGGCTCGCCCCGTAGAACATGAGTCCACCAGCCTCCGCATGCTCCCTTATCCCGTAGACCGCCGGCAGGCGGGCCTTTTCTGCCAGGCGAGCGATCTGTATCCGGTTATCGATGAACATCCCTTCCACCAGAACGATGACCGCGTCCGCCCGCTCTCTGGTCATCGCCGCAAAGGCACCGTCGAAGTCGCTGGGACCACGCGCTTCCAGGGGTTGAAGGCGCACTCTCAACGTCCGGGCTGCCACCTCCGCTTCTCGTAACTGGGGTTCGTTGGCTGGATTGGCCGGATTCCAGAGGACGGCCACGCGGGAGACCTTGGGAACCAGCTCCGTCAGGAGCTGCATCTGTTTCCCGATGAGCTCGGGGGCCATCAAGGATAGCCCGGTGACATTTCCCCCCGGCCGGCCGAGGCTGGCGACAAGTCCGGTCGCCACAGGATCAACAACGGCCGACATGACGATGGGAATCGTCCTCGTCGCATCTTGCGCGGCCTTCGTCGCCGGCGTGGAGTACGCCACGATGATGTCAACCCTCAGACGGACCAGCTCGGCTGCGAGGTCGGGGAGTCGATCATAGCTTCCCTCAGCGAATCTGGCCTCGATGCTGATGCTCCTGTTCTCTATGTAGCCAAGGCCGCGCAGCCCTTGCCGAAAGGCATCAGAAAGCGCTATGCGTCTCGGGTCGGAGGCTGAGCCAATCGACAGATAACCGACTTTGGGCACTTTCGGCGGCGCCTGGGCCACGGCTGCGAGTGGCACGATGAGCACACTCAGAGCAAGCCCGCCCAGAAATGCGCGTCGGTCGATGGTTGGGAGATGAGGATTACTCATCTGCCAGGAAGCTAGGGCAGACACGGGTCCTGGTCAAGCCGTGAGGGCTCGCCGCCGGATCACTGGATGATCTCGTCCGCTCGCACCAACAGCGATTGCGGAACCGTCAGGCCCAGGGTCTTGGCGGTTTTTAGATTTATCACCAGCTCGAACTTCGTGGGTTGCTCAATGGGAAGGTCGGCAGGCTTGGCGCCCTTGAGGATCTTGTCGATCTGAGCGGCCAGACGCGGGACGTCTTGCATCGGCGTCGGCCCGTAGGAGAGCAACCCGCCCGACTCGGCGAATCGCCGGTCGTAACCGATTGCTGGCAGGCGGCTCTTCGCCGCAGCGGCCCCGATGTGTTCCAGATGAGGGCGAAACCACGCGACGTTTGGCACCAGCACGGCGCCGCCCAGGCGCTTGGCGGCAACGAAGAAGCTGTCGAAGTCTCTCGGCTCACGCACGGCAATGCCCTTGATCTCGACGCCCAGTACCCGGGCCGCGGCGCTCAAACTCGCGCGGGAAATCCCCGGAGCGATTGGCGCGGGAGCAGGGTAGGCCACGCGTGAGACCCCGGGTAGCGCCTCCTTGAGCACTTCTATAAGCTTCGCGTCGTAGATACCCACGGCGAACCCTGTCAGGTTCCCGCCTGGGCGTGCAAAACTGCCCACGAGCCCGGTTTCGACCGGATCGGCGGCGAGGATGAACACGATGGGGATGGTCTTCGTCGCCTCTTTCGCCGCGCGGGTCGCTGGCGTTCCGATCGTCAGGATGATGTCCACCTTGAGCCGCACTAGCTCAGCCGCGAGGGTCCGGAGTTGATCTCGTCTGTCTGCCGTGCGTGTCTCGATCTTGAAATTCTGGCCCTCCACCCATCCGAGCTCTCGCATTGCGCCCAGGAAGGCCTTGGAAGGAAGCGCCGAGTAATCTCGAAGGTCACCGATCCGGTAGACTTTCCCCGCCTGCTGCCCCTCGACGGCGAGCGGCGGCGCAACGCCGATCATGACGGCGAACAGGAGGATGACCGCCGGTCGCGTCACGCCGGGCCCCGACCGAGGCGTCACGGACTCGTTTGGCGGGTTCGGATGTACGGGTTACCCGCGTGCCGTGCCTGGAAATCCGTCCAGGCGTCGATGTCGCGCTCCTTGAGCTCGCGCAGAAACTCCCAGCTCGTCGCTTTCAGGACCTGGTCGGGCAGGAACGTGTACCAGGCAATGCGCAGCCCGAGCGCGAAGTGCTCGGACAAGGTCAACGGCTTCGGCAGCTTGCCCTGCATAACGGAGAGCGTACCGGACACCTCAGCGCGCGCCTGCCGGACTTCCTCGACCGAATGCGGCGATTCGAACTGCACCCAATCGACGCGGCCGCGCGTCAGGTATGTATTCAACCTCTCCAGGAGCTCGCCCATGCCGCCGTTCACGGCGTCGCGGGCGTAGCACTGGGCCATGATCACGAAGTCCGGATCGAGCTCATCGCGCGCTCGTACGGCTGCCTGGTAGCGCTCAACGGCCACGTCACGCGAGACCACCTCGACACCGGGCGTCTGTGTGCCGCGCTTGCCCTCGACCGGCTGGTCGTCAAGGCGGATGCCGGCAAGGCCGGCACGGATGCTTTCGTGGACGAGTCGGCGCACCGCGGGTGGTCCACCGTGGCCGGTGTCGCCGTCGAGGATCACGGGAAAAGAGACCGCGCGGGCGATGTAGCCGCCAAACTGGACGCACTCGGTGGCGGAGAGGACGCCGGTGTCGGGGAGTGCCGTGTAGTTGCCGCCGGTGATGCCGGTGCCCACGAATGCCGCTTCGCAGCCCGCGGCCTCCATGATCTTCGCGTGGAAGGCGTTGGGCGTGCCCAGCACGGCCAGCACTCGATCGTCGCGAGCCAGGAACGACCGAAGTCTGGAGGAAGGTCGCGGCGCGAGGTGATCAGCCACGGGCCGGGGCCGGGGCTACCGGCACTGGTCTGAAACGGCGGTAGAACCGCAGCGCATTGTCCCAGAACAGCTTGCGCTTCGCCGGCTCCGGCAGATCCCAGGCCATTACCGTGTCCACCGATTTCGGAAACCAGCTTTCGCCGTGCGGGTAGTCCGACGCGTACATCAGGATGTCTTCGCCCAGGAGCTGGATGACGGCCTTCGTCAGCTCAACGCCTTCCGACATCTCGATGGTCTGGAAGAAGCGCCCGGAGGTGATGTAGTCGCTCGGCTTCTGCTTGAGCGGCGGCAGGGCCCGAGCGACGGACTGGGCATGCTCGTCCAGGCGCTTGGCCCAGAACGGCAGCCATCCGTGGCCGGCCTCGAGCACTCCCAGCCGCAGATTCGGATATCGGTCGAGCACACCCGCGCCGATGAGGGCGGCCATGTTGCGCATGCCGCACCAGGGATGCGCGGCCGAGCGCTGCAGCCACAAGTTCTCCCACGTGTCGAGCCCGCCGGGCGCGTAGGGCGGCATGACGGTGAACGTGTGGAGCACGACCGAGAGGTCGTGGTGCTGCGCCGCCGCCCAGTACGGTTCCAGGTCCGGATGATCGAGCGGCATGCCGTAGGGTGCGTAGCAGAAGAGCGACAACGCCCACGGCTCACGCGCGCACCGCTCGACCTCCGCCAGGCTGTCCCGCACGTTCCGGCCGGACACCAGGATGACGCCGCTCAGCCGGTTCGGATAAGCGGAGCAGTAGTCCGCCATCCAGCGATGGTAGGCGCGGTAGAGCGCGAGCTCGATGGCCGTGGCCGCCGTCGTCCACGTCCCGAACCAGCCCGATGGCAGCAGGAGATTGACGTCGACGCCCTCCAGGTCCATATCGGCGATCCGCGCAGCCGGGTCGTGGTCGACTCGCGGATCGGGATCCCGGCCTTTGTGCGCGCCACCGTAGGTGCTCATGTACGCGTGGGGATCCGCGGGCTGGCGCGACGAGTCACCCAGGCGACGCTCATACTTGCGCTCGCCCACGTGATACGTCACCAGGCCGGTGCGTTTGATTACGCGGCGCTGGTCGCTCAGCGGCTCGAGCGCCGCGCGCTCGGGCGCAGCCAGATAGCGCTCGAGGATGTCCATGGTCGGGCCCACGTGGGTGTCCGCGTCGAAGATCCGCAATCCGTCTCGCGCCACAGCGTGGGTCCTCCCATCAGCGGGCTTCGGGTTCGTTCACTCACCTGGCCGCAAAGCTAGGCCAGGGCCCGGCCTGGGTCAATAGGGCGAAGCCTTCCACCCACATGGGCGTTCGGCACGTATAACGGAGGAGGAACAACATGAGACCATCGCGTCCCTTCCGCTTCGGTGTGATCAATGAACGCATGCAGACGGCCAGCGCCTGGAACGCCGACGCGTGCCGGACCGAGCAGCTGGGGTACTCGACCTTTCTGATCCGGGACCACTTCGTCCCGGACCATTTCGGGGACCAGTTCGCGCCATTCTCGGCGCTCATGGCCGCGGCCAACGTGACGAAGACTATGCGCGTTGGATCCTTCGTTATCGACAATGACTACCGCCATCCCGTAGTCCTGGCCAAGGAAGCGGCGACTCTCGACCTACTCTCCGGTGGCCGCTTCGAGCTCGGCCTGGGAGCGGGATTTCTGAAGACCGAGTACGACAAGGCCGGCGTAACCTTCGACAGTCCCGGCGTTCGCATCAGCCGACTGGCGGAGGCACTCGAGGTGCTCAAGGGATTGTTCGCGGAGGGTCCACTGACGTTCCGAGGGCAGCACTATCGAATCGACGGGCTCCGTGGGTATCCCCAGCCGGTGCAGCGCCCACACCCGCCAATCCACATCGGCGCGGGAAGCAAGCGGATGCTCATGCTGGCAGGACGGGAAGCCAACACGGTCGGCCTGCTCAACTCCTCGACGAGAACCGGAACGCTCATCGATGATCCGGTCGAACGCCTTGCCGACACAGTCGCGCAGAAGCTCGCCTGGGTCCGGGAAGGTGCGGGCGGACGGTTCCCTGAGATCGAGCTCAGCATGACCATGGCGGTCGTGGTCACCGATGACCGAAGGCAGGCTGCCGAGACGCTCATCCGCGCCCGCGACTGGAACACGATCACCCCGGCACAGATTTTCGACATGCCGAGTATCTCTATCGGCTCCATCAGCCAGATTTGCGAGGCGATGGAAGCCCGGCGGGAACGATTCGGTATCTCGTACTACATCGTTCCCGACCGCCTCCGCGACACCATGGCCCCGGTCGTCGAACGCTTGAGTGGGAAGTAACGGGATCAGCGCACCGGGACCGTGAACGTGAACGTCCGCAGCCGGATCAGCCCACACGTGATCTCATTGTTGATAACCGAACAGGCGCCAGCGCCCGCCCTCCCGGCGGGCGACCTCCAGCTCGTGCTCCCAGGCGAGCACCGGAACGGAGCCGCCGGTCCAGCGGAGGCGGCCCGTCACTGTGCCGGTCGAGTAGATCCATGCGTGCTCGCCGACCAAACGCACCTCGTCGATGCGTACGCGCGCCCTCACCTGGTCATGCAGCGCGAAGATTGCGCGCAGCTGCTCGGCGAGGAGAGGCTTCGTGAGGGGGCTGGTGCGGTACTGGTCTGACACGTGCGCGAGCACGCCGGCCGAGTCCATCGCGTCGAAGCGCCGCACGGCGTCGTCGAGCGCCTGTTGGATCTCGGCGACGACGTGATCCGGGGCTTCGACGCCGGACGCTGTCGCGGGCTCGGGCGGCGCACTTTTCGCCGCCGCGCCGGTCGTTGCGACGGGCAGCCAGATGACGAGGGCGAGCGCGCGACAAAGTCGCATGCGTCTCATGTTAAGCCTCAGCGGGGCTCACGTCTCATGCCCGCTTCGTCAATCGGGTTATCTGAAGGAATTCAGGCCGGCCTCCCCGGGCTAGGTCCGACTGAGCTCTCCCGTCGCTCTTGGAGACGATCCTCTCTTCAGCGCTCGCAGGGGAGCTGGTTGGCGCTTCTTGTCTTGTGGCCCGGTGGATTTCAAGGTCTCAGAACCACCGACGACAACGGCCAGCGCGAACCCGACCAGGGCGAGTCCCAACCGCTCAAGGTCATTCATGGAACGGGCCCCTCTCCTACCGGCCGGCGACTGATCACTGGGCGATCTCGGCGGCCCGAACGAGTATTGACTCAATGACCCGATCATTCGATGAGCTCATCGGCCCGGAGCAGCAGGGCTTGTGGAATCGTCAGCCCGAGGGCCTTCGCCGTCTTGAGGTTAATTCACAAGTGCCATGACATCGTTAACATCACGAAGTGCCAGGACATCGCTGACGCATCGGGAATTTCGGGGAGGGCTGTGGCGCAGTTGAAGGAGCCGGCTGGACGACTGGAGTGGCACCGGCCAGCGCGGGCGGGGTTAGCGCAAGCGATACTCGCGCTCGTCGACGAGGCTCCCATCGAGGTACACGCCCAAACGCTGGGTTTCAACATCCACCGTGGCCCGCACGTACTCGTAAATCGTCTCCGAGGGCACAGGAAATTTCTCCCCGAACACATCGAGCCGGCCGTCGCTGCGAATGAAGCGGATGAGGTGGTAGCACCCGCTCGACGGCTTGGGCAGCGGATGACGAGGCGGCGGGAGCGTCGGCGGGAAGCGCAGCGGCATGCCCGTCGCCTCCAAGGTGGCCGCCGGTGTCTTGCCGCCGAGCTTACTGTAGCGGTAGTGGCTATTGTGCCGCTCCTCGAAGAGCCGGCTTTCGCGCTGGAGGTCCGCCAGCGAGTGCATGGGGATCCGGCGCAAGAACTTCTGCCGCCAATGATCATTGAACTTTTCGACCACCCCGTTGCGCCATGGTTCGGCGGGCGGGATGAACCACGGTTCGACGCCGTAGAGCAGGCAGAGCCGGATCAAGATGCCCAGGCCGCGCGGATGAGTGGGGCTGCCGTAGAAGACCAGCTCGTTGTCCACTTGCTGGTGGCGAGGCAGGCCCAGGCGGCTCCAGGCCGCCCACAACGCGTCGACAGTGTGTTGACCGGCGCGCTGCGCCAGCGGCTCGACGGCACAGCGGCCAGTCGCCACGTCGACGCTGTGCAAGCTGTAGAAGCGCACCGGCCCGGTGAGGTAACACGGCCCCACAAAGTCGGTCTGGTGGACATCCCCCGGGTGCGCAATCGTCAGGGCGGGGTACTTCTTCCCCTTGGGTACGTAGCGGCCGGTGCGCCGGTGCGTCAGCTCGCGGCGCGCCAGGATGCGCGCGATGGTGCGCAGCGAGGGCCGCGGCTGGACCCCCAACTCCTCCAGCTCCCAGCGGATCGCCTGGGCCCCACAGAACAGGTCGCGATTGTAGAGGCTCAGCCGCACGACGGTCACGATCTCTTCGATCTCCCGCGTCGTCCGCGTCGGCACCGCGCGTGGCCGGCGCGATTGCTCTTCCCACCATGCCTCGGTCGTCCCCTGGGAGCGCTTCCGCCACTTGTAAAGCCATACCCGCGAGTACCCCATCGAGGCGCAGATCGCCGCGGACTTTTCGCCACTGAGATATCGCCGGATCGCTCGTCGACGGTCCTCTTCTCGTTGGGTTCCCATTCATGCATTCCTCCTGCTGCCACAGGAATGCAGATGGAACCGCGGCAGGGTGCGTCATGTTAACGATGCCCGGGCACATGAACTTGTTAACGATGTCCTGGCACTCATCAATTAAGGGCTATGGTAGGTTGTGGCCAGGCTGCGTCTACAACATGTTCTACCGCTACAAGGATCCGCGGTTCACCGGGCCGAAGGGCCGGACGGAGGTCTCGGGAAAGACCGTCAGGCCGGCCGCATCCGGAACGCGGATTCTGCCGCCGGTAGCGCCGTCCTCCACATGAGCACCGCTTCGGACAGCGTGTTGCTGGCCGTCCTCGAAGCGCTGGAGATGCCGCCGGCCGGCGTACGGACCTGGCTCGAGCAGAACAAGGCGCGCTGCGAGCAGCACGGCGGTCGCCGGCACTACTCCGAGCTGCTCGATCTCTACGACGACTGCCTGGCGCTGGCAGAGAAGCCAGAGGGCTGACCGTGCTCTGGAACGGGCAGCGGGTCGTGCTGGACATGGCGATTCGAGCGCTGGACCATCCGCTCAC
>WNFU01024299.1_pt1 | contig 10386 bp, 10 predicted proteins | sample 5400121 | NCBI WGS metagenome assembly WNFU01 (sample SAMN13153360, study PRJNA577476) | soil metagenome | isolation source: 100 cm soil or saprolite under grassland replicate 1 | place: USA:California | collected 2016-06-15
TGCTCGATGGCGACAGTAAGGGGTGCCGATCAGCCTCCGCGTCATACTGATCAACGGGCTCGTGGCACCAAGAGAGAACGACGTCGCCACGAACAGGTGCCCGCCCATTTTCATGGTTTGCGGGTGGGCGCCGCAACGCGCCCATGGGGTGCTGATCGGAAAACAGACCCAAGTTGGGATGGTATGGCACCATTTTCACGCCGGCACCGGCGTCCCGGGAGGGATATGGGGACTCTGGGGAAAATGACACCGATGTGATTCATCCTGGCGGGCTCTCGAGGGGGCCCGACTCCCGCGAACGGTGCGGGTGTTGATAACGCGCGCCCCCAGCTTGACGGGTAAGCAACTCCTTACGCATAATACGGGAGTGGTGGCGACCGTTGAGCGCGAGCTCGAGGTCTTCGGAGCGATCAGCCATCCGGCCCGGCGCCGGATCCTCGACCTGCTTGCCGACGGCGACCGCCCAGTCACTGCGATCGCGGCGAACTTCGAGATGAGCCGCCCGGCGGTCTCCCAGCACCTGCGCATCCTCCTCGATGCTGGCCTGGTCACCGAACAGCGGCACGGTCGGGAGCGCCGCTACCGCCTCGCCCCCGAGCGGCTCGGTCCGGTGCGGGACTGGATCGCCCATTACGAGCGGTTCTGGGACGAACGCTTCCAGCGGCTCCAGCGGCGTCTAGCGAAAGGAGAGGCACGATGACGGACAGCATCCGGAGAGAGATCGCGTTCCCTCAGCCTCCGGAGGAGGTCTGGCGCGCGCTCACCGATAGCGCGGTCCTCGCCGAGTGGATGTATCCCAACGACTTCGAGCCGCGCGTGGGTCACGGCTTCACGTTCCGCGTGCCGCCGAACCCGCAAGTCAATTTCGATGGAATCGTTCACTGCGAGGTGCTCGCATGCGCCCCCCCGCGCGAGCTCGCCTACTCCTGGGTCGCGGTAGGCGGCGAGGTCGACACCCGCGTCAGCTACCGCCTCGAGCCCGATGGCAGCGGCACCCGGGTCTTCTTCGAGCAGTCGGGCTTCGAGAGCAGGCAAGCGTTCAAGGGCGCCGAATACGGATGGACCCTGATGCTTGGAAAGCTGGCCAAGGCTCTTGAGGCCACGGCGGTCGAGCCGTAGCGCGGAAAGACCAGCTGCGCGGCACGGCCCTGTAGGGCGCATAAACTCAGACACCCCCGCTGACCTGGGGCTTTCTGGTGGCTTCGGCCATCCCCAGCCCCTCGCCGGAGAACACTGCTTTCTGCACGTTCCCTGGCCGGGTACCGGTAGCGGGTCTGGAGCGATCAGCGCGTCATGTGCGCGCCATCTGCGCAGGGGTCCCTCGCGGCGTCCACGGGCCATCGCCCGCCCAGGTGCCTCTCGAGAGCTACGGGGTTCGCGGCCAATTCGCGCGGTAAGGAACTGGCGAGTGCGACCGGTCTGAATCGAGCGCTATTGCCTCAAGGGACCGAGGGGAGATGCCTCAATGTCTTCCCCTTCCGAAACGGCCCGGTCAGTTGCGTCGGGGCCCTTCCAGGTCGCGGGGTTCGTCAAGCGGGGTCGCGCAGCCTGTGTCCGGCGTTGCGCGAGATCGCGTGACGATCGCCTTCGAGCCCTGAACGGATTCCGACGCCACACGTCCCGGCTGGCCACCGCGAGCACGATCACACCCCACGCGAGCACCCCCCTCCACAGCGCGTGGGCGTGGTTCCACAAGGGGCCCTGGGGCTCGGTGACGAGCAAGTTCCATCGGCCCGGCAGGACCAGTGCGATGATGGCCGACCCGAAGAGCACCGGTCCTGCGACGATTCCGCCGAGCCGGTCGGGCGCGTAACGGGCTCCCAGGGCGGAGACGGCGAACGCCACTCCGAGCGTGGCCACGAACTCCAGCGTCATCGCGCCCGTGGGGAATGGGTCCGTCCCGACCTTGTCGCGCAAGGCGAGCCCGACGAGGACGGCCCACCCCGGAGCGAGCGCAGCAGCAAGAAGCGTGAGGCGCACGGCCCGCCGTAGCCAGCGGGGTGTAGGCAGGTGTGCTGTGGATTCCCCGGTCGGGTCGTCAAGTGCGAACGCGGCGCCCATCGCCACGACGAGCATGCCGAGTCTGAGCGCGGCGATCCGCATTCCGTCCGAGATGCATGTCTGCCCTGCCAGACACGTGTCTCTGGTCATAGCGAACACGATGCTCATGGACGCGATAGCGCTCACGCCGAGCGGAGACCAGCGCATGGCCCGGGCGGTCGGGCGCAGCAGCTGCACGAGCTGGGCCGACCGTTCGCCCCGGTGAGCGGACTGTTCCGTCGAGCCGCGGGTCCGCGTGGTTACCGGCATGCGACCACCGTGTGGTCATAGCTCCGGGCTTGGGAGGCCAGTGATGGCAGAACCCTCAGCCCGAATAGACGGGCCACGTCGTCGCTCGAGGTGGCCGGATCCGTGAGACGCGCCCAGTTGGCCCGGATCACCTCGCTCACATGGCCCCTGGGCATCGCCAGCAGCTGGTTCGCATACGTCGCTTCCGGCTCGGCCCACTGGACCGGGAAGTTGAACGTCGGCACGGCATTCGCCGTCTCGGGGTAGAACCAGGGACCCACATCCGTCTCCGGGCCCTGGTGGTGGAGTTGGACGTTCGTCTGGATGTCCTGAAGAAACGCACTGCGGGTGCCATCCGTCGCCGACGCCGCCAGCCACAGCGCGACCACGGCGCGCGCTTGGCCGAGGGCGCTGCACTGAACCATCGGGTCTCCCGGCTTGGTGGTCGCCAGGAAGGCCTTTCGGTCTGGGGGCTGCATGTGGCGAGTCACGCTTCGGATCTCGGCCGGGGTCCAGCGGATGTCCTGCGGACGACGGGGGAGGCGGACCTCCATTGCCGCTACCACGAGGTCAAGGCCCAGTTGATACCCTCCCTCCTTCGATCCACGACCCCACTGGGAGGAGGGTCGGATCGCGGAGCCGAGATCGGCCGACTCCGCGTACGACGTCTGTCCGGCGGTGTTGGCGGGCGGCAAGCCCTTCACCCGCTGTACGTCGCTCCCGTACAGGATGAGTGTCTGGGTCACCTCGATCCCCTGCACCCCGGCATCAGAGGGGACCGTGGCAAGTATTGGCTCGATCGCCCCGGCCCACCGGTCGATCCACCCTCGATAGGGCGGGAAGGCGCAGTACCGGACGCCCATTCGCGTCTCGCACACCTGGTGGCGCCCGGGATGGCGGAGCAGTTCGGCCATACGCCGCACATCAACGTTCGTCGCCCCCCGCACCTCGATCGCGGCTACGAGGACCGTGATGGCTACGGCTCCGGCCAGGATCACGGCCACTCGGACGCGAGGCCGGTGGCGGAGCACGGCCACCGAGGCCACCACGACGCCGAGGGCGCCGAGATAGACCAGATGGCATCCGGAGGGGCGCGCCACGAGCTCTCGAGCAGGCTGGCCCGACGCGGCCATGGGAACCCAGAGGGCCAACCACCTCGCCGGCTTGCCCGGACCGATGCCGCCCGAGGCATGTTGGAACTGCATGAGCATTTGCCCGGCCGCCAGCGCCACCAGTATGACGGGCCCCGTTGCCCCCCGTGGCCACCATCGGCCCGCGGCCACAGCGATCACCCCGGCCAGGCCCACGATGGCCGGCCCGGTGACGAGTTCGATCGCGTCGGGGCTGCCCACCGAGTCTTGCAGGAGACGGACGCCCATCATGGCCGCGACCAGGACCACGCCGATGCTCACGGGGTACACGATCGAGAGGAGGTGACCGACGGTTCGACCCTCCGCGCCCACGGGAACGGATTCGTACAGGTCGTCGGTACCGTGTCGGCGGCTCCGCGTTACCGCCAGGTTCACCACCAGGAAGGTGGCCCCGGCAAGCGGCAGCAGGCCAAAACCGGTCAGGACATCGTCGCTCTGCAGTACCGGAGCCCACCACCACGAGTTCAGCAGGAAGGTCACCAGGCTCAGGGCGATGCCGAACCACGTGACGGGGTGTCGAACGAGGCGGCCTCCCTCCGTTCGCGCCAGCGCCCACGGACCGAACCGGTGCTGCGGAAGGCGGGTCCCCCGCGAGACCGCCAGCGCCTCCAGAGTGGCGCTCACCGGCCGCCTCTCATGCGGCTTCCTCGAAGGCCGCCTCGCCGACCAGCAGCAGGTAGCCGTCCTCGATAGTGGGTTCGACGAGGTCTGCACCCGCGGGCGCTCGGCCGATGTTGCGGTGCCGGCCCTCCGCCGTTCGCCATGAAAGCCGGGCTCCCTCTTCGCGCCGGTCGGCCAGCCATACGCGCCCCCGGGCCACGTTGGTCACGTCGGCCGGCGAGCCGTCCACCAGGATTGCTCCTCGATGTAGCACCACCACCCGCTGGCACAGCGCCGCCACATCCTCGGTCTGGTGGGTCGACATCAGGACGGTCCGTTCCTCGCCGAGACGCGACAGCATCTCCCGGAATCGCATGCGCTGTTCGGGATCCAGGCCTGCGGTGGGCTCGTCCAGGATCAGGAGATCGGGGTCGCCGAGCAGGGCTTGGGCCAACGCCACCCGTCGGCGCATCCCACCCGACAGCGCGCGGATCCGTTTCCCGGCCACGCCCCCGAGGCCCGCCAGATCCAGGGCACGCCTGACCTCGCGGTGGCGGGCCCGCCGATCGGTCATCTCCTTGAGGATGGCCACGTAGTCGACGAACTCGAACGCGGTGAAGCCGCGATGGAACCCGGGTTCCTGGGGCATGTAGCCCAGTCGGCGCCGGATGCTCAGCCGCTGGCGCGGCTTGTCGGGGTCGAGGCCGAGTAGCCTGACGCTTCCGGCGTCCGGAGCCAACACCGTGGCCAGGATCCGCTGCAACGTGGTCTTGCCGGCGCCGTTGGGGCCGAGCAGGCCGGTGACGCCGCCCCCCAAGTTCAGCGTGACCCCATCGAGCGCCCGCGTTCGCAGATAGGACTTGGCCACCGCCTGGATCTGCACCGAGCTGTCGTTCACGTTCGCCTCCGTTCCAGGGACTGTCGGCGGCCGGCGAGGACCATCGCCGCGCCCACGGCGATAACGAGGAATGCGAGGTCCGGTCCGGTGAAAGGCGGCCAGCCTCTCCGATGACACGAATTCGGTCGCCAGCACCGTCAGGATCCAGCCCGATGTGATCCCCATCGCAGCGCGGATCGGCCCGACGTAGGTGGAGAGGGCCAGGCTGGCCATGGTGAGCCCGAGCGACGGAAGGAGCCACGCGGCCGCGGACCAGTTGAGCTGGGGAAGGGCCAACGCTGCGATCCCGGCGAGCGCCAGCGATGCCACGAGGACGGCGGTCGCCCGGATGAGCATCAGGCGGAAGCTCCGGATCGGGGCGGCGACACCGATCTCGTACGCGGGATCCATCCCTGGACCGTAGGCCGCCGCCACGCCGGCGAGGGGAACCAGCGGCGCCACGATCAGGAACACCAGAAGCCCCGCGGTCCCGCCGTATGCGGCGAGGATGGCGAACCCCAGCGCCGCCGCCATCGCCGCAAACCAGGACAGCCGAAGCGAGCGCGTGGCGGCCAGCACCCGCGTGGTGTGCTCCGGCACTCCCGACCGGGTCAGCAGTCGTTCGATCACGCCCCGCCGGACCGGATCGAGGCGATCCTGCACCCCCTCCCAGACCCGTTCAAGCGATCCGCCAGATGAGGCATGAGAGGTTCGGCCCAGGGCTTCTCGACAGTACGAGCACGCCATCAGGTGGGCCTCGAGCGATGCGGCGCTCGCGTCGTCGACAACCGCTGCCGTGTAACGCTCCAGGAGCTCGGTTCCGGCGTGCCAGGGCGCGGTCATGCCAACTCCTGTCGAAGCTGTGCCTTGGCCCGCATCAGCCGCGTTTTCACCGTTCCGATCGGGATGCCCAGCAGTGACGCCGCTTCCCGAGCCGTCAGTCCGTCGAGAACCGTCGCCTGGAGCACAGCTCGAAGCTCGGGCGATAGCCGGTGGAGCGCACCGGCGAGGTCGCCGTGCTCGATGCCCAGCAACACGCGGTCCTCGGCGGAAGGCTCCGAATGGCTGGGCGTGGGCACCTGCGCTACAGCCCGCAGCCTGGCTGCCAGCCGCACCGGTCGCCGGAGGCGGTCGATCAACCGGCGTAGTCCGATGCCCCATAGCCAGGCGGCGACGTCTCCTGACCCTCGGTACGCTGATGGCTTGCGCCACACCGCCAGGAACGTATCCTGCACCGCTTCCTCCACGACACCGAGGTCCGCGCATCGTCGCGCCAGCCTCGTGTGCAGCCAGGGGGCGTGCCGGCCGAACAGCACTCGGAGCGCTCCCTCGTCTCCGTCGGCCACCGAGCGGACCAGCGATTCGTCGTCCCTCGGGTCGGCCCACGGGTCGGCAGGCACCCCCATCACACCCTTCCTGTCGTCACGGGGCCTGTCAGCGGTTCACACCGCCAGTACGTTCAGAGGCGTTCGCCCACCTTGGGCCTCTCCTGTAAGGCCCGTAAGACCTTCCGATGAAGTCTCCGGAGGGCCGCCGAGAGATCCCCGACGTCGACGAAGATAGCCGCTCACTCCACCGCCACAGTCCAATTTCCGGAGAAAGTCCCGGAAACCCTGTGACCCCAAAGATGCCCACTACCAGCGCAGATACGCGGGTCAGCCGGACGTGGGTTCTATCGCCTCCGCGGCCTGTCCGTCGCCGCGCTCCCGGTCTACGAGGACCTTGTGCAACTCGGCCTTGAAGCCCAGGCGAAGAGGGCTCTTGAGGTCGGGGTTGTCTCGAAGGAACCCGAGCTCTCGATCTGCGGCGACGAGGAGGAGTCGATCGATCTCAGGGGGGATTCGGTAGGACGGCTGGGCAAGCACGGCCCGGATCTCCTCGATCGAGGCATCTCGGCCCCACTCCCATGCGAACTCGCCCCCCGTCTCGGCTGTGGCCTTCTGGAACGCGTCTCGTATCGGTCCCGACACCGGAGGTCCTGCGGAGACCGCCGACGTGGCAGGTTCCGGCGGGGCAAGCTCCTTGGGGAGCTCCGCCTCCATCTGCGCGGGAGTCGGCCGGCTGAAGTGGGGTCTCCAGAATGATTCCGGCAGCGCGAGCTCCTCGTCGGCCTCGGCCACCAACGTGAACGCTCGCTTCGAGCCTGGGATCGTGATCAGGACGACCCGCGCCCCCATGTCCTGAGCGGCGGCGACCCCTTCCCGAACGTCCTCATCACCGCCGAGGAGGTAGGCGGTGGCCATCGCCCGCTCGCGGGCGAGCGTCATCAGATCCCTGACACCGGATAAGGGGATTGATCTCTTGGGCAATGGCCGGAACGCACGGGGAGAGCAGTCAGCAGGGCATCGGCGACGTTCAGCACGTTCGCCGATACCAAGAGGCCTCGAGGATTCGATCGGCCCCGCCGTAGGAGAGAGGCGATTGGTTGCCACGAGCTCGCGATGACAGGCCGGGGCTTGTCAACTCTTGTTGACCGGAACGAGGGTAGCGGTATCGCAGGCCCCAAGGGAGATGGGTGAGGCAGCGTTCCGACCCTTCGGGGGGTTGAACATGTGACGGTGATGAACGAGAGGATGTCCCTGCTGCCGGTCCGCACGCACAAGCCCAAGTTCGAGGCGTTCTACCAAGAGGAGTATCCGATGCTTGTCCGCACCCTGTACCTCCTCACCGGGAGCCGAGCCGAGGCTGAGGACCTCGCGCAGGAAGCGCTCGCCAGGGCCTTCGAGCGATGGAGCCGGGTCCGGGCCATGGACTCACCTGGCGGGTACGTGTGCAGGACGGCCCTCAACCTGAACCGCAAGCGTCTTCGCGGCCTCGGAGTCCGGGCCCGAAAGCCAATTCGTGGCAGGGTCGAACACGACGCGATCGAAGCGGCCGAGGATCGGACTGACGTGGCGAGAGCCCTCGCGGCGCTCCCGATCGGTCAGCGCGAGGCACTGGTCCTGACCGCCTGGCTCGATCTCAGCGCCGAGGAGGCGGGCCGGGTTCTTGGGATCCGGGCCTCCTCGGTGCGAAGCTAGGCGTCACGGGGGAGAGCGGCGCTCCGGAAACACCTGGAGGATCCCGATGGATGATGTTCGAGAGCTGCTTCGCAACGAGGCCCAGCGCGTGGGGGAGTTGGACGACGGGCTCGAAGGGGTCCTCCGCAAAGTAGTTCGGCGGCAGCGTCGGCGGGGGCTCGTGCTCGGGATCGTCGCCGGCGTAGCCACGGCAGCCGTCGTGGCCGGCCTGTGGGTGGGACTGACGGGAGCCCCGCCCGCGACCCCGGTGTCCCCGCGGCCCCATCCCAGCGTGAGCGGCAGCCCGGACGCGAAGCACCTTCGCGCCGAGCTCCGGGATCTGATCAGGCTCCGAACGACGATCACCCTTGCCGGTCGCGACGCGGCGGTGCACGAGGTGCAGCTCGTCCGCCGGGCGACCAGGCTTCGCACCGCTTCGCCCGGTGAGACGGCGAACCATCGCCAAGCGCGCCTGGGAGCCAGCGCGCGCGTCGAGGCGCGGCTGGCGAGCCTCCGCGCCATGGAGGCAGAGCTTGCTGCTCGACTTCGGGACGTGGACGCCAGGATCCATCAGCTGAGGGCTCGAATGGCCACTGGACCTGGTCCTGCCCGCGGTCGGGACACCTCCGACGTTCGGTGCGCATCCTCACAATTCCGGATCCGTCCCGGTGCCGATGGCGTCGGTCCCCGCGTGATCCCCGAGTTCGATCTTCTGTACGTCAAGGGGCCATCCTGCACCGTCCGGCTGAGGGCGACTTTGACGCTGCTCGACGTCCATGGACATTCGCTGCCGATTGAGGGAAACCACATCACGGCCGTTCTCGCTCGCCGCTTGCCCCCGCAGGAACTCGGGCTCATGTGGTCGTGGGCCAACTGGTGCCGCGCCCAGCAGGTCGTCTATCACCTCGCTATTGCTGGGCGCACGTACGAGTGGCCGGCGGAGACACGCCCTGAGTGCTTGGCGCCGGAAGCCGGATCGTCGTTGTCCCCGATTCGCGTACGTCCGAGCAAGTAGACACTCGCCCACGCCAGCACCGTTCGACAATGTCATCTGGGCCCCACTGGAGGAGGATAGATCGAGTGCGCACTGGCGAGATCGTGTTCGTTCGCCACCTCGGACCGACCGATTCGCGACTCCTCGTTGTCGACCCGGACAGCGCGACGTTGCGCACGCTGACCGCCGAGACCTTCCCCTGCAGTTCTCCGGACTGGTCTCCTGATGGTTCGAGGCTGGTGGTCGTCGCCCGAGGCGACACAGACGATGGCATGTTCCTCGGGGAACTCCATCTGCTGAACGCGGACGGAACGGACCTCACCAGGATCACCCACGAGCGGTCGGTGAAGGCCCGCCCGGCGTGGTCCCCGGGCGGCTCGGAGATCGTCTTCGAGCGCGGGGTCGGCACTGGCGCGAGCCACCTGTACGCCGTCGGCGCCGACGGGAGTGGACTCCGGCAGATCACCGGACCGAGCGTGTCCGAGGCGCCGGCACCTCGCCCTATCACCGGCGAGAGGGCAGGCTGGACGGGCTACCGGCCGGTCGGAGAGGAGATTTCCGCCAGCGAGATGATGCCGACGTGGTCGCCGGACGGATCACGCATCGCGTTCGTTCGTATGGTGCGGTGGACGTCGCAAGGTCCCGATGACCCCGGGGTCGGACATCACCTGTTCACCGTGGCGGCTGACAGGACCGACGAGCAATCGATCACCGCCGGGAGAGTGCACGATCTCGATCCCTCGTGGCGCCCGGACGGGTCTAGGCTCGTGTTCACCCGATACACAGACGACGAGTGGCTCCCTCACCCGGGCCGTGGGTCGGGCTCGGCCGTCCGGCTGTGGCTGGTCGGCCCCGACGGGAGTGGCATCGAGCGACTCACGGACGAACCCGCCCACTACATGGACCCGGACTGGGCGCCGGATGGCTCCGCGGTGGTATGCAGCCGGTCCGTGGGTGGGCCCACCCACATCTACCGGTTCGATGTCGCCGGCCGCAGCGGGCGGCCCATCACGCTCCCTGACGACGACGGGGACTACGAGCCTTCCTGGCGGCCTGCTCGCTAGTCCGAAGGCGGTGGACGCCGCACACGCCAGCGTTTCGAAATGTCACCCGAGCAGCCAGCCTCGAGACGTGGGACTACAGTTGCAGCATGCCGAATGGGACGCCGGGGGACGACCCAGTTATCGATGAGGGGTATCCATCTCGGTGCGGCAGCATCCACATGTTGTGGTGGTGCCGTCTCTCTGCTGCGCAACGGTGCTGGCGCAGCCCCAACATGTAGTGGGTACCGCACTCAGATGGATACCCCCGTTATCGATATCAAGGTCTATGGTCGAGAGGGGGTATCCGCTTAGCTCCACAAGCCTCAAGATGTTGTGGTGGAGCTGGAGCGGCCGATCGGTGGTCGGGACTACCCGCGGACGTGGAGCGAGTTCCTGGAGTGGTTTCCCGATGAGGCGGCCTGCCTTGCGTTCT
>WNFU01011056.1_pt1 | contig 10385 bp, 10 predicted proteins | sample 5400121 | NCBI WGS metagenome assembly WNFU01 (sample SAMN13153360, study PRJNA577476) | soil metagenome | isolation source: 100 cm soil or saprolite under grassland replicate 1 | place: USA:California | collected 2016-06-15
GGCAGCGCGTCGGGTGCATCGATGCACGTGCAGCGCGCGAGGTGCGGATAGCCGTTGCGAGTGCCGGCAAGCGTACCGGTCTGCAGGTAATCAAAGGAGAGGTGTTAGCGAACCACATCCATTTGCTCGTGAGCTTTCGGCCCGATACCCGCATCAGCGATTGCATGCGCCTCGCGAAATCGGTCGCAGCTACTCGAGCAAATCGGGTCGTTTTTGGAGCCGTGCGGTGGGCGCGGGGTTACTACGTGGCGACGATTCACAAGAGCGACCTGCCACGCGTGATTCGCTACATCGGCCGGACAATTCCAGCGACACCCTGACCTCATTCCGCGGCCATCGAGATTCTCTGACCCCGGGCGCAAGCCCGGGGTCAACGAGAAGGGTGGGACAACTCACCAGATCCGCAGTTCACACCCTACCGCACTCCACCCATCAATCGTCGTAGCCATGGCGTAATCGCCAGCAAGATCAGCGCGGCCACAAACGCCGCGGCTGCGACGGCCCCAAACAGTTTCGGCAGGGGCAACGTTTCAAACAGTCCTCCCGCCATCCCTGCCAACTTGTTCCCCACGGCGATCGAGAGAAACCACAATCCCATCATCGCGCCCACGATGCGAGCCGGTGCCAGTTTCGTGACAATCCCATCATCGCGCCCACGATGCGAGCCGGTGCCAGTTTCGTGACGATCGAAAGGCCGACCGGGCTGAGGCACAGCTCGCCGATCGTGTGCAGGAAGTAGAGCCCAATGAGCCACCAGGGACTGACCAGCACGCCCTGTTGTGTCATCCTGGCGGCGGGAACGATGAGAACGAATCCGAGGCCGACAAAGAACAAACCGAGCGCGAACTTCACCGGACTCGAAGGCTGACGCGGCCCAAGACGAATCCAGAACCAGCCGATCAGCGGCGCCAGACCGAAGATCATGAACATCGAATTCAGCGACTGATACCACGTCGACGGGAAGGTGTACCCGAAGGCGGTGTTCCGCGTCAGACGGTCGGCGAACAGGTTGAGACTCGACGACGCCTGCTCGAACGCCCCCCAGAAGATCGACGAGAACACGAAGAGCACGGCAATCGCTGCGACGCGTCCCCACTCATCGCGCTGGAACCGCCACCACGGTTCCGACGAGCGCGCCGCATGCGTGTCGGTTTGGCCCAGGCGCTCGAGCGCCGGCATGAGGCGCGGCTTTCCCGCCACGTACTGGATCAAGCCGATGATCATGCCGACGCCGGCGCAGGCGAAGCCGACGTGCCAGTTGACCTTTTGCCCCAGCGTTCCCACGACGAGCGGCGCGACGAACGCGCCGACGTTGATGCCCACGTAGAAGACCGAGAAGCCGGCGTCGCGCCGAGCGTCCTCCCGGTCGTACAGGGCGCCGACCATCGTGCTCGCGTTCGGCTTCAGCAGCCCGGTCCCGACGACGATGAGGCAGAGACCGAGATAGAACGTCGGGACTGTCGGGACCGCCATGCTGAAATGGCCGAGCGCGATGATGATGCCGCCCACCAGAACGCTGCGATACTGACCGAGGACTTTGTCGGCTGCCAACCCCCCGAAAATCGCCGACGCGTAGACGCCGAAGCCGTACCATCCGATGACGTTGCCGGCGCGCTGGTCTGTGAACCCCAGGCCGCCCTGCGTCACCGCCGCGGTCATGAAGAGAATCAGCAGCGCTTTGAGACCGTAGAAGCTGAAGCGCTCCCACATCTCGGTGAAGAACAGCGTCGAGAGGCCGCGAGGGTGGCCGAACCAGCCGGCGCTGTCCCTTTGCGGTGTGACTGGCTGCGCCATCTACCGCACGCCGCCCATCAGATTCCTGATGGGGCGCAGCAGCAGAAAGAGCACAGCCCCGGCGCCGATCGTCACGGCTGCCGTGACGCCGAACAACGTCACGAGCGGCACTGTGCTGACGAACCGCGCCGACCAACCGGCGAGCAAGTTCCCCAGGAAATTCGAGAGGAAGAAGATTCCCATCACAAAGCTGACGAGTTTCACCGGCGCGACTTTCGTAACCAGGGACAGGCCCACGGGACTGAGACAGAGCTCGCCGAGCTCCTGGATGAAATAGGCGGCGATCAGCCAGAGCGGGGACACCTTGATGCCTTGCTGCGCCAGCGATCCGGCGGGGATGAGCAGCAGGAACGCCAGTCCGACAAAGAGGAGCGCGATCGCAAACTTGGCTGGACTCGAAGGCTGCCTCGGCCCGAGCCGCACCCAGAGCCAGGCGAACAGCGGCGAGAGCAGAATGACGAACGCCGCCTGCACCGACACGAACCACGACGCATACAAGCGGAGCCCCAACAGCTCGAGATGGACGTAGCGGTCGGCGAACAGCGTCAGGGTCGAGCCCGCCTGCTCGTACGCGCCCCAGAACAGCGACGCGAAGATGAACAGCACGAAGACGGCCGAGATCCGGCGCCAGTCGTCGGCGGTGAGCGGACTCCGCCCGCCCTGTCCTCCGGCCGAGGTCGCGTCGGCTGCCCGGCGTGCCGCCTTCTGCGCCGCGATGCGCTCGACCGCTGGCTGCAGGTGGCGGCGGCCGAGAACGTACTGCGTGAGACCGAGGATCATGCCGAACCCGGCACATGCGAATCCAAGATGCCAGTCGATGCCCTCTGCGATCCGTCCGGCGATGATAGGACCGAGGAAAGCGCCGAGGTTGATGCCCATGTAGAACAGCGAAAACCCGGCGTCGCGCCGTTCATCGCCGGGTTCATAGAGTCCGCCCACGAGCGTGCTGATGTTTGGCTTCAGCAGTCCCGTGCCGATCACGATCAAACCGAGTCCGGCGTAGAGAAACGGCAGACCAGGGAACGCCAGCGTGAAGTGGCCGAGCGCGATGATGATCCCACCGAGCAGTACGCTGCGGTATTGCCCGAGCCAGGCGTCGGCGATCAATCCGCCCAGGATCGGTGTGAGCCACACGCTGGAGACGTAGGTGGTGTAGGCATTGCTGGCCTGCGTGTCGGTAAAGGCGAGCGCTTTCGTCATGTACAGGATGAGGAACCCGCGCATCCCGTAATAGCTGAAGCGCTCCCACATCTCCGTGAAGAAGAGCGTGGCGAGGCCGCGCGGATGGCCGAAGAACTTGCGTTCGCCGTTCATCGGTCGAACAGGTCGTCCTGCTCCGCGGAGTCGGGATGCTCGGCCGGTCTCAGCAGCGTGCCGAGCCGTCCCTCCCACTTCTCGACGTCGAAGTGATGCTCGTTCTGGAGCGCGCGACGAAGCACCGGCGAGAACTCATGGAACGCCTCGAGCAGCTCGCGCGTCGCCTGGCGCAGCGCTTCCTGCTGGAAGCTGTCGTCGGTCGCGCCCATGTCCTCGAGGATCGCCTGCTCGGAGCGGGAAGCTACGACCGGCTCGCTCTGACCCTCGATGAACACGTTGGTGCGTTGACCCGGTCCGCGCCCCTGCTCGATCGGCGTCAGACCGATGATCCGATCTGAGCGCCAGTACTTTCCGTACCCGAGGAATACCATGCGGCCCCGCTTCACATCCATACGATTACCTCCGCGGACGCCCGGCCCGGTTTTTCCGAATGTCTTCTAAGGAGTGGAGCTTGGTGGAGGATCTGAAAAACCGCGAGCAGCAGCACGGCTATTCCTTTCTCATTTTCTTTTTCAGCTCTTCGAGCTGGCGCGCCGCGGCGGCTTCGCGTGCGGCGCGGTCCATGTCGGACTTGAGGAGCTCGTCCTGCAGATCCAACCCAGGCTCGGACTGCCGAGCCTCCATCGCCGGACGGTCCCGCTCGGCGGTCTTGAGCTGCGCTTGCATATCGTCCAGCTCACGCTGCGCGAGCGCCATCTCTTCCTTTTGATTGACGAGTTTCCGCTCGAGCACGCCGAGACGCTCGCGGTGTTTCGCCGCAAAGCGGTCGGCGACGGCAACGGTCTCGGCGTCCTGAATCTCTCCGGCGAGCCGGCCGCGCCGCTCGGCGTCCGCGAGCCGCTGGCGCTCGAGCGTCAGCTCGCGGTCGGTGCGCCCCACAGCCTCCTGGACCTCGGCAACGGCGACCTTCGCGTCCACGACCGCCTCGCGCATCTGCCGTGCGAGCGATCGGAGGTCCGGGGTCGACGCCGCATCGAGGGCGGCGCGGAAGGCGTCCCGCAGGCGCTCGAACAGTGTCTAGCTCTTCCGGACGGTCTTGGCGAAAAAGTCGGAGAAGACGGGCTCCACGGCGGGCGAATCGCACTGTGGACAGGTGGGACGCGGCCGCGCGGCATGCTCTGCCATCGATTCTGTGCGGGAGAATAGCGCATCACACGCCGTACAGCGGTACTCGTACTGTGGCATGGGGAAACGTTATTCCCGCGCAAAACCACGGTCAAGTTGACGCATCCCCAACCGAGGGCAAATTGCTGGGGATGCGCACGATGCTGCTGCTGGTGGCGGTGGTAATGGCATGTGGCCGCGGCCTCGAGCCCGAACCGATTTGCGCCCCCACACTGGTCGGCCTGTGCGGCACGGTGCGATTCCGCGGCGCGGTCCCCGCCAATACCGAGAATGTTTTTATCGCCGCCTACCTCACGTTTCCACAGACCTGTACGGATCTCATCAACAATCGCCGGCCAGTCATACCGGGGTCGGTGCCTTTCACGGACTCGATCGCGGCGTACAGCGTGCCGCTCTCGCCCGGTACGTACGAATGGGTGCTCGCGGTTTGGAAAAAGCCGGGCACCCTCACGCTCACCCCGGCGGACACGCAATACCTGCGCGTCGCGGGCTACTACCGCAGCCCCGCGGACTCGACACTGCGGGGCTCGGTCGCCGTGCCGAGCGGCGCGGCGGCGGGCGACATCGACTTCGTCGTCAACTTCGATAGCCTCCGGCCGGCGACGGATTTCGTCACGTGCGCGCCATAGCGACGCTGCTGCTCGTCGTCGCGCCGCTGACGGCGGCGGCCCAGGGCGTGGTGCGCGGCACGGTCCGGAACAAGGACGGTGCCCCGATCAGCGGCGCGAGCATCGCGATTCCCGGCACGACGCTCTCGACCCGCTCCGACCGCCAGGGCTTGTACCGTATCCTCGTCGTGCCCGCCGGCCGCGTCCGCGTGTACGCCGCCGCGATCGGATACGGGCCTGTCGATACCGTCGTCGCACTCACCGGGGGCGACTCGACGATCGTCGACTTCACCCTGGTGGCGGCGCCGCTCGCACTCCCGCCGGTGGACGTCGTGAGCGATCGTGTCCCGCACTTCGGCGATCGACCCGCGACCAGTGTGGCACAGGTGACGGAGCGGGACCTGGAGCGCCGAGCCGTCAACACGGTGGAGGAAGCGATCGATCACGTGGCCGGTCTGCAAATGGTGAACGGGCAGACGAACATCCGCGGCTCGACGGGATACGTGCAGGGGCTGAATTCTCGTGTCCTCATGACCGTCGACGGCATTCCCATGAATCAGGGCGACCGCGGCGGCATCAATTGGGACCTGCTGGCGGTGGACGAGATCGAGAGTGTAGAGATTCTCAAAGGCGCGGGCTCGTCGCTGTACGGATCCGCAGCGTTCGGGGGCGTGATCAACGTGACGACGCGCGACGTCCCCACCGGACTGCATACTCGCCTCCGCGTGACGGGTGGAGTCTACGGCGATCCGCCGCACCCGATCTGGCGGTTCCGCGACAACCCCGGCATGCTGGGCGGCGCCGACTTCGCGGCGTCGTACGGGACCGACGTTTTTGGCGGCAGGATTTCGCTGGGCGACCGCCATTCCGACGGGTACCGCCAGCAGGATCAAGAAGACCATCTGCATTTCGCCGCACGAGGGCGCTGGCAGCACGCGAACACGCGTGTCGATGTCTCGGGCGCGTGGGCCGGCGACCGGTACGACGTGCCATTGAGCTGGTGTAGCCGTGGCGAGTGCGACGACCTGGGTCAGGTGTTCCAGCCCTTCAAGGTCGACATCGCCGAGCGCGGTGCGCGGACCGATTCACGCAAGGGCTATTTCGCGGCCCGAGTTCGAACGATGGTCTCGCCGCGATTTGCCTGGACGGCGCGGGGATCGTGGCTCCGCACGCATTTCATCGATCTTCGCCGCAACGGGACCGCGCTGGGGAGGGAGTTCGGCATCGGCGATCGATTCGGCGCGGCGGGACAGATCGAGGCGCATCCCGACTCCACCCGCACGGTGATCGTCGGCACCGAGGCGACATTCTCCGACGTCACCAGCGACATTTTCGGCACCCACTCCCAATCGGAACTCGCCGCCTACAGCCAGAGCGAGCAGCGCCTCGGCGCAGTGCGCGTGAGCGGTGGGGCGCGGGTCGACTTCCTGGCGGTCGATGGCGGCTCGCTGACGGCGGTCGTCAGTCCCCGCATCGCCGCCACGCTGAGCAGGACGGGAACGTGGCGTGCATCGGTCGGCCGCGGGTTCCGCTCACCGACCATGGCGGAGCGGTTCGTCCACACCATTTTTCAGGGATTCGAGGTCGTCCCGAATCCCACGCTGCGTCCCGAGACCGCGTGGTCGTTCGAGATCGGCCATATAAGCGCTCCGCTATTCCGCTTCATGCGCGTGGACGCTGCGGTGTTCTGGACGCAAGCACGAGACTTGATCGAGCCTCGAATCATCGTGATCCCCGGCCCGCCCGACACAATCAAGATTCAACTCCAGAACGTAGTGCGCGCCCGCATCGCCGGCTTCGACGCCAGCTTCATCGCGGCCCCGATTCCCGACCGGCTCATCGCCACGCTTGGCTATACCTATCTCGACACGCGACGGCGTCTCGCCGGAGACAGTACGGAGGGACCGCTCGCATTTCGCCCACGTCATCTGCTCACGCTCGGCGCCGACTACACGTTGGGGATCCTCGGCGTGGGGGCCGATTTTCGCTTCGCGAGCCGGCCGGCACGCATCGAACTGGAGGGCTTCGTCGATCCGCGCCGCGTACCAGTGAAGGTTCTCGACCTGCGGGCGGCCTTGAAGCCGCGGGGCTGGCCTGTCGAGGTCCGCGCGCTGGCCACCAATGTGCTCAATTACATCTACAACCTCGTACCGGAGACGCTCGCACCCGTCCGGACAGTTACCCTGACCGCTGTCTGGACGCATTAGCGTTAGATTGGCCCCATGAACCGACCGCTGGTCTCCCTGCTGCTGCTGCTCCCGGCAGCTGCGTGCACCCGCAGCGGCGGGTCGCCGACCTGCGGCATCGCGATGCTCGCCGGTCCGGGGCTGATCACTTCGCAGCTCTCCAACGCCCGCGCCGTGCTCACCGATCCGCCGCGGGGCGTCCCCGATTCCCTCCCCGTGCTCGTCATCCAGCCTCAAAAGAATGATCGGGGCGCGGTGATTGTCAGTCGCGACGCCGAGGGCAAGATCTCGATGCAGTTCCGGGGACCGGCCTTCCCGGCGCGCGGCTACGGCCTGCTGGTCGTGGACGACACCTCGCAGCGCGCGATGGGCGTGATGGTCGTCGATCAGGAGGAGCCCGCGGGTCATCCGGCGATCGGCACGATCATCGGCGGGAGCACCGCGCTGAACCTCTACGGGGTTCGCGTAGAGTGGGTGAGCGTCAACAATCCCCGCTGTCCCCTGTTTGGCGGCCCCGCGTCCCAAACGTCGTGAGCGCAGCGCCGGCCGTTGCCGTGACAGCGCCGCGCCGCCTCGTCGATGGCCGCGACCGCGTCACTCTGAACACCGCGTACGTGCGCGCGCTCGAAAGCGCGGGCCTCGTCCCGCTGGCGGTGCCGACGATGCTGGCGCCCGATCGCGCGGGCGCCGCGCTCGCGGCCGTACGGGGGCTCGTACTCACCGGCGGTGAAGACGTCGCTCCCGATCGCTACGGCGCGGCCCCGCACCCCCGGCTCGGGGATGTCGATCCCGTGCGCGATGCCGCGGAGCTGGCGCTCATCACCGCGGCACGCTCGCGCCGCCTCCCGATTCTGGCAATCTGCCGGGGAATTCAGATTCTCAACGTCGCGCTCGGCGGCACGCTGTACCAGGACCTGGACAGCGAGCGGCCCGGCCCCGTGCTTCACAGCGACGAAACGAGCCGTCATGCCGTGCGCGTAGAGGCGGGATCGCTTCTCGAGAAAACGCTCGGCACACGCTCGGCCACGGTGAACAGCCGGCACCACCAGGCAATCCGCGATCTCGCACCGGGACTCAAAGCGGTCGCGTGGGCCGACGATGGCGTGATCGAGGGCGCGGAGCCGGCGAATACGAACGAGGGATGGATCGTCGCAGTCCAATGGCATCCGGAGGATCTCACGGAACGAGCGCTGTTCGACGGTTTCGCGCGGGCGGTCGCATGACCGCGGCACTGCATGCGTTCCCCTCGCCGGAGTGGGTCGCCGCATATGGTGTCGCGATCAACGCGAGCGACGACTACCGTACCGCATCCACAGAGTGGACCCATGGTTCCGTCGCGCTGGTACTGCCGGCGCAGCCTACGATCGGTGTCCCCGATGACGTGGCGATCCTGCTCGATCTCGAGCGCGGCGTCTGCCGGGCGGCGCAACTCGTTTCGCGGTTGGACGCGCAGCAGGCCCCGTTCATCCTGACGGCAGAATACCGCTACTGGAAACAGATCATCAAAAAGGAGCTCGGCCCGATCGCGGGGATCATGCAGCGGAAGGTCGCCCTGCAGGGATCATTGCCGATCGTGGTCCGCTTCATCAAGTCGGCCGAAGCGCTGGTCGACGCCGCCACGCGCGTTCCCACGCGCTTTCTGGACGAAGGCAAATGACAGGCGGGAACTCGGTTGCCGAGGTTCTCACGCGCCTGATCGCGCTGTCGCAGGAGCTGGCGGGCGCGTTCCGGCCGGTGACCATCGTCGAAATCGTGGCCCGCGTGTTGACCGAGCAACTGGCGCCGGAACGTCTGTCGGTGATGTTGCTGGACGTCGACACCAACCGGCTCGTCGTGACCTACCACAACGGCCCCCGCCCCGCCACGACGGACGAGCCGCTGTTGCAGCTCGCGCTCCGCCGCGGGCCGCTCGTTTTTCCAGACAAGGTCTCCGCGCGTGCCGCCGAGCTGGACGTCAACGTAGACAAGCCGACGCCGTCGAGCTGGCTCGGCGTCCCGATTGTGGCCGTATCGCGGACGATCGGTGCCGTTGCAATAGAGGGTGGCACCAACGTCCTCGATGAGGCTGCGCTGATGTTCACGCGCGCCGTTCTGGCACAGGCCGGAATCGCACTCGAGAACGCACGACTGGTGGAGCTGTTGTCGAGCGGCAAGCGTGAATGGGAGCAGACGGTCGACGCGTTCAATCAGGCCATCTGTTACGTGGATCCATACGGCGCCGTGCGCCGCGCCAATCGCATGTTCGCGGAGCTGATCAAGCTGCCCGTAACCGCGCTTCCGGGACGGCCCTGGATGACGCTCTTGCCGCCGTCGTGGGTCGATCCCGTCGCGCGGTTGCTCTCGCCCGAAGGCGCCGCCGCTCCTGTCGAGGTGCGATCGGGCGAGCGGACGCTGCTGGTGACTGCCATTCCCGCCGGTGAGCCCGGCGCCACGGTACTGCTGTTCGAAGACCAAACCGAAAAACGCCGCCTGCAGGACCAACTGCTGCAATCCGAGAAGATGTCGGCGATCGGGCAGCTGATCGCCGGCGTCGCGCACGATCTCAACAACCCCCTCGCCTCGGTGGTCGGGTTCAGCGACCTGCTCGGCGAGGCCGCGGACGTACCGCCGCGCCTGGCCGAGCCGCTCGCGGTGATTCGCCAGGAAGCCGAGCGCGCCTCGGCGATCGTGCGCAACCTGCTGTCGTTCGCGCGGCGCCAGGAAGGCGAGCGCCAGCTGCAATCGATCCGGCCCATTCTCGAGTCCACCCATCAGCTCCTGAAGAACCAGCTGCTCGCGGCGCGCATCGAGCTGACGCTCACATTCGAGCCTGGCTTGCCCGAGGTCGAGGTGCACGCGAATCAGATCAAACAAGTGTTCGTCAATATCATCAACAACGCCGCCCAGGCGATCGCGAGCACCCGCCACAAGGAAGGTGGCGGACGCATCGAAATCGCCACCAGGTGCGAGCCGGACGGACTCTCGGTCCATGTGTCCGACAACGGGACCGGAATTCCCGAGGCCGTCGCGCAGCGCGTATTCGAGCCCTTTTTCAGCACCAAATCCGAAGGGGAAGGCACGGGCCTCGGGCTCTCCATTTGTCTGGGCATCGTGAAGGAGCACGGCGGCAACATCTCGGTGGATCCGGGCGGCGCGGGCAGCGGCCGGGGCGCGACCTTCACCGTGGAGCTGCCGACTGGTGTCCGCGCGGTGCTGAGCCCTCTGGCGGGTGGTGCGGAGAGCGAGCCGGCCCCAGCCGAGCGGCAGGAACGCCTCCGGGTACTCGTTGTTGACGACGAGCCGCACATCCTCCACTACATGCAGGCGACACTCGAAAGCTGGGGTCACGAGGTCGTATTGGCGCACGACGGGAGCC
>WNFU01012144.1_pt1 | contig 10383 bp, 7 predicted proteins | sample 5400121 | NCBI WGS metagenome assembly WNFU01 (sample SAMN13153360, study PRJNA577476) | soil metagenome | isolation source: 100 cm soil or saprolite under grassland replicate 1 | place: USA:California | collected 2016-06-15
GTCAACAATTCATAGAGCACGACGCCGAGCGAGTAGATGTCGCTGGCCGTCGTGATCGGCTCGCCGCGGACTTGTTCGGGGCTGGCGTATTCCGGCGTCATCAGCCGCATCTCCGGCGCGGTCAGGTCGAGCGTTGGGGCTGCAAGCTCCGGGTTGAATACCTTGGCGATCCCGAAGTCGAGCAACCTCGGCGCGCCTTCCTCCGTGACCAGAATGTTGCCCGGCTTGAGGTCGCGATGGACGACCAGGTTCTGATGCGCGTAATGGACCGCGGCGCAGACCTGGCGAAAGAGTTTGAGCCGCTCCTCGGTAGAGAGCTGATGGCTGTCGCAGTATTCGGTGATGGGGGCGCCCGCGATGTACTCCATCACAAAATAAGGCAGGCCGTCTTCACTGACGCCGCCGTCGAGCAGGCGCGCGATGTTGGGGTGATCGAGCGCCGCCAGAATCTGTCGCTCGTGGCGGAAGCGGCGCAGGATGTTGTCGGTATCCATCCCCCGCTTGACCAGCTTGATGGCCACCTGCTTCCGATATTGATCATCGGCGCGAGCCGCCAGATAGACTTCGCCCATCCCGCCCGCGCCGAGTTGCGATAGAAGCCGGTAATGGCCGAGCTGTCGTCCCACCAATGTTCGCGCTCGCTCCTCGGCGATCTCTTCAGTGGCTATCTTCAAGGCAGGCGTATTCAGGAAATCGCCGGCCTGCTCGTCCGAAGCCAGCAGCGACTCGACCTCCTGGCGCAGCGACTCATCGCCGGCGCAGGCTTCGTCGAGGAAAGCCGCATGCAATCCTGGGTCGCGTTCCCGCGCGGCGTAATACAGCCTCTCGATTTGCTCCCAGCGTTCAGGCTTCATTCTGACTCTCTCCGGTTAAGCTCACGATGGAGCCAGGCGCGCGCCAGGTTCCACTCGCGCATCACAGTGCGCGGCGAGGTCTGCAAGACCTCCGCTGTCTCTTCCACATTCAAGCCGCCAAAGTAGCGCAACTCCACGATCCGGCTCTTGCGTAGATCTATCGCCGCCAGACTTTGTAAAGCATCGTCCAGCGCGATGAACTCCGCGCTGCGTCCCTTCGCCACCAGCGCAGCTTCTTCCAACGAGACTCGCTGCGTGAATCCGCCGCGCTCGGCTCGGAGGCGCGCGCGGGCGAAATCCACCAGGATATGCCGCATCAACTGAGCGGCGACGCCGAAGAAATGGGCGCGGTTCTGCCACCGCACTTGCTGCAAATCAACCAACCGCACATAGGCTGACTGTGCGTGCGCGGCCAACTTATCACAACTCGTCGGAACTCGCTAGACACGGCGGCGGACAGGGCTGGCGAATTATTTTATCGTGCGTGGCAGTTTTTGGCGGCGATTTTCGCCTTATGTAGGCGCGGGAGAAAAGAGATGAGCCAAACCGGATCGCCGGCCTCTATTTTTTCCAGGCGTTGGATTATTTGATTGACCTGGCGCAGGACTTTTCATCATTGAGTTTCGGCTTATCATTATTCTTACACATAGCTTGTTCATCCTTTCCTATGAAGTTCAAAAGGAGTCGAACAAGCCATTTTTGTCAACCTTTCGCGCGGGGGGTGTGTGAATCATGAAATTGAATGTTCTTAGTTGGAGCGCAGCTGTTGCGTGGCTGTGCGTTTCGACATTCTCGCAGCCCGCCGAGTGCATGCGATGGACGCCGCAGACGCCTGACGACGTCAAGAAGCTAAGCGCGGAATGCGAAAAGGGGCAACTCGCGAGCTGCACGGCGCTGGGAATTGATTACCTCACGGGACGAGGAGTCACTAAGGATGAAAACAAGGCTCGGGCGCTGCTGGAACGGGCGTGCGGCGGGAACGACGCTCGTGGTTGCAATAACCTGGGGATCATTTACGCGGAAGGCCAAGGTGTCCCGAAGGATGAGGCGCGCGCGGTTCAACTCTATCAGCGGGGTTGCGATGGCGGTTATGTGGGGGCGTGCGTGAATCTTGGTTCGATGTATGTCCTTGGCCGTGGGGTGTCGAAGGACGAAGCCCACGCGGTTCAGCTTTTCCGCAAGGTCTGTGACGGAGGTGAACCTCGCGGCTGCTTGTTTTTGGGACAGAGCTACGCGCATGGCATTGGCGTGGCGAAGGACGAAGAGCTGGCTGTACAGCTCTATGAGCGGGCTTGCAACGATGGGTTGGCCGACGGCTGTGGGAATTTGGCCAACATGTACGTGAAGGGCGCGGGAGTTGCCAAAAACGAAGAGAAAGCAGCGAAGCTCTCCGAGAAGGCGTGTGAAGCGGGCAGCGCGTTCGGTTGTACCAACCTGGGCGCTCTTTATGAAAATGGCCAGGGAGTAGCGAAGGATATCGCGCATGCCGTACAACTTTACCAGCGCAGTTGCGACGCAGGCGATGCCACAGGGTGCGACTACTTAGGCGACATGTACGCGGTCGGGCGCGGAGTGGCGAAGGATAAGAGCCGAAGCGCCGCGCTTTATCAAAAGTCCTGCAAACTCGGCGGGGCTCATGCCTGTTTGAAAATTGGAGAATACCGTACCGGCCGCCTTTTGAAGATCAAATACGACGGCATTATCATCTTTAGCAAGGAAACTGATAAAGCCAGCTACGAACTGACGATCCAGGACGGACCGGATCAATACGTGGCTGTTTACCGGATGAACTATTTTCAGCACGACCGTTACAAGGACCTTGTGGGCGGTAAAGACGTTGAATACCGAATTGCCGGGCGAAACTTGTTTGTGAAGCTGCCGGACGGCAAAGAGATAAAAGCGGGTCTGTGTCTAAGAAACCCGCAGGGGCTACTGATCTGTCCCTGAGTCTCAGTCTTTACAGGCCTCCCTGGCCAATTTTGAGACTACTGAGACTATGTTGGAGAACAAAACTCTGGAGGAAAAACGATGAACCGAGTGTCCAGTGTCGCTTTTCGCGTCGCGGTCGCCGCGATCATCTTATGTTTCGGCGTGAGCCGGCTGCAGGCGCAGGCGCCGGCGTCCCCAGTTCCCGACGCTCAAGACTCCCGCATGTCCGCGCCGGCCGTCAGTGCGGCTGCCCAAACGGCAAAATCGAATGCGCCAAAGCAGGCGCCACTGCTTCTCGAACTAACCAAAGAGGTGACAACGAAAAGCGCCAAGCCTGGCGCAGAGGCGCATTTCCGCGTGGTCGAGGATGTTATCGAAGACGGCTTGCTCGTGATTGCTGAGGGCGCCAAAGTTGTGGCGAAAATAGAGGGGGTGGACAAACACGCTGGTCCGGAGAAAATCCCTGTCCTTCTGGCGCGCTTTGGGACAGTCAAAACAGTGACCGGCGAACAACTGCCTATCGTAAGTGCGACGGGAAACCAAAACGGCGAGCCTGAAAAGCTGACAATGCAATTTAACTACCTCCCTCCGGGGATGCGGAAAATGGTGGAAGTTAGGTTGCCGACAGAGCTGGAACGCGAGCGGCTCCTGGCAGCGCAGCCGAAGCCGGAGACGCCGCCGGGTTATGCGACAGTCTATATCTTACCACCTGAAAGTGGCCGGGCCGATGTGTGGTGTGGCGCAGTCAACATCGGAGGCGTGCTTAGCAAGCTGCTGTTGCGGCCCGGAAACTATTCCTGCCGCGTGGAGAGATTCTCACCGCAGGAATCTTATCTAGACTTCCATGTGGCTGACGGTGGAACGTATTACCTTCTCACTGACAGTGAGTCGGTGAATCTCGCCCAGGCAACCACAGCGGAAGCTCTCGAAAGGTGGAACTGGAACAGGTGGAACAGGTTCTATATTTCAGCGGGAGGCAAGGCCGTTGATCTGACTGAAGCGGATCCAGAGGCGTTCCAGAAATTGCCACCCTTAGTGAGCGACGCTAGGGATTTTCCTTATTTCAGAGCCCCGGAGTTCTTGACGCAGGCCGCTCGTGCGCAACAACGCTCTTCCGACGCTCAAGAGTCTCCTGCGCCCGGACCGGCGGCCGGCTCGGCCACCAAGACAGGCGGATCGGACACGCGTCCCACGACGCTGATGGTCCTGGAGCAAACCGAAGATGTGACGTCGAAAAAAGCGAAGACCGCCGATGAGGCGCATTTCCAGGTGGTCGAGGACGTCACGGATGCCGGGCTGGTGGTGATTGCGAAGGGGACGGAGGTTAAAGGAAGGGTCGAGCGCGTGGACAAGCGGGGCGGCTGGGGGAAAGACGGCGGCCTGATCGTGCGAGTCGGGCCAGTGCCGACGGTGACAGGCGAAGAACTGCCGGTCGCGAGCACGCTGGGACAAAAGGGGGGCAAGAGGGACGTCAAGGGCGGCCTTGCCGCGGCGGTAGGGGGGATAGGAACGCCTGCTGGGCCTCTTGCTCTAGTTATTTTGCCACTTTTGCCATTCATAAAGGGCAATCACTATGTGATGCGGTCTGGCACGAGGTATAAAGTGGAGGTTACGCTGCCGCCGCAGACAGATCGTGCTCGTTTGCTGGCGGCGCAGCCGAGTCGGGAGTCGACAGGTTACGCCACCGTCTATGCCCCACCCGGCGCGTGGTGTGGGGGCGTTTACATCGGCGGGTATAGGAAGGTTCTCTTGCGGCCCGGAACTTATTCCTGCCGCCTGGAGATATTTTCTCCGCAAGAGTCCTACGTAGATTTTGTTTTGTCCGAAGGCCACTCCTACTATCTGGCGGTCGATTGCGGCGCCAATTGCGAGAAGCCTGATGATATTCGACTTAAATTGACAACCGCAGCAGGGGTGGTCGACGCGTGGAACTCTTGTATACAGGATCAGCGGATCTCTTGGATGCAGGATCATACGCCAGGCAAGACGATGGATCTGACGAAGATCGATCCCGAAGTGTTCCGCAGGCTGCCGCCCTTCTTGCGCGTCGAACGGTGAGAGACTTACTGCTTTTATTGCCTCTTCTCAACTAACGGCTACATCAGGCCGAAACTGAGTCCTTTGCAGGGGATGGCCTGCGCGCTCACGACGCATGTACCTTTCAGCCAGCCGGCGCAGTTCCACATAGACCAGCGGGGTCAATTCTTCCAGGGCAGTTTGGTCTCCATCGCTCCTGGCCAGGAGCAGTTGCGTGACTTCATTTTGGGAGGGCGGATTCATGGAACATCCTTCGGATGCCGAGACTGACTGCGCGTGCGGCAATTTATCACAACTCGTCGGAACTCACTAAATCGAACAACGCAAGATTGGTACGGTACCGCGCGCGTAAGCAAGCGGCCAACTCATCGGTCGGCCGCTTGCTTACGCGCGCGGTACCGTACCGGTGTCCCAATGTTGCGTGGCCTGATTTAGACGCGGGATCTGATTGGGGCCGCCGAATTATTTTGTCGGGCGTGGCAGTTTTTGGCGGCGATTTACGCCTTATGTAGGCGCGGGAGAAAAGAGATGAGCCAAACCGGATCGCCGGCCTCTATTTTTTCCAGGCGTTGGATTATTTGATTGACCTGGCGTACGGAGTAAATGGAAATCCGAGTCTGTGAGGCTGAGAGGCGCAAACTTGCGCCGCCGCATTCCGATTCGAACACGAACGCTGGTCTCAACTTCGAGGGGGCGCCATGAAGAAGATTGCCGCTGCTGTTTTTGTGCTTTGCCTGTACGCCGGGGCACTGGCCCAGAAGGGCAATTCCGTTCTCAAGTCGGATAAGAAACAGGATGGCTCGATCTGGATGTGGAAAAACGGCGTCCAGTACGTCCATCCGGATTTGAACTTAGGGACGAGGCGGGTTCAACATGTCGCGCTGATTCCCCCGCTTGCTCTCATCTGGATATCAGGCAGCGTGAGGCTCATTGGGAATCTCGACGAGGATGAGTCGGACGCGACCGCGAGAAACCTTGGCCCACTCGTTGCCGACCTCGTCCGCAACCTGAACTACAGCGTCTCTGACCTCTCCCCAGGGTTCTTTGCCGCATTTGGCGCAGGGTCTCACGCGGTAAAAATGGCGCCTCTGTGCGCGTCATCCTGCCTGGCAGTCAGTAACAAAAAATGGCCGGTGAAGTTTTCCGGCGCTAAAGTAGAGCTCGTGATTACGGACCAATCGGCGCGTATCAAGCAAGGCGATGTGACGGTGCTGGAGATTCCTGCTGTCAGCATCAGCGAAGTTGGATATGACAATTCTTCGCATAACCCGGGCTGGGAATTTCTGAAAGATGCCGGTGTCCTCGCTAGTTCTGGCGGGGAGGGATTAATAGTCGCGCCTCTTCTTCTGCCGCCTGCGGCTATCCTCTTACCTTTCAAATCCACGAAACACTTTGTGCGGATCCTCTGGGAGGACAAATGGAGTACCTTTGAGGCGCTCCTTGAAGTCGGGAAGCAAGATTACCACGCTGTCCTGGACGAGCTTCAAAGATTGTCGGGAAAACCCTGGGTCGATCTGCCAAAGGCGCGAAAGAAGCTTGTTAGTGAGATCAACCAGGCCAAGGGCCGGAGCGTGCCGCTGGAGATAGACCGGAACATAGTTTTAAACGGAACAGAAATGAAACCAGGGCGGTATCAGGCGGTGTTCCTGGAGCGACCTGGCAATCACGGCGAGGTTTATTTTTTCAGTGGGACGGATGTGAATCCGGAGCGCATATATGCGCGAGCCCTCGTCAATGTGGAAACGTTGAACTCAGATACGACGAACTCCGGAGTGACGTATGTGGTGGAGCATGGGGTGGAAACGATCAACGCGATTCAGTTTCCCGGGAAGAAGCTGGTGTTTGTGTCAGGCGCGCTGCCGGTGAGGTTCGCCAGATAGGCAGTGTCCTTTCGATCGGAGCTTCCGCAAAACGATTTCTATCGTGACCACCTGTTGCGCGTTCACAGTTTCGTGGCGGTGTTGCAGACCGAGCCGACAATCCGCATCTCGTCTCTCGAACCGGAGTGGTTGAAGAAATTCCTGGACAAACAACCGTCGGCGCTGCGGCGCGAAAAGATCAATGACGAAGTAGTGATCACCGCTTCGCCGCAGGAATTACAGAAGTTTCTGCTCACGCATCTGAAAACCGAAGGCGCATTCAGCGAACCGAGCGAGTTGAGGCGCAAGAAAGGTTGACAACAAAGGAGACTGCCTATGAAAAAGCGAACCATCATTATCAGTTATCTGCTGCTCGCTTTATTGACTGCGCCGCAGGCCGTTCCGGCTCAAACGGGGTCCGGATCCAATCGCGACTGGGCGGCGGTCATGACTGTTCAGCCCGGAGAGAAACTGGCCATCAGGCTTAAAAATGGTCAGACCGTGGAAGGAAAACTGACCAGCGTCTCAGAGTCAGGGTTGGCGTTGGCGAGCGGCGGCAAAACGGCCGAGATTAACCGGGAGGACGCCCAACTGGTATATCGTATCGCTGGAGCTTCACCTAAGAGGCCGACCTTGATCGGAGCGGCAATCGGGGCCGCTGGCGGCGCCGGGTTGGGCGCGACGGCGGGTAATTGCAAGAACGCCATAGGTCCCTGCTTCAACAGGTCTAAAACCATCCCCGTGGGAGCCGCAGTTGGGGCCGGAGTCGGAGCGCTCGTCGGTTTAGCGATTGGGAAGGCCAGGCACAAGCGAACGCTCATCTACGAAGTTAAGTAACAAACGATTATTGGCGCCGAGTGATTTGAGATGTTCACACGGTTTCTACTGTATGGATTTTTGGGTCTGCACGACAGACTGGTCGCGCTTACGCCTTACATCGTCGCCGTGTTTCATCTCTGATCAGTTATTGATTTGGCCCTTCGTGGAGATATTTTGCCCGCTCCTCCGGCGTCAAGCTCCGCGTGACGCGCGTCCGGGCGAGGGCGAAAACTTCCTGAATGGGGCGACACACTTCACAATCATAAATGCGCGCCGTTTTGTCAAAACTTGCTGTGACCACGAACCTGCCATCGGGGCTGAAAGACGCGCTCCAGACTTCATCCGAATGACCACGAATGACCGCGATAGTCCGTCCAGTGTCGGTCTCCCAAACCCGCGCAGTGCCATCCAGGCTCGAGGTTACGATGAATTTGCCGTCGGGGCTGAAGGTCACATGGGTCACGTATGACTTATGACCGCGCAGATCTCTGACGCTGCGCCCCGTGCTCGCCTCCCATAAACGCGCGATGCCATCCTGACTCCCAGTAACCACCCACTTGCCATCGGGACTGAAGGCGGCGCTATTCATCATTGCCTCCTCTTTTAAGACCATTAGGCAGCGTCCGGAGTGAAACTCCCAGATTCGCGCCGTGCCATCAAAGCTCGCCGTAAGCAACAGCCTGCCATCGGGACTGAAGGTAACGCTAGGAATACCTTTAGTATGCCCGCGCAATTCTCTGATGCGGCGGCCCGCGCCGGTCTCCCATAGCTGTGCCGTGCACTCATTCTCGCCTTCCGTGGCTACGGCTACATACTGGCCATCAGGGCTGAATGCTGCCGCGCGTACCCAGGTCGTGGGGCTATGGAGCTCCTTTAAACTCTGCCCTGTGTCTACCGCCCAGATCCGCGCAGTACTATCTCTACTAGCGGTGACAATATAATGGCCATCGGGGCTGAATCCCACGCCCGAGACGAAACCATTATGCCCACGCAGTTCTTTTAAGGCGCGTCCATTGCTCGTCTCCCAAATTTGTGCGGTGTTGTCTTTGCCTCCAGTGACCACAAACCTACCATCAGGGCTGAAGGCTGCGGAAATCAAGCCTTTGGTATGCCCACGTAGCTCAGGCGCCATCCCGCCGCGGTTCACCGCCCATACCGCCACCATTCCATCATCACCGCCTGTCAGCACCCACTTCCCATCCGGGCTGAATTCCGCGTCATACACAATTCCCTTGTGCCCGCGAAGTTCTTTCAGACAATGACCCGTATTTACCTCCCAAATCCGCGCTGTGCCGTCATAACTCACCGTGACTACAGAATCGCCATTAGAGTTAAATGCAACGCTTTGGATTTTACTGGTATGCCCGCGTAGCTCATTCAGGAGGCGGCCGGTGCGAGCCTCCCATAAACGCGCGACCCCATCATCGCTTGCCGTGGCCACCAATCGCCCGTCGGGACTGAAGACAGAACTCCTACGCCCGCGCAGCGTGGCGAGGCAGTGTTTAGCGCGCACATCCCATACTCGCACTGTGTCATTATCCGCTGTGACTATCAATTTGCTGTCAGGACTGAATGAGGTAATATCCGAATTACCCCAAAGGCCGCGCAATCGGGCCAGGCATTGCCACGTACGCGCCGACCAAATCAGCGATGTCCCATCCTCACTCGCCGTTACGATGAGCCTGCCATTGGGACTAAACGCGGCGCTACAGAGTCTTCCCGTATGCCCTCGAAGGATAGCCAGGGTCTGACCTGTGCTGACGTCCCACACCCGCGCTGTTTTGTCAAAACTTGGCGTCACCAGCAATTTGCCGTCCGGGCTAAACCTTGCCATCAATATTGCGCCTGTGTGCCCGCGCAGCTCCTTCAGGCTGCGCCCCGTGCTCGTCTCCCACAGGCGCGCGGTATTGTCAAAACTTGCTGTGACTACCAGGCGACCATCAGGGCTGAAGGCGGCTTGGTTCAGCCAGTCCGTGTGACCATGCAATTCGGCCACACACCGTCCGGTGAGCGCTTCCCAAATCCGCGCGGTCTGGTCATAGCTGGCGGTGACTACCAGCTTGCCGTCCGGACTCCAGACTGCGCTGCGCACACTCTTCGTATGCCCACGCATCATTGCTTGGAGATGGAATTCAGGCAGAGATTGCCTCAGGGCATCCTCGGCCTGAGTCGTTGGCGCAATGCGCATGGCCTCGGTCGCAAGCAGTATGCTCAACTCCGGATCAAACGGTAACTGCACGATTGCGTTCGCCGCCAACTCGCGCGAGAAGGCTTCAGCCCTGGCTTGCACTGCCGCGTTGCGTTCCCAGATCAGGATTGCAATCGCGACGATCACAAGCGCCACAATTGCGGCCGCCGCCGTCACACCGGCCTTGTGCCGTTGCAGAAACTTAGCGCTCCGGTAACCCAGCGTATCTTTCCGCGCGATCACCGGCAGCCCTTCCAGGTGTCGCCGGATGTCTTCTGAAAATTGCATCACCGAGCCGTACCGCCGTTGCGGCTCCTTGCGCAGCGCCATCAGCACGATGTTGTCCACGTCCCCCCGCAGCGATTGCGGATTGCGGATCGCGGATTGCGGATTGCGTGTGAAGAACCGCATCCGTGTCTTGAACCGCGAAACCAAAGGCCATCGGCTTTTTGAATCCGCAATCCGCAATCCGCAATCCGCAATTGAATCGCTCGGCTTTTCAGGTTCCTTCTCGCAGACGATGCGGATGATTTCGGACGGCGGCAGATTCCGCGTGCTGTACGGATGATGGCCGGTCAACAATTCATAGAGCACGACGCCGAGCGAGTAGATGTCGCTGGCCGTCGTGATCGGCTCGCCGCGGACTTGTTCGGGGCTGGCGTATTCCGGCGTCATCAGCCGCATCTCCGGCGCGGTC
>WNFU01010276.1_pt1 | contig 10381 bp, 9 predicted proteins | sample 5400121 | NCBI WGS metagenome assembly WNFU01 (sample SAMN13153360, study PRJNA577476) | soil metagenome | isolation source: 100 cm soil or saprolite under grassland replicate 1 | place: USA:California | collected 2016-06-15
TGAGCGCGTTGTAGCACGTGTTGACCAGGCCACCCGAGAACCAGCGATAGAAGGGCGGCCGCGAGGCGTCGAGCACCCGGTTCCATCGCCGGTACCAGTGGACGAGCTCGGCGGCTTCACCCCAGAACTGCTCGGGCGCTTCGAGCGACCGCGCATGCACCAGGTCCGGCGTGGGCTGCATGACTCTCCCTCCGGCGGCGAGCGTTCCCGGGGCCGTCTCAAGCTCAAGCTGCAGGCGGCCACGCCGCGGCGCAACCGGACGTCGCGCTGCTCCACCGCCTGAAAGGGCGGGCTCGCCCGAGCGTCTCACAGCCGCTTATCTTGCTTTCCCCACGTTCATGGAGCGCCCATGAGTTGCCGCGCCCGGATATCGGTTCCGCTGATCGCCTTCATCTTTTTCGCTGTCGCTTGCCGTCGCGGTGAGCGCCCGGACTCCACGACCGCGGGCGCCAGCTCGGCCGGCCCCGGCACCGCCGCCTTCTCGAACCCCGCGAGCGCCGCCATGAGCGAGCGGGCCCCGGCCATGTTCCGCGCCCGCTTCGAGACCGGCAAAGGTGTCGTGGTGATCGAGGTCCACCGCGACTGGGCCCCACTGGGCGCCGACCGGTTCTACAACCTGGTGAAGAGCGGCTACTTCGATGGTGCGCGGTTCTTCCGGGTGATCCCGGGGTTCATGGCGCAATTCGGCATCCACGGCGATCCGCGGGTGTCCGCCGTCTGGCGCGAGGCACACATTCCGGACGACCCGGTGCGCCAGCGCAATACGCGCGGCATGGTGAGCTTCGCGACCGCCGGCCCGGGCACGCGCACCACGCAGCTCTTCATCAACTTCGCTGACAACAGCCGGCTCGACGGCATGGGGTTCTCCCCGTTCGGCCGAGTGGTGGAGGGCATGGAGGTGGTGGATCGATTGTACGGCGGGTACGGCGAAGGCGCGCCGGGCGGGCGTGGCCCCGACCAGGGCCGGATCCAGGCCGAGGGCAACGCGTACTTGGAGCGCGAGTTCCCCGAGCTGGACTCCGTCAGACACGCGACGATCGTCGCGCCCTAGATCGGGCCACTTCCAGCCGAGACGCTAACCGAGCGCTCGGTAACCTGGGTTGTGTCGTAGACGGTGGAACCGGGGTTCGATAACCCAGCGCACGCGCGCCGCTAGCTTCAAAAGCTTGTTAGCCGCGGCGCAAAGGAGGAGGCGGAGAGTCCGGCTTCAGGCGGCTGAAGAGAAGCTCCCATTGCTCCCCGTGCGAACCCTTACCCCATACGACTTCAAATGTGGTCCTCGCGGTGTTCGCGTGGTTCAGGGCCTGAACGAAGGTCTCGGCCACGTCGGCACGGGCGATCCTGTACCTCGGAGCCAGAGGATGGGCTTGCTGACTCACTTCAATCGCTCGCTTCCCGCCAGGGCTGTTCAGGAGGAAGCCCGCCCGAATGATCGTGTAATTGACGCCGCTGGTCCGGATCTCGTCTTCAACCCGCTTGCGCCAGCGCAGTGTGTTTCCTTTGACAAGGTTGAGGACAGCGGCGCTGAGCGAGGGTCTGGTAACCCCGATGGACGTCATGTAGAGGAAGCGGCCATTGAATCCTGCCTGGCGGGCGGCAGCGAGCGTGTTCAAGACGCCTTGGTACTCCGTCGCCACGATCAGTTTCTCGCGCGCGGGGCCGACGGCCACCCCTGCCGTGAAGATGAGGTGACTAACGTCCTCCACAGCACTCCCGAGCGTGTCGGACTTGGTGACGTCGCCGGGCACGACGTCCACGGCGGAGCCGAGGCGCCGTGCTGCAGCACTGGGATCGCGCGCGAGCACCCGGACCGGGTAGCCGCTCCGGAGCAGGAGGTGGGCGATGAGGAGTCCGGTTCCCCGGGTTCCTCCAACTACGAATACTCGCTCGGTCTCGTGCATGCCAGCCTACCGCGCCGCGGCCTAACGGATTGGGCTTAGCTGCGGCGCGCTGAAGAAAGATTCATTCCCTTTGCTCGGGCGTGAACTTGATCATGCCCCAGCCGCTGCGGGTATAGCCCAGCGTCGCAAAGATCCGACCGGCCACGCGAAATTCTGGGTGCCCCATGCGATAGGACTCCTGCCAGTGCGTTGATGATCGTTCGGGTTGCAGTATTCAGCCAGCGTACACATGGAATTCTACCCTGCTCGCGCGCGCCCGCCAGCTTGAAGCGGAGCCTAGGTGAAAACGCTGCGCCGTTCCATATACTGTGCGTCCGAGGAGTTGCCATGACGTCGCTTCAACGTTTGCTCGGCATCGAGCTGCCCATCATCCAGGCGCCGATGGCCGGCGTGCAGGCGAGCGCGCTCGCGATCGCGGTCTCCAATGCCGGCGGGCTGGGCTCGCTGCCCTGCGCCATGCTGAGCCTGGAGGCCATGCGCGACGAGGTGGCGGCCCTGCGGGCGCGCACGGCCGAGCCCTTCAACGTCAACTTCTTCTGCCACCAGCCGCCCACGCCCGATGCGCAGCGCGACGCCGCCTGGCGCACGGCGTTGGCGCCGTACTACCGCGAGTTCGGCATCGACCCGGCCACCATTCCGGCAGGCCCAAGCCGCGCGCCCTTCAGCCATGAGGTGGCCGACGTGCTGGAGTCCATCCGCCCGCCCGTGGTGAGCTTCCATTTCGGCCTGCCGTCGGCCGAGTTGCTATCGCGGGTGCGCAGCTGGGGATCGAAGATCATCTCCACGGCCACGACGGTGGATGAAGCGCTGTGGCTGCAGGCGCAAGGCGTGGACGCGATCATCGCCCAGGGCCTGGAGGCCGGCGGCCACCGCGGCATGTTCCTGTCGCGCGACCTCAGCACGCAGGTGGGCACCTTCGAGCTGCTGCCGCAGATCGTGGCGGCCGTGAAGCTGCCGATCATTGCCGCGGGCGGCTTTGCGGACGCGAAGGGCGTGGCCGCGGCCCTGGCCTTGGGCGCGGCCGGCGTGCAGGTGGGCACCGCCTACCTGCTGTGTCCTGAGGCCACGACGAGTGTGGTTCACCGGGCGGCCTTGCAGAGCGAGGCGGCACGCCACACAGCCCTGACCAATGTGTTCACCGGACGGCCGGCGCGTGCCATCCTCAACCGCGTGGTGCGCGAGCTCGGTCCCATCAGCGAGGCGGCGCCCGAGTTCCCGCTCGCCGCCTCGGCCATCGCCCTGCTGCGCGCTCAGGCCGAGCAGCGGGGCAGCGGCGACTTCTCGCCGTTGTGGTCGGGACAGAACGCCACCGGATGCAAAGAAGTGCCGGCAGCGCAGCTCACGCGCGAGTTGGGGGAGCCCTATAGCGCCGCGGCGTCGGCTTCAAGCGCTTCTTAGGCCACACACAGCTGCGTTGCTCGGCTAGGCGCGCCGCGACAAGCGAGCCAGAGCAGCCGCTACGGCAAGTGCTACAAGAAACGCCGGAAGAGCAGTGATGACCGGAAAAGCGACGAGTGCGACGAGGAGCCGCGACTGTTGGCCGTGTGTCGCGGCGACCAGTGAATGAACGTTCGCTGCGAGCGCGAGGGCGAAAGCCCCCAGCGCGGCTGCCCCGGCCACATGCAGCGCCGTCGCACGAGGAGCACTGTCCAGTCCATAGTGCTCGTACCCAATGTGCGCCGCGTACACAGCAGCGCTGACCACCCACGCGGCCAGGCGCCACAGGCGCACGTGATCGGCGTCAGCCAGCGCAGGGAATACGATGCCGATGAGCCCGTACGCCAGGCCGACGAGAATCATTGCACGGGCCCACGCCCGGCGACCTGATGCGTTCAAGGCTGCTGCGCGAGCGAGTCAATCTCTCGGCGCGCCGCCAGCTCGACATCCACCGCCTCACCCACCGACCGGGCCTGTTCAATCGAGGCCGTGAGGTCGTCCGGCCTTCCCACACCGGCACGCAATCGCAGCAGGTCGAGCCGGAGATTCTCCAGCGCACCGACGGCGCTGCCCAGGCGGCGTTCGACGGCGGCGCGGGCGGCCTCAAGCTCTGCGACGAGCTGAGCGCGGCGGGGAGAACCCCCCGGGGCACCGGTTTCCGCGAGCCCCCGGTGCAACGCGTCACGCCGCGCACGGAGCAGAGCCGCCGCCCGCTCCAGACTGCGGATCACTTCCTGCACATCGCCCAGCCGCGCCCGCTGGTCCTTGGGCAACTGCTCGAACAGCTCGCCCGCGGCGCGGCCCAGCAGGACCTCCGTAGGTGCCGACTCGGGGACCGGCACAGCCCTGGTGTTCTTCAGTCCGATGCCGGCGAGCTTGAAGAACCAGCGGCCGAGTGGCCCTCCCCAAACCTTGCGCAGGAAGCCCGCATGCTCGGGGGTCCCGCGCGTGAGCGTGGCGACGGTTCGCCGTGGCGTGATGGCCATTCCCAAAAAGAACGTCTCCGCGCCACCCACGGCCAGCAGGTAGAGGAGGATTGCCAGCCCCTTGAAACTGACGCCCACACCCATCAGTTCCGCGATGACGTCAGGGAGACGGACAACGACCGGCGCGGCCGCCGCCAGAAAGATCGCGCGCGCCCAGATGCTCGAGAACCGGTCTGCCAAGTACTTCGCCCGGGCGACCTCGTATTCGATGTTCGCGTCGCGCATGGTGCTGAATGAGGCCACCGCCTCGACCACGTCATGCTGATCCAGCCCCGCACGCACTACCCCGCGAGCGGCAAGCACCGGATGGATGAGGACCAGGGGCGTCAGTGCCGTCAGCATCACCAGCATCACGACGCCGCTGATACCCGCTTCCGCCACGCCGGACGCGCCCAGGCCCATCCACAACACGCCGAGCATGGCCACCTGGGCGGCACCGCTCTTGGCGGCCCCCAGGAACTCCCGCACGCTCGGCGCGATCTCTCGCCGCGTGAGCTGCGCATCCGCTATCGCCTCGGCCAGCGCCTCGCCGGTGGGGTAGCGCGTGGCTGGGTCCTTGGCGAGGCAGCGGTCCACCGCCTCCGCCAGCCGTGCGGGAACCAGCCCGCTCACGGACCGAACCGGTGGAGCCGGTTCGGCGAGGTGCATCGCGATCAAGGCGGCCGGATCCCGCGACTCGAACGGCAGGCGTCCGGTCAAGGCGAAGAATGCGGTGACTCCGAGTGAATACAGATCGGCCCGCCCGTCGATCACGGACTCGGCGCTGGCCTGTTCGGGGCTCATGTACGCCAGCGTTCCCAGCACTTTGCCCTGCCGGCTCATCGTCTTGGCGCCGGTGACTCGCGCGATGCCGAAATCGCCGACCAATGCCCGGCCGGAGCCCTTGTCGATCAGGATATTGTCGGGCTTGATGTCGCGATGGATCACCCCGCGCCCGTGCGCATAGGCCAGGGCCCAGGCCACCTCCTGCACCAGCCTGGCGACGTCCGCGGGTTTGAGCGGGCCGGCGCGGCGTACCCTCTGCCCAAGCGACTCGCCCTCGACCAACGCCATCACGAAATAGACGAGCCCGTCCCGCTCCTCCACGAGGTGAATGGGAACGATGTTCGGGTGTGACAGGCCGGCCGCGGTGCGCGCCTCGCGCAGGAAGCGCTCGCGGTAATCGGGGTCGGTGGCGAGCCGCGGCGGAAGGAGCTTGAGCGCGACCGGCCGGTCCAGCGCCACGTCCCGCGCCAGATATACGATCGCCATGCCGCCTCGACCCAGCTCGCGTTCGAGCGAGAACCGCCCCACGAGCGCACGTTGCAGTTGCTCGAACACTGCCGACCCGGTCTCGCCCGCCCGTTCGCCCGCGTCACCTTGCGTCGGTGACACCAGGAACGCTCCCGCGTCGGCATGAGCCGCGAGCAGGGCCTCCACCTCGGAACGGAGCTGCTGATCGTCGCCACAGGTGGCGGTGAGATACCCGCCTCGATTTGACTCGGGCTGATCCAACGCTTCGTGGAATATCCGTTTGACCAGCCGCCAGCGCGCTGTCTCCATCATGACCTCCCCCTCCCAGGGTCAGCCACCGGAGTCCCGGAGGGCATCGTAAAGCCACGCTCGTGCGAATGCCCATTCCCGTTTCACGGTGCGCTCGGAGAGACCCGTCGCTTGGGCGGTCTCCTCGACGCTCAGCCCCGCGAAGCAGCGCAACCGGACGACGTCGGCCGCCTCGGGGTCCTGTTCTTCCAAGCGCCGAAACGCGTCGTCGAGGGCCAGGATCTGGTCGAGATCCTGGTCGGTGGCCAGGTCCACCCCGGTCACCTCGACGCGCACGCGCTTGCCCCCGCGCTTGACCCGGCCCCGCTTCCGAGCGTGTTCGATGAGGATGCGGCGCATGGCCTCGGCGGCTGCCCGGAAGAAGTGCTGCCGGTCGTTCCAGGGCGGTTGCGTGCCCCCCAGCAGACGCAGGTATGCCTCATGCACCAGGGCCGTGGCTTGGAGCGTGTGATCGGGGTGTTCGTGGCGGAGCTGCGCTCTTGCCAGCGCGCGGAGCTCATCGTAGACCAACGGGAGAAGCCGCTCCATCGCGGCCTGGCGGCTCTCGCCCCGCATCCCAGCCAAGAGCTCGGTGACCTGGTTCATAGGTACAGAGAACCTGTGCGCAGTCGTCGTGTGGTTCAATGGGCGGGTCGTTGCTGCTGCGCTTCGTTGCTGCGGCGACGTTGACAGCAGGAGGCGTCCGAGCGATTGTCACCGTGCATGTGCTGACTGACGGCCTCCAACCCGTGGTTTGCGAGCCGCGCGAACTCGGCCCGTTCCGCAACATGCGAGCGATCCTTTGCCGGTGGTGACGCGAGCGGCGCGCGGAGCGAGGAACTGCGTCGCGAACATCTGCTGATGGGAGACAACCCCATTGACGAAACCGGTCATCCTGACGGTCGATGACGATCCCGCCGTCCTCGCTGCGATCGAGCGAGACCTGCGACGGCAGTATCGCGCGGACTACCGAGTGATACGAGCGGGATCGGCTGCGGAAGGCCTCGAGGCGGCGCGGGCACTCGCGGCCCGCAATACGCCGGTCGCGCTCTTCCTGGTGGACCAGCGCATGCCCGGCATGTCGGGTACCGAGCTGCTGCGCGAGGTGATGAAGCTTCATCCGGCGTCGCGGCGGGTGTTGCTCACCGCGTACGCCGACACCGAGGTCGCGATCGCCGGCATCAACGAGATCGCGCTCGATCACTACCTGATGAAGCCGTGGGACCCGCCGGAGCAGCGGCTGTATCCGGTGCTCGACGACCTCCTTGCCGAATGGCGGGCGCGGCTGCGTCCGACCTTCGAGGGGATTCGCGTGCTCGGATCGCAATGGTCGCCGCAGTGTTTCGCGACCAAGGAGTTCCTCTCGCGCAACCGCGTGCCGTACGAGTGGGTGGATATCGACCTCACCGCCGCGGCGCGCGCGCTCGCCGAGTCGCTCGCCGGCGATCTCACGCACCTGCCGGTGGTGATCTTCCCGGACGGCGCGCACCTCATTGCGCCGTCACCAGTGGAGCTGGCGTCCAAGGCCGGGCTGCAGACGCACGCGAACCGTCCGTTCTACGACGTCATCGTGATCGGCGGCGGGCCGGCCGGTCTGGCGAACGCGGTGTATGCCGCGTCGGAAGGCTTGCGCACGGTCCTCGTCGAATCGCACGCGGCCGGTGGGCAGGCGGGGACCAGTTCGTTGATTGAGAACTACCTCGGGTTTCCCTCCGGCATCACCGGTGAAGATCTCGCGCAGCGAGCCACGGCGCAGGCACGGCGATTCGGCGCGGAGCTGCTGACCGGACAGGAGGTCGTGTCGCTGCGCCGCGAGGATCCGTATCGCGTGGTGGTGCTCGCCGGCGGGGCCGAGCTCACGGGGTACTGCGTGGTCATCACCACCGGCATGAGCGCACGCACGCTCGACGTGCCCGGATGCCAGCCGCTGCAGGGCGTCGGCGTCTATTACGGCGCGGCGATGACCGAGGCGGCGCGGTACCGGGACAAGGATATCTGCGTCGTGGGCGGCGCGAACTCGGCGGGTCAGGGCGCGTTGTTCTTCTCACGCTACGCGAGTCGAGTGACGATGCTCGTGCGCGCCGCCGACCTCCAGGGCACGATGGCTCGCTACCTCATGGACCGCATCCTGGCGACGCAGAACATCGACGTCCTGTTCGGCGTGGAGGTCCATGAGGTGCGCGGTGAGGGATCGCTGGAAGCGGTGATCGTGAAGTGCGCCGACTCCGGGGAGGTGCGCACCATCTCGTCGTCCGCCATGTTCCTCTTCATCGGTGTGCGGCCGCACACCGACGCCTTCGCCGGGGTCCTCGAGCGCGACCACGGCGGGTTCGTGATCACCGGCGCCGACATTCCCCGGGAGCACGGCCGGCCGCGTGGGTGGACGCTCGAGCGGGATCCATTCATGTTCGAGACGAGCATCCCCGGCGTGTTCGCCGCCGGCGACGTGCGCTCGGGCGCCAACCGCCGGGTGGCAGCGGCGGTGGGCGAAGGATCGGCGGCGATCCATTCGGTGCATCGCTATCTGCGCACCGTCTGACCAGCCTGGGAGAGACGTCGTGGAACAGGACCTGATGGCCCGCCTGGCGCAGCACCGCTCACTCGGCCACGCGCCCGCCAGTGAGCACGCGTGGCTGGCAGCGCACGGTACGCTGCGCATGTACGACGCCGGAGCGGTAGTGACGGCCAAGGGCGATCAGGCGAAGCACCTTCTGGTCGTGCTCGCCGGGCACCTCGTCATTCGCATGGATCGCGGCGCGGGCTCGCACAAGATCATCGAGTGGCGGGCCGGCGACGTCGGCGGCACGATGCCGTACTCGCGAGGCGCGTCACCACCGAACGACGTGGTGGCGGAGGCGGCCACGGAGGCGCTGGCGATCGAGAAGGAGCTGCTGGCTGAGATGATCCCCGCGTGCCCGTCGGTCACGGCCACGCTGGTGCATGCCATGGTGGACCGCGCGCGCCGGTTTACGTCGAGCGATCTTCGCGACGAGAAGCTCATCTCCCTCGGCAAACTCGCCGCCGGTTTGGCGCACGAGTTGAACAATCCGGCGTCGGCGGTCGTGCGGAGCGCCAAGACCCTTTCCGGGGCCCTGAGCACCGCGGAGGCAGCCGCCAAGCACCTCGCGGCGGCGCGTCTGTCCGCGTCGCAGTTCGCGTCCATCGAAGCCGCGCGCGCCGTATGTGCGTTGCCGGGATCGGCGCCGGTGTCGTCCGTTGCGCGCGCCGACCGCGAGGATGCGATCACGCAGTGGTTGGCCGATCACGGTGCGACAGAGGAGTCCGCGATTCCGCTCGCCGATACCGGCGTGACGCTGGCCGCGCTCGACGCGCTCGCCGCCAACGTCAGCGGTGATGCGCTCGAGGCGAGCCTGCGGTGGCTCGCCGCCAGCTGCCTGATGCGCGCGCTGTCGTCGGAGATCGAGACCGCGGCGACGCGCATCCACGATCTCGTCGGCGCGGTCAAGGGCTTCTCCTACATGGACCACGCGCCGACGCCGGAGCCGGTGGACATTCGCCGCGGCATTGCCGACGCGCTCACGATGCTCGGGGCGAAGACGCGCGCCAAGTCGGTCGAGGTGTCGGTCGACGTCGCGGACAACCTGCCCCGCGCGCACGCCGTTGGCGCCGAGCTCAATCAGGTGTGGCTGAATCTGATCGACAACGCGCTCGACGCCGTCGCGGCCCGCGGTCGCGTCGCCGTGACCGCCCGACGCGAGCTCGACTGTGTGGTCGTGCAGATCGTCGACGACGGCCCCGGCATTCCACGAGACATTCAGGGACGCATCTTCGATCCGTTCTTCACGACGAAGGGAGTGGGCAAGGGCACCGGGCTGGGTCTCGACATCGTCCGGCGACTGCTGCAGCGGCACGATGGGGAAATCGCGGTGGAGTCCACGCCCGGACGGACGGAGTTCCAGGTGAGGCTACCGGCGGCGAAGTAAGGGCGCGTCGGTCGGCCTCGAGACGAAGCAAGCGGCCCTTGCCAAGCTCGCGGCGACCCGGATTTTGGATCCGTAGGTGAAATGAGGGATGGCCCGTCAGTAGGCGATCAACACCCCTTTTCGCACGTACATGCGACTCTGGATCTGGGTCAGGATGAAGTCCGCCACGTCGGCGCGAGAGATGCTGGGGAATCCACGAAGCGCGAGGCGTTCGCCAACCCGATAGCGACCGGTTCTGGGCCCGTTGGTGAGGGTTACGGGGTACACGAGCGTCCAGTGAAGGCGACTGCGACGTAGGTGATCAGCCCCTCGGATTTAAAGGAGCGGCCGACCCCTAGCGTGCTGATGACGACATCCTGAGCGCGGACGGCTGCGGCCAGCGCCTGGCCCCCGTCCGTGACGCTTCCCGTAAGCACCCGCAGCCCATCGTGCGTCACGGTGAGTCGCTGCGGGCTGCGGACGAAGACCGTTACGTCGTGCCCCTGCTGCAATGCCTGCGAGACGACCTCCCGCCCGGTTCCGCCTGTCGCGCCGAGTACGAGAAGCTTCGTCGCGCCCGACGGTGAAGCGTCAGATCTTGCGCTCAAAATAC
>WNFU01014293.1_pt1 | contig 10381 bp, 8 predicted proteins | sample 5400121 | NCBI WGS metagenome assembly WNFU01 (sample SAMN13153360, study PRJNA577476) | soil metagenome | isolation source: 100 cm soil or saprolite under grassland replicate 1 | place: USA:California | collected 2016-06-15
TCACCGTGACGGTCGTCGCCCTCGGCACGTAGGCGATGTCGCTGGGTCCGGCGAACACGTCGGACCGGCCCTCCAGCCGCACCGTCTCGCCGCCCACCTCGACGGTCGCGGCACCGGACAGCGGCAGCACGATCCACTCGCAGTCGCCGGTCTCGATCGTCCGCGAGTCGCCGGGCTCGAGCGTCGCGACGTTCAGGCCGGTGTGCTCCCAGCCCGGCTCGCCCGGGCTGATCGCCAGCTCGTAGCCGTCCCGTGCGGTGCTCCCGCGCGGCCGGTACCAGTCGGTCATGCCGCACCTCCGTGCACCAGCGCGGCGGCCCGGTCGACGGCGGTGGCGACGTCGCCCTCCACCGGGAAGAGCAGCGCCCGGCCGACCACCAGGCCGCGCACCGACGGCAGCGTCAGCGCCTTGCCCCAGGAGGCGTAGGTCTCCTCGACCGCGCCGGTCGGGTCCCCGCCGAGCAGCAGCGTCGGCAGCGTCGTCGCGTCCATCACCCGGGCCAGGTCGTCGACCACCGGCAGCTTCAGCCACGTGTAGGCGCTGGTCGCGCCGAGCCCGGAGGCCACCTGCACCGACCTGATCACCGAGTCCGGGTCCAGCAGGTTGGTGACCCGGCCGTCGTGATGCGTCGACCAGAACGGCTCGACCATCGCCATCAGCTGGTGCCGCGCCAGCTCGGTGACGGCGCGCGCGCTGGCCTCCAGGGTGGCGACCGTGCCGCGGTCGTCGAGGTCGATCCGGGTCAGCATCTTGCCGCCGTCGAGCCCGCGCTCGGCCAGGTCGGCCGCGCCGTACGCGGTGAACCGGTCGTCCAGCTCGAACCGTGCGCCCTGCAGGCCGCCGCGGTTCATCGAGCCGATCACCAGCTTGTTCTCGAGCGCACCGAGCAGCAGCAGGTCCTCGAGCACGTCCGGGGTGGCCAGCACGCCGTCCACGCCGGGACGGTCCAGGGCGGTGGCCAGCCGCTGCAGCAGGTCGGTGCGGCTCGCCATCGCGTACCCGTCAGCGCGGACGCCGAGCGCGCCCCGGGCGGGGTGGTCGGCGGCGACGATCAGCAGCCGGCCGTCGTGGCCGAGCAGCGGCCGCCGGGCCCGTTGCCGCCATGCCTCGTCGATCGCTTCCGGCCGGCGGGCGCGCGTCTCGGTGAGCTCCGCCACCCGCAGTCCGATGTCCATGCTCATGCGCCCTCCTCCGTCGTCGGGTCGTCGCCGAGGAGGTCGGTGACCTCGGCCTCGGTGGGCATCGCGGTGGAGCACTCCAGCCGGGATGCGACGATCGCGCCGGCGATGTTGGCGAACCGGAGCGTGCGCTCCAGCGGCCAGCCCGCGAGCAGTCCGTGGCACAGCGCACCACCGAACGCGTCGCCGGCCCCGAGCCCGTTGACCACGTCGACCGGGTACGGCGGCACCTCGACGCGCTCGTCCTTGGTCCGGGCCAGCACGCCCTTCGGCCCCTGCTTCACGATCGCCAGCTCGATGCCCTTGGCCAGCAGCGCCTCGGCGGCCCGGTCCGGGTCGGTCTCGCCGACCGCGACCTCGCACTCCTCACGGTTGCCAACGGCAACGGTGCAGTACTCGAGGGCCCTGTCCACCTGGGCGTGCGCCTCGCTCGGGTCGGCCCAGAACATCGGCCGGTAGTCCAGGTCGAGCACGGTGTGCCTGACCCGGCCGCGCGCCTGCCAGGCGGCGAAGTGCGCCGACCGGCTCGGCTCCTCGGACAGCCCGGTGACGGTCGACCAGTAGAACCGCGCCGTGCGGATCGCGTCCAGGTCCAGCTCGGACGGCTTGATGACCAGGTCCGGCGCCTTCGGGAAGCGGTAGAAGTACAGCGGGAAGTCGTCCGGTGGGAAGATCTCGCAGAACGTCACCGGCGTCGGCAGTCCCTCGACCGGCGTGACGAGCGCGTCGTCGACGCCGAGCTCGCGCAGCGCCCGGTGCACGAAGACGCCGAACGGGTCGTTGCCGGTCCGGGTGATGACCGCACTGCGCCGGCCGTGCCGGGCCGCGGCGACCGCGACGTTGGTAGCGCTGCCGCCGAGGAACTTCCCGAAGGTCTCGACGTCCTCCAGGTACACGCCGACCTCCAACGGGTAGAGGTCCACCCCGACCCGGCCGATGGTCAGCACGTCGTACGCGGTCATCTCGAACTCCCCAGGCTCTGCGCGACCTCGTCGGATGCGCCGAGCGAGCGCAGGTAGCCGACGCTGGTGCGGACGTCGGCGACCGGGCCGGGCTCGCCCGCGGCCGGCTCGCCGTCGAGCACGGTGTCCTGCTCGAGCACGTACCAGCCCTGATAGCCGGCCGCCTCCAGCGTCGACACGATCGCGGCGATGTCGATGTCACCGAGGCCGAGCGGGCGGTAGATGCCGTCGCGGACCGCCTCGGTGTAGCTGACCTCGCCGGCCTGACCCGCGTCGTACTGCCAGCCCCAGCCCGGCACCTCGCAGACGCCCCAGGAGATCGGTGCGCCTGCGATCCGCGCCTCGATGCCCATCACCGCTCCGGCCGCCGTCACTGCGCCACCTCGGCGAGGTCGACCGGGCGGCCGCTGCGCCAGGACAGGTCACAGGCCTCGGCGATCCGGGCCTGCAGCGCGTCCCGCACCGTGCACGGCACCGGGAGGTTGCCTGCGGCAACTTCCGCGAAGGCGGTCAGCTCCGCGAGGTACGCGTCGTGGAACCGGTCCATGAACGCGGGGTGTGCCGGGCCCGCCGGGAAGGTCACGCCCGGCTCCGCGGAGCGCAGCCCGGTGTGGTCGTCGAGACCGACCGCCAGCGAGCCCAGGCTGCCGAGCACCTCCATCCGGACGTCGTGCCCGGCGGCGTTGTAGCGGGTGCCGCTCACGGTCGCGAAGGTGCCGTCGTCGAGGGTGACCAGCGCCGCCGCGGCGGCCATGTCGCCCGCGTCGGCGAACATCGCCTCGCCGTGGTCGGTGCCGACGGCGTACACCCGGACCGCCTCGCGGCCGGTGACGAACCGGATGATGTCGAAGTCGTGCACGCTGCAGTCCCGGAAGAAGCCGCCGGAGGTGGGCAGGTACTCCGCGGCCGGCGGGTAGGCGTCGTTGGTGTTCGCCCGGATGCTGTGGATCCAGCCGAGCTCGCCGCCCTGCACCGCCGCGGCGGCCGCCCGGTAGCCGGCGTCGAACCGGCGCTGGAAGCCGATGTGCACCGGCACACCGGACGCCTCGACATTATCGACCACCGCCAGGTTGCCGGCCAGGTCGCCGGCCAGCGGCTTCTCGCAGAACGTCGGCACCCCGGCCGCGACGCCCCGGCCGATCAGCTCGGGGTGCGCCGGCGTCGCCGCGGCGATCACGAGCGCGTCGACGCCGCCCGCCAGCAGGGCGTCGACGTCCCGCGCGTAGTCGAGGTCGAGGTCCTTCGCCACCAGTTGCGCACGATCCGGATCGGCGTCGGCGACCACCACCTGTTCGACCGCCCGCACCCCCTTGAGCGTCGCGGCGTGGAACGCCCCGATCCGCCCGGCCCCGATCAACCCGATACGCATTCGCGCCCGTCCTCCTGATACCCGACCGACATGCAACTGCCGACCAGCCTCCCTGCGTCGGCATGGCTTGTCAACAGTTTGTTAACACATTCTGACGTAGGGACATACAAACGTTCGGCCATGTAACATACGGGACATGGCAAACCTGCCGATCATGATCGATCGGGCCAGCCCCGTTCCGCTGTACCACCAGCTCGCCGAGCAGCTGACGGCGGCGATCAGCGACGGCATCCTGCGGCCGGGCGACCCGTTCGAGAACGAGCTGGCCCTCGCCGACCGGATCGGGCTGTCCCGGCCCACCGTGCGCCGCGCGATCGCCGAGCTGGTGAACCAGGGCCTGCTGGTCCGGCGCCGCGGCATCGGCACCACGGTCGCGAACCAGATGGTGCACCGCCGCGCCGAGCTGACCAGCCTCTACGAGGACCTGCAGCGCGTCGGTCGCACACCGCGCACGGACGTGCTCAGCCTGCGCGCCGACGCGGTCGACGAGCGCGCCGCCGAGGCCCTCGGACTCGCACCGGACACCCCGGTGGTGGAGATCGTGCGGCTGCGCTACGCCGACGAGGTGCCGCTGGCGATCATGCGCAACTGGCTACCGCCGTCGGTCGGCGTCCTCACCGCCGAGGAGCTGGTGACCGGCGGGCTGTACGCCGTGCTGCGCGCCCGCGGGATCCGGCCGGTCGTCGCGCGGCAGCGGATCGGCGCCCGCAACCCGACCCCGCAGGAGCGCCGCACCCTGCACATGGGGCGCTCCGAGCCGCTGGTCACCATGACCCGGAGCGCGTACGACGCCGACGGCGCGGCGGTAGAGTTCGGCGACCACTGCTACCGCGCCGACCAGTACAGCGTCGACGTCATGGTCTCCGAACGCTAGGCGATCATTCGTCGCATCTCGTGGTCCCTGTGGACAACCGGTCAGGTGCACGCCGGCGGTCAGCTGACCGCGTTGTCCACAGGGACCACGAGATGCGACGAATGATCGCTCAATTACGAGGGGTCGTGGAGCAACGTCCGGACGATCCGGAGACCGACCGAGAGGTGCGCCAGCTCGGGGCCCTCGGTGTCGACGATCTCGTCCATCATCGACGCCGCCCGGCGCAGGGACTCGCCCTCCAGCTCCTGCCAGGCGGCGACCCGGTCCTCCGGCGACTCTTTCGGATCCGTTGTCGCGAGCACCTTCGCGGTCAGCTTGGAGTGTACGCCGTGCAGGTCGTCGCGCAGTGCCGCCCGGGCCATCGTCTGCCAGCGGTCCGCCCGCGGCAGCGCGATGATCCGCTCCAGGAACCGGCCGAGCTGAAGCTGCTCGCCGAGCGCGAAGTGCACCTTCGCCACCTCGAGCACGTCCAGGTCGTCGCGGTGCGCGGTCTCGACGATGCCGAGGCCGGCGTAGGCCGGCGGCAGCACCGCGATCCGGGTCGCGAAGTCGTCGCTGACGCCCTTGCGGACCAGGTTCTCCCGGCGCTGCTCGAACAGTGCCAGCTCGCGGCCCTTGAGCAGCTCCGGCATCGACTTGGTCAGCGTCGCGATCCCCGGCGCGAAGAAGTCGATGATCTCCGCGATGTCCAGCGGCGAGCGCCGGTTGCTGACCAGCCAGCGCGTCGCGCGCTCGACCAGGGTGCGGGTCTCCAGCCGCATCCGGGTCTGGGTCTCGGCGTCGATCACGTTGTCCAGCGCGGCGTTCTGTGCCAGCAGGTCGGGCTGGGTGAAGATCCGCGACGCGGCCAGGTTCGCGCGCACCACGTCGTCGACGGTGCCGCCGGTCTCCAGCGACAGCCGGTGGAAGGCGGTGATCCCGGACGTGTTGACGAACTCGTTCACCACCTGGGTGACGATGATCTCCCGGCGCAGCTGGTGGTGTGTCATCGGCTCCGCGAACTGCTTCTGGATCGCGGCCGGGAAGTACGACGCCAGCTTGGCGTGCAGGAACGGGTCGTCCGGCAGGTCGCCCTTCAGCAGCTCCTTCTCCAGCACGATCTTCGTGTACGCCTGCAGCACGGACAGCTCCGGCGTGGTCAGCCCGCGCCCCTCCGCCCGGCGCTTGCGGAACTCGGCCACGCTCGGCAGGAACTCCAGCTCGCGGTCCAGCAGGCCCTGCTTCTCCAGCCGCCGGACCCAGTCGGCGTGCACGTGCAGCAGCGCCGCGGCCTGGTACGACGCGTTCGCGAGCGCGACGTTCGAGCGGTAGTTGCTCTTGAGCACCAGCGCGGCGACCTCGTCGGTCATCGAGGACAGCACGTCGTTGCGCTGCTTCGGGGTCAGGTCGCCCTCGGCGACGACCTGGTCGAGCAGGATCTTGATGTTCACCTCGTGGTCGGACGTGTCCACGCCGGCCGCGTTGTCGATGAAGTCGGTGTTCACCCGGCCGCCCTCGGCCGCGTACTCGATCCGGCCGAGCTGGGTGAGGCCGAGGTTGCCGCCCTCACCGACCGCCTTGCAGCGCAGGTCGGTGCCGTTCACCCGGATCGCGTCGTTGGCCTTGTCGCCGACGTCGGCGTGGGTCTCGCTCTCGGCCTTCACGTAGGTGCCGATGCCGCCGTTCCAGAACAGGTCGACCGGCGCCTTCAGGATCGCCTGCATAAGCTCCTGCGGCGGCATCGAGCTCACCGACGCGTCGATGTCGAGCTCCTCCGCGACCTGCGGGCTGATCGGGATCGCCTTCTCGGTCCGCGGGTAGATGCCGCCGCCCTCGGAGATCAGCGCCGTGTCGTAGTCCGCCCACGACGAGCGCGCGAGCTCGAACAGCCGCCGCCGTTCGGCGTACGAGGTGGCAGCGTCCGGGGTCGGGTCGAGGAAGATGTGCCGGTGGTCGAAGGCGGCCACCAGGCGGATGTGCTCGCTGAGCAGCATGCCGTTGCCGAACACGTCGCCGGACATGTCGCCGATGCCGACGCAGGTGAAGTCCTCGGTCTGGCAGTCCACGCCCATCTCGCGGAAGTGCCGCTTGACCGACTCCCAGGCGCCGCGCGCGGTGATGCCCATCGCCTTGTGGTCGTAACCGGCCGAGCCGCCCGAGGCGAACGCGTCACCGAGCCAGAAGCCGCGCTCCACCGCGACACCGTTCGCGATGTCGGAGAAGGTCGCGGTGCCCTTGTCCGCGGCGACCACCAGGTAGGCGTCGTCACCGTCGTACCGGACCACCTGCTTCGGCGGGGTGATCTCGCCGCCGACCACGTTGTCCGTGATGTCGAGCAGGCCGGCGATGAAGATCTTGTAGCAGGCGATCCCCTCGGCCAGCCAGGCCTCGCGATCGGCCGCCGGGTCCGGCAGGTGCTTGGCGTAGAACCCGCCCTTGGCGCCCACCGGCACGATCACGGCGTTCTTCACCATCTGCGCCTTGACCAGGCCGAGCACCTCGGTGCGGAAGTCCTCCCGGCGGTCCGACCAGCGCAGGCCGCCGCGCGCGACCGCGCCGAACCGCAGGTGCACACCCTCGACGCGTGGTGAGTAGACGAAGATCTCGTACGCCGGCCGCGGCTCGGGCAGATCCGGGATCGCCTTCGGGTCCAGCTTGAACGACAGGTAGTCGTGATGGTTGCCGGAAGCATCGGTCTGGAAGTAGTTCGTCCGCAGCGTCGCCTTGATCACGGTCAGGTACGACCGCAGGATCCGGTCCTCGTCCAGGCTCTGCACGGTGTCGAGGGCGGTCTGGATCTCCTTCTCCAGCTGGCCGGCCGCGGTCAGCCGGGATGGGTCGTCGGCCGCGCCCAGGTTGGGGTCGAAGCTGGTCTCGAACAGCGTCACCAGCAGCCGCGCGATGTCCACGTGCTCCGCGAAGGTGTTCTCGATGTAGTCCTGGCTGAAGGGCGTGCCGCCCTGGCGGATGTACTTCTGGTAGGCGCGGATGATCGACACCTGCCGCCAGGTGAGCCCGCCGAACACCACCAGCGCGTTGAAGTTGTCGCTCTCCGCGTGCCCGTCCCAGACCTCCCGGAAGGTGTCCGAGAACAGCTGCCGCAACTCCTCGCTGACGTGGTCCTCGTCCGCCGTGCGCAGCCCGAAGTCATAGATGTACGCCGTCACGCCGTCGGCCCGGCGGATCTCGTACGGCCGCTCGTCGACCACCTCGACGCCCATGTGGGTCAGGTGCGGCAGCACCTGCGACAGCGACAGCGACGAGCCGGTGCGGAACAGCTTGAACCGCCGTTCGTTGCCCTCGGCATCGAACGGGGTGTAGAGCGACATCGCCAGCCCGTCGTCGTCCGGCAGGCCGTACAGCGTGCATACGTCCGCGACCGCGACCCGCGCCGGGAAGTCCTCCTTGTACGCCTCGCCGAAGCCGTCGCCGTACAGGCTGCTGAGCCTGGTCGCGGTGACCTCGTCGACCGCGGTGGCCAGCGCGGCCTGGAAGTCGTCGCCCCAGGCCCGGGTGGCGTCGATGATCCGCTGCTCGAGATCCTCGGCGTCGAACTCGCCGACCGTGGCGCCCTTCTTCATCCGGACCACGAAGTGCACCCGGGCGAGCACCGACTCGGTCACGTGCGCGGCATACTCGACAGACTCGCCGCCGATCGCGTTCTTCAGGATCTCCTGCATCTTGAGCCGGACGCCGGTCGTGTACCGGTCACGCGGCAGGTACACCAGGCAGGACAGGTAGCGGTTGTAGACGTCGCGCCGGACGAACAGCTTCACCGCGCGCCGCTCCTGCAGGTGACGTCCAGCAGCCCCTTGCCGCTGTGCCCGGTCGGGTCGAAGCCGGTGAGCCGGAACAGCTCGACCGCCTTGCGCCGCAGCACCGGCACGTGCACCACGCTCTCGGTGTACGCGGTGGACGCGAGCAGGCCCAGGAACCGCCGCTCCGCGACCGGCTCGCCGTTCTCGTCGAACTCCTTGATGCCCACGTAGTCCAGGTACGACGACCGGTGCACGGTGGCGCGTGAGTTCGCCTTCGTGAGGATCAGCAGCTTCTTCTCCCGGGCCTTCGCGCTCACCTCCGGCGGCAGCGCCGGCGCCTGACCGTCGAGCTTCGGGTCGGTGCGCAGGATCCCCAGCCCGGTGCCCGGCACCGGCGTCAGCCAGCCGCGCTCGCCCTCCATCTCGAACGAGTACTCGCGGTAGCCGAGGAAGGTGAAGTGCTCGTCGGCGAGCCACTCCAACAGCTCCCGGGCCTCCTCCACCTCGTTCTCCGGAACCGGCAGCTTCTCCGCGTCCAGGCCCTCGGCGATGCTGACCGCCTTCTCGTGCATCTTCGGCCAGTCCTCGACCGCCTCCCGCACGTCCGACAGCACCGACTGCAGCGCCGACTCCAGCCGGCGGTGCTCGGCCGGGTCAGCGACCCGGTCGATCTCCAGGTGCATCCAGGACTCGCGGACCAGGTCGTGCTCGTCGTCCCCGGTTTCCTCGTCCCCGACGACCTCCCCCAGCACCCCGGCGACATCACGTCGTACGACGAACTGCGGGTGGACGAGCAGGTGCAGCGCCAGCCCGTTGTCGGAGATCACCATCGAGGCGCTGTCGACCAGGAACGGCATGTCGTCGACCACGATCTCGGCGACGGTGTGGCCGCCGGCCGACCAGCCGTGCTCCTCGAGCGTCGGCGTGAAGACCTTGACCTTGGCGGTGCCCTGCGGGCGGTTGGTGGCGGAGCGGTAGTGGTGCTTGGCAGCGCCCACGAGGTCGGTGGGCTGACGGGAGACGACGTCCTCGGCCACGACATACCTGTAGTACTGCTCCAGGAACCGGCTGAGCTTGCCGGTGTCGGTCGACTTGTCGTGTCCGTGCGTACCCGCCGCGACGGCCTTGGCGAGAACGTCCGCTTTCTGGGCGTCCAGCCTGCTCTGCATCCTCATCCCGTCCCCACACTGACGGCGCCTCGACGCCGGACGGCACTCCGTTGTGCCGTCACTCCGAGACTAGTCCTCTGGCCGCACTGGTGTGGTGATGGGGAGGTGTCGGTCGACTGATGCTCGTCATTGGCTAAGCGCTGGGTCGATCCTGTTGGTGCACTCTGCCACTGGGCCGTCACCCGACGTCGGAGCGCGCGAGTCGCAGGGCCAGGGCGGGACACGCGAGGACGGCGCGTCGTACCGCTCGGTCGGTGGCGTCGGCGGACTTGTCGAGCACCGGGAAGCCCCACTCGTCCAGGGTGACCAGTTCCGGCAGCAGGGTGGCGCACAGGCCGTGGCCGTCGCAGCGGGTCCAGTCGATCTCCAGGTGGCTCATCGGATTCCCTCCGGTAGTGGCAGCACGCCGAGCACGGGCCGGCCGCAGCCGCCGCCGGACAGGTGCGCCTTCACGTCGTCGCCGAACGTGGTCAGGGCCGAGCCGACGAACCGCGCCGCGCCGTCGGGGTGTGCGCAGGCGCCGCGGCCGTCGACCAGGCCGGCGTGCCGGTGCGCGTCGTGCCAGCCGCTGGGATCCCCGGCGAGCAGCCGGTCCAGGTCGGCCGCCAACGCCGGCAGCCCGAACACGCACGGCCCGCACTGGCCGGCGGACTGCGCGGCCAGCCAGCGTGCCACCCGCTGGGTCTCGCCGAGCGGGCAGGTACGGCGGCCGAGCGCCAGTACGACGCCCGCGGACGCGGGGGCGGCGCCGCCCGGCAACCGGCTGAGTGAGACGCCGGACGGGTCCGCCAGCCAGCGGCCGTGGTAGCCGCCGACCAGCACCGGCCCGGGTTCCGCGCCGGCCGCGGCGAGCACCGTCTCCAGCGGGATCCCGGTAGGCGTCTCGACGACGCCGGGCGCGGCGACCGCGCCGCCGACGGTGAGGAGCTGGGCGCCCGGTTCGGCGGCCAGGCCGGTGCTCGCGAACTCCCGCGCGCCGTACCGGGCCAGGATCGCGAGCTGCGCGAACGTCTCGGCGTTGGACAGGAACGTCGGCCGGCCGTCGTACCCGTGGTCGCTCGGCAGCACCCGCCGCCCGGGCGGCAGCGCCG
>WNFU01010277.1_pt1 | contig 10380 bp, 9 predicted proteins | sample 5400121 | NCBI WGS metagenome assembly WNFU01 (sample SAMN13153360, study PRJNA577476) | soil metagenome | isolation source: 100 cm soil or saprolite under grassland replicate 1 | place: USA:California | collected 2016-06-15
GGGAACTGCGATCCCTGTGCCCGGTGCACGGTGAGCGCCCAGGCGAGGCTGTAGGTCTCGAGGGCGGCGACCGGCACGACGATCTCGCGCTCGCCGTCGTCGAGTGAGAGGCGCGCCTCGCCTTCCTCGTCGTCCCACTCGAGGATGAAGGCGACCTCGCCGTTCATCACCTCGCGGTCGACGGTGTAGTCGTTCTTGGTCTGGACGATGCGCGAGCCGACGCGCAGTCCCGAGCGGGCGAGCACGACCGGTCGGTCGCCGGGGTTCAGCCGGCGCTCGAGCTCCTCGTTCAGTGCGATCAGGCCGACCGGCCCGGGCCGCATCGGCACGAGCGTCATCACCTCCGTTCGCGGATCGAGCCGGTAGCGGGCGGGGATGCGTTCGCAGACGAGCTCGACCACGGCCTTGAGCATCGACTCGGGGCCGTGCCGAGCGATGAAGAAGAAGTCCTCGTCGAGCTCCGCGGCCGCGCCGAGCGCTGCGCGGGCATCCTCCACCGAGAGGAACGGGAGCTCGCCGGCGTTGATCCGGCGGGCGCTCTGGATGATCAGCGAGCGTGCCGCTTGCCGGTAGATCGCGGTCAGGTGAAGGCGCGGCACGATGCCGCAGTCGACGAGATCGGCGAGCACGCGGCCGGCGCCGATCGGCGGCAGCTGATCGGTGTCGCCGACGAGCAGGACATGACAGTCGCCGACCGCGCGGAAGAGCGCGTCGGCCAGCTCGAGCGAGAGCATCGATGCCTCGTCGACGATGATCAGGTCGTAGTCCTTCGCGAGCGGCCCGCGCTCGTCGCGCCGGAACCCGCGCTCGTTCGGCGAGTAGCCGAGCGCACGATGGATCGTCATTGCCTCGTGCCCGGTCAGGTCACGCATGCGCCGCGCCGCCTTCCCCGTCGGCGCACACAGCAGCACGCGCCTGCGCGCGCGCCGGCTGATCTCGACCAGCGCGCGCTGCGTGTGCGTCTTTCCGGCGCCGGGAAGGCCGGTCAGGAGCACGAGCGGCCGGGTGCGCACGGTTTCGACGACCGCCCACTGCTCGTCGGAGACTTCGACCGCCGGCCGGTCCGGCTCCTCGAAGAGCTCGACCGGCACCGCGCCGGCCCGCTCGCCGACAATCGCAGCGAGGCGACACTCCATCTCCCAGAGCTCGACGCGATAGACCCGCTCGCCCTCGACCACGACCTCGCCCGCAGCGGCGAGCGTGCGCACAGCGGACTCGAGCGGATCGAGCTCCCCCGCTCCGAGCAGCCGGCCGGCGCGCTGCCAGAGCTCCGTCAGCGGTAGGAACGTGTTGCCGTCCGACTCCGCCTCCTCGAGCACGAAGCGCAGACCGGCCTGCAGGCGCTGCGGGGCGTCGAGCTCGACGCCGAGCGAGCGAGCGATTCCGTCCGCGATCCTGAAGCCAACCCGCGGGAGCTCGACCAGCCGGTACGGATCGTGCCTCAGCACGGGGACGACCTCGTCGCCGTACCGGCGCACGAGCCGGGCGGCGAGCCCGGCGCTGATCCCGTGCGTGAACAGGAACGTCTCGACCTCCCTGATCGTCGCCACCTCACGCCACGCCGCAATTGCGCGCTCGACGCTTTTCCGCGAGATCGCGCGACCGGCCTTCGTGCGCACCTCACGCAGCCGTTCCGACCGGCGGTCGAGTTCGGCGAAGACCTGCTCCGCCCCGAAGTGGTCGACGATCGCACCCGCGAAGGTCGGGCCGATCCCGGGCACGCGCGTCATCAACCAGAGCGCTATCCCCTCCGGCGACCGCGGCAGTGCGGAGCGAAACGTCTCGACCGAGAACTGCCAGCCGTACCGCGGGTGCCGCGAGAACGCCCCGGTGCAGACGAGCTGCTCGCCGGCGGTCACATGGCCGAGCGGGCCTGTGACCGTGACCGGCTCGCCTTCGCGACCTTCGCCGATCGTCGCCGTCCAGACGGCGAACTCCAGGTCGGGAGAGACGTACCTCGACTGAACGAGCGTGATCTGGATCTGGCGGGCTTCCTGGTCAGCCGGCGGCGCGGCGCTCTCGAGCTCCCACATGCCGCCGACGATACTTCGCGGCCGCTCACACCAAGCTCCCCGATCCGTCCTTCACCCAAAGGAGGCTCCACGTCCGGAGGAGTGCAGCTCGACGACGTCGAAACGCCCCGAGACGCGCGTATGGTTCGTACACGCGATCCCGCTGCAAATCGGCGGATTCGACAGCATCACAGAGTTTTTGAACCCCACGGGCGCTGCCGGCGGCCCATCGATCAGTGCGGCCCATGCGACTTCCCGTCAGCGATCCCGCGCTCGTCCGGGAACTCCTGGAGTTTCTGCGTTCGTGTCTCGACGTTGTTGCAGAGCAGATCACCGCGAACGAGGTGAGCCTGTCCTTGCTGGGCTCGTACGCGTCTGATGCGATGCGGATGGAGCTGTGCGTGCGCGTGCGCGCTTGGGAAGCGGCCCAGCGCTCAAGAGGCGTTGCGGAGCTGTGCCTCCGGTCCCTGACAGGAACGCGGTCGCCGTCCGGAGGAACCCGATGTCCGGAGCCCCGGCCCTCGGGAGTACGCTTTCGGTTGTGCGTGCCGTTGTTTTGCGCGAGGCCGGCGGGCCCGAGGTGCTGCGGGTCGAGGAGGTTCCCGACCCGCTGCCTGGTGAAGGTGAGGTGCTTGTGCGAGTCGAGGCGGTCGGGATTAATCACGTCGACCTGACCCGGCGCGCGGGTGGCGCGGACACGTTCCCGCTGATTCTCGGCTACGACGCGGCCGGGCGGCGCGAGGACGGCGGCGAGCGCGTGCTCGTGACGGGTACGCCGGGGACATACGCGGAGCTCGTCGCGGCGAAGGAGGAGAACGTCTTCGCGATCCCGGACTCGCTCGAGACGGCCGCTGCCGCCGCGCTCGGCGTTCCCTACAAGACGGCGTGGTGGGCGCTCGTCGACATGGGAGGCCTGAAGAAAGGCGACACGCTGCTCGTGCAGGGCGCATCGACTGCCACGGGACAGGCGTCTGTCGACATCGGCCGCTCGCTCGGGGCGAAGGTGTACGCGACCTCGCGGGCAGACAAGCTCGCCAAGGTGCGTGCGCTCGGCGCCGAGCCGCTCGCCTACGGTGATCCGAAGGTGCGGGAGCTGGAGGCAAATGTCGTCTTCGACCCGATCGGCGCCGACACATTCGCGGACAGCGTCGAGGCGCTCGCGCGGGAGGGAACGCTCGTGACACCAGGAGCAGTCGGCAACCCGATCGTCTCCTTCAACCTTTGGACACTGGAGGGGAAGCGTGCCCGCATCCAGGGAATCGGCGCGGCACAGGGTAGCCGCGGAACGATGGAGCGGCTGATCTCCCTCGCCGGAGAGGGAAAGCTAAAGCCGGTCGTCGACCGCGAGCTCCCGCTCGAACAGGCCGCCGACGCTCACCGCGCGATCGAAGCGCGCGAGACCTTCGGGAGAGTCATCCTGCGACCCTAGGCTAGGGTCGCCGCTCCGTTCCACTTCGAACTTGACGGTCGCCCATTGGGCCACCGAACGCGCGGGATCGACGGCCGCGGCCGCCGTGTCGCCTTCCGCGACACCACAGCTCGGCCACGCCGCCGCGCGCTGCTGCGGGTGTGCAACTCGCCCCGGAGCGCACCCACCGGATCGGCGTCGGCCGATCTCACGGCGCTGGAGGCCGTGGCTACTCGGCCGGCTGCTCGTACAGCATGCCCGCGTCGAGGAGAACCGTCGTCACCGCCGCAAGGTCACGGATGTGCGTCGTCATGACCTCGACGTTGCTGCGCTGCTTCTCGATGCTGGCGTCGTCGACGGCGAACGACGCAAAGCGGTACGGCGGCTGTCCTTCTCCGCGATCCGGATTGCGGAGGATTATCTCGTAGGTCGTCGGGTTGCCTCGGTCGAAGAGGCGAATCATCGGCGCGCCGTGCTTCGTCTTGTTGTACGCGTCGATGATCACACGGTCGGTCTGGAAGTACATGCCGGCCGCCTCCTTGAGTCGGTCGTACTGTGCCCTAAGCGACTCGCGGTACCCCTCCTCGGCCAAGTCGGCACTCCGCGCCATCGTCAGCTCGACGATGCGTTCGCAGGCAACCCGAGCAGATCCGAGAGGTCGCGCCCGTGCTCCGCGACGAGCTTGTAGAAGTTACCGACGTCGGCATTCGTGTAGCTGAGGTAGGCGTCGAGGAACGACTCCTTCTCAAAACGGTTCCGCAGCGACCACGCCCACGCCGCATACGTCTCGAGCGTGCCCGCGAACTCACCGAAAAGCCGTGAGAACAGAACATGGCGCTCGGCCGGCTCCCGCTCCGCTGCGAGCGCGCCGACCAGCCACTCCGCCGCGCGCTGGTGAACGAGACTTCCATACCGCCAATGATCCGCAACGAACGCCGTCTCGATCTCGCGGCCGCTAAAGCGCCGCCCTGCCGGTTCCTCCTCGATCATCCGAAGAACCTAGCCAACGGCGCCGCGCCACCGCGCTCGCCGCGCCATGTCGGTCTCAAATCAAGATCGCACCGTCCGACCTCGCCGCGGAGGGCGCACGTTTGATCGGGGTTCGCGCGGGGCGAGCGTCTTTCCCGCATCGCCGCCGAGTTCGACGTCAACCGCAACACTTGGTTTGACGAGCATCACCATCGCGCCGATCGGACGCCTCCCCGCAGACGGCGATCAGCAACCGCGTCGAGAAGGCCTCGATGTCCCCATCGCCGGACTCGGAGCCGGGCGAGGTTGGGCGTCGCCCTTTGGCGGAACCGCGACACGCTCCTCGGTCTTCGGCTCTCTCCTCATTACTTGTGTCCCCGGCGAAGGCTCGGGACCGCGTGCGCGCGCGCTGATATGGCACGCCATCGACTTTCCGTGTGAGCGTCGCCTCGATAGCCGCAGGTCCGCCCATGGTGACGGAAAGAGGAATCGCTGCGCGGTCGTCGGGATCGAGCGCGCGGATCGGGTAGGTCGCAAGCGCCTCGGTAAGGAGGTGCCAGTTCGTGGCGTCGTCTGGAACGAGGCATTCGACGTCCGTGACTGTCGTGTCCCCGACGTTCGCGATCTTAGGTCCGGCACCGAAGGCAAGCCATGGCTGGAGCAACGGATCCGCTTGGACACAGGAAGTATGCGCTCGACGCAGTCCTCGCGGGGAAGGTCGGAGAAGGCTTCCGGATCGAACCTCACACGGACACCCATGCGATCATCGTCGTGGGCGGCCGTAAATCGTTGTTGAACTGGCTGCCCTCCTACGCCGACCCGGCCTTCACCAGGGAGGCGAACCACATCGGCTCCACCACGTTCATCACGCACATCTGTTTCGCTAACCACCGGCGGCCGCACCGTCGAGAACACGCACCCCTTCGCGATGGAGGACCGCGTCTTCGCACACAACGGCGTCATCCAGGAGCTCGACCGGCTCGAGCAACGGGTCGGGAACGAGATGCGTCTCGTCCACGGAGACACCGATTCGGAGCGCTAGTACGGCCGTCCGGAAGTTCGGTCGGTAATCGTTTGAAGGGACCGGGCTCGCGGTGTCGAATCGTGGTGTTGTGGCCAGGACGAGCGGGTTCGTGATCGAGTTGAGTGGCGAGGAGCGGGCTGAGCTCGAGCGTCGGGTTGCCTGCTACACGCTGCCGCACAAGGTGGTGGTGCGGGCGAAGATGATCCTGTACGCGGCCGAGGGTCAGAGCAACGCCGAGATCGCGCGGCGGCTGGAGACGGCGGCGGAGGTGGTCGGTCGCTGGCGGAAGCGGTTCTTCGAGGAGCGGCTGGCCGGCTTGGAGGATCGGGAGCGCGCGGGCCGCCCGCGTCGTTTTCCCCCCGGAGCAGGTGGCCGAGGTGAAGGCGCTCGCCTGCGAGCTGCCGGCGACGCACGGCCTGCCGCTCTCCCGCTTCTCGCGCACTGAGCTGCACCGACTCGTGATCGAGCGGGGCGTTAGTGACGCCTCCGCCTCGACGATCTGGCGCTGGCTGCACGACGACGCGTTGAAGCCGTGGCAGCAGCGCTCCTGGATCTTCGTCCGCGACCCCGCCTTCGCCGACAAGGCAGGGAGGGTGCTCGACCTCTATCAGCGCCGGTTCGAGGGGCGGCGGCTGCGCCCGGACGAGTACGTGATCTGCGCCGACGAGAAGTCGCAGCTGCAGGCGCTCGGGCGCAAGCACCGCTCGTTGCCGCCGGCTCCGGGTCGGGCGGGCCGGTTCCAGTTCGACTACCAGCGCAACGGCACGCTCGCCTATCTGGCCGGCTGGGACGTCCACCAGGCCAACCTCTTCGACCGCGTCGAAGCCAAGACCGGCAAGGAGCCGTTCGACCTGCTCGTCGACGACGTGATGACCGTCGAGCCATACGCCTCGGCCCGAACCGTCTTCTGGATCGTCGACAACGGCTCAAGCCACGCCGGCCAGGCCAGCGTCGATCGACTCGAAGGCGCCTACGACAACCTTCGGCTGATCCACCTGCCGATCCACGCCTCCTGGCTCAACCAGATCGAGCTCTACTTCTCGATCGTCCAACGCAAAGCGCTCACTCCCAACGACTTCGACTCCCTCGACGCGCTCACCGATCGTCTGCTGCGTTTCGGCGAGCACTACCGGAAGATCGCGAAACCGTTCGAATGGACATTCACCCGCGCCGACCTCGACCGGCTGCTCGCCCGGATCGACGCACACCAGCCGCAGCTTCAACTCGCGGCATGACCACCGAATTTGCGGACGCGTGTACTAGTTCGCACTCGTCACGAAGGAGATTCGCTCACACGGCGACGTGGGCGCCGGCATAACTTCGGCCGTGGGGTGGATCGCGGCCACGCTCCCCCTCTACTCGCTCAACTTCGTGCTCGCGACGAGAGACGAGCTCTGGGCCCTGCGCTATCCCGAGTCACACCAGCTCTACATCCTCAAACGCGAGGCGGGCGGACGCCACGGCGGTCGCGCCCTGCATCACGCGAGCTCGACCCTCCGCGTCCACGTCCCACGCCTTGCCGAGCATCCCTCGGTCGTCGTCGCAAGCGAGCCGCTGGACGACAGCTCCGACTGGCGCCTTCTCCCGCCCGGCGAGCTTGCCCGCGTCTCGGCCGACCTCACCGTGACGTCCAGCGTCCTCCTCGACAAGGCGCCCGCGCACTTGATCCACCTGGACGATCCAATCGACCGGTCGACAGCCCGGTAGCCGGCGCCCCAAAAAGCCTTGCAACTCACCGAGCGACGCGCGTGTGCGAACCGCACGGCCCATTCGCTCGCGCAACCGCGGGTACGCTTTCCGCATGAAGCGCTTGCGCACCTTCCTGGATCGCTTGCCCGGTGGGCACCGACCGCCGACAGGCCCATTGACCACTGAGGAAACGACCGATGCCGAAGAGTTGCAGCAGGAGACGCTGGCGAAAGACAACGAGCGGATCGAACGCGAGCAGGAAAAGAGAAGCGACCGCCGTGACCGCGACCTGTAGCGGACCATAAACTCTTCGGCGGTGAGCGCCCCGCAACTTCAACGGGGCGCTTTCGTTTCAACCGTGCGACTTGCGTCTCTTCTGCGGCGCGAGCGACAGTGCCGTTCCTTGCCCGAACAATGGCCCGCATGGGCGACGCCGCCCTGGCCGGGCTGAAGTCGAGGCTCGACCGTGACGCATGACGAAGTACGTCGGTTCGATACGGGAGCCGAGTTGCGCGTGACCGGACCGATGCACGGGGCCGCGGTCGTGTGCGTCAACGGGGGCCAGAGCCGACCGGTCGAGGGAACGTGGAGCGCCACGCTCGAGTGGCTCGTGGGCCGGCTAGCCCCGCGCTTCCCCGGGCTGGGTTTCGCCGAGGTGCGGTACCGGATCAAGTCGTGGAAGAGGATGAGCTGGTGCGTCGAGGACGCGCGCGCCGCCGTGCGCGAGACCGGCGCGCCGCGAACGCTGCTGCTCGGCTTCTCGATGGGCGGCGCCGTCGCAATCGGGGCCGCCGACGAGCCGACCGTCGAGAACGTGGTCGGCCTCGCGCCATGGATCCCGGAACGGCTGTCGCTCGAACCGCTCGTCGGCCGCCGCCTCGACGTGCTCCAGGGACAGCTCGACCGCTCGCTGATCGGGATCCCGGGAGTTAGTCCGGACAACTCGCGTCGCGGCTTCGAGCGCGCACGCGCGCTCGGCGTCGAGGGCAGCTACACGATCATCCCCGGCGCCGTGCACGGCGTCGCGCTGCGTGCACATTGGGGCGCGCCGATCCCGCTCCCCCGGGCCAGGCGCTGGGCCGAGCTCGTCTCGGTCGCGTTGGAGCGGTTTCAGGTGTCCGCTGCGTGAGCGCGGAAAAGCGAGCGACTACCCCGAGTTCTTGACAGTGTTTCCCGGGTCAACATTTTCCGAGACAACGACTGGGCAGATTGCGCTGCCGGCGCTCAGCGAGATCAGCGCCAGATTGGGAGCGTGTCGCGGTTCCGCCAAACTCCGACACCTGCGCGTCGAAGCGAGGCGAGAGCGCACCGGTGCTGTGCGCTCCGCCAAGCCGTGCAACACAGGTGGACCTGCATCTGGGCGCAAGGCGAACGGTCCCTCACGCGCGTGTGATAGATAGGAGAAGAGCGCCGAGCATCCTCGGCTGGTGTTAGCCGTCGAGCAACGCTGTCCGGCTCACGCCCCGCAGGCCCGCGACCGCGTCGGCGACTAACAGCGGGCCGCCGACAGTTGACGGAGTCGGGAAGCCCTCGGGGTCGTACCAACCAACCTCGGCAATCTCGTGCGGGTCCGGAATCGAAGGCGAGGCATCGCCGACTACCTGAAGGGAAAATAACGCTGAGGGTGCGGGAAGCGCGGGGGCTCAGGCGGCCTCCGGGAGCGTTTCGAGGGTGACTTTGTGGCCGAGGCGTTCGAGCTGGGCGATCAGGCGTCGCGTTTGCCGCTCGGGGTCGCGGCGGCGGAAGTAGTCGCCGCCGAGGTCGCGGTAGAGCTCGCCGGTGGTGAGCATGTGCCAGCAGGCGCAGAGGATCGAGTGCTTGACGGCGCCGAGCGCGCGGCCGTGGCCGATCCGGGGCCGGAGCCGCTGGTATTGGGCTTGCAGGTAGCTGTCGTTGGTTCGGATCGCGGCCAGGGCGGCGTCCTTGAGCGCGTCGTTGAGCCACTTCGAGCCCTTGCGGGTGCGCCCCGAGCGGCGTTTGCCGGCCGACTGGTCGTTGCCGGGGCACTGGCCGGCCCAGGAGGCCAGGTGGGCGGCGGAGGGGAAGACCGACATGTCGACGCCGATCTCGGCGAGGATGTTCTCGGCGGTGCGCGTCTCGATCCCGTCGACGCTGCGCAAGAGCTCAACCGCCGGGGCGAAAGGGCGCAGCTGCTCCTCGATCGCGTCCGAGAGCCGCGCGATTTGCTCGTCGAGGAAGTCGAGGTGGGCGAGGATCGAGCCGACCAGCAGCGCGTGCAGGGAGTCGAAACGGCCTTCGAGCGCCTGCTCGAGCGCCGGGATCTTCTTGCGCAGCTTGCCGCGCGCCAGGTCGGCCAGCACCTCTGGGTCGGTGGTGCCTTGAACGAGCGCGTCCAGCATCGCCCGCCCGGAGACGCCGAGGATGTCCGTGGCGACGCAGTCGAGCTTGATCCCCGTGTCCTCGAGCGCCTTGTGCAGGCGGTTGGCCTCACGCTGGCGCTCCTTGATCTGCGCCTTGCGGTAGCGGGTCAGCTGCCGCACCGCCCGGATCGGCTTCGGCGGCACGAAACTCGCCTTCAAGAGGCCGGCCTCGAGCAACTGGCACAGCCACGCGGCATCGGAGACGTCAGTCTTGCGAGCGGGGACCTGCTTGACGTGGCGGGCGTTGACCAGCAGCAATTCGAAGTCGTCTTCGAGGATCGCCCAGACAGGCTTCCAATAGACGCCGGTCGCCTCCATCGCCACCTGCCTGACGCGGTGGGCCTTCAGCCAGTCCCGCAGCGTCAGCAGTCCCCGCACCGTCGTCTGGAACTGGACGACCTCCTGCTCGCGCGCGCCGCCCCGACCCGGAACGCGCACACACGCGGTCACCTGCGCCTTGTGGACATCAAGCGCCGCCGGACGCTCGACGATCACCTCCATCGCCAACCTCCTCAGCTCGATTGACAGCGATCGCCGTCCGCCAGGAGCCTCCGAAACAGACGAGTCTGAAGAGCGTGCTCAAGGCAACAGTCCCGGGATCCGGGGGAGACCCCACGCCAAACTAGACCACAGGCTCACAGGCACCATAGGAAACGCGGCGTTGGGCAGACGACGCCGCGATCATCACCGATTTTCACCCGCCGCGGGTGGGCGCGCCGGCGAGGGCAACTAGCACCGAAAACCAAAGAGTGCGTAGGGTGTAGGGCGCGGAAATCCTGATTCGCGTCTACGCTGAGCGGTCCGTACGATCCCGCCGGTGCTGTTCTTGCTGATGTACATGGCTGTCCGGAGACTCCTTCGAGTGTTCGGCGGGGCCTCGTCGGCAGCAGCGCTTGA
>WNFU01015145.1_pt1 | contig 10380 bp, 8 predicted proteins | sample 5400121 | NCBI WGS metagenome assembly WNFU01 (sample SAMN13153360, study PRJNA577476) | soil metagenome | isolation source: 100 cm soil or saprolite under grassland replicate 1 | place: USA:California | collected 2016-06-15
TCTTTGCGGACGCGCTCGAGCACGCGGGCGAACAATCCGATATTCTGGTAAACGTCGTCCTTCTCCCCCGCCTGGGCGTAGCTGAAGTAAATGCGCGCTCCCAGCAGCAGGTTGAGTGTGAGGGCGGTGAGAAGCAAACCGTATAAGATGCGTTTCTTCATAATACTGAAAATCAACTCTGGCAGACAGTAGCGGGTCAGGGTCCAAATGGCAAGAAAAGGCTTGGTTAAAACGTGACACGTGATGCGTAATCCGTAATGCGTGATCCGGCGACCTGCGCATCGTGCTTTCTTACGGATTACGCATTACGTATTACGGATTACGCATCCCGCATCATCGTTCGCAGAAGCAGTTCAACATAAGGCAAATCCGCCGTTACGGTGACCTTGGGGTTTGGCGCTTCACCTTCGACCAGCCTGACCGGTTGTCCAACGAGTTCGCAGGCGGCCGTATCGTCGGTCACCAGCATACCCTTTTGCCGGACGGCCGTCAGCGCCCGGCGGATCACTTCGACGCGAAAGGCCTGCGGCGTTTGCACCGCCCAAAGCCGCGACCGGTCCACCGTCCGAACAATCAAGGTTCCGCCATCAGATTCCTTGACGGTGTCGGTCACCGGTTGCGCGGCCGCGGCGGCGCCGACTTCGCGCGCCGCCTGGATCGTGGCGGCAATGAGTTTTTCCGAAGTGCAGGGACGCGCGCCGTCCTGAATGGCGACCAGTTCGGCGGCCGGGGCCAACGCTTGCAAGCCGTTCCAGACCGAGTCCTGGCGCTCTTTGCCCCCGAGGACCAGCCGATACGGCTTTGTGAAACGCCAGGTTGCGGCCATCTCGGCGAATGCCGGCTGCAGGGTGTCGCGCACCACCAGAATGATTTCGTCGATGCACGCCGCCTGGTCGAACCTCGCCCAGGTGTGGGCCACCACCGGCCGCCCGGCCACTTCCAGAAAAAGCTTATCGACATTCGGCCCCATGCGGGTGCCTTTGCCCGCGGCCACGATGACGGCGGAAGTCATGGATCCTGTTGCCGGTTGCAGGTTGGGGGTTGCAAGCAGCGGATGGTAAACGTCCCGTGGTCAACCCGCAATCCAACTTTCCGGGTAGAGCCGGTGGCAGGCGCATCTTGATACTCCCACCATGTCCGAGGCTCCCCACTCCCTCTCCCCACTCCTCCGTCGTGGGGCGAGGGGATCCACCACCGGCGTGGTGGTGGAAGCCCGCCCGTGGCGGTTGCCCACCGTGAACACCCTCTCCCCGGTCCCTCTCCTCACTCCTTCGTCGCGGGGAGAGGGAGAAGGCCCTGCGCAGAAACGGCTCTCCTCGTTTTGTCGTGTATCCTGCCCACTACTCAGCAAGCCGCCGCACGCCAGTCGAGGAGTTTCAACTGCACGGAACGCCTGCCGTCGTATTCGTTGATTTGCGGGACGAAGGCCAGATCGAAGTTTCCAGCCGGCAATGCTTCTTTCTCGCAATTCCAACAGACCACATCGCAGACGTTCCGGCCGTCGGTGACCGAAAGTCTGGCGTGCTGCTGTTCGCGGCCCATGCGCCGGGGAGGCCGCTGGAGTCGGACATTGCGAACAACCAGTTGCACCGGCGGGTTGCCCTGGCCGACCGGCTCCAGGCGCTGCAATTCGGCCACGCGCTCCAGCGTCAGGTCACTGAAATCCGCTTCCGCGTCCAGACGCAGCAGCGGCTGCAACTGCTCGCGCGTCAAGGTCCGCCGCGCCAGATCGTTGAGCCGGCGGCGCAGCGCGTCGAGATTTCCCGGATGCAGGGAAAGGCCGGCCGCCAGCGCGTGGCCGCCGTGGCGCAGCAGCAAATCGTCGCACGCGCGCAGAGCCGCCGCGAGGTCGAAACCTTCGATGCTGCGCCCCGAACCGCGCCATTCTTCTCCTTCGCCGCCAAGGATGAGGGTCGGCCGATGAAATTCGCGCAACACCCGCGCGGCGACGATGCCCACGACGCCGATGTGCCAGAGCAATTGTCCCTCGACGATGACGTAATCGGTCTCCGCGTTGAATTTGGCGCGCACGGCGCCGATGACCTCCTCGGCGATGGCGCGTTCAATCCGTTGGCGTTCCCGGTTCCGCGCGTCCAGATCGCGCGCCAACGGCCCTGCCTCGTCGGGATTCCGCGCGAGCAACAGGTTCAACGCGGCGGCGGCGGTTTCCAGCCGGCCCGCCGCATTGAGCCGCGGTCCCAGTTGAAAACCGACTTCATAGCCGCCCACCGGGACCGTCACCTCAGCCACGGTCTTCAAGGCGACCAAACCAGGGCGCTGCGTCGTGTTCAAGCGTTCGAGTCCGGTCGTGACGAGAATCCGGTTTTCATTGGTCAACGGAACGAGGTCGGCGATGGTGCCGAGCGCGACCAGGTCCAGTAACGGACGCAAGTCAAATTCGTGCGCCTGGCGCAGGCCGGCCTCGCGTCCTCGCTTTACCAGCGCATGCGCGAGCTTGAAGGCCAGTCCGGCGGAACAAAGTTCGCAGAAAGCGCCGCCGACGCGCGGCGGGCACGCGCGCGGGCCCTGCGGCGGTTGATCGGCCGGGGCGACTCCGGCAGCGCCTTGCAATTGCGGGTTCACCAGAGCCGTCGCTGCCGGAGGCGGATTCGATACCTGATGATGGTCCAGCACGATGACATCGACACCCCGCCGGCGGAGCCAATCAACCGACCCCGCCGGCGGAGCCAATCAACCGTGGAAACGGCTGTGGAACCACAATCCACCGCCAACAACAGCTTCACCGGAAACTTTTGGAGGCAATTCTCGACGCCATCCTGGCTCAGCCCATAGCCTTCTTCCAATCGGTGCGGCAGGTAATGATGGACCCGCCAGCCAAGCGCCGTCAGCACTTCGGTCAGAAGCGCGGTCGAAGTGACGCCGTCCACGTCGTAATCTCCAAAAATGACGAGCGGTTCGCCCAGGCTCCGCGCGTGGAACAACCGCTCGACTGCGGGAGTCATGTTCGGCAACAGGAACGGATCGCCCAGTTGCTTGAGCCGGGGTTGAAGGAATCCGGCCGCGCGGCCCGGCTCGACCAACCCGCGATTTACCAGACAGCAAGCCAGCAGCGGGGAGACTTTGAGGTCGTCGGTGAGCCGCCGGGCGAGCAGCGGTTGGGGAGGCGCGATTGACCAACGAAAATTCATCCCGATTTTGCAGCAGCCGAGGTAACGAGGCTCATTTTTCTTCGGCGAACAGGAATTATTTCAGAGCCTCCTTACGTCAGCTCCCGCATTTTTAACGGATTGCCGCGCCACGATGATGGAAAAGACAATCGAGGTCAAAATAATTGAAGCCACGACCGCCAGCGATGTCGTGATCGGGAGATCGATGTCCCACGCGCCCAGTAGCATTTTGGTGCCGATAAAGCAAAGCACGAGCGACAGGCCGACTCTGAGGTAGCGAAAATAGCCGATCGCTCCGGCCAGCACGAAGTAAAGGGAGCGCAGGCCGAGAATGGCGCAGACGTTCGAGGTAAAAACGATGAACGGCTTCTTCGTCACGGCAAAAATGGCGGGAATGGAGTCCACGGCAAAGACCAGATCGGTCGTCTCCACCATCAACAACACCAGGGCCAGCGGCGTCAACGCGGCCCTCCCGTCCAACACGGCGAAAAATTTTTGGCCCTGGAATTCGGTCGTCACCGGAAAAAGCCGGCGCGCGGCGCGGAGCACCACATTTTTTTCAGGGTCCGGCGGTCGGTCGCCCAGGAAAATCACTTTGGCGCCGGTAAAGATCAAAAACACTCCCAACAAATACAGCAGCCAGTCGAAACGATTGATGGCCGCCGCGCCGGCGCCGATCATGACGCCCCGCATGACCAGCGCGCCGAGGATGCCCCAAAACAACACCCGGTGCTGATATTCCAACGGCACGCGAAAGTAGGCAAAGATCACCGCCATCACGAACACGTTGTCCATCGAGAGCGAGAGTTCGATGATGTAACCGGTGAAAAATTCGAGGGCCTCCTCGCGGCTGCGCAACTGGATCAAGGCGCCGCAAAACCCGAGTGACAAGACAAACCAGATCGTGGTCCAGGCCAGCGCTTCCTTGAACCTGACGACGTGCGCGTGCCGATGAAACACCCCCAGGTCGAGGGACAACAGGACCAGAACGATGACGATGAACCCGGCCCAGTGTAAGGGCGTGATTTCAATCTGGCGGAGCATGGCCCTGCGCTCAGGCCGCCTTGGCTGGTCGATTCGCGCCGGCGGTCAGGCCATTGTCCAGGACGACCTGGGAAGCGCCGCCGGTGGGCCGCTGGCCTTTGTGCCACCAGAGCACCAGGGCGCTGGCGATATAAATGCTCGAATAGGTGCCGGTGAGGATGCCCACCAGGAAGGTGAAGGCGAAATCGTTGATCACGCCGCCGCCAAACAGGTACAGCGACAGCGTCGCCAGAAACACGGTGCCGGAGGTGATGATGGTGCGGCTCAACGTGCGGTTCAAGGCGTGGTTCATCAACTCTTTGAACGTCCCGCGCACGCCGAGTTTGAGGTCCTCGCGAATCCGGTCGAAAATGACAATGGTGTCGTTGATGGAAAAGCCGATGATCGTCAAGATGGCGGCGACAATCGGCGCGCTCAACTCGCGGCCGGTCAGGAAAAACCAGCCCACGGTCATCAGCACGTCGTGGATGATCGCGATGACCGCGCCGACGGCAAACGAAAACTCATAGCGGAACGCGACGTAAATCAGGATGCCGAACATCGCCAGCAGCGACGCGATGACGGCATTCTGTTGAATTTCCCGGCCGACCACCGCGCCGACCCGGTCGTTGCCCTTGACCTCGAAACCCGCGTCTTTGAACTGGGTCGCGAGCATGGCCTTGACCTTGTCGGAGGCGCTCGCTTCCCGTTCCGCGTTGGCGGCCTTGCTCTCCGGAGCGCGCACGATAATGAGCAGGGTTTCCTTTCGGGTGGCAGGATCCTTTTGATACTGAATGGTGGAATCGCCCACGCCGAGGCCGGCCACCGCCCTGCGCAACGCGTCCACCTCCACCTTCTTCGCAAAGCTGACCGTCAGGCTGTCGCCGCCGGCGAAATCCACGCCCAGCACATCCTTGCCGCGATGGAGGCCGTACCCGTTCCCGATCAGAATCAGGCTCCAGGAGGCGACAAACGCCGGAAGCGCCCAGCGCATGAAGTCAATGTTCGCGCCGCGGATGAGGTGCAACATGTTCAGCGACTTGATCAGATTCTTCTCCAACAGCCAGTCAAAGATCAGGCGGGTAACCACCAGCGAAGTGAACATGCTGGCCGAGACACCGATGGTCAGGGAAACACCGAATCCTTTCACCGGACCGGTGCCGAGGAAGATCAGGATGACGGAAGAAATCAGCGTGGTCAGGTTGGAATCGAAGATCGTGCCGAAGGCCTTGTCATAACCCGCGCTGAGCGCGCCGCGCAGCGATTTTCCCGCGGCCAGCTCCTCGCGGATGCGTTCGTAGATCAGCACATTGGCGTCCACCGCCATGCCGATGGTGAGCACAACGCCCGCGATGCCGGGCAGGGTCAGCGTGGTGCCGATCGAGCACATGACGCCGAGCAGGATGATGATGTTCAGCATCAGCGCGGCATTGGCGATCAGACCCGCCATCATGTAGTAAACCAGCATGAAAACCACCACCGCCACCGTGCCGATCAACGCAGCCTTGATGCCGCTGGTGATCGAGTCCTTGCCCAGCGACGGGTCCACATCGCGCTCCTCTTGAATCATGACCGGCGCCTCGAGCGGGTTCAGGAGCACGTTTTGCAGTTCAAAGGCTTCTTCCGGGCTGAAGCCCCCGGAGACCTCGCAACTGCCGCCCAGAATCGCCTCGGAAATGCGGGGCGCACTGCGCAATTCCCCGTCCAGCACAATCGCCAGAAAGTGCCCGACGTTTTCCTGGGTGATTTCGCCGAACAACTGCGCTCCCTCGGAATTAAACGTGATGTGAACTTTGGGTTCGTTGTTGACCGAGTCGAAATAGACGCCGGCGTTGCTGATATATTTCCCGGTCAATCCCTTTTCCGCGGTCTTTTTTACCAGGTAATGAAACAACCGCTCCTCGCCGGCCGCCTTCTTCCGCCGCTCGACCATGTTGGTGTAACCGATGGGTGTGATTCCTTCCTTCAACAACTCGTCGCTCTGCGGATGGACCAGCCGGAATTCGAGATACGCGGCCCGCGAGATGGTGCGTTTGGCGCTCTCTTTTTCCTGCTCGGACAAACCCGGCAGTTGAATCAAGATGCGGTCTTCGCCCGCCGGCTGGATGACCGGCTCGGCCACGCCAAATCGGTCCACGCGTTTGCGCAACACTTCGACGGCCTGCGAAAGAGCCGCCTTTCGGCGCTCGACCTGGACCTGGTTGGTGTCCATTCTCACCAGGAACTGCGTGCCGCCTTGCAAATCGAGGCCGAGTTTGATCCGGCCCAGGGCATCGCGCTGCAAGTGATGGAGAACGGCCAGCGTCGGGTCGGTCTCGCCGGCCGTGTTGACAAAGGGAAAGTAGCGGGAGATGTCGTTGGTGCCGATGGCCGCCTGGAGGTTGACGAAGGCGCGGCCGGGCGCCTGTTGTTGCAGTTGCTCGACGCGGGCGAGGATCGCCGTGAAATTGGTGTCCGTGTTGACTGCCCGGCTCTTGAATTCCTCAACCAGGTCGCGGTTGGTGGGCGGGTAAATCTCCCACAATGACCAGGCAACGATAAAAACCACCAATGCCCACTTCCAAGGATTGTTACGCTTCATGGAACGATAAGTCAGGCTTCGCCGGCGGCGCGTTCGGTTATTTCAGACACCGCGCTCTTCAGCACCTCCAGTTTCGTGTCGGCCGAGCGAAGGGTGACGGTTTTTTCCTGCACGCTGACGATCACTCCCATCACGCCGCCGCTGGTGACGACCTTGTCCTTCGGCCTGAGCGTCTTGAGCAACTGCTCGTGCTCTTTGGCCTTTCTTTGCTGAGGACGAATCAGAATGACGTAGAACACCACCATGATCAGAAGAAGAGGAACCATCTGCATCCAAACCGGCGGGCCCTGAGCTGGTTGGCCACCCGGCGCGCCCTGCGCCAGAAGTGCACTTAAGGCAAAAAAAGTCATGTCTTTCAATTCAAGAGCCGCACAATCTAGGGACAGGACCGCGTTTAGCAAGCGTTTTAAGAAGCCCCGGAAAAGCTCAAAGCCCAAAGCTCAAGAGAAGCCCTAAGCAAAAATTTCCAAGGCAATGCCCGGCCGGCTCCAGGAACAGCCTCGCGCCGTCCTCGTAATCGGACACGGGCAATCGGGGACGAGCGCCAAAAGGAGGACGCGGACGATTTGGAGTTTGGAGGTTGGAATTTTCTTGAGCTTTAAGCTTTAACCTTTGAGCTTTCCTCGATGCGTTATCTTTCCGCGTCCCGCGCCGACAACACTCTTCGCGAAGGGACATAGTTGGCCACAAATTCGCGCCGGAACTCCCCAAACGTTCCCGCGGCCAGATGGGCGCGGATGTCCGCCATCAGTTTGAGATACAGGTGACTGTTGTGCACGCTCACCATCCGCAGCCCGAGAATTTCGTTCACGTTCAGCAGGTGCCGCAGATAAGCGCGGCTGAACTGGCGGCAGGCAAAACAGGCGCACCCTTCCTCGATCGGCCGGAAGTCCGCCTTGTTGAAACCGGCTTTGACGCTGACCGTCCCTTTGTTCGTGAAAGCCGTGCCGTTGCGCGCCACGCGCGTCGGCAGGACGCAATCGAACATATCAATGCCGCGCGCCACCAACTCCACCAACTGCGCCGGCGTGCCCAGTCCCATCGCATAACGCGGCAGGTCCGCCGGCAAAAACGGTTCCGTCAGTTCGACCGCCTTGAAGATTTCCCGCTCCGGCTCCCCCACACTGACGCCGCCGATGGCGTATCCGTCGAAATTCATCGCCACAATGGCCCGGGCACACTCGGCGCGCAACGCGGCCTGGGCGCCGCCCTGAACGATCCCGAAGACCAGTTGGCCGGGGGCGCGCGGTTGTTCGCGGCACTCCTTCGCCCAGCGAATGGTCCGCTCGACGGCGCTGCGAAACTCGCGCGGCGTGCTGGTGTGCGGCGGGCATTCGTCGAACACCATGGCAATATCCGAACCGAACGCCCGTTGGATTTCCATCGCCTCTTTTGGCCCGAGAAAAAGCAGCGCGCCGTCCAGATGCGATCGGAATTCGACGCCGTGCGATTTGATTTTGCGGATTTTTGCCAGGCTGAAAACCTGGAAACCGCCGCTGTCGGTCAGGATCGGATGAGGCCAGTTGATGAACCGATGCAGTCCGCCGGCACCGCGAATGATCTCAATGCCCGGGCGGATGGAGAGATGGTAGGTATTGGCCAGGATGATTTGCGTTCCCATCTCCTCAAGCTCGCGCGGGTCGAGGGCCTTGACGCTTCCCTGGGTCCCGACCGGCATGAAGACCGGAGTATCGACCACGCCGTGAGCGGTGGTCAGCCGCCCCCGACGGGCTTTGGAGGTGGAATCGGTCTGAAGCAGTTCGAACATGCGCCCCGTGGTTTAAGCAGGTTCAGGCGCCGTTGAACATGAATTTCCGCGCGACAAGGGATCGTTCTCGTTCTCGGAAACTCGTCAGGATTAAGACAGCGACGACGGCCCGAATGATTCGGGGTTAATTCAATGCCAGTGGGGAGTCGCGGGTGGGTTATGTTGACCGGCACCGACCAGTTGTTGATCGCTTTCAGCTCGCTACCCATGAACCGTACAAAGCGCTCGGACAGATTCGTGTCGCATATGTGACATGAAATTGTCCAATCGGGTTCGTGGTCCCAATGCGCGACGAAAAAGTCGTGAGGGCTCTCCATGAACCGGCAGATAGTGGCGCGGGCGTCTCGCCCGCGTTGCCGAGCTCGCGGGCGAGACGCCCGCGCCACTATTTCGCCGCACAGGTTCATGGTCCCAATGCATGCGGAAAAACGAAAGGAGACTCTCCAGGAAAACAAAAACTACCGCCAGAGAGGGCGGCAGTTTGTAACCGAATCCAAAACTTCGCCGAACTAAAGAACCAGCGACGAACCTTTCCTGACCGTGCAGTTATCCTTCATCCATTGCACGTCAATCCAGGAGTCCTCGGCTGGGACATTTAGCGGCATAGTCCCGGTGTAAGAAACCGACGCCTTGATCTTCGAACCTCTCCACTTGTGGATTTCTGCATGGCCATCCGCAAAGGAGAAACCGCAAGCGCCGTTGTGAAAGCTCGCGGGAAAATCGATGATTCGCGCGGCGGTGGGACTATCAGCGTCCGTGCAGGCATTGGCAAATGCCGCGTCGTTGATACTGTCCGGGTGCTCATCCACGAAAACGAAAGTCTTGGCGGGAATCACGATGTTGGACTGTTTGTCATAGATACGCCAGACACTGGGACCACGGTTTCGGTCCGCAGGAGATGAGTCGAGCCATTCGCCGAAACCAAAAACCTGACTCATCGAGATGCTGCGGATACGCGGCTTGACACCTTGGGGAGATTGAACCGTCGCTTTGTCCGCCACGCATTTGAACAATGCGGGATTGCCGCCGGTGTAAGGCCAAATCGGACTCACTGCCAAATCATTATTAATATCATAGTTCTCCGGTCTGTTAGCGGCGAAATTCAGATTACCGGTGATCCAATTGCTGCGCCCGGCCGGTGGCACGCCGTTCTGACATGCCAAAAGAAGATCGTTATTATCGTCCGACTGCATTCGCCACGCCAGCATGAGTTGTCGGCTGTTGTTCAGGCAGGAGATACCCTGGGCCTTTTGCTTCGCCTTGGCCATGGCCGGCAACAGCAGACCGGCGAGAATGGCAATAATGGCGATGACCACCAACAGTTCGATCAGCGTGAAACCGCCACGCCGCACGCTCCCCGGTGACTCAGAGAAAGGTGTTTTTGGTATGCGCATATAAATTGTTTTTATCAAAACCACGCGTTTGGGTTTGGCGCAGGTTAAGCTATCATAATCCCCGGGTCAACTGTGCGTTTCAAGGCACACCAGCCGCCGCCATTCCACATGATGGTTCAGTCAAAGGCGGGGATTCCCCGCTCAATCCGCAGCTAATCCTGAGATTTTAAACGCTTATGTGTCGCACATGGGAGGCGACGACTCGCCGCGGTTCGTGAACGAGTCTGCCACCTCCAGACCCTCCCCGATGACCAGGGTGCAGTCCTCGACCTCCGGCAAAGCCGCCGGCTCGAAACCATCATTACTTCACGCGTAACGATCGGGATTCAACAATGCGATATCGAGGGACGGGGGTTCATCCGAGAGGATCTCCGCCATCAGCTTGCCGGTGATGGGCCCCAGACTCAAACCCATCATCGCGTGGCCGGTGGCGATGGAAAGATTGGCGAATCGCCCGGTGCGGCCCAGGTAGGGAAGACCGTCCGG
>WNFU01010278.1_pt1 | contig 10379 bp, 8 predicted proteins | sample 5400121 | NCBI WGS metagenome assembly WNFU01 (sample SAMN13153360, study PRJNA577476) | soil metagenome | isolation source: 100 cm soil or saprolite under grassland replicate 1 | place: USA:California | collected 2016-06-15
GAGATCTATCTCCACACCCCGCAGGGGTACGGCAGAACGAAGTTCAGCGGTGGCTACTTCGAGAAGCAGCTCGGCGTCGCTGCGACGACCCGGAACTGGCGGACAGTCACGAAGCTCGTCGAGCTCGCCGCCGCCTGATGCGTGCGCTCAGTCAGCTTGCTCAGAGCGTCTAACACGAACAGGATCCCGTTCAGCACCCTTGCGGTCGTCGATTCGCCTGCGGTCCGGATGGCGGTAACGCCGTGTCGTGTTTGGCAGGAGCGGCTTGATCAGCTCCCACAGGTCGTCGTCGACCAAGCTCGGTCGCATCGCAGACCTCCGATCTCCCCCTCTAGTGATGGGAATGGTTGCGGGCTAGGCTCTTGCTGTGAGTATTTGCTCGAACTGCGGCGCCGAGAACAGCGCCGGTCGCAAGTTCTGCGGGGAGTGTGCGGCGCCGTTAGCGCGCGTGTGCCCGTCGTGTGGAAGCGCGAACGAGGCGGCGGTGCGCTTCTGCGGCGAGTGCGCCCAGCCGCTGGACGGTCAGTCGGCCCCAGCGGTTGGCGTGCCGACGGTGGCCCAGCCTCCGGCTGCCGAGGCACCGCTGGCTGAGCGTCGTTTTGTGTCGGTGTTGTTCGCGGATCTGGTCGGTTTCACGAGCCTGTCGGAGGTGCGGGATTCGGAGGAAGTGCGGGAGCTGCTGTCGCGCTACTTCGACACTTGCCGTCGGCTGATCGAGCTCTATGGCGGGACGGTGGAGAAGTTCATCGGCGATGCGGTGATGGCGGTCTGGGGTGCGCCGGTCGCGACCGAGGATGATGCCGAGCGGGCGGTGCGAGCGGCGCTCGAGCTCGTGGCGGCGGTGCAAGCGCTGGGGGAACAGGAGGGCGCCGCGGAGCTGCGCGCGCGCGCGGCTGTACTCAGCGGTGAGGCGGCGGTGACGCTCGGCGCGGAGGGGGAGGGGATGGTCGCCGGCGATCTCGTCAATACGGCGTCGCGGGTGCAGTCGCTGGCGCCGCCGGGCGGGGTGTTCGTGGGTGAGGGGACGCGCCGGGCGACCGAGCAGGCGGTGGTGTACGCGCCCGCCGGCGATCACGAGGTCAAGGGGAAGTCCGGGCTGGTGCCGGTGTGGCGGGCGCTGCGGGTCGTCTCGGGTGGGCGTGGCACCCTCAAGGCGGAGGGGTTGGAGGCGCCGTTTGTCGGCCGCGATCGGGAGTTGCGCATGTTGAAGGAGCTCTTCCATGCGAGCGCCGAGGAGCGGAAGGCCTTCCTCGTGTCGGTGACGGGGATCGGCGGGATCGGCAAGTCGCGGCTCGCCTGGGAGTTCTTCAAGTACATGGATGGGCTGCCGCAGCGGACGCTCTATCATCGGGGCCGCTGTCTCGCCTACGGTGAGGGCGTCACCTACTGGGCGCTGGCGGACATGGTGCGGATGCGCTGCCGGATCGCCGAGGAGGAGGAACCGGCCTCCGCGCTTGCGAAGCTGCAGGCGACGCTGAGCGAGTACCTGCTCGACGACGAGGAGCGCCGCTTTGTCGAGCCGCGCCTGGCGCACCTGCTCGGGCTGGAGGAGCGGCAGGCGCGCGGGCAGGAGGAGCTCTTTGGCGCCTGGCGGCTGTTCTTCGAACGTCTCGCCGACGCCGACCCGGTGGTGATGGTGTTCGAGGACATGCACTGGGCGGACGCGAGCCTGCTCGACTTCGTCGAGTACCTATTTGAGTGGTCGCGCGACCATCCGTTGTACGTGATCACACTCGCCCGCCCCGAGCTGCTCGAACGGCGGCCGACCTGGGGTGCGGGCAGCCGCACTTTCAACGCCATCTACCTGGAGCCGCTGTCCGAGCAGGCGATGCAGGAGCTGCTGGCGGGCCTCGTGCCCGGCCTGCCCCAGGAGTTGCGGGCGCGGATTCTGGCGCGCGCGGAGGGAGTGCCGCTGTATGCAGTGGAGACGGTGCGAATGCTGCTCGACCGCGGCCTGCTCGTCCAGGAGGGGAGCGTCTACCGGCCCGTTGGCCCGATCGAGACGCTGGAGGTGCCAGAGACGCTGCACGCACTGATCGCCGCCCGCCTCGACGGCCTCTCAACCGAAGAACGGCGGCTGCTCCAGGACGGCGCCGTGTTCGGCAAGACGTTCACGCGGCAGGCGCTCGCGGCGATCTCCGGACTGGACGAGTCGCAGCTGGAGCCGCTGCTCGCCGGCCTCGTGCGCAAGGAGGTGCTCTCGATCCAGGCCGACCCGCGCTCCCCCGAGCACGGCCAGTACGGCTTTCTGCAGGATCTCGTCCGCCGGATCGCCTACGAGACGCTCTCCAAACGTGAGCGCAAGGCACGCCACCTCGGCGCTGCGATGCAGATCGAGCAGGCGTTCCTCTCCGAGCAGGAGGTGGTCGAGGTGCTCGCCTCCCACTACCTCGCAGCCTACGAAGCGGCACCGGAGGATCCCGACGGCGACGAGATCAAGCAACGCGCGTGCGAGCTGTTCTCGCGGGCGGGCGAGCGTGCGGCCTCGCTCGCGGCGAGCGAGGAGGCCGAGCACTACTTCGAGCAGGCCGCCTTGCTGGCGGAGGGGGATCTCGACCGGGCGCGCTTGCTCGAGCGCTCCGGCGAGATGGCCCTCCGGGCTGGCCGAAGCGAGCAGGGGCAGACCCGCTTCGAGCAGGCGCTCACCCTCTTCAATGACTGCGGCGAGCGGCATCAGGCCGCGCGCGTCAGCGCCCGCCTGGGCGAAGCCGAGTGGCGGCGCGGACAGCTCGAGGAGGCGCTCGAGCGGATGGAGCGCGCCTGGGCCGAGCTCGAGGGCGAGGAGCCGGACGCAGACATCGCCGCGCTCGCCGCCCAGCTCGGCCGGCTGCACCTCTTGAAGGGGGAGGTAGAGGCCGCCTCGGAGCGGCTGGAGACGGCGCTCGAGCTGGCCGAGTCGCTCTGGCTACCCGAGGTGCTCGCCCAGGCGCTGAACAGCGCCGGCGTGATCGCGACCTGGCGCTCCCGCCTCGAGCAGGGGCAGGCGCTGATCGAACGCGCGCTGAAGCTCGCGCTCGAATACGAGCTTCCAGCCGCCGCCCTGCGCGCCTACAACAACCTCGGCGACATCCTGCATCGACGTGACCGCTGCCAGGAAGCCGCCGTGCAGCTCGAGCAGGGGATCGCCTACGCCCGCCGGGTCGGCGACCGCAACTGGGAACAGATCATGCTCGGGGAACTGTCTTGGTCGCTCGCGCTCACCGGCCGCTGGTCAGAAGCACTCAGCCTGCTCAACCAGGTGCCCGAGGAACGGCTCGTCGAGCTGCATGGGGCCTTCTTGATCGCCCTGCCGGAGCCGCTCGTCGCGCAGGGAAGACTGGAAGACGCACGCCACCTGCTCTCGCTCCACGCCCGCCACGCGGCCTCGGCCGATGTCCAGCAGCGAACGGGCTACCGCGCCGCGGAGGCGGTCGTGCTGGCCGCGGAGGGAAAGGAGCGCCAGGCCCTCGCCGCGGCCGAGGAGGTGCTGTCCGCGATCGTCGGGATCCGCCCGGCGGATCAGGTGGTCAAGGTCGCTTTCCCCCAGGCGCTTGAGGCGGCACTTGCGCTCGGCGAGCGCGAACGCGCCGAGCAGCTGCTCGCGCAGATCGAGGTGCTGCCGCCGGGGCGGCTTGCGCCGATCCTGCGCGCGTACGCCGCCCGCTTCCGCGCGCGCCTCGCGGCCGAGGACGGCGAGAGCCGGAAGGCCGAGCGTGGGTTCGCCGACGCGGTCGCGACATTCCGCGAATTCGGGATGCCGTTCTGGCTCGCCGTCACCCTTACCGAGCACGGCGAGTGGCTCGTGTCCGAAGACCGAGCGAGCGAGGCCGAGCCAATACTCACCGAAGCACGCGAAACGTTCGAACGCCTCCAGGCCAAACCATGGCTCGAGCGCGTCGAGGCTGCCGAGGCCCGACCACGCGCAGAAGCCCGGGCCTAACTCGCCTGCGACGACGCGCTTCCGTCGCCGGTCATTTCGTTACAGCCTCTAAGGCTCGAGCACGAGCGGCACAATGTTCTTCACGGTCGGAAAGCCTTCCGTCGTCACGCTCGGTTCGTAGATCTCCAGCTGCCCGATCTGGCGCGCTCCGATCGAGTAGCGGACCGTGAAGGAGAACGGACCCGGCTCGCGGCTGCCGCCCTCGGCAAACCCACTGGCGAGCTCGCGGCCGTCCCGGCCTTGCAGGCGCCAGTTGACCGTCGCTTCGAACGTGTTCGAGCAACCGCTGACGCGGAAGCCATTCGCAACTCGCTTGCCGCTTGCCGGTGACTGAACGAAGACGAATGCCGATCTGTCGAGCACGCCGTCCCCGTTCGCGCAGACGTCGGCCTCGGCCTTCCCGCCACCGCACGCGGAGAGCGCTGCCACCAAGAATGCGAGCCCCGCGATGCTACGCCGGCTCAACGAAGCACCGTCCTTGCGAGTGCTCGAGCCACCACACCCTGATCAGGTCGGTGGGGACGACGTCCGTGCAAACAGCGCCGTGGGTCTGACTGCGGACGTGCCAACGACCGCGCAGGTCGGTGCGGAAGATCGTCGGATAGGCGGGCGCCGAGCCAACGGTGAAAGTCGCAACCGCGTAGCGCGTGCCCGAGTAACTGCCGTAGTACGTGCGGCCGGATACCGGCCCGCTCACCCGACCCGGTGCAAGCCGGGGATGGGCGGCCACATAGGCGGAGCGAAGAGCTGCCTTCACGTCCGCTGTCGCAACGAGGTTCTCGCCCATCCAGCCGTCCCCGCACGCGAGGACAGGTGTTGCGAGCGCTCCGGCTGCGACCGCGACGACGGACAGGGTTTGAATACGACTTAGCGGAAGCGGTTTCATGGTTCTCTCCTTCGAGTTAAGGCCTTGTCGGGGTAAAGGCAGCGCCGTCGGTGAAATACGTCGTGCCGCTGCCTGCAGGCGTGGCTGGCTTCTGCCCGCCCCAGACGATCAGCGCGCGCCCCGTCCAAACTGCGGTGGGATCAAGACGTCCCAGCAGAGGCGCCTGGGGAAGCGTTGACCAGCGGTTGGCCTTCGGGTCGTAGGCCAATCCATGTGGGGGGATCACAGGTTGGCCGCTGCCGGCCGTCTCGCTGCCGCCCCAGATCAGGAGCTGCTTCCCGCTCCAAACCGCCGTAGCTCCGAAACGACCTGACTCCATCGGCGGAAGCCGTCGCCAGCGGTTGCTCGCGGGGTTGTACGCGAACCCGGCCGTGGCGGCCGCCGGCGACTTCCCTTCGCGAGCTGCGCCCGAGCCTCCCACGACCAGCACCTCGCGCCCATCCCACACCGCGTTCGCACCGTCGCGTGGGGCGGGAAGCGGCGCGATCCGACGCCACGTGTTCGTTGCGGGGTTGTATGCCGCGGCGCGCGCCAGCCGCGCGGGCCAGGGCCTGCCGTCCGGGTCGAACCCGTTGACGAAGATGACCAACTCGCGGCCGGTCCATGCCCCGATCGGATGCTGGCTGCCGGCGAGGGGTGAGGGAGCGATCTTTCGCCAGGCGTTGGCCGTGGGGCTGTAGGCGACGCCGTCGGCGAACGCGTCCCCGCAGCAGCCGCCGCCCCAGCCGATGAGGTCACGACCGGTCCAGATGACGATCCCAAACCCATCGTGAATCGAGAGCAGAGGCGAGCCGGGCAGACGCCGCCATTGATTTGTCACCGGGTTGAACGCCTCGTGTATGCCCTGGCCCCAGACCAGCATCTCCTTGCCGGTCCAGACCGAGTCGTAGCCCATGAAGGAGGTCGACGCCCCGGGCGACGGCAGTCGGCGCCAGGTGTCGGAGGTGGGGTCGTAAGCGGCGCCGACGTCGGCCCGCTTGAGGACGGCCCCGTCTTGCGCGCGCGTACTGTGGCGTCCGAAGACGAGCATTTCCGTTCCGGTCCAGACGCTCGTCCGGGCGTCGTCCACGGCGATCGGCGCCGGAGACAGAGGACGCCAGCTTCCGGCGAGAGGCGCACCGGTCGACATGCTCGTCCCGAGCAGAAGGTCCCTGTAGTCGCTCCGGCCGACGGGATGGTCGAGCACGATCCCCTCGCCGGAAAAGACGTTCACCGGTGCGCCGTCGAGCGCGAAGCGGACGGTCTTGACCGTCGGGAACTGGGTCAGCGTGTAGACGACCTGGCCGAGGCGCACCTGCATCGAGAGCGACCCCCCACCCGACTGGTACTCGGAGGTGAGGTCGACGGTTGCAACCCCACGTTTGATCGAGATGCCGAGCAAGCGCGTGCCGCCGGGAATCGCCGTGGAGACGCCGGACGCGTGCTCGGCGGCAGTTGGACCGGCGAGCAGCGCCTCGACCGCCGCGGTCGCGACACGCGGCGTCGCCGCGTGAGTTCTTTGCTCTGAGACCAGCTGCTCGCCGCGCGCGAACCAGACCTCGAAGGAGAGCGTGGTGGGGAGCGTGCCGGTTGTCGTGCTCGATCCCGCTGCGGTCCCGTCCGACTCGGTCGGCGGCGGCCCGAGAGAAACGGCCTTTTGAGAGCCGCAGCCTGCGAGTACGAAGCCGACCGAGCCGGTAACGACAACCAGGCTTGCGAGCGTGAAGAAGGTCTTCACGGTCACGGCCTACGGCTGGTACTGCTGCTCGAACGACCGGACGGCATCTCCCGCGACCCGAATCCAGAAGCCGGCCTTCGGCTCCATCAGCTGACGGTGCTGCGGGTTCCTGCCCTTGACGATCTGCGCCAGCTCCGAGACCGGGATCGTCGTCGCCGGGATCGACCCGACTCCCTGACGGGTTAGCACGCTGACCTGGGCGGTTGTCGGAACGACGAACGTGAGGAGGCGGTGACCCTCCTCGACGATGTAGTAGTCGTTGGGAACGTCAGTCGAACCGGTGTCTTGCAGCGCAGCACGCCGCGCCGTCAGACCCGTGAGCCACCAGGCAGGATCGAAGCGCAACTCGAACCGGGCGCCCTTGCGCGTCAGCGACTTGACGTGTCCGTACATAAAGATCTCGCGCTGTTTTGCGAGGGCCGACGACGACGCCGGCGCGGCCAGAAGGCCCGACGACGCCGAAACGGCTACTACGAGAATCGCGACGACTGTGAGGAGCACGAGCGATGGCTTCACGAGAGCCTCCTTTGGGTTTACTGCGCCCCATCCTCGTCGCCGTCTGAAACGCCGGCGTCACTGCTACGTAACGGTTCTGACACAAGTCGGAGAGTGAAGCGGCTGCCGCTGCCGAGCTCGCTCCAGACTTCGATCTCACCGCCCAGGAGACGTGCGTTCTCGCGGGCAATCGCGAGCCCCAGCCCCGTTCCACGGCCGCTCCGTGATGGGTCCGCCTTATAGAAGCGCTCGAACAGATGTGGGAGCTGCTCGGGGCGAATCCCCGGCCCCTGGTCGACGACCTCGACGAACGCGCCGACTCCGTCTCGGCCGACGCGAACGGCCACGCCGCGGCCACCGTGCTCGAGGGCGTTCCCGACGAGATTGCCGACGATGCGCTCCAGTCGCCGCGGGTCACTCGTGACGAGGACCTCCTCGGCGTCGAGCCGCACACGACCTTCCCAACCCCGCGCGCGGACGGCTGCCGCAGCGAGTGACCCGAGGTCGACGGTCTCGGCCTGCACGCTCTCCCGGCCGGCGTCGAAGCGAGAGATCTCCATCAGATCCTCGACCAGCCGTCGAAGACGGCCCACGTCGGCGATCAGAAGCTCGGCGGGGCGCCGCGATTCACGCGGCATCGAATCCAGGTGGTCCGCGAGCAGTGAGGCCTCTCCGACCAGCGCCGTCAACGGGGTGCGGAGCTCGTGCGCGACGTCGGCGGTGAAGCGCCGTTCGCGCGCCTGTGCGAGCGAGAGGGCCGAGATCTTCGCCTCGAGCGCGGCCGCCATCTCGTTGAACGCCTGCGCCCACCCTCCGAACTCGTCTCGCCCCGTGACGGGGAGCCGCGTCTCCAGGAGCCCTTCGGCAAGCGAACGGGCTGCGGAGCTTGCCCGCGCCACGGGGCGCAGAGTGCTGCGCGCAAGCAGGGCTCCGACGAGCCCGGCGACCAGCACCAGAATCCCGACCCCGGCGAGCAGGATCGTTCGGAGCTGGGACAGCTCGTGCTCGAGGTTTTGCTCCGAGAAGAAGAAGTAGAGCTCGGTGCCGCCGCTGGGCCCTCCCACGACGAGGTAGTGCGTGCCGGCGACCTGCACACGCTTGTAGCCAAGCTTGTGTTGCTCGACGAGCCGTCGCAGGTCGACCGGCACCTGCCGCGCGCCGACGGAGAAGCTCGACGAGAAGGGCCGTCCTCGGTCGATCCCGACCGTGAGGAAATCGCCGCCGCGTTCATAGGCAGCGAGGAGGGCCTTGTGGCCTTGCCGCAGATACGTCGGTGCGATGACGAGGTTGCGGCGGGCCTGCCGCGCACCTTCGTCCACCGAGTCCGCGAGGAGGTTGTGACGCACGACAAAGTACGAGCCGGCGGCAAGCGCAGCTGCGGACACTCCCACGGCGAGCATGAACGTGATCGTCAGGCGGCGGCGAAGACCTCCCCAGGAAAGCGCCCGGCGCCGCACGATTCCCCTAGCTCGGATCGAAGCGATAGCCGACCCCGCGGACCGTTGTGATCAGCTTCGGCTGCTTCGGGTCGTCCTCGATCTTCGCCCGCAAGCGTTGGACGGCTACGTCGACGAGGCGCGAGTCCCCGAGGTAGTCGTAGTTCCAGACCAACTCGAGTAGCAGCTCTCGGGTGAAGACTTGCTTTGGCCGGCGAGCGAGCTCGAGCAGCAGGCGAAACTCGGTTGCGGTGAGCGCAACGTCTTCCCCCCGCCGGCGAACGGTGAAGGCGGCAGGGTCGATCTCGAGGTCGTCGACCGAGATCGGGCCATCGGCCGAGACGGGAGCGGAGCGGCGAAGCACCGCCTTGACCCTCGCGACCAGCTCCGGCAGCTCGAACGGTTTCGTTACGTAGTCGTCGGCTCCGAGCTCGAGCCCGACGACGACGTCGTGCAGCTCGCCTCGCGCCGACAGCATGACGATGGGCGCCTGACTCTCGCGCCGGATCTCGCGGCAGACCTCGAGACCGTCGAGGGAGGGGAGCATCACATCGAGAACGACGAGGTCGAACGGGCCGTGTCGGAAGCGAAGCAGCGCGTCACGACCGTCGCCGCTCGCCGTGACGCGAAAGCCGGCCTGCTCGAGGCCGAGCGTCGCGATCTCGCGGATGGAGGCGTCGTCTTCCACGAGAAGCACGTGCTCGTCCACCGAGAGTGAAGCCTATGTTTCGGTGCCGACGCCGCGTCGAAGCCGTTGTCGTGAGCGCGGCTTATGAGCGGGTCGCCGGGGGCTCGAGGACCTCGCGGGCCTCGAGCGCGAGGTCGCCGGGGAGGTACGGCTTCTCGATGAAAGCGACCTGTGCCTGTCAGCGGAGCCAAGCAGCTGAGATCGTCGCCAACTGGGCTTAATCTGAGCGCAACGGTTCGCCCGAAGCCGAGCGCCATACTTCGTCCATGATCACGCTTCGGCTGCCGCACTGGTCGCTGCTCGCCGTTCTCGCGGTCGTGGTCGGAGTAGGCGCCCTGTTAGGTCAGCTGCTGAACGCAGCCGGGATCGCAGCCTTCTGCCTCTTCATCTCGTCCATCGAGCCGAAACCGGCCTGGCGCTTCTTCTGGGATCCGCCGAGGCCGGAGATCGGGCACTGGTGCTGGGGAAGCTGGGGGCGACGCCTCCTCCCACTTGCCCCGCGCGACCAGCACCGGCTGCCGCCGACGCGCCAGTGCCCCTCGAGCACGCGCTCGAGGTTGCCCATCGTCGACCAGGCTCGCGCTTACGTAGGGGCCAGTTCTCGACGTTCGTGACGTAGTCGAACCCCTCGCGGAGGGCGACGGGCAGGTCGCGCGTGACTTTGAGCCGGGCCAATGTTCAGTCGTCGAGGATCGCAACGACGCGTGCCGGCCCCGCAGAGCCGCGCTCGACCTTGAGCGGGAAGCAGCAGACCTTGAAGCCGTGCGGCGGCAGCGCATCGAGATTCGCGAGACGCTCGAGGTGGCAGTACTCCTTGTCGACGCCGACGTAATGGGAGGCCCAGAAGACGTCGTCGCGACCACTTTCCTTTGCGCGCCGCGCCTGTGGCTCGAGCGGTCCGTCCCAGCCCCAGGCGTCGATGCCGGTCACCTTGACACCTTGATCGAGCAGCCACCGTGTTGCCGCCGCCTCGACACCGATGCCTTGGGTGAAGTACTCACGGCTGCCGAGCAGTCGGTCGCCGCCGGTCTCGATCAGGACGATGTCGCGAGGCTTGAGCATGTAGCCGATCCGGCCGAGCGACTCCCTGAGATCCTCTGCGGTGATCATCTCGCCGTCCTGCTTGTGTCGCATGTCGAGGACGACACCGTCGCCGTAGCACCACTCGAGCGGCACTTCGTCGACGGTCCTTGCCGGCTTGCCCTCGGACGTGGGCGCATAGTGCCAGGGAGCGTCGA
>WNFU01010279.1_pt1 | contig 10379 bp, 11 predicted proteins | sample 5400121 | NCBI WGS metagenome assembly WNFU01 (sample SAMN13153360, study PRJNA577476) | soil metagenome | isolation source: 100 cm soil or saprolite under grassland replicate 1 | place: USA:California | collected 2016-06-15
TACGCGCTCGCGTGCCTCCGGGCGGGAGCAGCCGACGCACCCGCTTGACAGGTGACTTTTTGGTCACATATTCTGCTCCTGTGACCGACGACGACCACGTCTTCAAGGCGCTCGCCGACCCGACGCGGAGGCTAATCCCGTGCCGATCCGGCTGATCCACGACCGCTGGATCGACAAATACACGGAGCGCCACATGTCGGCGCTCGCACACCTCGAGCGCAAACTGGAGCAGACGGCGTGACGACGGCCACAGAAGTGCAGACGACGCAGGTCCACAACAGCGTCATCACGGCGACGCCCGAGGCGGTCTGGGAGGCGATTACCAAGCCGGAGTTCACCGAGCGCTACTTCTACGGCGCGCGCATCACGGTCGCCCCGGACCACTACTCGTCGCTCAGCCCCGGCGGCGACGTCTGGGGCGACGAGGCGGTCCACGAGTACGACCCGCCGCGCAAGCTCGTGCACGGCTGGCGCTCGCGCTACAGCCCCGAGCTCGCAGAGGAGGACGAGAGCCGCGTCACGTGGGAGATCGAGCCGCAGGACAACGGAACGTGCCTGCTCACGCTCGTCCACGACCGGCTCGAAGGCGCACCGAAGACGGCAGCCTCCGTCGCCGGTGACGGCTGGATGACCGTGCTCAGCGGCCTGAAGACGCTCCTCGAGACGGGCAAGCCGCTTGCCTGAGATGGAGTTCGACGAGTTCACGATCGCGCTGCTCGTCAGCGGGTCGACGCCGAACTCGGACGCATTCCAGGACGCGCACCTCGCGCACCTCGCGTCGCTCCACGACGCGGGCTCGCTGCTCGCCGCCGGGCCGCTCAGCGACCCGGCCGGCGAGCTGCGCGGGCTGAGCATCCTCAGCGTGCCGGTCGACGAGGCCCGACGGCTGAAGGAAGCGGACGAGGCGGTGCGCGCAGGCGTCTTCTCGGTTCGGGTGCTGCCCTGGCGGATCCCGGCCGGCGCGATGTCGTTCTCGCGGACGTTCTTCCCGCGCTCGATGCGAGACGTCACGGGGCGTTAGCGGCCTCGCCGCCTACACCGACAGCGTCGGCGCCACGAGCTCGTGGTCGCGTCGGTCGCGCTCCATCGAAAGTCGCTGCAAAACTGGACTGCTCGTTGTTGACCTAGACAACAAAGGGTTCTTTGTGGCAACACCCATGGCCGCGGTAGGTGACGGAGCCGGGGCGGTCGGCCGGTCACTCGCTCTGATGATTTAAGGCTCTCGTAGGCCCTGCTTAAGGCAGGCGCAAGGTTTGCCCTCTAACCTTGCCGCGTTCATCCAGGCGAGAAGAGAGGGTGTTCGTGGTGAGCATGAGGTACCTCGCGCCGGCTGCTTGCGCTCTGCTCGCACTCGCGGCGCCAGGACTCGGGTCGGGTTCGGCATCGTGGTCGCTCCAGACCACGCCCGCCGGCAACTGGGCGGCGGCGGCAAGCATGTCGACCGCGCGGGCGAGCCTGACTGCGACGCGGCTCGGTAACGGACGCGTTCTCGTGGTCGGTGGAGAATATGACTCCGCTCATAACTCCACGGCCGAGCTGTACGACGCGCCCACCAACACCTGGATTCCGGCCGGCACGCTGAGTCAGTGGCGCGCTCTGCACGTCGCCGTGCGTCTCGCCGACGGGCGTGTGCTCGTCGCCGGCGGCCAGTACAGCACGAGCGCGGAGCTGTACGACCCGGCGACGAACGGTTGGACGCCGACCGGGAGCATGAACGTCGGTCGGATCTCCTTCACCGGGACGCTGCTCACCGACGGGCGCGTCCTCGTCGTCGGCGGGAACTCCCTCAACGGTCTGCAAGCGAGCGCCGAGCTGTACGACCCGGAGACCGGCCGCTGGACGCTGACGGGCAGCCTACGGACCCCTCGCCGGGATCACACGACGACGCTGCTGGTGGACGGCACCGTCCTGGTCGCGGGCGGCGCCAACTCGACTGGCTGGCCGCGAAACGCAGAGCTGTACGACCCCAGCACGGGACGCTGGAGGCGCGCAGGCACGATGACAACCGGCCGTGAGGGCGCCACCGCGACCCTGCTCGGCAACGGCCGCGTGTTGCTCGCCGGCGGCCGCAACCCGAGCGCGCTCGCCTCCGCCGAGCTCTACGACCCGACCTCGGGCAGCTGGAGCGCTACCGGCAGCATGAACGCCCCCCACAGCGGTGCCGCTGCGCTCCTCCAAGACGGACGCGTGCTCGTCGCCGACGGCGACACAGGCGACGTCTACTCACCCGCCGGCGGCACCTGGACGGCGACCGGCCCGATGGTCTACCCCTACGCCTCCGCCGCCGCCGCGCTGCTTCCCAACGGACAGGTCCTCTACGCCGGCGGCCGGCGAGTCAAGTATTGCGGCCAGTACTACTGCGACGAGCCCTTGGTCGACGCCGAGCTGTACACCCCCTAGCAGTGCATCGGGCTCGTCCGACCTCGAACGTGGGCCCCAGACCAGGTGCGTCGGAGCTATCTGCTGTCGCTTACGGTTGAGCGCCGGGGCAGTGGGCCGTTGCCTGCGAGTTCGCCTGCCCTTGCGCCCCGATTGACTCGCCGGGGTTGTTCCGCGAGAACGGCGGGTTCGCCGCCGTCGGCGGTGTCTGGTTGTTCGTCGAGGCCGGATGGCCCACGGCCTGTGCGTTGTCGGGCGCGCAGTTCTCCGCGGGTACGAGCGGATCGTTCACCGCGAGTGCAGGCGGTGCCGAAAGTGTGAACGCGAGGGCGACCGCGACGACGAACCTCTTCATTTCCGTTCCCCCTCTCCGTGTGGGATCGAGTGCGTCCATTACCACGCGCCGAGATAGCGTGTGGGTTCGGATCGAGTGAGCCGGTCGCGCTGTGTCACTGCACGTTGGCGGTGACCGAGGCGTTTCCGCTCAGCGTGAACGTGCAGGTCTTCGTCTTGTTGCCGCCGCTTGAGCACGCGCCGGACCAGACGACGTCGCGACTGTTCGTGGCGCTTAGCGTGATGGCCGTTCCCGTTGCAAACGATGCCGAGCCGCTGGTGCCGACGGTCACGTTGATGCCGGCCGGGCTCGAGGTGACTCGCTCACCGCTCCGGCCGGTTGCCGTCACGGTCAGCGTTGCTGTCTGCGCCCGAGGAGTCACCGTCAGGGTCGCCGTTCGTGTCACGTCTCCGGCGCTCGCCGTGATCGTCGCCGGCGTCGACGTCGTGACCGCGCTCGTCGGAATCGCGAAGGTTGCGCTCGTCGCCCCCTGCGCCACCGACACGCTCGCCGACACCGTCGCCACGGCGCTGCTGCTCGACACCGACACGGCGAACCCGCCCGCCGGCGCCGCCGACGTCAGGGTGATCGTCCCCTGCGAGGACGTCCCGCCAACGACGCTCGTCGGGCTGAGCGCGATCGCCGAGAGCGTCGGGGCCGACGCCGCGCCCTGCGGTGTGAAGCGCCGGACCGAGGACCACGCGCCGGCCGTGCCGGCTGAGTTGATGCCTGCACGCGCCACCAGTGCCGCTGCGCGGTCAATGTGGAGGCGGTGAACTGCGACGTCGTCAGTGTCCGATCGACGACGAGCGGGGTCGAGAAGTTGTTCGAGTCGTCGATCTGGATGCGATACGACGTTGCCGCGCTCACGTCCGCCCAGTCGAAGGCCACGGGTTGCGCCGGCGTAGCGTCTTGCGCCGGGCTGAGGAGCGTCGTCGCCGAGGGCGTCGGAGGGGGAACGGCTCCTGTCGAGTTGATCAATACCGCCAAGCCAGGGCTGGCTCCTCCGATGCCCAGCGCGATGTCCGCTCTGTTGTCGCCGTTGAGGTCCGCTGAGACCATCGCGACAGTGCCGAGGCTCGACTGGTTCGGGGGCACCAGGTAGAGCACCGGCGGCTGAAAGGTGCCGTCGCCGTTCCCGTTCAGTATCTCCATCAGACCTTGATTCCCATTCGCCAGGCCGAGTGCAAGGTCTTGGAAGCCGTCGCCGTTGTAGTCGGCGACGGCTTGCTGCGCAGGCACATTGCCGTTGGGTTCGGTGATGATCAACGGTTGCCGGAACGTGCCGTCGCCGTTGCCGATCAGGATTGCCGTCCTGCTCCCGTTGAGGGCGATGGCCACGACCAAATCCTGGATCGTGTCGCCGTTGAAGTCGGCGACGTCTATGTCCGTGCCGTCGACGCCGAACGTGTCCGCCGTGAGCGTCAACGTCGGTTGCCGGACGAACGTCCCGTCGCCGACACCAAAGAGGCGATAGACGCGTGAGCTATCACCCGCGATGGCCAGGTCCTCGAGACCGTCGCGATTGAAGTCACCGACGGCGATCCTGGACATCCCCGTGCCGACGTCGATCTCACGAGGAGGCTGAAACGTGCCGTCGCCGTTTCCGGTCAGCACAGAGATCGTCCTTGCGACGGTGCACGGTGCGGTGAAGCAGGCGATGTCGTGGGCGACGACGACATCGAGCTTGCCGTCGTTGTCGAGGTCGACGGCGACGACTGCAGGCGAGTCGAAACCGGACGTATTGGAGAAGTTCACCGATGCCTTGAAGGTGCCGTCGCCGTTGCCGGTCAGCAGAGAAAGGCTGATGTGCGGATCGTTGATGGTGACGACCAGATCAAGTCTTCCGTCGCCGTTGAAGTCTCCTGCCGCGAGGTCTTGCGCCCAATTTGCCACCGGATATTCGACTCTCGCGCCGAACGCCCCGGCCCCATTGGCCAAGAGGACCGCCGCTGACTGTGCCCCGATCCCCGCCAGATCGGGTCTTCCGTCGCCGTTCAGGTCAGCGACGACATGCCGCCAGCGTGCCGAGCCTTCATCCATTCGATCCCTACGGTGTCTGGCGGCGACCGGTTTCGCCCGCGTTCGGCAGCTCGCGTCCCGCTGCGGGCGGCCACACGGCCACCGACAGCGGGTGCCGTCACGGCGGGAGGAGGCGGCGCCGTCTCGCCTCGGCAAGCGCTTCGACCTGCGAGTGGCAGCCGAGCTGGAGCAGGATCGCGCGGATGTGATTGCGAACTGTGACCTCGGCGACGCCGAGCCTGGCCGCGATCACCTTCGCCGGCGTGCCCTCCGCGATCAGCTCGATCACCTCTTGCTGCCGGGCGGTCAGGCGCGACTCTGGCGGCGGCTCCGACTCAGCGTCGGCGTCGGCCGGAAGAGGTGGAGGCCAACCGCGTTGCGATTCGCATTCACAGCAGCGATCGTCGACATCGTGACCAGCTTCCGGCCCTCGGCTGTCCTGACCAGGATCCGGCGCGACGGAATCGGCCAGCCTTCGCGGGCGAGCCGAGCCGCTGAGCAGCCGGGATGGCAGATCACCGCCCCTCGCTCGTCGAGCCCGCCGAGCACCGCCCAGCAGGGACGGCCGATCGCTTCAGCAGCCGGAATGCCCGTCAGCGACTCGAGCTCCTCGTTCCACGCGTCGACACGGAGGTCGGGGCCAAACGCCATCAGCGCGTCGCCCGAGTGAAAGGACGTGGTCATCTCCCGGGAACGCTCGCTGCCGGGACCGCTGCGGTCAAGCGCGCGTTCACAGGGCCGCTGGCACAGCGACAAACACCGTTGCCCACCTGCGCGCCCCGAACTCCATTTCTCGTCCCTTCAGTCAGGGATCATACGGCGGGAGGGGGCGGCCGGTTTCCCGCTGTGGCGGGATCCACCCTGTGGTCCGGTGCGTACGCCTGGGTGTGGGAAGCCGCAGCCAGCCGGGGGCGTTTGCGCGCTATGCACACGTTGCGGACGAGCTGCGCGCCGCGATCGTCGGGGGCGATTGCGGCCGGGTTCGCGTCTGCCGTCGGAACGTACTCTTGCCCAGGAATTCGACGTCAGCCGGGCGACGATCGTGAGCGCGTTCCACCTTCTTCGCGGCGAGGGGCTGATCGAGACCCGGCGCGGCGCAGGCTCCTGGGTCTGCCGGCGTCCGTAGTTCCTTCGAAGTGGATGCTCAAACTTGGCCATGCGTGATGCGGGGCCGCGTTCGTAGCGTTCAGGCTTCACCAGGGAGGTCCGGAGATGAAACGCCTCGCCGCAGTTCTCGTCTGTGCGTTTGCGTCGCTGGTCTTTGTAGGCACGAGTGGTGCGACTCTCGGAACGCAGGGTGTCGTTCAATGGCGCTTCCAGGTCAGCGGCCAGTACGTATTGCATCGGCCCGCTGTCGGTCCCGACGGCGGAGTCGTCGTCGCGAGCTCGACCGGCGCCGTGTACTCGCTGAGCGCCGCCGGCGCTCTCCGCTGGGTCGTCCCGTTCGTGGGTGGCAGCGGAGGTCCTTCGATCGGAATCGACGGGACCGTGTACGTCGCCTCGATGAACACGATCACCGCGATCGCCGCGGGGGGCTCGATCAGGTGGAGCTTCACCGAGCCCTCCTGGGGCCAGGGCGTGATCGCGGGGCCGACGGTCGGCCCGGACGGCAACATCTACGTGATCTCGGATTACGGGGGCCTCGGCGCCTTCGCGCTGTCGCCGGCCGGGCAGCTCCTGTGGAGCAACTCGGGCAACCCGACCTTCCTGGAGTACGGACAGGACGGCGCGGAGATCGTGTTCGGCTCCGGCGGTCTCTACGCGGCCTTCGACGAGTTCGGCGTGAACACGGGCACGATGTTCGGGCTCTCGCTGGGAGGAGTCCAGCAGTGGTCGACACACCTCGGCGGCACTGACGATCTCCTCATGCAGTTCCAGCGTCAGCCGGCGACCGGGTCGGACGGCAGTCTCTACCTGACCGGGATGGGCGGCGAGAGCGGCTGGAGCCTGTTCCGCGTCGATCCGGGCAGCGGCAACCTGCTCTGGCACTACTCACCGTGGCCGTCGAACGGGATGTCGGCTCCCAGCGTGGGGCCGGACGGGTCGGTGTACTTCTCGAGGAGCCTGAGCTACCTGGAGTCGGTGACGCCGGCCGGTCAGTCCCGCTGGACGTTCTTCGACGGCTCGATCTTCGACCATCCGGCGGTGAGCCCCGACGGCAGCGTCGTCGTGGCCGGGGTTCGCCCGAACTTCGGCGAGCCCGGGTCCGTCCGTGCCTGGAACGCCGCTACGGGCACGGTCGCCTGGCAGGTGGACCTGCCCAACGAGAACGGCGGCTACCAGATCCTGGACACGCAGCCGCGCTTCTCGGCCGACAGCCGGACCGCTTACTTCGGCACCGCCGTCCTGGCGGGCGGTGAGGAGTACTCGTTCCTCTACGCCGTAGGACCGGGAACAGACGCGCCGCCGCCTCCGCCGACGACCCAGTGCGTCGTGCCCGGCGTCGTCGGCATGACGCTCGACGCGGCCCGTGCGCAGATCGCCGACGCCGGCTGCTCGGTCGGAAACGTCAAGCGCGTTCGCTCGAAGCAAGTCGGGATCGTGCTCGCGCAGAGCCCCGCACCAGGTACGACGCTGCCGCAGGGCGGTCGCGTGGACCTCACGGTAGGCCGCAGATAGCGACGTCAGACAGCCCCCGCTTCACAACCTCAGGAGGGTGGACCCCATGACAGCAAGGAGACTGGTGGCGGCGGTTGCTGCCGCGGCGCTCGTGTTCGCTTTGGGAGGGGCTGCGTCCGCTTCGTCGGTGAGCGTGCTTCATTCGTTCGGCGGCGCCGACGGCGTCTCGGCGGCTGGGCAGCTCGTCGACGGAGGTGACGGGTTCCTCTACGGCGCGACGCGCTTCGGCGGGACCGTCGATCCCACCGAGAATCCCGACGGCTACGGAACGCTGTTCCGCGTCGACGCAGCCGGCAACCTCACGACGATTTATCGCTTCAACCGGACGGACGGAGAGATGCCGAACGGCCTCGTTCGCGGTCCGGACGGGTTCTTCTACGGGACGACGTCGCACGGCGGCGACCCGGACGAGTTGTTCGGCGGCGTCGGGACGCTCTTCCGCGTCGATTCCGCCGGCAACCTGACGGTGCTGCATCGGTTCGTGCCGGTCGAGGGCTCGTGGCCATCGGCGGCGCCCACGTTCGGGCCGGACGGGGCGCTCTACGGCAGCTCAAGTGCCGGCTCGGGCGCGTCCTACTACGGGACGTTGTGGCGCTGGACGCCGGAGAGCGGGCTGGCGGTGATCCACAGGTTCACGGGCTGGGACGGGTTCGAGCCGCTGGGACCGCTGCGCCTGGCCAGCGACGGAAATCTCTACGGCACGACGAACGACGGCGGCGCGTTCCGCAGCTGCGGGACGGTCTTCCGGATCGTGCCGCCGGGAGCGCATGAGCTCCTGCACTCGTTCGCGTTCACCGACGGCTGCCAGCCGAAGGGCGGCGTCGTCGAGGCGACGGACGGCGCGTTCTACGGCACGACCGAGACCGGCCTGAGCTGGGGCACCGTCTTTCGGATGGACGGTGCGGGCAACGTCACGACGCTGCACTCCTTCGACGCGTACCTGACCACGGGTGCGTTCCCGGCCTCCGGCCTGTTCCAGGCGTCGGACGGATTCCTGTATGGCACCGCGTCCCGGGGCGGCTCGTCGCCGGACCCGGTCCCGCCCACCTGCAACAACATGCGCGGGGGGGAGATCGAGACCGTCTACTGCGGCGTCGTCTTCCGCGTCAGTACCACGGGCGACTTCGCCCTCGTCCACACGTTCACGGGCGGCGACGGCAACATGCCGATGAGCGGCGTCATGCAGTGGACCGACGGCGCGCTGTACGGCGGCACGGCATTCGGCGGCGCCTTCGGTCGCGGCGTCCTCTACCGCCTGGGGGAGACGAGTGGCACGATCCTGCCGACGCTGACGTCGCTCACGCTCTCGCAGCCGTCGGCAACCGCCGGCTCGACGATCACGGGCACGGTCCGGCTCGGGAGCGCCGCGCTCGCCGGCGGCGCGGAGGTCGCCCTCGCGAGCAGCCTGCCGCGCATCGCCGCCGTTCCGTCCGCGGTCATGGTTCCCGCAGGCGCGACGACGGCCACGTTCGCGATCGCGACGAAACGCAAAAAGGACGGCTTGGCCGTCATCAGCGCCTCGTACCACGGCATCACACGCACCGCGGTCCTGATCGTCGTCCGCTGACCCCGCGACGCAGGAAGCAGGAAACGCAAGAGCCCCGGTCTCGGGGCTCTTGCGTCGAGTCACAAGCGTCACGAGGGCCGGCTCATTAGCACGGCTTCCGATAGGCGGGCTCCCTCTCGGTCGCGAGCACCAGCCGAAAAGGCGGTTGGGAGCCGCTGGAAGGTCTTCATCGTGGCCATGGGACTCTCACCTTCTACTCGGAGCTGGGATGTGTCAGGCGTGAGTCGCGCGGCGCTGGACGAGGCCGGCGCCTGCGCCGAGCGCGACGACACCCATTCCGGCACTGGTCATGATCTGCTGGGTGCCGTGAAGGCCGAAAGCGGCGGCCACGGCCACGGCGAGGTTGAACAGGAACAGGAACCAGAGCACCGGCGTGGAGGAGAGCAACGACTTCGTGGTGTTTCCTTTCGAATCTGGCATTGGAATCTCGCTTTCTGGTTGTTGGGAGCTTGCGCGTGTGGAGGCCTGAGTGGCGCGGCGCTGGGAAAGACGTCGTTGGTCTGCGATCGGCTCAGGCCGCGAGGGCCGGTTGCACGTCGAGTTCCGCGGCCGACTGCTGGCTGCGGCGGCCGGGGATGAGCAGCACGGACAGCCCTGCGATGACGGCTCCGATTGCGCTGACGAGGAAGGCGATCGTGAAGCCGGCGTTCGCGGTCAGCCCGCTGGCGAGGACGTGCGTGGCGATGATGGTGCCGGCGACCTGCGCCCCGACGGCCGAGCCGATGTTGCGCATGACGGTGTTGACGCCGGTGGCTTCGCCGGTCTGGTGCTCGTCGACTGCGCCGACGATGAGGTTGGGGATCGCGGCGAAGGCGGCGCCGACACCGACGCTCGCGATGCAGCTCCAGAGGATGACGAGTCCGACCGAGTCGTGGGCGAGGGCCATGCCGAGGAGGGCGCTCGCGGTGAAGAGGCAGCCGGCGAAGAACGGGGTCTTGGAGCCGCTGCGCTCGCCGATTCGGCCGACGGTCGGGGCGACGAGGAGGGAGAGCAGGCCGCCGGGGGCCAGGAGCAGGCCTGCCTCGGTGGCCGACAGCCCGAAGCCCGTCTTGCCGCCCGCGGGGAGTTGGGCGAGCAGCGGGACGAGCATGAACGTGCTGATCATGGCCGAGCCGATCAGGACGGTGGAGACGTTCGTGGTCAGCACGGAGCGACGGACGAACGTGCGCATGTTGACCAGCGGCTGAGGCGTGCGGCGCTCGAAGAGGCCGAAGAGGACGAGCACGACCAGTCCGACGGCGCTGAGCCCCAGAGTCGGTGCGGAGTGCCAGCCCCAGTCGGCGGCGCGTGAGATGCCGATCAGCAGGGCGGTGAGGCCGATGCCGAGGATCGCGGCGCCTGCGAGGTCGACACGACCCGGCGTCCGCACCGGCGACGCGGGGACGAAGAGATGGGTCGTGAGCGTGGCGAGCACGCCCATCGATGCGGCGACCCAGAAGATCCAGTGGTAGTTGGCCT
>WNFU01010281.1_pt1 | contig 10379 bp, 9 predicted proteins | sample 5400121 | NCBI WGS metagenome assembly WNFU01 (sample SAMN13153360, study PRJNA577476) | soil metagenome | isolation source: 100 cm soil or saprolite under grassland replicate 1 | place: USA:California | collected 2016-06-15
CCAGGTCCATCACCGGCGCCTCGAGGCCGTAGCGTCCGGCGAGCCATTTGTTCTCCGTCGTGAGGATGCGGTGGTACGTCGGAATCTTCTCGCCGGCCTCGTGCCGCTCCGAGAGTTGCTTGACGAGCGCCTGCACGTAGGCCGTGATGGCAATCGCGTCCTCGAGCCGCGTCACCGCGTCGCAGATGCGGACCTCGATCGTCCCCAGCCGCGGATGTGGCCGGATGTCCCACCAGATGTGGGTGTAGTCCGCGATGCAGCCCGTCTTCTCGAGCTGGCCGACGACCTCGGCGTACTCCGCGTAGTCGCGGAACCGCGGCGGCGGGCCGGAGCGCGGGAAGGCGGCGAAGACCATCTGCCGTGCCGACGCCAGGCCGGTCGGCTCGCCGCGCCAGAACGGCGAGCTTGCCGACAGCGCGAGCAGCGACGCGAGGTGCGCCAGTATCCCGTTCACGACCTGGATCGCCGTGTCGGGATCCGCGACGGCGACGTGTACATGCAGCCCGAAGATCAGCTCGCGGCGCGCCACGTATTGCATCTGGTCGACCAGGTTCCGATAGCGGTCACGCGCGGTGATCCGCTGGCGCTCGAAGAGACTGAACGGATGCGTCCCGGCCGAGCCGACGCGCAGGCCCTGCTCCTGGGCGATTCCGGTGACGTACGCCCGGAGCTGGCGCAGCGCCCGATCGACGTCCGCCGGTGTGCGGCAGACGGGCGTGGCGACTTCGAGAACCGACTGCATCAGCTCGGGGTTGACCTGCGCCTCGAACTCGTGACCGGCCATCGCCTCGAGCACCGTGTCGATGTGCTGCACGAGGTCGAATGTCTCGGGGTCGAGCAGCATGTACTCCTCCTCGACGCCGAGCGTGTACGCCTCGCTCTGGCCGAACTTGTGGTCGAGGACGCTGCCGCCGGTGGCGAAGCTCTTGCTCGTGATCGAGGCGGGGTAGATCTGCTTCACGAGCGGAGTATGGCGTCCGCCTCGATCTCGACGAACCAACGCGGATCGAGGAGCTGGGTGACGACGCAGGTCGAGGCGGGGCGGATCGAAGCGAACACCTCGCCGTGCGCGCGCGACACGCCGTCCCAGTGCTCGGGCGAGGTGACGAACATGCGCGTGCGCACGACGTCCTCGGTCGTCGCGCCGGCCTCGGCGAGCGCGCTGACGATGATCTCCAGGCAGCGCCGTGCCTGCTCGTACGCAGTCGGCGGCGGCGGGGCTCCGTCCGGCATCACCGGCGCAGTGCCCGCCACATGCACGTGTCTCCCGGCGACGACCGCGCGCGAGAACCCCGCGACCGGTTCGTAAGGCGAACCGGAGGAAATGAGACGCCGGTCCATGCAATTCGTAGTATCGCGCGGGGTGGAGGCCCTGCGGCAGATCGAGAGCTGGGGCGCCGGGGTCGCCGCCGTCGGCGTGCTGCGCAACGGTGACGTCGTCGCGGCACACGGTCCGCGCGACGTTGCGCTGCGCTGGGCTTCGGTGACGAAACCGGCCGTCGCGCTGGCGACGCTGGTCGCGGCCGAGGAAGGCGTGATCGATCTCGACGGGCCGGCGGGGCCGGAGGGCTCCACCGTCCGACATCTGCTCGCGCACGCGTCGGGGCTGCCCTTCGAGGGAGCGACGCCGATCGCGCCACCCGGGCGCCGGCGCATCTACTCGAATACCGGCTTCGAGCAGCTCGCCGACGCGGTTGCGCATCGTGCCGAGATGAAGTTCGCCGACTACCTGCGCGCCGCGATCTTCGAGCCGCTCGGGATGCGCGCCGAGCTGCGAGATTCAGCCGCCGCCGGTGTCTACGGGACGCTCGACGATCTCGTCGCGCTGGCGCGGGAGCTCCAGTCGCCCCGGTTGATCGCGCCGGAGACGCTTGCCGAGGCGACGTCGGTTCAGTTTCCCGGGCTCGGCGGTGTCCTGCCCGACGTGGGCCGCTTCGATCCGAACGACTGGGGCCTTGGCGTCGAGCTCCGCGACGCGAAGCAGCCACACTGGACCGGCGTGAGTAACTCGGAGCGCACCTTCGGCCACTTCGGCGGCAGCGGCACGTTCGTCTGGGCCGATCCCGAGGCGGGCGTCGCCTGCGCCTGCCTCACCGACCGCGCGTTCGGCCCGTGGGCGCTGGAAGCGTGGCCGCGCCTCTCGGACGCGGTGCTGGAGGAAGCGTGAACTCGCTCACGTTGCTGACGCGTCGCTGGCAAGCGGCGGAGGAAGTCACAGTGCAAGTAGCACCAGGCGTCCGACAGAGCGCGGCCAGCGGCGCGAGGTGGTCAGGGACGTGAGAGTCTCCGTCGTGGGGGCGGGGGTGATGGGCCTCGCGGCGGCGCGCGCTCTCGCGCAACGTGGCCACGTCGTGACGGTGTACGAGCAGTTCGAGCTGCACCACACGCGTGGCTCCAGTCACGGTGCGTCGCGCATCTTCCGCCTCTCGTACACGGACGAGTACTGGATCCGGCTCGCGCAGCGCGCCTACGAGCTGTGGCGTCAGCTCGAGCGCGAGTCGGGACGGCAGCTTCTCGTTCCCCACGGCCTACTCGACGTCGAGGCCGATGTCGGCCCGCGCCTCGCCGCGTTCGATGCGACGAGCGTCGCCTACGAGAAGCTGATCCCGTCGGAAGCGCGTGACCGCTTCGGCGTTGCCTACGACGACGCGCCGGCGCTCGTCTTCACGGCCGACGCCGGGATCACGCTCGCGGAGGATGCGGTCGATTCTTTCGCTGCGGGAGCTCGCGCCGCCGGTGCGGAGATCCGCGAGCGTTCACGCGTCGATGCCCTCGCAGACGTTCCCGGCGACTGCGTCGTCGTGACCGCGGGCGGCTGGGCGCCGAAGCTGTTCGACGCCGGCGGCCTCGAGCTCGAGGCGTGGCCGACGCGCGAGACGGTCGCGTACTTCGCCGGGCCGGCGATCCCGTCGCTGATCGACACGCTCGAGGGGCAGGAGTACTTCGCGTTGACGGCGCCGGGCATTGGGGTGAAGGCGGGAATCCACCAGTCCGGCAAGCCGACCGACCCCGACGACGACCCGGATCCGGACGAGGAAGTCGTCACGCGCGCGAGCGACTGGATTGCGCGGCGGTTACCGCAAGTCGATCCGGTGCCGCTTCGCGCAGAGACGTGCATCTACACGAACGTGGACGAGAATCGCTTCGTCTGCGAGCGGCGCGGCCGTTACGTTGTCGGCTCCGCGTGTAGCGGCCACGGCTTCAAGTTCGCGCCCGCCGTCGGTGAATTGCTCGCGGGGCTCGCATCCGGGTGAAATGCTGCGCATTTCACCCGTGTAGACCGGCATGCGCGCTGTGCGCGCGTGCCTTGGGCGCCAATTGAAAGGGTGTCGCTTCGGTGAAGGCGTGTGTCGGCGCGGCGAAGCCGCGCCTTCGATGAAGCGTCATACGAAGAAGAACCTCTCGACGGCAGCGCGGCTTCGCCGCGCTGCACGCAACCCGTCGGGGTAGTCGTAGACCTTTCAACGACGGTCACGGGCACGTGCGCCGCAGGCGCGCCTGCCCGGTTTACCCGCTTGAAAATGCGCAGCATTTCAAGCGGAAAACAGTGGGCGCAGGAACTCGTTGAACGTCGCCTTGTCGCAGCTTGCGACGACGGCGGGCGTCAGCGCGCGGACGTTTGCGGTACGGGGAATGTCCATCGCGAGCGCAACCTCGCCGAAGTAGTCGCCCGGCCGCAACATCCGCCGCGGCATCGCGCCAAGGTTCGAGACCGCGAACATGCCGTTCAGGACGACGTAAAAGCGATCACCCTCATCGCCTTCGACAACGGGCGCCTCGCCGCCGGGGACTTCCTCGCGGCGCATCCGCTTCGCAAGCTGGACGAGCTGCTCGCCGGGGAGCTCCGCGAGCAGGCCGATGCGCGACAGCTCAGCCTGAGTCGCGGGTACGTGCCTCGGGCTCATGGCAGAAGTATGCGCAGGGCGCGCGGCTCGATGGAGAGTTCGACCGGCGACTCGAGCTGCGCCGGCTCGCCGTCGACGGCGGCGCGGAGGCGGCCGGGACGCTCGACCGCGAAACGGTCGGCGACGCGCTCGTCCCAGGTTCGGGGCAGCCAGCCCTCGGCGAGGTAGGCATGCAACCGTCCCTCGTCAAGCCGGTCGCGTGCGCCGAGGTCGAAGAGGTCGAGCTCGTACGCGTTGTTCGCGACGAGCACGACCCGCGCTGCGAGCGGCTCGCCGTCGACGACGAACGGCTCCGGGTGGCGATCGCGTACGGACAGCCACAGCGCGCGCAGGCGCGCAAATGCGTCGCGCCGCCGCCGGTGCGCCTCTCGCCGGTGCACCAGGTGGGCGTAGATCCCGAAAGAGACGTTGTTCAGGAAGACACGCGGGCCCGCGCGCCCGACGTCGATCCTCAACTCGCGCCCCGACCCGAATGCGGCCAGCGCCGCGACCGGATCGTCCCGGTCGAGGCCGATGTCGCGGGCGAAATGGTTCCGCGTGCCGAAGGGCACGCAGACGAACGGCACGTCGCGCTCCAGAGCCACCTCCGCGACCGGGCCGAGCGAGCCGTCGCCTCCGGCGACGCCGATCGCGCCGCTCGCTGCGCGGGCGATTTCTTGCGCATCGTCGCCCGGCGCGAGCAGGTGGACGTCTATCCCGCGGCCCGCTGCTTCGCGCCGGAGGTCTTCCGCGTCCGGCTCACCCTTTCCGGACCTCGGGTTCACGATCAGTAGGCCGCGCGTGTGCCCCAAATGAGCCGCTCGGCCCATTGCCCCCCTTCATTTAGTGGCCGATCATGATGTGTATGAATGAACGCGGCCTTCATTACATCGAGGATGACCTGTCCGAGAGCTGGATCGAGGACTGGGCAGGCGCCGGTGTCGCGCAGATCGAGGATCTGCTCGGCAAGCACGCGGCGTTCCTGAGCTTCCTCGAGACCACCGAGATTTAGTTTCTCGCGACAGCCCGGGTGGTACTAACCCGGGCGTGAAGCTGCGGTACCTCGTCCACGGGCTGCCGGGACATCCGCTCCACCCGCCGCTGACCGACGCGACGATCGGCATCTACACGTTCGCGACGCTCGCCGCCTTCAGTGACGTTGTGTCGATCACGAACCACGCCGGTACGCAAGGCTGGTGGCTCGCGTTGATCGCCGGCTTGATTGCGACCAGCGTTACGGCGCTTGCGGGGCTCGTTGACTGGCTCACGATCGCATGGGGCACCGAGCTCTGGAAGACGGCGACGACGCATGCCATCACGATGCTCAGCGCGACCGTGTTCTTCGCACTCGCCGCGATCTTCGGACACGACGAATTCCTCAGGGGCGACGTGCGGGCCGACGGTTTTATCCTCACGTTCGTCGGCTTCGTGCTTCTAACCGTGGGCGGCTGGCTCGGCGGCGCCGTCGTCTACGTGTACGGCATGCGCGTGCTCAATCTCGTCGAGGAGCCGGCCGGCCGCGCGATGACGCCCGCGCCGCACCCCGAGAAGGAGAAGGCTGAGGGGAGTTAGGCCGCGGCCTCGGCCAGGCCGAGCTGCCGCTCGAGATCGCCCTTCGGGCGCGCGCCGATCGCCGCGGCGGCCGGCTCGCCGTCCTTGAAGAGGATCATCGTCGGGATCGACATGATCCCGTAACGCCCTGCGAGCTCCTGGTTCTCGTCGATGTTCACCTTCACGAGCTTCAGCGCGCCCGCGCGCTCGTCGGCGATCTTCTGCAGCACCGGTGAGACGGCGTGGCACGGGCCGCACCACTCGGCCCAGAAGTCGACGAGGACCGGGGTCTCCTTCGAGCCCTCGATCACTTCGTTCTCGAACGTGGTCTGGGTGACGTCGGTTGCCATTCGGTTCAGGTTCCTTTCTTCGGATTCCTGTTGCTGAAACGCCCAGTCCGAAAGCGTTGTTCCCGCTCTCTAGAATCGAAAGCATGGCGAATACGTTCGCGCCGCTTCCGCCTGTCCCGGATCATCCCGCGCTCGAGCACGAGATCCTCGAGCTCTGGGAGCGCGAAGGCACGTTCTTCAAACTGGTCGAGCGCAACCGGGGCGGGCCGCGGTTCGGCTTCATGGACGGGCCGATCACCGCGAACAACCCGATGGGCGTCCATCACGCCTGGGGGCGGACGATCAAGGATGTCTTCCAGCGCTACAAGGCTCTCCGCGGCTTCGACGAGCGTTACCAGAACGGCTTCGACTGCCAGGGGCTCCACGTCGAGGTCGAGGTCGAGAAGTCGCTCGGCCTCGACTCGAAGCGTGACATCGAGGAGTACGGGCTCGCCGAGTTCGCGGCGCGCTGCAAGGAGCGCGTGGCGCACTTCGCGGGCGTGATTACCGAACAGTCCAAGCGCCTCGGCATGTGGATGGACTGGAACAACTCGTACTACACGTTCAGCGACACGAACATCGAGTTCATCTGGCGCTTCCTGAAAGAGGTGCAGGGGCGCGGCTGGCTGTACAAGGGACATCGCTCGACGCAGTGGTGCCCGCGTTGCGGGACGTCGCTCTCGAAGCACGAGCAAGCGGGCGAGGAGAACTACGTCGAGCTCGAGCATCCTTCCCTGTTCGTGCGCCTTCCGTTGAAGGAAAGGAAAGGCGAGTCACTCGTCGTCTGGACGACGACGCCGTGGACGCTGCCGGCAAACGTCGCCGCCGCGGTGAAGCCAGACGCCGAGTACGGACTTACGCGCGAAGGCCTCTGGTATCGCGTCGAGGAAAAGCTCGACCCGGACGCCTACGTCGCGAAGGTTCGGGGAGAAGAGCTCGTCGGACTCGAGTACGAAGGGCCGTTCGACTCCCTCCCGGCGCAGGAGGGGGTCGTCCACCGCGTGATCCCTTGGGACGAGGTGTCCCTCGACGAAGGAACGGGCATCGTCCACATCGCGCCGGGCGCCGGGGCGGATGATTTCGAGCTCTCGCGGGTGCACGACCTGCCGGTGCTGATGCCGATCGACGAATCGGGCCGGATGTTGCCCGGGTACGGCGAGCTCGAGGGCAGGACGACCAACGCCGTCGAGGAGCCCGTCATCGAGTCGCTGCACGAGCGCGGCTTGCTCGTCGACGTGGGGACAATCGTGCACCGCTATCCGATCTGCTGGCGCTGCAAGACGCCGCTTCTCTTCCGGGTCGTCGACGATTGGTTCATCTCGGCGGAAGAGATCCGCGGGCCGATGCTCGAAGCGAACGCGACCGTCGAATGGACACCGTCCTTCTACTCGAAGCGGATGGACGACTGGTTGCGCAACATGGGCGACTGGAACATCTCGCGGAAGCGCTACTTCGGGCTGCCGCTCCCGTTCTATCCGTGCTCGTGCGGGCATCTGAACGTGATCGGCTCACGCGCCGAGCTCGAGGAGCGCGCCACCGCGCGCCTCGAAGGCCTGCAGGAACTGCACCGGCCGTGGATCGACGCGGTCACGATCCGCTGCGAGGAATGCGGCGGCGACGTCGAGCGCATTGCTGAGGTCGGCGACGCGTGGCTCGACGCCGGCATCGTTCATTTCTCGACTCTCGGGTGGGGGAACCCGCAAAGGGTCGAGCACGGGAACGCGACCGGCGCGGCGGCCGGCCTCACGGGCGCTGACCTCCCTGATCACTCGTACTGGGAGAAGTGGTTCCCCGCGGACTGGGTAACGGAGAGCCGCGAGCAAATTCGTCTCTGGTTCTACTCGCAGAGCTTCATGGCGGTCACGCTCGAAGGCCGAAGTTCCTACCGGGCCGTGCTCGCCTACGAGCGCGTGCGCGATGAGACCGGACGCGAGATGCACAAATCGACCGGCAACGCGATCGACGCGAACGAGGCGCTCGAGCGGATGGGGGCCGACGTGATGCGCTGGATCTACTGCGCTCAACCGCCGAGCCAGAACATCAACTTCGGCTACGGGCCTGCCGACGAGGTGAAGCGCCGGCTGCTGACGTTCTGGAACTCGGTCTCGTTCTTCGTCACGTACGCGAACGTCAACGGCTTCGATCCGGCGGCCCCGCGCAGCGAGCTGAAAGCGCTCGACCGCTGGCTCGTTTCGCGCACCAGCGCATTCGTTCGCGATGCGACCGCTGCCTACGAGCGTTACTCGACGCCTGCGGTCGTGGTGGCGTTCGATCGCTTCGTCGACGACCTCTCCAACTGGTACATCCGCCGCTCACGCCGGCGCTTCTGGGAAGGCGACGCGACCGCGCTGCGTGTGCTCTGGAAGGCGCTGACCACGGCGCTGCAGGTGATCGCGCCCGTGATGCCTTTCTTGGCGGAGCACCTCTGGCGCAGTTTGGTCTCTGCGAACGAGTCGATCTTCCTCGCCGGGTGGCCCGAGGCCGGCGAGGTCGACGACACGCTGCTCACGGAAGTCGTGGCGGTACGGCGCGTGGTCGAGCTCGGCCGCCAGGCGCGCGCGGCGTCGGGGCTGAAGCTGCGCCAGCCGCTACGCCGACTCGTCGTCGCCGGTGCCGATCCCGCCCGTTCGCACGCGGGAGAAATCGCCGAGGAGTTGCGCGTGAAAGACGTCGAGTTCGGAGATGTCGACGCGAGCGAGCTTCGCGTCAAGCCGAACCTGCCCCTGCTAGGCCCGAAGCTCGGGCCGGTGCTGCGCGACGTGCGCGTTGCATTGCAGGAGGGTCGGTTCGAGGCGCTCGAAGGCGGGCGTTTCCGCGTGAACGGTCACGTGCTCGAGCCGAACGAGGTCTTCGTCGAGCGCGTCGGCAAGGAGGGATGGGCGGTCGCGGCGGATGACGGCCTGACGGTCGCGCTGGACACCGCGCTCGACGAAGAGCTCCTGCGCGAAGGGCGCGTGTTCGACCTGATCCACAAGGTGAACGCGATGCGTCGGGCGGAGGGGCTCGAGCTCACGGACCGCATCCGCCTCTGGATCCCCGACGAGGATTTGCTCGCCTACGCCGACCGCATCAAGGAGGACACGCTCGCGGTCAGCGTCGAGCTCGGCGAGCTCCGGCTCGAGAAGGCGTAGGGCCGCCCGCGCCGCAGTCGGGCGGCCCTACATCGGGCGATGCGTTACGGGCGCGGCCCCGGCCGCGTCTTGACGCAGGACGGCTGACAAGCGTCGCTGGTCGCCGACGGGCCGGCGTCCTGCCGCCAGTAGACGTCGTACACGTGATTCCCCGCGTCGGTCGCGGGAGCCGCGATGTGCGCGTAGCCGAAGGAGTCGAGAGTGATCTCCATGAAGTCTGCGAGCTCGCGGTTGCCGGTGCACACGAGTCCGAGCGTGCAGACCGCTCCAGTGCGGACTGCAGGCCCGGTGACCTGGGTGAACGTGGGCTTTGCCGAGGTTGCGTTGCGACTCTGCGCGAAGTGAAGCGTCCACGTTCCCTGGTCGCCCTGGTCGAGCGCCGAGGACTCGAGCCACGCGAAGTCCACGACGCCGCCCTTGCCGCCGACCATCGTCGGGAAGACGACCGCACCGGATCCCGTGTTCGCACGGATCATCGGAGACCACGTCTTGCCCTTGTCGGCTGACCAGGCGTAGTAGACGCCGTTCGTCGGATTGCCCGCGGCATCCTTCCCGCCGCGCGCTGCCATCACGTAGAGGTTGCCCGCGCGATCCCAGGTGACCCACGGGAAGAGGTTGCCGAGGCTCTCGTCGTCGTTGGCGCTCGCGACGGACATGGCGACGTGATCCGTCCACGTCAGGCCGCCGTCGGTCGAGACCGCGGTGACGATCGTCTTCGGCTCGCCGAAGCACGCCGTCTCGGCGTTGCACGCCTCGACGTTGTCGCCGATCGTCGAGATCGCGTACACCTGGACGATCGTGTTGTGATCCGTCGGGTCGACGCGAACAGGACCGGAGTACGTGTTCGGAGCCGTGTCGGGAAGGAGCGCCGGGTCGGTCGACGTCACGTTGTGGATGGGGAACGTCTTGCCGCCGTCGAGCGACTTCGCCACGACCTCCACCTCCGCGGAAAGATCGTGATACCCGAAGTAGACGATGCTGCCGTCGGCTTGATCGATCGCGAGCCACTGCCGGTCCTGCTCGACGGTGTCCTCGTACAACTGATAATCGAAGCTGCCGTTGCCGGTCGTGTTCGGCGGGGCGGGTGGTCCACGCCCGTCGAGGACGGATTTGCGGACCGCGGACCCGAAGAGCTGCAGGTTCGCTTCGTAGATGGCATCGTCGGGCCCGACCTTGATGTCGCAGTCGCCGCCGCTGATCGGCACGTCGTTGATGTCGAAGCGCTCGAACGACTTCCAGTCGGCGCTTCGGACGAACGCGTTTCCTGCGCCGAGGCCGTTCGGGCCACACAGAAAAACGTGATCTTTCGAGGACAGAACGATCGAGGGCTCGCTGAAGCCCCCGGTCGGCGCCAGCAGGTTCGTCGCCGTGAACGCGAGCTTCTGGGCGCGAATATCCGTGCCGCCCTTGCCGCCGACCGCGCTCGACGTGATCAGCAGGAGCGCCAGGATGAGGCCTGGGCCTGCCATGGCCAAGATGCGAAA
>WNFU01010282.1_pt1 | contig 10379 bp, 9 predicted proteins | sample 5400121 | NCBI WGS metagenome assembly WNFU01 (sample SAMN13153360, study PRJNA577476) | soil metagenome | isolation source: 100 cm soil or saprolite under grassland replicate 1 | place: USA:California | collected 2016-06-15
CATGCGGCGAAGAATCAGCGGCACGCCGGCGCCCTTCAGCACGAGAATCAGGGCGGAGACGAAGAAGAGCTCGGGAACGTGCGCCCGCCACGCCACGAGTGCACCGGTCAGCCCGAGCGCGACGGACTGCCATTTGAGCGCTGTGACGTATGCGTGCACGTGCCGCCGCCACAGCACGATGAGCGCCGTCAGGAGCATTGCGCTGGCGCCCATCATCGTCAATCGAGAGAAGAGCAGGTCCATCGCGTCAGCGCGTGAAGAACGAAGAAGCGGCAGCAAGCAAAGCGAGCGCGAAAGACAACGCCAGGAGTTCCGGAACACGGAACAGGCGCAGCTTTGCAATGCGCGTTTCGAGGACCGCAAGCAGCGTAGCCAGCGCGGTCAGCTTCACGATGACGGTGATCAGTCCGGTCGCGAGGGCCAGAGCGTCGGGCGATCGTGCGATTCCCCAGGGGAGAAACAGATTCGCTGCGAGCGTGAACAGCAGGGTCAATTTGAGCGCAGCAGCCCACTCGAGAACTGCGAGGTACGGACCTGAATATTCGAGCAGCATCGCTTCGTGAATCATCGTCAACTCGAGATGCGTGGCCGGGTTGTCCACGGGTAAACGGCCGGCTTCGGCCAGCATCGCGATGAAGAACGCTGCAAACGCGAGGACGTGGCCCGGCCCCAGAGCGCTGCCTGGCGAGGCCAGCACTGCGCCTGTGATGGCGCCGAGGCTTGTCGAGCCTGCGGCAAGCGCGACCGACAACACGGCGACTGCAAGCGTTGGTTCTGTCAGCGCCGCAACGGTCATCTCGCGGCTCGATCCCATGCCGCCGAATGCCGTTCCCGTATCCAAGCCGCCGAGCGCGAGCGCAACCGTGCTCAACATCAGGAGCGCCGTCAGCACAAACAGATCGCCGATCTGGTCTGCCGGATGTACCGCGCTGACGACCGGCACCAGGCCTGCAGCAGTGACCACGGAAGCTGCGACAACAAAGGGCGCGAGATGAAAAACCCACGACGCTGAATGGGCGACGACCATCTGCTTCGCCAGTGTTTTTCGCAAATCGCGGTACGGCTGCAACATCCCGGCGCCACGTCGATTCTGAAGGCGTGCCTTAATCCATCGGACGTACCCGACAAGGCCTGGCGCGATGAGCGCGAGAAAGACCGGCTGCGCGAAGGCGATGAGTGCGTCGTTCATTACTTCAACCAGTTCGACAGCAGCAGCATCACGATCAACGCCGCGGCGACGTACGCGAGGTACGCGTGGATCGAGCCACCCTGAACACGGCGTGTGCGAGAGGCGACCCTCGCCACGAGGCGAACGAGAGGCACGTAAATCGCCTGCTCGAGCCACGGCGCCAGCGCTCCTCGATATGCGATGGAGCGAACGAAGTAGGTGGAAACCGGATGGGTGTCGATCGTCACTTGATGTGTCGGTCGATAGAAGCCGACGAACACGCGGCGCAACGGCTCGGCGAACGAAGCGGCTGTGTACTCCGTCCGCGCGGATTGCGCGATGCGTCCGCAGTTCCACGCATCCGACTTCTGGATCGTGCGGCGCCGCCATGCAACTGGCGTAGCAATGAGCGCAGCGGTGACACCGAGCGCCAACGCAATCGCAAGCGGACGAAGCTGACTGCCCACGAGCGGAAAGACCACCGCGAGTGCTCCGTCCAACGACGCGCCGGGCAAACCGAGATCTCGTGCCACGGCAGATGGTGCGGCAAGCGCCAGCGCGGGCACCACGCCAGCACCGACGCAGACCACCGCCATGAGAGCCATCGCGAATCGCATCGATGCGGCGCATTCCGTGGCGGACGCGGCAGCCGACGTGCGCGGCAATGCGAGAAACGTGATTCCAAAAAGCCGAACCGCGGCAACGGCAGCGAGGCCCACCGTCAGCGCCAGGCCGCCGAGCGCGAGCGGCAGGAGAATGGCGAGCTCGGGCGCGGTGTGACGCGCGCCGCCGACGAGAAACTGAAACGTGAGCCACTCCGAGACGAAGCCGTTGAACGGCGGCAGGGCGGCCAGCGACAACGCTCCGAGACAACAGAACACAGCGGTCTGCGGCATTCGCTTCACCAGGCCGCCGTACGCTTCGAGCGAGCCCGAGCCGACTTGCTGGACGACGGCACCCGACGCGAAGAACAGGAGCGCTTTGACGGCAGCGTGGTTCAGAACGTGCAGCAGGGCGACGACGAGGCCAATCGCGGCGAGGTTTTCATGGCCGTAGCCGCGCATCAACAGCGCAAAACCGATACCCACGAATACGATGCCGATGTTCTCGATCGTGCTGTAGGCAAGGACGCGCTTCAGGTGCGACTCGGTCACTGAGTACAACACGCCCGTGACGGCAGTGACGAGACCCGCGACCAGAATGACGCCGCCCCACCATGCGGGGCCCGCGGGCAGAAGGTCGAACAAGACGCGAATGCAGCCGTAGACGCCGAGTTTCACCATCGCTGCCGACATGAGGGCTGAGACGTGGCTCGGAGCAGCCGGATGCGCACGCGGCAACCAGACGTGCAGGGGGACCAGACCTGCTTTCGATCCGAACGCGAACAACGCGAGCGCGAAGACCGAGATCTGCGCGGTCGAGGACATCGCGCGCGCATGGTCGCGGATGGCCGAGAAGTCCAGCGTGGTGCCGTGTGCCAGGGTGAAGAACGCCGCGAGGAGCGCAACGAATCCCGCCTGTGTCATCCCGGCATACCACACGCCAGCAGCGGCGCTCTCACGGCTTGACGTGTCGCTGACGACCAGCCCGTATGACGCGAGCGCCATCAGCTCCCAACCGAACAGAAACGTGAAGACGTTGTCCGCCGCGGAAACGAGGCACATCGCGGCAAGAAACACGTTGAACAACGCGAGTTGCAGCCGGCCTGCGGGATGCTGGTCCTCATCGCGAAGGTAGCCAAGCCCGTACAGTGCGCTTGGACCGCCGACGAAGCCCACGAGGCCGAGAAACAGCGCGCCGAGGCGATCGACTGTGACGGAAAACCCGCCGAGTGGTCCCAGTCGCGGCGTCAAACCGGACGTCCATGGCGTCCCTGTCGCGATGACGTTCACTGCCAGCACAATCGCCGCGGCGCTTCCCGCGACTGCGCTCAGAAGCGATATCCAGCGTGCCGCCCGGCGCGACGGCAGGAGGAGAGCGGCAACGACGCCAACGGCAAACCCGGTGACTGCGCTGGACGCGGCGAGCTCTTGAATCACCGGCGGCGCGTCTCCGGCAATCGATTGAGCACCGTACATATCCCGCGAAGGATGTCGGCAGGCTCCGGAGGGCAGCCCTCGATGAACGCGTCCACCGGAATGATGCGATCGACGGGACCGACGACTGCGTAGCTGCCGGCGAACACACCGCAGGTTTTCGCGCAATCGCCGACGGCGATCACCAGCTTGGGCGCGGGCATGGCCTCATAGGTCTTCTGCAGAGGAACCGCCATATTCCGGGTGACGGGGCCGGTGACGAGCAGCAGATCGGCGTGGCGCGGCGAGGCGACGAAGTGAAAACCGAAACGCTCCATGTCGTACACGGGACCGGTGAGGCCGACGATTTCGGTTTCACAGCCGTTGCAGGAACCCGCATCGACTTCGCGGATGGCGAGCGATCGACCGAAGAGGGCTCGAGCGCGTGCATTGATTTCACGCACGGTAGTCAGGCAGTCGGTCGAAAAATCGGGCAGATCTTCGGTCACGAGCCCGACGCGGCGGATTTTGGTGAACAGGCGCACGTCAACGGCTCCGTTCGCGTTTGAGCTCGCGATGCATCGTCTCGCTGTCGCTGAACCGGCGGTTGAGGAACTCGCGCGCGACGCGCAGCAGATTGGCCACGAGCGTGCTGCGCAGCGCGTATCGGGACGCCGTGCCCTCCCGCCGCACCGACACGAGCATCTGATTGCGAAGGACCGCGAGCTGCTGCGACACGATTGGTTGTTCGACGTGCAGCGCGGCTTGAAGCTGCTGGACGGTCCGTTCACCCGTCGTGAGCAGTTCGAGGATGCGGATGCGCGTCGGGTGGGCGAGCGCGCGGAAGAGATCGGCCTTCACGACCTGCAACGGCGGGTGCTGCATTCAAAATATACAATATATAAATATTGCAATATATGCAATCGAGCCGCCGGGCTGCCGCTCGTGGTTCAGGCGAGGAGCATCAAGAGAAGAGCTTTTTGCGCGTGCAGCCGATTCTCGGCCTGATCGAACACGACCGACGACGCCGACTCGATCACTTCCTCCGACACTTCCTCCCCGCGATGCGCGGGCAGACAGTGCATGAACACCGCCTGCGGATTCGCTTTCGCCATCAAGGTCTCGTTGACCTGATACCGCGCGAATGCCTTTTTGCGCTCGGCGTACTCCATCTCCTGTCCCATCGAGGTCCAGACGTCCGTGTACACGGCGTCAGCGCCTTCGACCGCCTTTTTCGGATCCGTGAATTGCAGCACCTCGGCGCCGTTCGCTGCCGCATGCGCCGCATCGACCATTACCTGATTGGGCAGCTCGTACCCTTTCGGTGTGGCGACCCGCACCGACATGCCCAACATCACCGCCGCATGCACGAGCGAGGTGCCAACGTTGTTGCCATCACCGACAAACGCAATCGTCCGCCCGGTGAACGATCCCCAGAGCTCGAGAAGCGTTTGCATATCGGCAATCGCCTGACACGGGTGCTCCTCATCCGTGAGCGCGTTGATGACGTGCAGGCGGCTCGTTGCCGCGCCGATCTGGACGAGGCGATCCTGCGCGAACGTGCGGATGACGACGGCGTCCACCCAGCGCTCCAGGTTGCGGACAACGTCATGAATGGGTTCGCGATCCGCGTGCATCACGTCCGCGGGGATCTCGACCATGTCGCCCCCGAGCTCGCGCACGCCGATCGTGAACGTCACGCGAGTTCGGAGCGACGGCTTCTCGAACAACAGACCGATATGCCGGCCGTCGAGCGCGTGCGCCGTTGGCGCGCGGAGTCCCAGCGACCGCTCGCGTTTCAGGCGTGACGCCGTGTCGATGATCTGCTGAAGCTCGTCGGAGCTGACATCGAGGATCGAGAGCAGATCCTTGCATTGGAGTTTGAGAATCGCGGCCTCGGCCGCGCGCATCGATGCGCCCATGATTATGTTCGATACTCCGCGTTGATCTTGACGTATTCGGCAGACAAGTCGCAGGTGTACATCGTCGCGCGCTCCGATCCGCCCGCGCCGATACCGACTTCGATTTCGAGTTCCATGTTTTGCAGGTAGTCGGCAGCCGCGGGCGCGAGCTCGTCGTGCGGCTCGCCGCCGCTGAAGAGCACGTGCGGGCCGATGCGCACCAGCGCGCCCTCGAGCGAAAAGGCCGCGCCCGATCGGCCTGCGGCCGCGATCAGCCGTCCCCAGTTGGGATCGCCGCCGTGGATCGCCGTTTTGACGAGGGGGGAGTTGGCGATCACGCGCGCCGCCCTCCACGCGTCTTCAGGCGTGGCCGCGCCGGTCACAGTGATCGCCACGAGCTTCGTGGCGCCTTCCCCTCCGCGGACGATGCCAAGAGAGAGGTCGAGCGATACGGCGCGCAGTCCCTCGAGCAACGCCGGATATGTGCTCTCGTCGACCTGCACGCCGCTTGCGCCGCTGGCCATCGCGAACACGCAATCGTTCGTCGAGCTTTCGCCGTCGACGGTAATCGCATTGAACGTCGACCGGCACGCCGTGACGAGCGCGTTTCGCAGCAGCGGCGCATCAATCTGCGCATCGGTTGTGAGGTAGCCGAGCATCGTCGCCAGCCGTGGCTCGATCATCCCGGAACCCTTGGCCATGCCGCCCACCCGGAACGTCCCCGCCGCAGTGGCGATTTCCACGGCGTGTGACTTGGGGAACGGATCCGTCGTCATTATGGCCCGCGCGGCGTCGGCGTGACCGTCGCGCGAGAGGAGGCCAAATGCCGCAGGGACTCCTGCGCGAATCGCGTCCATGTTCAAATTCACGCCGATGACACCGGTCGAGGCGACGAGGGCGTGCGACAGTTCGCAGTCCGCCGCCGCGGCCGAAAGGACGGCCATTTCCCGTGCGTCCGCGATCCCCTGCGGCCCTGTGCACGCGTTCGCGCAGCCGCTGTTCGTCACGATGACCTGCGCGATGCCTCCACTGGCGTCCAGATGCGCGCGCGACACGAGCACCGGTGCGGCCTTCGCCTGGTTCGTCGTAAACACCGCTGCGGCCGTTGCCGGTCGATCCGCCGCAATCAGCGCGAGATCCGGCTGGCCCGAGAGCTTGATGCCGCACGCGACGCCGGCACTGCGAAATCCGTACGGGGCGGTGATTCCGCCGCCAATCGGAATGACCTCGGCCACAGTTGACTCACTCGAGCGAGAGAACGACAGCATGCTGCCCACATCGTCCGAAAAGGGCGCACTCGCGACAATCGCGAGCGATCTTTTCGGGGACTGATTCGTGCGGAACGATGGAAAAACCCTTCTGGACGAAGTACTCCGCGTTGTGCGTGAAGGCGCAGAGCTTCCCGAATTCTTGACGAGCGGCCGCGCGCCGCAGCGCGTCGACGAGGCGGCGACCGATACCGAGAGCACGAGCGGACCGATCGACGACGAGCGATCGTACTTCTGCGACGTTGTCGCTCAGCGGGGCCAACTCCGCGCATCCGATGAGGCACTCTGTGCCAGACGCGCTCTGGTCACGAGCGACCGCGACGACGAATCGAGGAGCGTGCGTTCGAAGCTCGGATCGAGATCGCCGCAGCAGATGTCCCTCGAGCAGATGCTTCTCGATGAGCGCATGAATCGCCGGAGCGTCCGCGGCTGTGCCTGCGCGCAGGCGCACCCCTTCCCGAGCTGTCGGCGGTGGCGCCGGCCGGCGCTGGCGGGCGGCAACGACGCGAGGCGCTCGTCGAACGAGGACAGCGTTGCCGTTCATGCCGTCGCCTCGGCGGGCATCGTGGCCAGCACGCCGTCGAGAATGGAAACTGCTTCGTCGATCTCTGCAGCAGTGACGTTCAGCGGCGGCAGCATCCGGACCACGCGCTCCGCGGTGCGATTGACGAGGAGTCCTCGAGCCATGGCGCCCTCGATGACTGGTGTTGCGTCGCAGGTGAGCTCCAGCGCACGCATGAATCCAGCGCCCCGCGCCGAGGTAACCATCGAATGCTGCGCCGCTAATCCGTTGAGCGCCTGTTCGAAATGCGGAGCAAGCCGCTGAACGTTCGTGATAAGCGACGGCAATCGCTCCATGACGTAGAGCGCCGCGCGCGTCGACAAGAGGTTTCCGCCGTACGTGCTGCCGTGATCGCCCGCGAAAATCTGCCGCGCGACGTCGTCGCTGACGAGCGCCGCGCCAATCGGCACGCCGGAACCGAGCGCCTTTCCAACGGCAACAAGGTCCGGGGTGAGGCCAAGAGCAGGGAAACAAAACTCCGCGCCTGTGCGGCCAAGGCCGCACTGCACTTCGTCCGCAATCAGCAGCGCGCCCGTGCGCGTGCAGGCGCGTTCGATTGCGGCGGCAAACTCCGCGCTGAGCGGACGGACGCCGCCCTCACCCTGTATCGGCTCTGCGATGATTGCTGCCGTCTCGCGCGTGACCGCCGAGTCCAGTGCGGAAGAATCTTCGGCGGAGACAAACGTGACGCCGGGAATCAGCGGCTCGAACGGCTCGCGGTAATGCGCGTTCGACGTGACGGAGAGCGAACCCATCGTGCGTCCGGAGAAGCCATGCTCCAGAGCAACAAAGCGCGTACGGCTGGTTTGACCCTGCGAGAACCAGAAGCGGCGGGCAAATTTCAGACATGCCTCGACGGCTTCAGTGCCGCTGTTGCAGAAAAACGAGCGCTGCAGACCGGACATCTGGGCCAGCCGCGCCGCGAGCTGCCCCTGCAGCGGGTGGAAATACAGGTTGGACGTCTGGATGAGCGTTGCTGCCTGATCCGCGATGGCCGACGCCAGGCCGGGATCGCCGTGTCCGAGGACGACGACGCCAATGCCCGAAATGAAATCGAGGTAATCGCGGCCTGAGGAATCGAACAGACGGGCGCCCTGTCCGCGCACGAACACCACCGGTGCGCGCTTGTAGGTTTGGAGAACGTGCTCGGCTTCGAGCGCTTTGACGCTCTCGAGATCCGTCTTCATTTCGCAATCCTCGTCCAGGGCCCTTTACGTGCGGCGCTTCCGCCGACGAGCGTCGCGAGCCGCTTGGCGTCGCGACCATCGGCAATGACAACTTCACGCACTCCGCGGTCGACCGCCTTCCGACACGCACGGAGCTTGGCAATCATTCCAGACGTCGCGGTCCCCGAGCCGACCAGTTGATCGATGCCGTCGCGATTGAGGTTCGACAGTGTGCGTCCTCTCGATCCAAGTACGCCAGCCGTGGTGCCCGCGATGACGAGTCGCTTGGCGTGCAGGCGCGACGCAAGGCTCCCCGCCAGCGTGTCGGCGTTGACGTTGTACAACCGTCCATCCTTGGACGCGCCGATACTCGCGATCACCGGCACGAACCGTTTCGCGAACAGCGACTTGATCAACTTCGGGGCGCTCAGAGGCAGCGGTTCGCCGACGAGGCCGAGGTCGACCAATTCGCCGTTGCTCGCCTGATGCGGCCGCGCAGGCTTGACGGGAGCCACGCCGGCATCGGCGCCGGTCAAGCCCACGGCGGGCGCGCCCGCCGCATTGATGGCGGCGACGAGCCGCGTGTTGATCGATCCGGCAAGTACGGCGACGACGACCTGCAGCGTCGCTTCGTCGGTGATCCGCAGACCATCGATCTGGTGCTTGGGAATGGCCGCCTGTGCTAGCGCAGCGTCGATTTCCTGGCCGCCGCCATGCACGACGACGAGCGGGCCTTGTTTCGCCAGCCTCGCAATGGTCCGCGCAATCTTCTTCACGCCGCCGCGATCTTCGAGAAGCTCGCCCCCGAGCTTCAACACAACAGGTCTGCTCACAGGAGTCCCACGCGCTCGTCGATGCCCGACATGACGTTGAAGTTCTGGACAGCCGATCCGGCCGCGCCCTTGAGCAGGTTGTCAATAACGGAGACGATCACCGCACGACCGGTCGCCTCATCGACCTTCCATCCGATGTCGCAGAAGTTGGTCCACGCCACGTGCTTGATCTCAGGCAACGTGGTGCCCGTCAGCCGCACAAACGGCGCCTGTACGTACGCGTGATCGAACGCAGCCGCGACATCGGCTTCGGTCGCTCCGTCGGCGAGTCGCACATACACAGACGACAGAATGCCGCGATCCAGCGGCACGAGATGCGGCACGAACGTGACCTGTCGCGCGAGCGCCTGTTCCATCTCAGGCGCATGACGGTGCGTGAATGCGCCGTACGCAGCAACGCTGCCGTGATTCTCGGAGAAGTGCGTGCGCTCCGATGGTGTCTTGCCTGCGCCGGAGATGCCGGATTTTGCGTCGACGACAACGTCGCAGTCCGCTGCGATGAGCCGCGCGCGAACGAGAGGCAGCAGGGCGAGCAGCGACGCCATCGGATAGCAGCCTGGATTCGCGACGAGTCGCGCCACGCGGATCGCGTCGGCCTCGAATTCGGTAAGCCCGTACGCCACGCCAGCCGGGACCGCCGCGGTCGCCGGGTACCACTGCGCACGAGCCTGCTCCTCGCGGAGGCGAAATGCGCCAGAGAGATCGATGACCCGGCGGCCCCGATCGAGCAGCCGCGGCGCGATGGCAGCCGCGGCCGCCTCGGGCAATGCCAGAAACACGATCTCCGCGCTCTCGATGACCGCGTCGAGATCGAGCGGCCGGATTTCTCCATCCCAGATCCGCGCGACCGCGGGTAGCCGTCGAGGTTCGCTTGTGGCCTGCGACGCCGTGGCCATCGTCAGTTCGACCGCGGGGTGCCGCGCGAGCAGGCGCACCAGCTCCTGCCCGGCGTAACCGGTGGCGCCGACGATCGCCACTCGAGTCGGACGGCCCTGCTGCCGGGGCTCGAGGGACGGTGAGCTCAGCGTTTCAAGCGGCATCTGTTGACGCAAAAATATGCGACGTAAAGAATAACTATACATGCCGGTTTTCCCTGAAGTCAATGCGGTTGCAGATGAGAAACGGGCAGAGACGCTGTATACTAATGCATCACAGCGCATAACTATGAGAACGCGACGACTGACTACCATTCGTGAGCTCGTCGAGCGCGAAGACGTTCACAGTCAGGAGCAGCTGCGGCGGCGGTTGGTCGCGAAGGGCTTTCACGTCACGCAGGCCACGCTGTCGCGCGATATCAAGGAGCTTGGCCTCGTCAAACGCGCGTCAGACGGGGCCTACCAGCCGGCGGGTATCGACGGGTCAACGCCCGCCGCGGCGGTGATGACGCTGTCACGTGCGCTCGGCGAATTCCTGCAGAGCGTCGACTGCTCTCAACAGCTGCTGGTTGTCAAGACCGGTCCCGGGCA
>WNFU01019395.1_pt1 | contig 10379 bp, 9 predicted proteins | sample 5400121 | NCBI WGS metagenome assembly WNFU01 (sample SAMN13153360, study PRJNA577476) | soil metagenome | isolation source: 100 cm soil or saprolite under grassland replicate 1 | place: USA:California | collected 2016-06-15
AGACCACGATCCGGACGTCGCCGAACCCCTCGCGATCGAGTGCTTCGCGCACCTTCCAGACGAGGCGCGCGTTGACACCCGTCGGCTTGAAGTCGCCCATCTGGTTCCACAACGACCGGTCGACGAGCGACTCGGACGTGTCGAGGCGGACGCCAAACAGGCGCGGCCCGAGCGCGTGCGCGACCTCGATCGCCGTTCGAACCGAGTCGTTCTCGAAGTCGACGAGAACGACGATGTTGAAGTCGGCCGACGCCCACTCGGCGAACTTCTGCGCCGCCAGCACGGTGTTGCCGCCGTACGCCGCGATGAGCGAATGCGGAACGGTGCCGAGACCGCGCCCGCCCCACCAGGACGCCTGCTCGTCGGTCGTGACCCCGATCGGAGCGCCGACTACCTGCCCCGCGACGTAGGCGGCGTAGCCGTCGCCCGTCTGGACGCGGTGGTGGTCATGCCGTGCCGGCATGAAGATGATGGACTTGCCGTTCGCCGCCTCGAGCACGCGGACGACGTTCGTCGTGATCAGCGTCCGCCGCGCGAGCGTCCCGAGGTAGAGCGTCTCGAGGTGCGCGAAGATCGTGTAGTCGCCCTCGATCGTCATCACGGTCTCGTACGGCGTGATCGGGTCGCCGTCGTAGAGCGCGTGCACCGTGAGGCTCCCCCAGTCGTCGGAGCACAGCTTCAGGATCGCGATCGCCTCGTCCATCCCACCCAGGTAGGACGTCTTCTTCTGGAAGACCTGCATCGTCACGGTCGGGTGACGCCCGTCCTCGAGCAGCGCCGCGCGCGCGTGATTGAAGTACTCGCCATACTCCTCCAGGTCGAGGCACGCGCGCAGCGCGGCCTCGGCGACCTCGAGCTGCTCGGCCGTCGGCTCGGCCGTCGCCAGTCGATGCTGGAGCTCGTGACCCGGCTTTGCCAGTGCGGCGGCGAGCGGATGGCCGGGATGGCGTTGCATCCAACCGAAGATCTCGGTGGCCGCTGCGAGCGCTCCGACGGTCGCCGCTGCGCGCGCCGGGCTGCGCAGATGCGACGGCGCGCGCGAGGCGAGGAGATTCCCGGCGGCGGTCGCGGCCAGCAACGGTCCGACGAGATGCGAGCCGCACCGCTCGTGCTCCTTCGGCCGCTCCTCGCCGTGCTCGTAGGTGCCGATCGAGATGTGCTCCGCGCCGTGATACGCCGCGAGCGTCCCGCCACGGAGCGCGAGCAGCGCCGGCGCGAGCGCGACGAGGCCCGCGGCGAGCTCCTGGTACTCGGGCCGTAGCCGCGACCGGCGCACTCCGTGGAGGGCGATGCCGCTTCCGACGATCGACGCGAGGACGCGCGGCGCCTCGAAGGGCAGCTTCGCCTCCGGGAGGACGCGCTTCACGCGCGGCAGGAACGCGAATGCCTCCGCGATTCGCGCAGGGCCGCGAAGGAGCGGGTTGCGGACGCGACTCCCGATCAGGCGCTTGCGCCCGGCGGCCACCTTGACCGCGCCGTCTTCGCCGCGAATCGCGCAGGCCCACGACGTCGGCCCGTGCACCAGCACGCCGTTCGCGAGCGCCATGCCGCCGAGCCGTAGCTTGTCCATGGGCGAAGGGTAATCCAGCCGGCTCGCCGCCCGCCGGCGCGGGCCGTCGTGAGACGGTCAGAGCCGCTCGAGCGCGGCCTGCAGAACGTTCGCCGCGTTGCCGGGACGACCCGTCCCGATCGCTCGGTTGTCGAGCATGACCACGGGCATGACTTCGCGTGCGGCCGACGACGTGAATGCCTCCTCGGCCCGGGCGACGACGCCGCGCGTGAACACCCCCTCGCGAACTCGGTATCCCCCGGCGCGCGCGAGCCGGACGAGCGCCGCGCGCGTCACTCCCGGCAGGACGCCCGCACCCGCCGCCGGCGTCCACAGCACGTCGCCGTCCCGCCACCAGATGTTCGCCGTCGCCGCCTCCAGGACCTCGTCCTGCGGGCCGAGAAGCAGCGCGTCGTCGGCGCCTCCTCGCTCCGCCTCGGCGCGCGCCGCGAGATTGAACGCATAGCTCGTCGCCTTCACGCCGCGCAGGAGCTGCGACGGAACACCCCGCACCGACGCGAGCGCGAGGCCGCGGGTCCTCAGCCTCGCCAGCCCCGGCTCGAGTGCCGACACGGTGGCAACGAAGGACGAGCCGGTGCGAAACAGCCGCAGGACGCCGTCATCGGCCGCCGCCTCGCCGACCGCCTCCTGCGCGAGCCGCGTCGCCGCGTCCACCGACCCCAATCGGAGCGCGGCGGCCGACCGTTCGAGCCGCTCGACGTGCTCGGCCAGAAGCACGGCGCGGCCGCGGCGGACGCGGAGCGTCTCGAACGCCGCACATCCGCGGAGCAGGGCCTCGTCCCCCGGGAGGAACACCGGCTCGTCGGGCTCGACGCGCCCGCGCCCGTCGACCACGACGGCGAGTAGCCTCACGCGGGGACGAGGCCGCCGACGGCCGCGAGGAGCGGGCGCGCCTTCACCCACGACTCCTCGATCTCGGCCTCGGGGTCGGAGTCCCAGACGACGCCGCCGCCGACCCAGAGGTGGATCCGTCCGTCGGCGACGGCGAACGTCCGGATCGTCAGCGCGAGCTCGAAGTCGCCGTTCGCGCGAATCGTCCCGAGCGCACCCATCGACGCGCCGCGACCGACCGGCTCGAGCCGAGCGATGTGGTCGACCGCGCTGATCTTCGGCGCGCCCGTCACCGACCCGCCCGGAAACGTCGCACCGAGGATCGGCGAGAGCCCAGCGCCGCGACGAAGGCGGCCCTCGACCCTCGACACGAGGTGCGTGACGCCCGCGAGCTCGCGTTGCGCCATCAGCTCCGGCCAGCGAACCGTCCCGGGCTCGCACACGCGAGACAGGTCGTTGCGCTCGAGGTCGACGATCATGACGTGCTCGGCGGCGTCCTTCTCGTCGTCGACGTCCTCGCCGGCAGGCCGCGTTCCCTTGATCGGCATCGTGAGGAGACGGTCGCCACGACGGGCCAGGAACAGCTCCGGAGATGCCGACACGATCGCCCACCCGTCCCCGACGAACGGCCGCGGATGGAGGGGCCTGAGCGGCGCGAGCGCCGCCGCGACACCGCGCGGATCGCCCTCGAAGGGCGCGGAGAGGTGCTGCACGAGGTTCACCTGGTAGACGTCCCCGCGCGCGATCGCGCGGCGGACGGCCTCGACTGCCGTCGCGTAGTCGTCGTCCGTCCACGACCGCTCCCACTCGCCGACGCGAAACCCGCGAAGCGGCCGCGGCTCCGCACCCTCGACGCGCGCGTGCGCCGCGAGCAGCGGGAGCCGGCACGGCTCCGGTGGCGGCGCGGAAGCGTCCCGGCGCAGAGCCTGCGACAGGCCGTAGCCGAGGTAGACGTCGACCACGACTCCCGGGCGCAGCTCGTCCCGGAGGTATGCCTCGAGCGCCCCGAATGCCCCGTCCGGCTCCCAGAGCTCGAGCACGCTGCCGGCCGTTAGCCGCAGATCGCCTGCGCCGCGTGGCGGAGGAACCGCACGCCCAAGTCGAGATCCTCCACCGGCACCCGCTCGTTCGCAGAATGGATGAGCCGCGCCGCGACCTCGGGGTCCATTGCCCGCGCCGGGAAGAACCCGTATGCGACCGTGCCGAACGCATCGCGCATCCAGTGCGAGTCCGTAAAACCTGCGACGGCAATCGGCGCGACCTGCGCGCCGGGCTCCTCGGTGGCCACGAACGACCCCACCGCATCCCACAGCGGACCGCCGATCGCAGAGCGGGTGCCGCCCTGCCGCTCGATGTTCTCCAGCTCGTACGAGTCGTCGCCAAGCCACGCACGGATCGCCGTCTCCGCCTCCTCCGGGGCCTGGCCGGGCAGGAGGCGGCAGTCGATCGTCACCTCGCAGACGGCCGGGATGACGTTCCGCGTGTTCGAGGCCGAGATCATCGTCGGCGCGACTGTCATCGCGAGCAGCGGCTCGAGCAGCTCTCCCGCCAGCGGGGCAACCCTCCGCGCCGTCGCGAGCGCCTCGGTGGCCGCCGGCACCTCGCCCTCGAGGAGCACGGACAGGAACGCCTCCGTCTCGGGGCCGAGCCGCGGGTCGACTTCGAACTCGCCGAGACGCTCGACGTGCCGCGCCGCCTTCACGAGCGCGTTGTCGGCGATGGACGGCATCGAGGCGTGGCCGCTGCGACCGCGTACGCGCAGCCGGAACGGCGAGCTCATCTTCTCCGCGGTCGCGCAGAGGTACAGGACGCGGCCCCCGAAGTCGACCCGTTCGCCACCGCCTTCGTTCAGCGAGAAGTCCACCCGGACGGCCTCCGGGTGCTCGCGCACGAGCCACTGGAGACCGAAGTCCGCGCCGACCTCCTCGTCCGCAGCGGCGACGAACACGAGGTCGCCGCGCGGACGCCACCCCTCGCGCGCGAGCGTCGCCACTGCGACCGCGCTCGCCGCGACCTCGCCTTTCATGTCCAGCGCCCCGCGCCCCCAGACGTGGCCGTCCCGAAGCTCGCCGCCGAACGGATCGGCGTCCCACTCCGCCGGATCGGCGAGCACCACGTCCGTATGCGAGAGGAGCGCGAGCGATGCGCCGCCGCCGGTGCCGCGGATGCGGGCGACGAGATTCGCGCGCTCCGGCACCCTGGCGACGAGGCGGCACTCGACGCCGGCCCCCTCGAGGTAGGCGCGCAGGAGCTCGGCCGCAGCGGTCTCGTTCCCCGGCGGATTCGTCGTGTCGACCCGGATCAGGTCTTGCAGAAGCGCGACGACCTCGCTCAGCGCCGCCTCCCCAGCACGAGCAGGTACCGGCGCGGCACCAGCAGGCGGTCGCCGTCGCGATAGGTCGCATAGAGCTCGACGAAGGCGCGGTGGAACTCGTCGGCCGCCTCGTCGTCGAGCCGGTTCAGCAGCGCGACGATCGGCGGGGCCGACGATGAGAACAGCTCCCAGACTTCCTCCGCGTCCGCCGCCTCGAAGGTGAGCGTGCCGTCGACGAAGTCGAGCTCGAAGTCCTCGCCGAGCATGTCCTCGACGTGATCCTCCCGGCCCCACTCGTAGGCCTCGCGCCCCTCGATCGGCTCGTCGGTGAAGCGCCGGTACAGCTCGCCGAGCTTCGGGCTCGGCCTCCAGGCGGTGAACCCGAGCCGCGCGCCGCTGCACGAGACACGTGCGAGCTCCGCCGCGACGTTCGCGTGGTCCGGCGCGAAGATGACTCCGAAGTTCGAGACGAGCACGTCGAAGCAGCGATCCTCGTAGGGGAGGTACTCGATGTCGCCGACGTCGATGCGGATGTCCGCTCCCGCCAGCCGGGCCGTCGCCCGAGCCTTCTCGACCATCGGCTCGGCGACGTCGATCGCCGTCACGACCGCTCCGGCCGCGGCCGCACGCACCGCCAGCTCTCCGGTCCCGGCGCCGAGATCGAGCCACCGCTCGCCCGGTGCCGGCTCGAGGCGGCCGATCAGCTCGTCGCGAACGGGCTCCAGGATCGCCGACAGGCGCTCGTACGTCCCGACGCTCCAGACGTCACTCAAGGCCAACCTCCGGTTGGACGCTCACGGGCCAACCTCCGGCTGGCCGCTCACGCCGGCGGCTGGAAGAGCGCGATCCGGTAGCCGTCGGGGTCGACGACCTCGACCGCCGCGCCCCACTCGTCGCGCATCGTCTCGCGCACCTCGACGCCCGCCGCGCGTAGCCTCCGCGCCGCGTCGTCGACGTCGTCGACCTCGAAATCGAGGTGAACCGTTCCCGACCCGAGCTCGCCGACCTCGTCGCGAGCGCGGTGCAGGGCGAACCTCGTCGAGCCGAGCGTCGCCTCCACCCACGTCTCGTCGCCCGCGAGCGGAAGCCCGAGCAGGTCGCGGTAGAACTCGAGCGACCGCTCCCACTCGAGCACGTACAGGTAGACGACGTTCAGGCGCGAGACAAGAGGCCGGGCTGCGGTCGACACGGCCGCCTGAGCATACTTGTCGCCGTGAGACGTCCTGGCTCAACCCCCAGCGCCCGCTCGTTTCTCGGGCCGCGCGCGTGAGCGACCTCTTCAGCGACGCGGCGGGGCGGCGGCTGGACGAGGTGGCACCGCTCGCGCAGCGGTTGCGGCCGCGGACCCTCGAGGAGTTCGTCGGCCAGGACCACATCGTCGGGCCGGGGCGCGCGCTGCGGCTCGCGATCGAGGGCGACCGCGTGCCGTCGATGATCCTCTACGGCCCGCCGGGATCGGGGAAGACGACGCTGGCGCGGATCGTCGCGCACACGACGGGGGCGGAGTTCGAGGAGCTCTCCGCCGTGTCGGCGACGGTGGCGAACGTGCGCGAGGTGCTGGCACGGGCACGCGAGCGGATGGGCGCGCACGGCAGGCGGACGATCCTCTTCCTCGACGAGATCCACCGCTTCAACAAGGCGCAGCAGGACGCGCTGCTGCCCGGTGTCGAGGAGGGCCTCGTGACGCTCATCGGCGCCACGACGGAGAACCCGTACTTCGAGGTGAACAGCGCACTCCTCTCCCGCGCGCAGATCTACGAGCTCGAGCCGCTCACGGAGGAGCTGCTCGCGACGGTGGTGGGGCGCGGGGCCGGCGCACTCGAGGTCGGCCTCACCCCGGAGCTCGTCGCTCTCGTCGCGCGGCGCGCGGGCGGAGACGCGCGGAACGCGCTCAACATCCTCGAGCTGGCGGCCGAGACGTCGCAGGCGGAGGGCGAGGAGCTCGAGGCACGGCACGTCGAGGACGCCGCAACGAAGCGGCCCCTCGTTTACGACAAGGCGGGCGACGCGCACTACGACTTCATCTCCGCCTGGATCAAGTCGACGCGCGCAGGCGACGCGCAGGCGTCGGTGTACTACCTCGCCGCGATGCTCGAGGGCGGCGAGGATCCGCGGTTCATCGCGCGGCGGATGATCGTGCTTGCCTCCGAGGACATCGGCAACGCCGATCCTCAGGCCCTGCTCGTGGCGGTGGCGGCGGCGCAGGCGGTGGAGCACGTCGGCCTTCCGGAGGCGCGGCTCAACCTCGCGCAGGCGGCCGTCTACCTCGCGCGTGCACCGAAGTCGAACGCCTCCTACCTCGCCCTCAAGCGCGCCGCCGACGACGTGCGCGAGCACGGTCACCTGCGACCACCGGCCGCGCTGCGCTCGGCGGCGTATCCGGGTGCACGGAAGCTCGGACGCGGCCGCGGCTACCTCTACCCGCACGACGAACCTCAGGGATTCGCCGTGGACTGCCTCCCGGAGGAGCTGCAGGGGCGGGTGTACTTCTCGCGCCGCGAGCTCGACCGCGAGATCGGCCGTCTGATTCTCGCGGTCGAGGATCGGGTTGACCTCCACGAGCTCGAGGCTGTCCATCAGGTCGGACTCGCACACCAGCTCGAGCGCCAGGTGCGCCTCGCGATACGAGAGACCACCCCGAACCGGCGTTCCGACTCCGGGCGCGAAGGTGGGGTCGACGGCGTCGAGATCGAGACTCACGTGGACGAACGCCGACCCGGCGAGGAAGTCGAGCGCATCCCGAACCACGCGCTCGACCCCGAGGCGGTCGATGTCGCTCATCGTGAACACTCGCACGTCGAGCGTGCGCACGAGCTCGCGTTCGCCCCGATCGAGCGAGCGGGTCGCCACGAGCGCCGCACGCTCCACCGTCGGCGTCGGCCAGGAATCGGACGCGAACGCGTCGCCGGCGACCCCGAGTGCGGCCGCGAGCGGCATTCCGTGCACGTTGCCCGTCGGCGACGTCTGCGGCCGGTTGAGATCCCCGTGCGCGTCGATCCAGAGCACGCCGCCCGAGCCGTGCGCGCTCGCCATCCCACCCAGCGTCCCCATCGCGATCGAGTGGTCGCCGCCGAGCACGAGCGGAAGGTGCCCGTCGGCGCGCGCCTGCTGCACGAGCGCTGCGACCCGCTCGCACGCGGCCTTGATCGGAGCGAGGTACCGCGCGTGGGGGTCGCCCTCGTCCGTCGCCTCGGGAACGGGCGTGCGCACGTCGCCCCGGTCGACTGACTGCCGGCCGAGCTCCGCGACCCGCTCCTGCAGTCCCGCGTACCGGATCGCCGAGGGGCCCATGTCCACTCCGCGCCGCCCCGCTCCCAGATCCAGGCCCGCGCCGATGATCGCCACAGGGCTTAGGGGCCTGTCCCTTGGTGGTTGAGCGGCCACGGCGAGACACGGTAACGTCGCGCGGTGGAGTTCAGTCCGATCAACGTCGTCCTCGCCGACGACGACGACCGCTTCCTCGAGGCGCTCCGCGCACTGATCGACCGCCAGCCGGAGCTCAACGTCGTCGCAGCCGCGCACAACGGGCTGGAGGCGATCGAGCTGGTCGACGAGCTCCACCCCGACGCCGCCGTCCTCGACCTGCACATGCCGCTCCTCGACGGCGTCAGCGCCGTCGCCCGGCTGCGCCGCGACCACCCCACGATGTGCCTGATCGCGCTGACCGGGGACTCGAGCCCGAAGCTCCACGAGGCGGTTCGCGAGGCCGGCGCCGACGCGGTGCTCGAGAAGGGGGAGATGGTCGAGGCGCTCGTCGAGCGGCTCGCGAGCGTGCGCACCTCGACATAACGATGGAGGGGACGTGAAGGCCCAGAGCCTCACCGGCGCTCAGCCGTTCGTGGTGGTGATGATGGCGAGGGCCGGACTTGAACCGGCGACACCACGGTTTTCAGCCGTGTGCTCTACCAACTGAGCTACCTCGCCGCGCCCGGCCCCAGTGTACCCGCGCGAAAAAAGGACGTCCGGACCGGTGCTACCGCGTCGCGAACGTCCCTGTGAGCTGAAGCTTACGACGGGTGAGGCGACGCGGCAAGGCCGATGTGGCGCAAATTGCGACCGACTCAGGCGTTGGTGGGCGAGATCCGCACGGCGTCACCGGGCCGCGTTGCGGTGAGCGCGGAGGCATCGCCGCCGCTGATCGCAATTGTGTACGCGCCGTACGCGTCCTCGTACAGGATCAGCTCGCCCGGCCCGGCGTCGGCGAACGTGTCCACGTGGAGGGCGTAGTAGGCGTCGAGGTGCAGCGCAATCTCGACGCGGTCGCCGCGCACGAGCCCGAGTGCGTCGACGTGCTCGCGCCGGACGTTCAGCTGCACGTTGCCGAAGCGGTCGACGGCGAGAACGGTCGCCCGTAGATGGTGGGTCGCGACTTCCGGCTCGGTGACCGGTAACCGGACGAGCGAGGCCGCGTCGACCGCCGGGCCGAGCTCCGCGATCTCGACGCCCGCCGCGAGGTGCGCGGCCGCGGGTGAGAACACGTCGCGCGCATGGAAGGTTCGCGACACGCGCTCCAGCCGGAACCGCTCCTCCGTCAGCTCGTGTGCCGCGTCGACGCCAGCCGCGTCCGCGGCGAGCATCAGCAGCCCGTTGTCCGGGCCGACGAAGACGCGCCCGTCACGCGTCCGGACGGCGACGGCGCGGCGATCGCCGCCGACCTCGGGATCGACGACCGCGAGGTGAACGGCCTCCGGCATGTACGGGATGGCATGTGCGAGCACCGCGGCACCCTGGAAGACGGCCTGCGGCGGGATCCCGTGGGTGATGTCGAGGACCGTGACATGCGGTGCGATCCGCTTGATCACGCCGTGGCAGACGCCGACGAAGTCGTCCTGAAGGCCGAAGTCGGTCAGGAAGGTGATCAGCGGGTACACGATGCGTTCAGACCTCATCGCGTTGCATACTGACGGTGGACGCCTCCCCCTCCGCCGCCAGCAGCCCGACCACCGCGCTCACGAGGCCGTCGAGATCGTGCGTTGCGGCCTCGGCCGCGACCGTGAGCCCGACCGCCGCAGCGACACGCGACGTCTCGGGACCGATCGTGACCGCCGGGGCGGAGCCCCCCACGGCCACGTAGGCCCGCGCCGCCGAGCCGGATGCGAGCACGACGACGTCACCGTCCGGCGGTGCAGGGCGGAGGAGGCGCGTCCGGTACAGCGGGACGAAATCGGCGCCGAGCCCGTCGATCGCCCTCCGCCGCGCGCCCTCCGCCGCTGCGAACAGCACGCGGCCGGCGGGCCGCGGAAACTCGGCGAGCAGCCCCTCCTGCGAGGACACGCGGGGGACGAAGTCCGGCTCGATCCCGTGCGACCGCAGCGCCTCGGCGGTTCCGGGCCCGACCGCTGCGACCCTCGGCAGGTTGCGTCCGCGACGTAGCAGCTCGTCCGCGCCGTTCGAGCTCGTGACCACGACCCAGTCGTAGCCGCTCGCGTCGATCGGGTTGTCGGAGGTGCGTTCGATCTCGATCAAGGGGCACTCGACGACGCCGACTCCGGCCGCCTCGAGCCGCTCCACGAGCGGACGCGCCTGGGCTCGCGGACGGGTGACGATGGCTCTCATGGCCCTAGCTTCATGTCTCTGGCTTCACGTCTCATGCCGCGCGGGCGGCGGCCACGGCGACGAGCTCGACCGCGACGGCCGCGGACTCGTCGCCCGACCGCCGCTCGA
>WNFU01011292.1_pt1 | contig 10373 bp, 9 predicted proteins | sample 5400121 | NCBI WGS metagenome assembly WNFU01 (sample SAMN13153360, study PRJNA577476) | soil metagenome | isolation source: 100 cm soil or saprolite under grassland replicate 1 | place: USA:California | collected 2016-06-15
CGCCGTTCGGCGCCACGGGCTGGTTCGTCCAGAGAGTGGCGGCCGCGGTGGCGACGGTGGTGACGCTGCCGTATGGCGTGCTGGTGGGGGTGCTGCTCTACCTTGACCTGCGAGCCCGCAAGGAGCGCCTGAGCCTGGAGACCCTGAGGGCGGACCTGCAGGCCTCGGCCGCCTGATCCGGTCCCAGCCACGGGAAGCGGCCGCTCAGTTCCGCGGAGGAGCGGTCGCGGGTTCGAGGCTGCAACTGAGCCCATAACTGCGGCACCTACGGTGTTATGCGACCTGGGAAGACGTGGGTTAGCACGGCGGTGGGCCGCCGATCCATGGTAAGGATGGGGCCACCGGCCGGATCGTAACGCCGGCACGGCAGCAGTCCTCTGCTACTCCAGGATATTGCGGCCCTGACGCTCGCCCGCGACCTGCGTATCCTGCGGTTAGCGCAGCGCTCAGGCGCGTGTAGTCCGCGACTACCTGGAGTACGCCGGGGCTCGACCGCCGTGCGGTTATGGCCCCGGGAGCGCAGCGGAATGGAGCGGACAGGCCGGCCGCCACGCCTTCGATGGGTCCCGTGCTGGGCGGATCGTTACCCACCCTCCTGGCGAGAGTCACGGTCATAGGCTTCTGCAAAGGATTGCACGGCCGATTCAAGCCCGAGGTAGGTCGTGTCAATGCGTTCCCGAGGAAAGACTTCGGCCAAGCGTTCGCTCAGGCTAGCGTCAGGATTGACCGGTATGATTGTCGCTTCGCTCTCTATGAGAGCAAACATGAAGTTAACGATTAGGTCGCCCTGAGGAAGCGAGTAACCAATGATGAAGATGCGCGCAGCGTCTGCCAAGGCTCTTCTAGCCAGAATCCACTGACTCCTAACTGTCTCATTATTGAAGTAGAGAGACTTGTTCAGTGTGGGTGGAACGATTAGAGGCACCTTGTCAATTGCTCGCTTCTCCAACTCTTCCTCGGAGTCGGTATGGTCTGGGGACCAGCCACGGTTTAAGAGAATGTCATAGATCTGCTCGCCATAGAAGCTGCTAGAACCAGAATAGTACCAATTGAGCGACCCATGCAACTTTAGGAGCTGAAATGTTTCAATTGGCTCCGCAGCAAGAGTCCCTGCTGTGCGAAGAAGGATGTTCGTTATCGGGACCGGATACAGAAGCGAGTACAGGAAGGGTTCTCCCTTCCCGACAAGGATGGCTGACGCTGCCTTTTCGACTAGCGCATCGTAGTTGAACGTAATTATCGCAGTTCGATCCCTTTGCCATGCCCTTACCAGATCGGCTAGCCACTGTGGCATGTCAGCACGCAGCGCGGAGTTCTGCGAATCAAGGATAATTGCCGCTATCGCACGCGACACTTCAAGAAACTCTGCGCGGTTGCGGAAGTTCTCGGCTTCAGTAAGCCAAGGCTGTTCTTGAGCTAAGAAGGAGAGCAACAGCTCTAAATCTTCTACAACGCGCGGAGAGTCAGCATCTTTATCCCTCCCAGTTCCAAGACCAACATGCTGTCCGTGAGCTAGCCGGTAAGCGAGGGTGGCGGGGTACAAGTCACGAAGGAGGGGCATATGTTCGCAGATGGCTTTTGAAAAGCCAGCTCCAAGGATAAAGACGTCCTTCAACGGTCCAGCACTAGTGTAGACACTGAACAGATGACGCCACCCCGCTGGCCGGTGCTGCGCCGAAGCCGAGCGAGCGCGTGAGCCTCGCACCCAAGACCTTCAAGCTCGTTGACGATCGGGATGCGTGCCGCTGACTCCTTCGGCGAGAGGCCACCGACCGTTACGCCATTGATCGCGGCGAGCAGCACTGGGCCGCCTGCTTTCGGACGAGCCGGATTGGCCTCGGCCACCGTCAACCGAGCAGACAAGATTGCCTCCTCCTGCCGGTTGAGCAACCGAGCCAACAGGTCTTGGTGTGCCTCGACGCCGAGCACCGTGGCGAAGCTATCAGGCGGCACGGTAACAGGGAACGGGTAAGGCTTGTCAGGTCGCTCATAGCCGCCAGTGAAGAGACTGATGCCGATCGATGGCCTATCGGGTGTGCCACCGTTCACCCGCGCCCAGCACGTAGCGGGCGAGCCACGCTCAGCCAACCGCGCGAGGGCCCTGTAGAGCGATTGGCCCTCATAGCCTTCGTAGCCGAGATCGTTGCGACTGATGTAGCCAACGTGATCCGTCCCCACAAAGACGGCCACGGCACCACCATGATGGGGATTGGTTCGGTCGCGAACCAGTTGCGCCAACACCAGCCGATGCGGGCCGACTCCCGCCAAGACCCGTCGCAATGCGTCCTGGCGGTAGCTCTCACCGACAACACGCAGGTACCCCTCTGGGCGTAGGGTGGGCATCGTCGCCGTCCAAGCGGGGTCCACGGGCTGTTTTGGGGGAGCCGGGATGTACGGCTGGCCGGCCGTGCTGGTCTGGCGCGGTGGTCGCGGAAGGTCGGTTGCGTAGCCTGGGGCATCTGGAGTGCCGAGAAGCTTCCTCAACCAGCCCATCCTGGTCACCTCACGGATTCTCTGCGCCCTCTTCTCAGGTGGCTCGAAGCTCGCACTCTACATCGGCCTCCTGCACAACGGGATACCGCGCGTGCCGTCCGACTCTTTGTCGGAAGGCACTTGATCATCCGCTTGATCATCCAGACGATCCAACAGGACCCGTCTGGATCCGTCTGGATCGACGAGGCACCCAACGTGAGCAGGCCAGATCCGTCTGGAGCCGACCAGATCGACGCAGAGCACCAGGCTACGGATCTGGTGCCAGGGTGTTCTCGTTCTCGGCACAGCCTAGAGCCCGGATGGATGGTCCGGTCCCCGAGCCCGTACCAGATGGTGATAGCCGGACGCCTGTACTCATATGCCCGAGCGGCGCAGTAAGACTCCTCCAACCGACGCTCTCCGCGGGACTTGGGGTAGCTTCCCGGGCTGCTCAGCCGATTTGCCCTGGTAGCGGGACGAAGGAGGAAGGAGCGCGGCATGTCGCAACAGCCACCCGATCGGCCGTCCGAGGGTTGGCAGCCACCACCGCAACAGCAGACTCAGCCACTCCCGGAATGGGGCCAGCAGCCACCCCAGCAGGGCCAGCCGCCTCAGTGGGGACCACCAGGCCAGCAACCACAGCCGGGATGGGGACCGCCACCACAACAGCCACGACGGCGCCGCAGGGTCTTCATGTGGGTGATCCTCGCCATCAACGGGTTGTTCCTCTGGTGGATGATCTCTGCCGTTGGAGGCATTGCAGATGACTGCGCCGGCAAGGTGGGCTCAGACCTTGAGGCTTGTCAGACAGGGACGGCCATCGGCGGTGGGATCGCCTTCATCTTCATTCTGGTGCTCTGGGCACTGGTGGACGTGATCCTGGGTGTCATCTTCCTGGTGACCCGGAAGAACTGAGGTAGACGGGCGGATCGTGTCCACAGGCGTCGGCTTGCGCTGCTGTCATTCTCGGCGTCATTCTACCGACCCGAACTAGACCGAGCCGTTCCTGACAGGCCGGACTCGGCACCAGACCTGACCTGCGAGAACCGCGCTCGCCAGGTCCCGCCGGACGGTCGGCACACACCTTGTAAACAGCAGGTTGGGGGTTCGAGTCCCTCCGCCAGCTCCAGCGAACCTCGGTTTCACGCTGTCAGCGAGTTCGCGGGTGCAGTCCTCCGGCCTCGCCGCCAGGTTTCCGCACGCCGCCACCGCCCCCGTCCCGTCCGCCTCGCCGCCGCTGGGCGCGAGCAAACGCACCCTTGTGCATCGCTGTCCTCAGACGATTACGGATCGAGCGTAGAGCGGACGGCAATGCGTCATCCGTTATGGCGAGTGGATGGCGAGTGGATGGGTGCGGTCGTAGAGGAGCGGATCAGTACAGGGTCTGGTGGTTGGGCGTACAGCCGGATGACGTGGGTGTCGCCTTTGGGTGTACGGGGGTTGTCACCTGTGGGGGGATGTAGCGGCTGCCCGGTGGCGATAGCGTCATGGCATGAAGGAGCAGGCCAGTGGGGCCGGCGGGCCGCGGCGGCTGCCTGCCAGGTCCTGGTTGTTCGACAGCGGGCTGGCGCTGGTGGCCGCTGGCGTGAGCACGATCTTCTTTGTTGAGCTGGTGGGCTGGGGTCTGCCGCGCGGCACGCTCGCCTTGGGATATGCGCTTGCGTTGCTGCACACCTTGCCGCTGGCGGCGCGGCGGCGGTTCCCCGGGCCCGTGCTTGCCCTCAGCGTGGCCAGCGGGCTGGCGTTCGCGACCCTTGGCCTGCCGCCGGAGTCTCTCGGGGTGGCCATCCTGGTGGCGGTCTACTCCGTGGCAGCCTACGGCGACCAGTGGGTTTCGCTGGCCGGCCTGGCCACCGCCGAGGTCGGCTCGGCGGCCGTTCAGCTCACCCCGGGCAGGTTCCAATGGCCGACGCCGGTAACCAATACGCTGATCATCGGCGCCGCGTGGCTGCTGGGCTACTTCGCCCACAACTACCGTGCCTACGCCGCCCGGCTGGAGGAGCGGACCGCCGAGCTGGAGCTGGCCCGGGAGGAGCTGGCCCGCCGGGCGGTGACCGAGGAACGCCTGCGCCTGGCCCGCGAGTTACACGACGTGGTCGCCCACGCCATGAGCGTGATCGCGGTCCAGTCCGGGGTCGGCGCGCACGTCGCCGACACCCAGCCCAAGGAGGCCGCCAAGGCGCTGTCGGCGATCGAGGCCACCAGCCGGGCCGCCCTCACCGAGCTGCGGCGGCTGCTGGGCGTGCTGCGCCAGGAAAGCCAACCCCAGGGCGACCTGGCCCCGGTGCCGGGTCTGGCCGACTTGGACAGCTTGCTGGCCGAGGTGGCTAAGGCGGGGCTGGCGGTGCGGCTGCGGGTGGAGGGGACGCCGTCGCCGCTGCCAGCCGGGGTTGATCTGTCGGCCTACCGGATCGTGCAGGAGGCGCTGACCAACGTGGTCAAGCACGCCGGCCCGGCACGAGCCCAGGTGGTGGTCGGCTACCGCGACCGGGACGTCACGGTGGAGGTCACCGACGACGGTCTGGGGGTCGGGGCGCCGACCGGCGACGGCCAAGCACGGGTCGGCCACGGCCTGATCGGCATGCGGGAGCGGGTGGCCGCCTTCGGCGGCGACCTCGAGGCTGGCCCCCGCCCGGGCGGGGGCTTTCGGGTGGCCGCTCGGCTGCCCTTGGCGGCGGAGCGGCGATGAGCATCCGGGTGGTGGTCGCCGACGACCAAGTCCTGGTGCGGGCCGGGTTTCGGCTGCTGGTCGACTCCGCAGCTGACCTGGAGGTGGTGGGCGAGGCCGCCGACGGTGCGGAGGCGGTGGAGCTGGCCCGCCGCGAGCGGCCCGATGTGGTGCTGATGGACGTCCGCATGCCCAGGATGGACGGGCTGGAGGCGACCCGGCAGATCACCGCCGATGCGACGCTGGCTGGGGTGCGGGTCCTGATGCTGACCACCTTCGACCTGGACGAGTACGTCTACCAGGCGTTGCGGGCCGGGGCCAGTGGCTTCCTGCTCAAGGACACGCCACCGGCCGACCTGCTGGCCGCCATCCGGGTGGTGGCCGCCGGTGATGCCCTGTTGGCCCCGGGCATCACCCGCCGGCTGATCGCCGAGTTCGCCGGCCGACCCGACCCGACCCAGGTCGCTCCAGCCGCGTTGGACGCCCTCACCGAGCGCGAGCGGGAGGTGCTGACCCTGGTCGCCCATGGCCTGTCCAACGGCGAGATCGCCCAGCGGCTGGTGGTCAGCTCGGCCACCTCCAAGACCTATGTGAGCCGGCTGCTGGCCAAGCTGGGGGCGCGCCACCGGGCCCAGCTGGTGGCCATCGCCTACGAGAGCGGCCTGGTCACGCCCGGCGCCCGCTGAGTTGTCCTGTCCGGCCGGGCAGGTCAGCCATGGTGATCGTCGTTGAGGCCCGTCTGGAGCTCGGCAGCGTTGGCGACTGCCGCGGTCCGGCCAGGCACGGCGGGTCGTGACTCGCCGCAAGTTGACACCGCGGCTCGGCGTCCGCTTGGCGGCCGACAGGCAAGTGTCGGCTGGGGCCGACGACGCCAGTGGAACCGCTTCGTACCGTCGAGTGGAAAGCTGCGGACTACCCGGGGAGGGACCATGGGACAGCTGGCGGAAGGCCTGCTGTCGGCCTCCGGCTGGGCCGCGCTGGCGCTGCTGTTCACCCTCCCGGCCCTGGAGGCGCCGGCCTTCCTGGGCCTGGTGCTGCCGGGCGAACTGGCCCTGCTGCTGGGCGGCGTGCTGGCCCAGCAGGGCCGCATCCCGCTGGGCGACGCCCTGGCCGTCGGGGTCGCCGGTGCCCTGGCCGGCGACTCGGTCGGCTACTGGATCGGCCACCGCTGGGGGCCACGCCTGCTCAGCTCCCCCCTGGGGCGCCGGGTCGGCGCGGCCCGCCTGCGCAAGGTCGAGTCCCTGCTCTTGCGGGGCGGGGGCTGGGCCCTGGTCGTCGGCCGCGGCACCGCCGGCGCCCGGGTCGTGCTTCCCGGTCTGGCTGGCATCCTCGGCCTGCGCTACCGGACCTTCGCCCTGTGGACGGGCGCGGCCGCCAGCGTCTGGGCGACGGCCCACGTCCTGCTCGGCTACCTGGCCGGCGCCGGCTGGCGCCACATCCACCACCTCACCGGCCGGGTTGGGCTGGCGCTCGCCAGGGCTGTCCTGGTCGCCCTGACCGTCGCCTGGCTCCTGCGCCGCCCGGCAAGGCGACATGACGACCCGTCCCGGCAGCCCGTCGCCGCAGGGCGGCGCGGCGACTAGGGCGCGGCCGGTCCACCTCGCGCAGTACCTCCAGTCGGGATCCGGCGGCGAGGGCCGGCCGCGGCCCGCCACCATCCAGGGCCGGCGGGAGGTCGATGGCGTTCGCGACCGCTGTGGCCCAGTCACTTGTGGCGGATCGCGATCCGCCACAAGTTGACAGGAGGGCTCGGCCTTCCTCCGGCGGCCGACGCGGAGCTGTCGCCTACAGGCCGACGACGGCGGCTGGCGCGCTTCCTACGGTCATGGCGGTGATCGCCTCGACCACTGACAAGCGTTTCGGACCGGTCGCTGTCGAGCGGGAGGAGCACCATGCTGATCGACCATGACCATCCACCGGGCCTGTTCGACGCTGGGCACTGCTGGGCCTGCGCCCGCCAGGCGGGCCTGCTGGACCACTACGACCGCGTCCAGGACCAGGAAGCTAACCTCCGCCAGGCCAGGGAGTGGGCCTGGGCGGCCCACCGGTACGCCATCTGGGCGCTGGGATCCTCGGGTATCGCGGTCCTGGCGGCCGCGGCCGCGCTGGTCACGCGCTGAGCCGGCCCTCCGGAGGGGGGAGCAACCGACCCACCGGCGCACGATGAGATCCGCGCGCCCGGGTCCGGGACAGTCCCTGCCGGCCTGGTTCGAGGGCTGACCCACGAGAAGGCTGCCTGGTGACTTCCGGCTCCCACTGAGCGCTCATGTCCAGCAGCGCCGGCCGGTCGGGGTACGTGTCGCCGACGCGACACAGAAGCTCATGCGACGACAGCTGACCGGCATTGGCGACGGCTGCGGTCCGGCCACGTACAGCGGGTGCGCCTCGCCGCAAGTTGACACCGCGGCTCGGCGTCCGCCTAGGGGGCGACGCGCAACTGTCGGCTAGGGGCCGACGACCCCAGCGGCCCGGTTTCCTACCGTCGAGGTGCCCAGCGCCCACGACGGGATCGGCCTGGACGAGCAGGCCAGTCGGGGGCAGAGGAGGAGGCTATGGCCGTCATCACCATCCAGGGACTCACCAAACGCTTCGGGCCGGTCGTCGCCGTCGACGACCTCAGCTTCGAGGTCGACCAGGGCACCGTGGTCGGCTTCCTGGGCCCCAACGGCGCCGGCAAGACCACCACCCTTCGGATGCTGCTGGGACTGGTCACCCCAACCGCGGGGACGGCCAGGATCGACGGCAAGCCGTACCGGGAGCTTGCCGATCCCGTCCGCCACGTCGGCGCGGTGCTGGAGGCCTCCAGCTTCCATCCCGGCCGCAGCGCCCGCAACCACCTGCGGGTCGTCGCCACCGCCGCCGGCCTGCCCCTCAACCGGGCCGATGCGGTCCTGGAGCAGGTCGGCCTGGCGGGCGCCGCCCGCCGCAGGGTCGGCGGGTTCTCGCTGGGCATGCGCCAACGCCTGGGCCTGGCCACCGCCCTGCTGGGGGATCCGCAGGTGCTGATCCTGGACGAGCCGGCCAACGGCCTGGACCCCGAGGGCGTCCACTGGCTGCGGGGCCTGCTGCGCCACCTGGCCGATCAGGGCCGCACCGTGCTCGTGTCCAGCCATGTCCTGGCCGAGGTCGCCCAGACCGTCGACCAGGTGGTGATCATCGCCCGCGGGCGGCTGGTCACCCAGTCCACCTTGGCCGCCCTGACCGCCCGCACCGACCAGCTGGTCCGGGTCCGCACCCCCCAGGCCGAGACCTTGCGGTCGGCGCTGGCAACCCAGGGCATCCAGGCCCACCCGGACGGGGCCGACCAACTGGTCGCGGCCGGCACCATCCCCGAGGCGGTCGGCCAGACGGCGGCAGCCGCCGGCATCGTCATCTACGAGATGCGCGCCGAGCGCTCCAACCTCGAAGACGTCTTCCTCCAGCTCACCACCAAGCAAGGAGCCTGACCATGATCCGTCTTATCCGTGCCGAGTTCACCAAGCTGGCCACCACCCGCCTCATCTACGGCGTGGCGGCCGTCATGGCGGCCTTCGGGGTCCTTACGGTGGTCGTCGGCGTCACCGCCGCCGGCCAGCAGGGCAACCCGCCGCTGTCGGCTGACAGCCTACCCATGCTCATCGGCGGCCCAGTGACACAGCTGCCCGCCGCCGCGCTGCTGCTGGGCATCCTGGGCATGGCCGGGGAGTTCCGCCACCAGACGGTCACCCAGACCTTCCTGGTCACCCCCGACCGCGGCCGGGTGGTGGCGGCCAAGCTGGTCGCCTACCCGCTGGCTGGGATCGCCCTGGCGCTGGTCACCCTGGCGTTCACCGCCGCCGTGGCGGCCGGGTGGCTGGCCGCCAAAGGCATCACCCCATCGTTGCCGGACGCTCGGCACGGTGCGGCCCTGGTCGGCGTGGTACTGCTGGGGGCCGCGCTGTGCGGGCTGGTCGGCGTGGGCGGCGCCGCGCTGGTCCGCAACCAGGTGGCGGCACTGGTCGGCGTGGCGGTCTGGGTCCTGGTGGTCGAGGGCCTGCTGCTGAGCCTGCTGCACGCCCCCAGCCTCGGCAAGTGGCTGCCCTCGGCGGCCGCGGCCGCGATCACCAGCCCGGGCGGCGCCCACCTGTCCCGGTTGGGAGGCAGCCTGCTACTGGCCGGCTACGCGCTGGCGTTGGCGCTGGGCGGCACCCGCCTGGTGGTCCGCCGCGACATCACCTAATCGCCATCGTCTGGGCGCCGCCCGCTCCCCTGCGAGCAGCGGCGCCCAGACGCCACCCCTCCCAGGAGAGGACATCCATGAACAACCTGCTTGCCGACAACGCCGGTGCCGCCATCGGCAGCGCCCTGATCCTGCTCCCGATTGAAAGCCACCGCCACAGGTAGGGAGGTAGTCGGCATGTTCCGAGGCAAGCTGTTAGTCCTGCTGCTGGCAGGGACGCTGCTGGCCGCCTGCACCGGGGGACGGACCGACGCAGGCGGTCCCAGCGGCGGCGTGCCGCCGACCACCGTGCCCGAGCGGCCACCCGAGGAGCTCTACGCGGTGCCCGACCCGCTGCCGCCCGGTCCACCGGGCGCGCCCGTGGCTTGGCGGCCTGCTCCAGCAGGGCGTGGTGGCGGCAGCGACCGACTACCAGGGATTGGGCACGCCGGGGCTGGCGCGCTCGGTGATCGGGCTGTCGGCCGGCCGGGCGGTGCTGGACGTGGCCCGGGCCGCGCGGGGCCTGGACGCCGGTGCCAGCGGCCGGGTGGTGCTGGATGGGCATTCGGAGGGCGGCCACGCGACGCTGTGGGCCGCCGAGCTCGCCGGCGCCTACGCGCCCGAGCTGCAGGTGCTGGGCGTGGCGGCGTCCGCGCCAGGCGCCGAGCTGGCCACGACCCTGAAGCTGGCCACCGACCGCCCGACCACGGTCACCTCCGGGGCGATGTTGATCGTGGTGGCCTGGAGCGACGCCTACCGGTTGCCACTGGAGGTGCTGACCCCGGCCGGCCGCAAGGCGGTCGACCGCGTGCGCAGCACCTGCCTGGAGGAGCTGGCGAAGGATCCGGAGCAGGTGGCGGTCCGCCTCAGCGACCTGCTCACCACCCCGCCGTGGCCGGCGCTGCTGGCCCGCAACACCCCAGGGCACGCCGCCACGCCGGCACCGATCCTGCTGACCCAGGGCGCCGACGACGACCGGGTCACCCCGGGGGCCACCCGCGCGCTGGTCCAGCGGCTGTGCCGCCTGGGCGACACGGTGGAGCTGCGCACCTGGCG
>WNFU01010288.1_pt1 | contig 10372 bp, 10 predicted proteins | sample 5400121 | NCBI WGS metagenome assembly WNFU01 (sample SAMN13153360, study PRJNA577476) | soil metagenome | isolation source: 100 cm soil or saprolite under grassland replicate 1 | place: USA:California | collected 2016-06-15
ACCGAGGAGGACGTCAATCACCTTCGCGACATGGCCTTCGAGGCGCCCGTGGTGCGACTCGTCAACCTCCTGATCGAGGAGGCGGTGGCGTCCGAGGCCTCGGACATCCACGTCGAGCCGTTCGAGGAGCAGCTGCGCGTGCGCTATCGCGTGGACGGCATTTTGTACGATCGGGAGTCGCCCCCGCGCAAGCTTCGCGCCGCTCTTACCTCACGCATCAAGCTCATGGCGGAGATGAATATCGCGGAGCGCCGGCTCCCCCAGGACGGGCGCATCCGCGTGACGGCGGGCGGGCGGCGCGTGGATATCCGCGTCTCGACCGTCCCCACCGTCCACGGCGAATCACTGGTCATGCGTCTCCTGGATCGCTCGTCCGTCTTCCTGCCCTTCAACCGGCTCGGCTTCTCCCCGCCGGTGTCCGAGAGCTACGATGCGCTGATCCGCCGGCCCCACGGCATTCTGCTCGTGACGGGACCGACGGGATCGGGCAAGACCACCACGCTCTACGCCGCCCTCGACAAGATCAACTCGCCCGACAAGAAGATCATCACGATCGAGGACCCCGTCGAGTATCAGCTGGCGGGCGTCAACCAGATTCCCGTGCACTCGAATATCGGGCTCTCCTTCGCCGCGGGACTCCGCCACATCGTGCGCCAGGACCCCGACGTCATCATGGTGGGCGAGATCCGCGACCTGGAGACGGCGGAGATCTCGATCCAGGCGGCGCTCACCGGCCACCTCGTCATGTCGACGCTCCACACCAACGATGCGCCCGGCGCCATCGCTCGGCTCCAGGACATGGGAGCCGAATCGTATCTCGTCGCCTCGGTGCTCAACGGTGTGCTGGCTCAGCGTCTGGTCCGCCGCGTCTGCGCCACCTGTCGCGCACCCTACGAGCCCGAGGCGCGTGATCTGCTTGCCATCGGCATCGCCGACGCCACGGGCGTGGAGCTCTTCCGCGGCAAAGGCTGCGAAGACTGTCGTGGCACCGGTTATCGGGGGCGCGTCGGCATCTACGAGCTCTTCGTGATCACCGAGGAGGCGCGCGGTCTCATTCTCGCCAAGCGGCCGACCGGAGAGATCCGTCGCCACGCCATCGAACGAGGCATGGTCACCCTTCGCGATGACGGCTGGGCCAAGGCGCGTGCCGGGATTACTACCGTCGAGGAAATCCTGAGGGTAACCCAGGAAGACAGCTAGACCGCTCCCCACCTCTGCTACAAGAGCCTTTTACCCAGTTTCCTTTTTTCTTATACGGTTCTTTTTACACTTTGGCGTTGATCCGGCGTTCCCGCCACTGCCGCTTCCAGGAAGTACTTGAAATCACGGGTGCAAGGGACTTCGTCTCACTTGGCACAACTCTCGCTTAACCCGCCCAGGCCGTAAATAGTTCCGATTGAATCCTCCAATAGGGAGGTCCGAATGACCCGAATTCGAGTCCTGTTCGTGATTCTTGCCTGCTGCCTGGCGCTTCGCGTTGGTGTGCTGCAGGCGGAGTTCAACGCCAGCGATCCCGGAGTCAGAACGGATCCGCAAAATGGACCGAAAAGCGCTGGCGGCATGATCATTGGCCTGACCCCGGCCGAGCAGGCGTTATTCGCAGCCGGTCTCGAGGATTTCGAGGCGACGGACACTATCGCGTCCGGCCTGGGGCCCCGCATGAACCTCGACAGCTGCACGGCCTGCCACCTCGCTCCGGCCGTGGGGGGGTCGAGCCCGGCCGTGAATCCTCAGGTCGCGTTTGCCACAGCGTTCGGGGCCAGGAACACCGTTCCATTCTTCGTCAAGTCCGATGGCCCCGTGCGTGAAGCGCGCTTCAAGTCCTACCCTGACGGGACGCCCGACGGCGGCGTGCACGCCTTGTTCGTCATCAGCGGCCGGAAAGACAGCACCGGAGATGCCAGCGCCTGCACCATCAAGCAGGAAGACTTCGACGCCCAGGGCCAGAAGGGCAACGTGGTCTTCCGCATCCCGACGCCGTTATTCGGCGCGGGTCTCATCGAGAGCATCCCCGACAGCACCATCGCGAGCAACCTCGCGGCCACGGCGAATGGCCGGGCCCCGCTGGGTATCGGCGGGCGGACAAACCGACGTCCTACGGGCTCTCCGAACACCAGCGGCAACGACGGCACCATGACGCGCTTCGGGTGGAAGGCCCAGAACAAATCACTCCTGATCTTTGCCGGTGAAGCCTACAACGTCGAGCAGGGCATCACCAACGAATTGTTCTCCCAGGAGCGGGACGAGACGGCGAGCTGCCAGTTCGCCACCGTGCCGAATGACACCACCAATCCCGGAGGCACGCGCGCGGCCGATACGCTGAGCGGTCCCGAGAGGTTCGCCGCCTTCATGAGGTTCCTCGCCCCGCCGACCCCGTCGACGACCGGCCCGGGCAACCCCGCCTCCCTCGCCAATGGCAAGAACCTGTTCCAGAGAGTCGGCTGTGCTTTCTGTCATACGCCCACGCTCTACACGGGCAATACGACCGTGGCGGCCCTGCGCACGAAGCCGGTCAATCTCTACTCGGATCTGGCCCTCCACGCGATGGGTGCGGGCCTGGCCGATGACGTCTCCCAGGGCGTGGCCTACGGGGACGAGTTCAGGACGGCGCCGCTGTGGGGGGTCGGACAGCGCCTCTTCTTCCTCCACGACGGTCGCGCGAAGGACCTGATCACGGCCATCGCAGCTCACAAAAGCGGGGGGAACAACAAGTATCAGGCATCCGAAGCCAATCGAGTCGTCGACAACTACTTTCAGCTGAATCAGTCCCAGCAGCAGGATGTCTTGAATTTCCTTCGCTCGCTCTAAGCGCCCGCGGAAACTTGACGGGCCTCCGGGCTCTCGGGCACTATCAGGTGGGCTCCCTCCTCTCCACCTGAAAGGCGGTAGCGTGCCGTTCTTCGCCTACAAGGCAGCCGACCGGCGGGGCCAGACCATCGACGGCGTCATGGAGGCCACCGACGCGCGCAGCGTCGTCGAGCGCCTCCAGCGCGACGCGTATTTCCCCATCCAGATTGCTCCCCAGGGCGAGCGCGTGGCCCTCTCGGGCCTCGCTCTCGCAGGCTTGGGTGGTCGGCGCGGCGTCCGCGGGCGTGATCTCGTGGCCTTCACCCAGCAGCTCGCGACACTGCTCGAGGCAGGCCTCCCCCTCGATCGAGCACTGGCCATCCAGGAGGGACTCGCGGCGAGCCCGCGGCTCCGCAGCATCACCGGCGATGTGCTCAAGAGCGTCCGCGCCGGTACCTCGATGGGCGAGGCGCTCAGCAAGCACCACCCGCGCCCCTTCTCGCGGCTCTACGTCAACATGATCCGGGCCGGAGAGCGCGGCGGCTTCCTGGAGCAGACCCTCAGACGTCTGGCCGAATTCCTGGAGGAGGCGCAAGAGTTCCGCGATACCCTCGTCTCCGCCCTCATCTATCCGACCCTCCTCGCGGGGGTGGGGACCGCGGCCGTCGTCTTCCTCATGACCTTCGTCATTCCCCGCTTTGCGGATATCTTTCGCGACCTTGGCAGCACGATCCCGCTCCCCACCCAGATCCTTCTCTCTATCAGCGCATGGCTCAGGCGCTACTGGTGGGCAGTCGGAGGCGGCGTGCTCGTGGTGGCCTTTGCCGTTCGCGTGTGGGTGGCCAAGCCGGCCGGACGACTCCAGGCCGACCGCATCCTCCTGAGACTGCCGGTACTGGGTCCGATCGCGCTACAGACCGAGGTCGCGCGCTTCGCCCGCATCACGGGCACCCTCCTTCGTAGCGGTGTACCCATGCTCCCCGCCCTCGCCGTGGTCAGGGACATGATGGGCAATCAGGTGCTCGCCCACGCCCTGGATACCCTGGGCGAGGGCGTCAGGAGCGGCGTGGGCCTGTCCAAGCCCATGGCGGACACAGGCGTCTTCCCGCCTCTGGCCGTCCACATGGTCAAAGTCGGCGAGGAAACGGGTCGCCTGGACGAGATGCTGCTCAAGGTGGGAGCCACCTTCGAGGCCGACACGCGGAAAAGCCTCAAGCGGCTTATCGCCCTGGTCGAGCCGGGAATTATCCTGGCAATGGGCCTGGTGGTGGGGTTCATAGTGGTGGCTATGCTCCTGGCCATACTCTCGATCACCGATATCCCGATTTGACGCGCGTTTACGTTGACGCGAGGCCGCATCAAAAGCAATAATCGAGGAGCATGAGCCACCCGCGACGCATGGGTCGAGGCCTGCGGTCCAGCCTCGGATTGATCGCTGGCTCCCGCGGCTTTTCGCTGATCGAGCTGCTCGTCGTCATCATCATCCTCGGCCTCCTGGCCGGCTTGGTGGGGCCGCGGCTCTTCGGCCGCGTGGGGCAGTCCAAGACGGCCGCGGCCCGCGCCCAGATCGAGCTATTCGGCGCCGCCCTGGACCAATACCGGCTCGATGTCGGATCCTATCCGGCCGCGGGCGCCGGGCTCGACGCGCTCGTGAAGAATCCCAGCGCACCGAACTGGAGCGGACCCTATCTGAAGAAGAACGTCGTGCCGGTGGATCCGTGGGGCAAGCCCTACCTGTACAAGTGCTGTCCAGGCGAGCACGGCGACTACGACATATGGACCCTTGGAGCCGACGGAGCTCCCGGCGGCGACGGCGAGAACGCAGATGTCACGTCGTGGACCGTGGCCAAATGATCGAAGGGAAAACGCGCGGGTTCACCCTGATCGAGCTGGTGGTGACGCTCTTCGTGCTGTCGCTGGCCGCGAGTGTGGTGGCGCCATCGGTGGTGAGCGGGGTAGGAACACTCAAAGCGCGCGCCGAGACGGCTGGGATCGCGACGTTCCTGCGCGCGGCCCGCGAGCAGGCGGTGACCCACAATCGGACCTACGAGGTGAGAGTGAAGAGCGAGGAGGGCATTGTCGAGCTCCGCGCGGGCAACACGGTGCCGGCCACCCGGCGGCTCGCGCCCGGCCTGCGCGTGACCGCCGATCCTCCGGCGGCCCAGATCATCACCTTCCTGCCCCAAGGACTGTCGAGCGGATCGCGTCTTCACGTGGAAATGGCCGGTCGCCGGTACCTCATCACCGTGGATCCGCTCACCGGCCGCGTGGCCACCCGGCGAGCCGACCTGTGAGGCGAACCGGCGACGGAGGCTTCACCCTGCTCGAAGTGATGGTGGCCATGGTCATCCTGAGCGTGGCCGTGATCACCCTCGTCCAGCTCTCCTCCCAGGGTCTCAGACTGCTCCGAGTCTCGGGTGAGCATCAGGACGCGGTGATGCTCGCGGACCGTCTCGCCCGATCTGCCGACGTCGCCGGCGAGGGCGTGGATACCGGACACGAAGGCGCCTTCGAGTGGGAGCGTCGCACGCGGCTGGTGGCCCTTCCCGCCGACCTCGCCCCCGTGGGCACGGACGCGCCCCGGCTTCTCTCTCTGTCCGTGGCGGTCAAGTGGGGGAGCGGGCGCTCAGTGGAGGTCGCCACCCTCCGCCTCGCGCAGGGCACGGGGACAACGCCGTGACGCGCGAGCAGCGGGGATTCACCCTCGTGGAAGTGGTGATCGCGCTCACCATCGTGGCCACGCTGCTCGTCGTTTCGTTCGCGGGGCTGCGCGTGGGACTGGCGGCGTGGCAGCGAGGTGACGAGCGCGGTCAGGTTCTCGAGCGGTCGCGGAGCGTCAACCAGATCATCACGCGCACGCTGGGCTCCGCCTACCCGTATCAGACGGCGGCGATGGGACGCGAAGCTGCGAAAGTGCTCTTCGAAGGCGCGCCGGATCGCGTGGCCTTCGTCACCTCGGCGCCGCCCTTCCCCGGCGCTGATTCCATCGCCTTCACCGCGATCACCCTGGGATTGTCGAAGGCGCCAGGGGCTTCGGGGCTGGCGCTGACCCAGAAGGCGCTCCCCAACGACAAGCCATTCGATGCCGCGCTCACGCCGGTCTTCGTGGATGGCGTGGTGACCGGCGTCCGCTTCCGCTATCTCAAGGATTCGAAGGGGCAGTGGATGGAGGAGTGGGACGCGGGGGCCGAGAAGACCCTGCCGCTCTCCATCGAGGTGACGCTCACGATCCTCCACGCCGGCCGCTCGGTCGAGCAGCCGCCGCTGGTCGTCTCCTTGCCCGTGACCACCTCATGAGAAGCGAGCGCGGGTTCGCCCTGCTCTCCGTGCTGCTCGTGCTCGCTCTCCTCGCCGTGGTCGTCACGGAATTCTCGATGTCGGCGAGGCTCGAGAGCTCCATGATCCGCTCCTACCGGGACGGCGTGCTCGCCACCCATCTCGCGGAGGCGGCGGTCCAGCAGGCGCTCAGAGAGATACTCGGCCCCGGCACGGTGGTGGCCCTCGACGACGACGGGTCGCTGTCCTTCTATCGGGCACCCGATGCCGGCGCGGTGGCGACCAAGCTGGCCCGCCTTCCGCGCCAGCGCGTCCCCCTGGGCGCGGGGGAGTTCTCGTACCGGATCTCCGACGAGGAGGCGCGGGTCAACGTCAATACGGCGAGTCCCGATCGGATCGGCCGTCTGCTCACGGCGGTCGGGGTGGACAAGCAGAGCCGCGACATCGTCAGCGACTCGCTTCAGGACTGGAAGGACGCCGACGATCTCCACTGCGTCAACGGCGCCGAGAGCGAGGACTACTACCTGAAGCAGCCGGTGCCCTATCGAGCGCGGAACGGCGCCCTCCAGGACACTGCGGAGTTGCTCCAGATCCGCGGGGTGACCCGTGACCTCTACCACGGCACGCAGGGTCATGCCGGCCTCGTCGACCTCATCACCGTGGTGGGCCGAGACACCGTCAACATGAACACCGCGCCCGCTCCGGTGCTGACCGCGCTCGGACTCTCCGACGTGGAGGTTGGCGAGATCACCTCGACGCGCGTGCGCACGCCCTACACCGCGGTGCCTCCGCGCTTCGCGGGCAAAGGGCTGGGCGTGGGCAGCGCAACCTTCCGCATCGAGGCCGAAGGACGAATGGGGGGGGAGCCGCGGGCGCGCATCGTGGCCATCGTCCAGCGCCAGGCCCAGCTGAACGCCGCCGGCGGCACAGGAGCCAAGACCGCCGTTCTCTCGTGGCGGCCGGGGGAGCCATGAAGCTCCGCGCCGGGCTCCTGCTGGACGAGAGAACCGCCACCCTCGCCGTGGTGTCCGGTCGAGGGCCGGTGGAGTGCCTCACCTTCGACGCCGACGAGAACGCGGGCGCCCTCATGGCCGCGGAGCTCGACAGCCGCGGCTACAAGCGCCGCCGTCTCCGTCTCGGTCTGGATCGCGCGCTCGCCGTGGTCAAGATCCTGGAGCTGCCGCGCTCCGAGACGGTCGACATCGGGCAGATGATCCGCTTCGAGCTGGAGCGGCACGTGCCTTTTCCCCCCGAGGACATCGCCTGCGACTGGAGCGCCAACCCCACGCGGAGCGGGGGCCCTCTGCGCGTGCTCGTCGCCGCCTGCGAGCCCCGGCGGCTGGATCTGGCCCTTCGTCTCGCGCGCGAGGCGCGGCGGCGGCCGCTCGCTCTCTCCGTCGCGTCCCACGATCTCCGCGCCCTGCTCCCGCGGACCATCGAGCCCGTGCGCGTGGCCTGGGCGCATCGCCACGACGGCCGCACCGACCTCGTCTTCCTCGGCCGGGGCGCGGTGCGCCTGAGCCGGGTCATTCCCGCGGAGACACCGCAGGAGCTCGTGCGCGAGATCCAGCGCAGCCTCGCCCTCCTGCAGTGGCGCGACTGCTCGGCGTTGTGGATCTCGGGCGATGAGACCGATCGCTTCATCTCCGCGCCTGCGCTCGCCGAGCTGGGCGCCGCCATCTCGGAGCCGCCTTTCGGCGAGCTGGGCCACTCTCTCGTCGATACGCTACCCGGCGAGCGGCGTGGGGCCGCCATGCTCGCCTTGGCCGTTGCCATCGGCTCGCGGCGGCCGCGCATCAATCTCCTGCCCGAGGCCCTGCGGCCGTTGCGCGCCTCTCGCGGCCAGCTCGTCACGGGCCTGATGCTGTGCCTCACCGTCCTGATGGGGCTGGGATTTCTGGGCGCCCAGGTCTGGCAGCGGGAGCGCTACGTGAGGCAGGTCTCCCAAGAGATCAAGCGCCTCGACTCCGATGCGCGGTCGGTGGAGCGCCTCGCGGCTCAGGTGAGCAAGAAGAAGCAGCTCGTGGCTGCCCTGCGAGGCATCGAGACCCAAGGGCTGCGCTCCCTGCCCTTCCTCCGCGATCTCACCGGGCTCCTGCCCCAGGACGCGTGGCTCCAGGCGTTGAACATGGACGCCCAGGGCGTCGAGCTGATCGGCCAGGCCGGCACGGCGAGCGCCCTCATCCCCGCCCTCGAAGCCTCGCCGTGGCTCGACCACGTCGAGTTCACCTCCCCCGTCACCAAGGGACAGGGTCGTGAGCAGTTCCGGCTGCGTGGCGCCTGGGAGCGGCATTAGCATGCCGACCGTGAACCGGCGGGAGCGCATTCTGATCGGGCTGGCCCTCGGGGCCGTGATCATCGTCGCCCTCTATCTGTACGTGGTCGAGCCGCTGCTCGACCGCTACCGCGAGCTCGCGGAGCTGGTGCCCGCGCGGGAGGCCACCCTCGACGCGCGCCGGCGGCTCATCGCCCAGCGGCCGCGACTCATCGAGGAGCTGGCGGAGGCGACGACGCTATTCGATCAGCAAACGCAGCGCCTTCTGCCCGGCCCGACCGCGCCGCTCGCCGCCTCCGACCTGCAGCGAGTGGTGAAGGAAGTGACGACCTCCGCGAATGTCGACGTGCGAAGCGAGCGCGTCCTGCCCCCCACCGAGCTGGCGGGCCTTCAGGAAGTGCCCATCGAGCTCACCGTGGCCGGCAGTCTTCGCGACACCGTGGCCCTCCTCGCCCAGATCGAGCGCACCAATCGTCTCCTCACCGTCAAAGACGTCAAGGTCCGCGTCGTGGCCATCGGCCAGCCCCGCGAGCTCCTGACTACCCTCACGGTTGCCGGCTACCTGCTGTCCACACCGGGGACCAACTAGTGCCGGACCAGCTCGCGCCGTGTCGGGACAGCTTGTCGGTGACGGGCTAGATGCCTCAGCGACTCCTCGTCCTCAACGTGGTACTGGGCCTGGTGAGCCTCGCCTTTGCCGTCGGCATCGTGCGTACGCTGGTGGTCAAGCATCCTCTGCCCAGCATAGCCGCGCCGCGGACGGTCGCGGCTCCCCAGGCGCCCGCCATCACCGCCGCCGCCGATCCAGCTCCCGACGCGTACGGGGTGATCCCGGCGCAGAACCTCTTCAATCCTGCGCGGAGCGAGACAGCCACCGTGGCCGTGGCCGTGGTCAAGCCCATCCTCCACGGCATCGTGATCGACGGCGCGAAGAGCCGCGCTTTCCTCGAGGATCCGGCGGTCAAACGGGTGGGCGGCTACTCGGTCGGCGATTCGGTGAGCGGCGGCAAGATACAGAAGATCGCCGATGACCGGGTCGTGATCGCGCGCCCCGAGGGTATGGTGGAGGTGCTGCTCCAGGATCCATCGAAGCCGCGGCCGGCGCCCACGCCGACACCTGTACCGGCGGGGGCCGCCGCGCAGGGGCAGGTTGCACCGGGGCAAGCTAACCTGGGTCAGGTTGTGCCGGGGCAAGTTGTGCCGGGGCAGGCTGCCCCGGGCCAAGTCTTGCAGCCTCCATCGGGCCCGCCAGCCAATCAGCCGGCTTCTGCCGTGCCGCAGTTCAGACGACGCGTCCCGCTCCAGGGCCAGCCCCAGCAATGATTAGCACGAGGCTCGGCACATGGCTCATCGTCGTGGCGCTCTCGCTTTCGGCATGCACCACGGGACCATCAGGCCGCACGGCTAAACCCGCTGCCCCGGCACCGCCGCGCGTCGAGGTGAAAACCGAGCCCGTGACGCCACCCCCGCCGGGTCCACCGGTCGCAACACCACCGCAACCGCCGCCGCCCCTCTCGGTGGGCCCCGTGCGCCCGCCGGAGCCGCCGACGGCGCCGCCGCCACCCAAACCTCCCGCTCCGCTACCGGCGCCGGCCAGCGCGGGCGCGCCGACCATAGTCTTCAACTTCGACAATGCCGACGTCGAGGTGGTGATCCAGGCCGCGGCGGAAATCGTGGGATTCAACTACGTGCTGGCGCCGGCGGCACGCGGGCGCAAGGTCACGGTGCAGACCATCGGGCGCATTGCCAAGGACGACGTCTTCAACGTCCTCCTGACAATCCTCGACGTCAACGGCCTCACCGCCGTGCGCTCTGGCACTCTGTACCGCATCATCCCGCGCGAGGGCGCGCCACAAACATCCGTCAGGACCGTCGTCGGCAACGAGGTCGACCCCTCGCGCCCAGGCGACGAAATCGTGACCCAGATCGTCACGCTCAGGTACATCAGCGCGCAGGACGCCGTCAATCTGCTGCGTCCTTTCGTCGCCGGGCAAGGCGCGGTGACTCTCCACCGTGAAACCAATCTCATCATCA
>WNFU01028417.1_pt1 | contig 10372 bp, 9 predicted proteins | sample 5400121 | NCBI WGS metagenome assembly WNFU01 (sample SAMN13153360, study PRJNA577476) | soil metagenome | isolation source: 100 cm soil or saprolite under grassland replicate 1 | place: USA:California | collected 2016-06-15
GATCGCCGGCAGTCTCCTCTCTTCGAACTCGCTAGGCAAAACGGCCTTCCTTTCCGGCCGGCCCGCCGCTCGGGAATTCCCGAGCGGCGGACACAACTCAAGTCAGGCCCTGCCTACACAGAGAATCGGACAGACCCCGCCGGATCGAGTTCGTGGCGAGCACGAGCAACCCGGATGGGCGCCTGGGTCGCACAGCAGGCGCGCAACCTGCTGATGCAGCTGGCCGACCGGGAACAGTCCTTCCGCGTTCTGCTTCACGACCGCGACAGCAAGTTCAGCGGCGCCTTCGACGAGGTCTTCCGCAGCGAGGGCATGAGGACCATCCGAACGCCGATCCGAGCTCCGAATGCGAATGCGTACGCCGAGCGTTGGGTCGGCACCCTCCGCCGCGAATGCCTCGACCGGATCCTGATCGTCAACCGCCGCCACCTCGAACAGGTGCTCCGCGACTACACCGCCCATTACAACCGACACAGGCCGCACCGCTCGCTCTCGCTTCAACCGCCAGACCAACCCCCGGCCGCGCTCGTCCGCGCACCCACCATCCACATCCACAAACGCGGAATCCTCGGCGGCCCCATCAACGAATACAACCCAGCCGCATGACCACCACCACCCACCCACCCATGACCGACTTTTCGAACCCCACGACCACCCGGCTGGCAGCGCGTCAAGTGCGGCGGTCGTTGGCGAGATTGGCGACTGATTCGAGCGCGCGAGCGACAGCCGCATCAAGAACGACTGCCAGATCGCCTTCGGGGATGTCCGCGGTTACGTCGATTCGGTGCATCCGGCGGAGCTCGCTCTGAACCGCGGCGCGCGTATCCGCAACGGCGACAAGCTCGGCGGCCGTTGTCGGATCGCCTGAGACGAGCAGCGCTGCCGCCTCAATCAGAGCGTCGACGAGAAACGCCGCATGTTCGGCTTCGCGAGCGAGCTCGAGTGCCTCTTGGAGCGCTTCCTTAGCTGTTTCATGTCTCCCAAGCGAACGCGCTGCCAGGCTCAGGTTGAGGTCGGCGGACACGACGTTCAAAGCGTCGCCCATCTTTCGGCTCAAGCCACGACTCTCATCGGCAAGGGCGAAAGCCACCTCAAAATTGCCCATCTCGAGAGCGAGGTACGCTCTGTTGGCCATCGCGATTGCCAGGCGTCTCTCGTCGCCCAGCTCGCGCAATAGCCCTTCCGTTTGCGCAAGAAGCTCGGCGCCACGGCGGTAGTCCCGGCGAGCGAGCGCGATATTCCCTAGCGATCCGACAGCGCGCGCCTCAAGGAGTCGGAGGCCGGCGCCCTGCGCGACCGAGATGCTCTCCTTCGTCAGCTGCTCTGCCTCGTCGAAGTCGCCCTGAATACGTGCGAGGAGCCCCGCGCCGAGCAACGCCTCGGCAACATGCGTAGGCCGCGCTCCTTCGCGCTGCGCGAGTGCTGCATGGAGCCACCGGCGCGCTTCGCTGTAGTGGCCTTGTTGCTCCCAGAATCGCCAAAGCGCTGACGCGAGGCGCAGTTGACGCGGAGAGCGCTCAGAGGAAGCAAGTGCAGCCCTGATGTTGTCGTGTTCGCGAGCGAGCAGCTTGATCCAGGTCCCCTCGTCGCTCGTGCCGAAGCGTGACGCGGCACGCTCTGCCAATGCGGCGAAGTACTCCGCATGCGCCGAAGCTGTAGATCCGTGTTCGGCGGCCCGTGCCAGTTGCTCACCGGCAAACTCGCGGATCGTCTCAAGCATCCAGAAGCGCTCGTTCGTCTGCCGAATAAGGCTTTTCTCGACCAGCGATTGCAGCTTGTCAAGATCGGCGTCGCACACCTGCTCTGCGGCCTCCAGCGTGCAGCCACCGACAAAGACGGCCAGCCCGGCAAAGAGCTTCTGCTCTTCCGCTGACAGGAGTTCGTATGACCACTCAATGGTCGCGTGCAGGGTTTGCTGTCGCTCGGGAGCGTCGCGAGGGCCGCCCGTCAGGAGCGGGAGGCGCTGCTCGAGCCGATTGAGCATCTGTCCGGCGGATAGCGCCTTCACGCGGGCCGCTGCCAGCTCGAGCGCGAGCGGCAGGTCGTCAAGGCGCTGGCAGATCCCGGAGACGGCCTCGTCAATTCGGAAGTTGGGCTTGACCGCCCTCGCCCTTGCGAGGAAGAAGCCGACAGCTTCCTCATGCACGAGTGGCGGCACCTCGTACTCCTGCTCGCCCCTGACGTGCAGCGGTTCGCGGCTGGTCACTAGCACCTTGAGCCTTGAGCAGGAGGCGAGGAGGCTGGCAATACCCGGGGCAGCCTCAACGACGTGTTCGAAGTTGTCGAACAGGAGGAGCATCGACTTGTCCCCGATGTGCCCTGCGAGCCCGTCCTCGGCACCGAGTGCCTGCCCGGCCGTCTCAAGCACGAGTTCGGCCTCGCGCAGGGGGGCCAGCGCGACCCACCAGACGCCGTGCATGTATTGGTCCGCGACCGCACCCGCTGCTTGTGCCGCTAGGCGCGTTTTGCCCGTTCCGCCCGGCCCGGTCAACGTAAGCAGGCGGACGTCCGCGCGCGCAAGCAAGCCGAGCACCTCCTCTAGCTCGTGTCCTCGGCCCAGAAATGCGGTCGAAGGGACGGGCAGGTTCGTCTGGTGCAGGGTCTTGAGTGGCGGGAAATCGGTGTCGCCAACCTGGTAGATGCGCTCGGGCGCCGAGAGGTCCTTTAGCCGGTGGTCCCCGAGGTCGCGGAGCCCCTCTGTTCCAACCAGCGAAGCCGTCGACGTCGAAACGAGCACTTGGCCGCCGTGGCCGCAGGCGGCGATGCGCGCGGCTCGGTGCACGTCGGCGCCCACGTACCCCTCATCCGTGAGGTGAGGAGTCCCGGTGTGAATGCCCATGCGCACTCGGATTTGCCCAGCGGCCAGCCTCGACATCGCGGCGGATGCTGCTTCTAGCGCGCCCGGCGCCGTCGGGAATGCGACGAAGAAAGCGTCCCCCTGCGTGTCCACCTCTACGCCGCCGTGGGCGTCGAAGACTTCACGAAGAAGACTGCGATGCTCGGCCAGCGCCTTTGCGTAGCGCTCGGCCCCAAGTTCGCGCAGCAACTTGGTCGAGCCCTCAATGTCCGTGAACAGGAACGTCACGGTCCCGCTCGGGAGATCCCTCACGACGAACAGGATTCCGCGTTTTCGCCAGAGATGCCAGCCGGCGTTTCGTGAGCCGCGTCGGTCAAGGGTTAGGTTCTCGACGCCGGATGGCTTGGCGCGTATCTTCTCAGCTACTTCGCTGGAGGCACCCGTCATTGCTCGCGCGCCGCTGTCACCCGACGGCCCCCGCGATGACCAGGCAGCCGCTTACCGCGCGTGCGCGCGCCTCGGGGGTTCAAGCCGCGTCGCGGAATTCGCCGCAAACAGCAATCAGCGATTGCGGCTACTGGAACGGGGTTCGATGATGACTCGCGCCCCGCTCGGCTACTCGCTCCACCTGACGACCGCCGCGATACTGGTTCCCGAAGGCTTGTGCAGCGAAGGGACCGACTGGGGATAAGGGCCTCGCCAGGCGAACGTGGTCCTATGGGTCCGCCCGACCGGTCGTGCCCTGGAGTCCCGCGAGCGAGCGGGCGCTGCGGGGGTACCCATCCCTCACGCGGGCTTGCGCGCGGGTGTGCGCTGTTCTGCGGCCCTTACCGCTCTCCTCGCCCAAGCGCAGCCCTGCCGCACAACCACCGCGGCGACAGGCAGCTGAACGTGCCCGCCACGCATGGGTCTTGCCGCCGCCGCCTCCCCTAAGGTCGGCGCGCGTCATGACGTCGCCTTCGGCGTGGATGACAGCTGCAGGCGAGGAAAAGAGCGCGTGCCGCGCGCCCCGGCCCAGCAGGCGTTGTTTCCTTGGCCGACCTGTCCGGAACCGTCCTTCAGGGGCGTTCCCGTCACGCGCCGCACACGCTCCCGGACCTTCGCAACCGCCGACTGCTCGTGACGGTACTGGCGTCGCGCTGCCCTGCCTACTGGCTGTTCCGGCCGAGGCCCGGCAACTCCTCGTCTTCGCTTGTTTCCCCTGCCGGAGGTAGATCGAGACGGGGGCTCTGAAGGCGCACTGCCCCCGCGAACGGGAAGCAGTGCGCCGACGTTTCTGCCGTCTGGTGAGTCTCGACGTGCGGTCGTCGGCTCCGAGTCCTGGAAGGCGCTCAGGTCGTGCTTTACCGCCTCGCACCCGCTGATGGGGTGCTTCGATTCGGCCTGCCCTGCGCTTGCGCGCACACGGACGGTCGCGAGGTCTGGGGTGCTTCGAGCCCCTTGCGCCAGTGTTCGGCTCGTTCTTTGTCGACCTGTTCCTGGGCCGCGCTGCTGAGCATGTAGCGCTACTGCCTGGGGAGTAGCGACGGGGCGTCGCCGAGCTCTGGAGCGGCCGCCTCGCGGATTGGACGCGTCGGCCGGCCGTCTATATACCTGAAGGCTGCCTTTACTCGTGTCGCACCTCATGCGGCGGCTCGGTAGTACTCATGGAGTACGCCGCCGAGGCGGTCGCGGCGGTGGATTTTGCTGCTGGCCAGCCGTGATGGTGGTTCAGTTGGGTCGGGAGGCTGAAGGCTGAGCGCGCGGTGCGGTCTCTGGGTGTTGTAGTGGTCGACGTACACCCGGAGGACGTGTTCAAGGTGGCGGCGGTTGAGAATGAGCAGCCAGTCGAGGCACTCCGCGCGGATCGTTCTGACGAAACGTTCGGCGATCGCGTTCGCTTTCGGAGACCGAACGGGTGTTTTCACGATCCGGATCTGTTCGCTGCGGTACACCTGGTCGAACGGACCGGAGTACTTGCTGTCTCGGTCGCGGATCAGGAACCGGGTTCGCTCGAGCAGCCCGGTGAAACTCAGGTTGCGAGCCTGCTGGGTAACCCAGCCGCCGTCGGGATTGGTCGTGCAGCCCGCGAGCCAGACGCGACGACTGGCGTGCTCGATAAAGAACAACACGTAGTAGCGGCGCAGGAACAGCGTCTCGACCGTGAGAAAGTCGCAGGCAACGATGCTCTCCGCCTGCGCTTGCAGGAACTCGCGCCAGCTCGGCCCGGAGCGTCGCGGCGCCGGCCCGAGCCGTGCGCGGGCAAGCAGACGCCGGATACTCGTCGGCGATGCCTGGACGCCGACCTTGGCGAGTTCTCCGCAGATTCGGCGATGCCCCCAGCTTGGGTTCTCGGACGCGAGCCGCAACACGAGCTCCCGGATCTCCGGCGAGAGACACGGCCGCCCGGGTCTGGCGCCTGGCTGACGCCACTTCCGCCTCACAAGCGACTGGTGCCAGCGCAGGAGCGTCCGCGGCGTGACTAGAAGCGACAACCGAGAAGACCTCGGCAAGTGGCACGCAGCAGCGGCAAGCAGAGCGCGATCGGCGTGCCCGAGCTTCGGCCGCCCGACCTGGCGGCGCAATACGTCGAGCTCATGGCGCAGCACCAGCAACTCGACATCCTTGACGTCCGGGCCGCGGCGACAACGGATGAGCAGCCCGAACAGAGCTCGGAGAGCGAGGTACAGAAACGAGAACAACATCCCGCGATCCTCGCAGCCGCGCCGTCGCAAAGACCCCGACACGAGTAATGGCACCCTTCACCAGACAATCAGCAGCATCGTCGGACACGGTTTCACTTCAGCCGGCAGCGCCGACCTCAAGTGCTTCGGAGACGAAGACGCCGCAGTGAGCTTCATCAAGATCGCCGCGACCAAAGTCGCGCAACTCGTCAACACCGGCTGAGCGCATCCGGAATGCCCTCAGTCGGAATCGAACCTGCGCACTGCCGGCGCGCGGGAAGAAGACTGCGTCCGCGCCCGTAGGGGTTCGTAAACTCGTCCCGGCTCTCACCTTCGATAGCACCACTGCCGAAGCCGTCGCGAAGCGTCGCGGCGAGCGACCGCCTCCCGCGGTTCAGCTCACGATGTCGAGCGACCCGTCGTCGTCGATGCCGTAGAAGTTCTGGCCTTCGAACTCGATGTTGGCGAACGTGAGCGCCTGCGCGATACCGGCCTGGTACACGCCCTGGGACGCCTCCACCCTCACGGTGAACGTTCGGCGCGACCCGTCGCAGATCGGAGCATAGGTGCCGGCGCCGATTGCCTGACCACCCTGCGACACGACGAGGCTCGACTGGAGGCCGTTCGTTCCCGCGGGGCACGCGACGGTGACATCGATCACCACGGCTCCGCCGCCGCTCTCGAGCTGCGCGGTCTCCGCGAGCTCGACGAGCACCGTCGGCTGCACAGGGACGACCTGCGAGTCGTCGGCCCGTATGGTCCTTCCGCGACTGATGACGACCGACGCGGTGACCTGCGCTTCGCCGAGCTGGAACGTGCCGCCGGAGGACGGCACGGTGACGGCGAACATCCGCAGGGAGCCGATGCAGGTGAGCGGGAACGATGCCTGCCCCGACGCCCCCGGCTGCGAGACCGTGACGACAGCCTCCACGACCGTCCACCGCTCCGGGCACGAGACCAGGACCTGGACGCCGATCGAGCGGGCGTCGGGTGCCAGCCCGGCGACCGATTGGATATCAACCTCCGGCTCAGGCGCGACGCGCGCGCCGGCCGGCGCAGTCGCCACGAACCCGAGAAGAGCGATAAGCCCTGCGACAGCGAGCGGGCGGACGAAGACTTGCATCTGACCACCTCCCTTGTGCCCGGAGCGCATAACAGGAAGCTACGTCGGTCGCCGCCGATCGGATTGGCGCGGCCGGCAATCCGAAGCGCCGTTAGTCGAATAACACTCCGGCCGCAGTGCCGCGCGTACGTCGCCTGCAACTGCCGGACCGTGAGCACCTCGAGCTCGCGAACACCCTGTCGCGGCGCGCCGGGACGGTCAACCTCTCAGTTTTTCGGCGTCATCCGTGTGGGGTGTCAGCACTCGGTTCCGGTTCCGCCTGCAAATCCGTGATCCCGCGCTGTGAACAGAGTTTTGGCACCCCACAGGCCACTCGACCAATTCGGCCAAGGCCTTCGCGATGCTTCGCGATCATCACAGCACACCGGGTTCAAGTTGGTCGACGTGACTCAGGCAGTGGTCGACAGCCACCTCCTGCTTACGAGCGAGAGACGCAACGGGAAGAACCGCGCTAGAGCACCAAACTCGCGTTCCGTCTGAGTGGGGCGTCAGCACTCGGTTCCGCCTTTTTTTCAGTGCGGGGCGGCGGTCTCGGCGCCGGCGACCGCGAGCAACTCGCCGGTGTGGACGTCGTAGACGAAGCCGCTCGCTTCGAAGGGGTCGGGCAGGAGTGGAGAGCGGCGAATCCGCTCGACGCTTTTGCGCACGCTCAGCTCGAGATCCGCGAATGGGTGGAAGTCGACGCCGCTCGCGTCGATCCCTTCCTCGCGGAGTCGCTCGCGCAGCGCGTCATTGGTGAAGGTGAGCATCCCGCAGTCGGTGTGCCCGATCACGATCACCTGCTGCGTGCCGAGCAGCCAGTGCGAGATCGCGAGCGAGCGCAGCGCCTCCTCGGTGACGAGACCGCCAGCGTTCCGGATGACGTGCGCGTCGCCCTCCTCGAGTCCGAGGAACTTGGCCGGGTCGAGCCGAGCGTCCATGCAGGTGACGACGGCGAAACGGCGCGCCGGCGGCATCGGCAGCTCGCCCTTGTCGAAGCGCGCGAGGTGGTCCTCGTTCGCGCGCAGTATCTCGTCCCGGATGGCCATCAGCTGCCCCTTTCAGCAGTGAAACGCGTCCTTCACTATACAAAATGAAGCAAGCGGGCAGTCGGGCGCGCCAACGACCGAGCCATCGCGAACGCGCCAACACACGTCCACAGTCGACCGACCACGGCGAGATCAAGCGCCGCGACCAACTCGGTGCCTCATCCACACGTACTACCGGGCTGCAGCATGAACCGAACCGGCATTTTGGAACCCTTCAAGGGCTCACGGCCCGGCGTTCACGTTGTCGGGATGGTCAACCTCTCGGTTTTTCGGCGTCATCCGCGTGGGGCGTCAGCACTCGGTTCCGCCTGCAAATCCGGATGATCCCGCGCTCTGAACAGAGTTTTGGCACCCCATAGCCTTCACGGCCGTGTGACACACACCGAAACCGATCCCCCGTCATAGCCGGTCCGGCTCGCACAGGCCTGGCCCGTAGTTGCGACGGGCGCGGGTCAGTCGAGCAAAATCCAAATTTCGGCGCACGCATTGCGTCCACGCGTCTAGCGCCCTGCAGATTTGCGGGCATCCGCGCGTCCTCAGGCTTCTTCGGTGAGATCCTCTTCCGAGGTGGGGCCGCGATCTTGCTCAGTACCCCTCTCAAGGGGCCATGGCGGGGACTTGGGCACGTGCTCGCATAGGTGGCCACCTGCCCTTTCCATCTCCATCTTGTCGAGCCGCTGCCAGAGCCGGACGAAGTCGATCCAATCTACTGCCTTAGCCTCGAGCAACCTGCCGCGGATCTCGTCATTCATCACGATGGTCTTGACTCGAGGGCCGTAAAGGCGCCGTACTACCTCGCGGTCAAGAAGGCGTTCCGAGACGAAGATGCCGACACGTTCAAGCCGGCCCATGTACCGCTTGACCTGACGCCACTCGTCCCGGTTTAAAGGCTCTTGTCTTCCGCCCTCTGTTTTCTGACCGAGTCGAGCACGAATCGGTTCGTCGGCAACGAATGCCTCATCGAGATCGAGCAAGAATTGGGCGCGAGCAACCCGCTTTCCGGCAACCAGCTGCCGATAGGCGAGCCATGCTCCCCCTGCTGCAGCAAGGAGTCCGGCGATTGCAATGACGTCGCCGGTAGTGAACGTCGCCAGCACGAGCTCCGAAGCGAGTGCACCTAGACCGACCATCCAACGACTATGCGGCCATGATCATTCGACTGTCAAGGCCGCTCGAAAACGGACCCGTGGGTGCACAAACTCGGCCGGCGCTCCGAGCATCGGAGGCGCTGGCCGGGGTGACGTCGGGGTAGCGTCCGGATCCCCCGCCTTTGGAGGTTGCTCTTAGTCGCGTCGTTTCTGTAGGTCCTCGCCTGCCGGCGATTCGCGCTGGTAGTGCTGCTCACGCGCAGCGAACGTTCGAAGGAGCTGGAGATCCTCGTGCTGCGCCACGAGCTGTCGATCCTGCGGCGGCAGGTGAACAGGCCGCCGCTCGAGCGGCGCGACCCGGCTCCTGCTCGCTGCGCTCAGCCGCGTCCTGCCTCGCGCGTCCTGCGTTACTTGTTGGATACGTGAATCCATCCGGTGGTTCGAGGCGCCTCGGAGCTGAATCGCGGCCCTAGAGTGCGGCCCTAGAGTCGGCCTCCTCGGACCGGGGTGGAGGATGCTGCTTCTTGGTGGTGTCGTTGCTGTCTGCTGTTCCGTCGTGCGCTCGCGGTGGCGTCGCTGCGTTTGCGCTCGCGCGAGTTCAACGAGCTCGAGATCGTGGTGCTCCGCCGCGAACTGGCTGTGCTTCGCCGCCAGATCCTGAAGGGTGTCAAAACCCCGATTCCAGGTTCGAACCCGAGGCTGATGAAGCCCTATGCGTCACTGCGACACCGCACTCGGAACTGTTCGCGCCCGCTCTGGCCTGTTCGGTCAGGTTCGTCCCTTCTTAGAGATCGAATCACAATGAGTTCTGCAGCCTCCTGAAGCAGACGAGGCAGCAGGCGAGCGCGAGGAACGCTTCGTGGATCTCGTGGCGGCGGTCGTAGCGGACGAGTAGTCGCTTGAACTTGTGCAGCCAGGCGAAGGTGCGCTCGACGACCCAGCGGGCGCGGCCGAGGCCGGAGCCGTGCTCGGTCTGGCGGCGGGCGATCTCTGGTCTGATCCCGCGCTGGCGGAGGTCACGGCGGTAGGCGGGGTAGTCGTAGCCGCGGTCGGCGGTCAGGCGTTCGGGCCGTCGGCGCGGCCTGCCCATGCGACCACGCACGGGCGGCACCGCATCGACCAGCGGGATCAGCTGCGTGACGTCGTGGCGATTGCCGCCCGTAACCCGCCAGGCGAGCGGGATCCCCCGCGCGTCGACCAAGAGGTGATGCTTGGAGCCGTTTCTGGCTCGATCAACCGGGCTCGGCCCTGTCGCGGAGCCCCCTTTTTCGCCTGCACGTGACTGGAGTCGGCGACGGCACGCGACCACTCAAGCTCGCCCGCCGCATGAAGCTCTGCGAACAAGAGCGCATGCAGCCGCTCCCACGCGCCCGTCTGCTGCCACTCGACCATCCGCCGATAGCAGGTCGAGCCGGAGCCGAAGCCGAGCTCGAGGGGCAGATGCCGCCACGCGATCCCCGTGCAGAGCACGAACAAGATCCCCTGCAAGGCGGCGCGATCATCGAGCCGTTTGCGACCCGGATAGCGAAACCGAAGGGAGCGGGTCCCTTCACTGTGCGATCGGCAACGAGTGTGCGTCGAGGCGAGCATGCGAGACTTCCCTAGAGTCCGGAGCGTGGAGTTCAGCTACGTCGTTGAGCACACTCCGGCCTCAAAGGCCGGCGGATGAGTTC
>WNFU01010290.1_pt1 | contig 10371 bp, 6 predicted proteins | sample 5400121 | NCBI WGS metagenome assembly WNFU01 (sample SAMN13153360, study PRJNA577476) | soil metagenome | isolation source: 100 cm soil or saprolite under grassland replicate 1 | place: USA:California | collected 2016-06-15
TGGGCGCCATGAATGAGTCCTATCGAGTCCTGATCGACACTTTCGGGAAGGGCTGGGAGCGGGGGGACGTCGAGGCCATCTTCTCGATCTTTACGGAGGACGCCATCTTTCTCGAGACGCCGTTCAGCAGTCCGGATCGTGGGATGGCTGCGATCCGGGCTTACTGGAAGGATATCCCGTTGTATCAGGCCGAAACGGATTTTTCGTCGGGCGAGATTTACGCGGCAGGGCCGTGGTTCGCGACGGAGTTTCGTTGCACGTTCCGGCGACGCAGGACGGGAGAACAGGTCGATGCGCGGGGGGCAATCTTCTGTGAGACCAAAGATGGCAAGATCAGCGAAATGCGAATGTACTGGCACCGGTATGCCGGGGGGAGAGAAGAGCCTAAGGCTTAGGACATGCAAAGGCTAGGCCACAGACGCACCGCGGTTCACAGTCCACCGTCAGCCGGACAACCCGCTCGCATACGTCACGGCGATTTCCATCAGCTCCGCGCTTCGTAAGCCAATGCTCATCGCCAAATCCACCGCATCCTCCTGCTCCATCTTCTTGTCGATCATCAGATAGGGAATCAAAGCTGCTGATGTTCTGTTGCCGCTCGAGCAGTGAAGTAACGCTTGCTTTCCCTCCAATCGCTTCAACGCCTGATGCATCTGCTTCATCGTGTCGGTCGTGACGGCCCCATGGATGATCGGAAGGCTGATGTACTCGAGCCCCGCCGCGCGTACGCTCGCGGGCTCGTCGAAGGGGCGCGGCTCCATCGGATCGCGGTTGTCGAGGACGACTTGCCCGCCTGCGGCCTTGAAGGCTTTGAGCTGCTGCTCGGTTGGCTGACCGCCCGTAATCCAGCCCACGACGGGCTCGGCGGCATTGGGGAGACCAGCTACTGATGCGAGAAGGTTTGACATGCGGTCTAAGGGAGCCATCCACCGGTGAACCCAGCTCTCTTGAGTCCCCGAACGATGTGGGCGTTCCCTCGCATCACGCGCCACACGAGATCGGTGCGGTAGTTCTCGATCATCGCCAGAATCGGCCCCTGGTCGATGCCGAGGTAGTCGACGTCGAACCAGCCGAGCGTCGGATCGACGGAGCCGGTCTCCTGCTGGCCGGCGGCCGTGAACGTGGGATTGAAGGCGTCGAGGAAGCCGTAGGTCGAGAACAGCTTGGGGCCGTACGTCGTGCGCATCGCGAGCAGTGCCGGAATGGTGAACTCCGGCGCGAAAGGTACGGCGCCGCCGACCGCGGTGGGGCAGAGGGTGCCGTCGTCGCGCTCGTCGCCGAGCGCCGCACCGCGGGCGTTGTACGTATGGAACTGGCGGCTGCGCCCTCCAATCGTGAGCGTCTTGTTCGCCGGGCCGTCGCAGGCGGTGAGTCCCCAGACGTTGCCGGTGTAACCGCTCCAGCCGCCAGGGTTCGCGATTGCGTAAGCTCGCTGTGACAGCGTCGCGCGGCGCGAATTCTCGAAGTAATCGATGCCACGTCTGCGCATGTAGTCATCAGCGATGTCCCGGAAATCGATCCAGACGTGCGAGTACTCGTGGCCGAACAGCGGGGCGAACTGGACGAAGCTCTGGCCGTAGTAGGTGCCCCATTGATAGCCGCTCACCCACGCGGCCCAGGCGCCCGAGTCGGCGGGATGCGTCGGTGAGGCAAGCGCGAGGATGTTGAGGATCATGCCCTCGTTGTAGCCGATCCAGTCCGCGTTGATGAATCCGGTCTCCGGGTGCCATCCCATGCTCACCGCGGGCGGCCGAGCCTCGGCCCATTTCCAATCGACGCGGAAGTAGATCGAGTCGGCGAGGGCGCGGATCTGCTGCTCGGTCGTGTCGATGCGATCGTAGTAGCTCTGTGCGAACAGGATGCCGGCGAGGAGGAGCGACGTGTCGATCGTGGACAGCTCGACCGTCTGGAAGCGGCGTCCCGTTTGCATGTCGAGGAAGTGATAGAAGAAACCGCGATATCCGGTGGTCGCGGTCCCGGCGGAGTCCTGCGGTGCGGTCCAGAAGAAGCGCAGCGTCGCCAGCGTACGATCCGCGGCCTGGGCGCGAGTGATCCAGCCGTGCTCGACGCCGATGGGGTAGGCGGTGAGGGCGAAACCGACGGCGGCGATGCTCGAGAACGACGGGGTGGGCCAGCGGTCGGGGGTGAGGCCGTTGGACGCCGGCGTCAGATCCCAGAAGAAGTTGAAGGTGCGGTGCTGCAGCGTGTCGAGGAAAGCGACCGTGTCGGGCGGGATGCCCGGGCCCCCGGAGTTATGGGAACAGGCTCCGAGGGCCAGGGCAAGACAAACCGCGGTGAAGCGGCTACCTCCGATCAGAACGTGTACTCAGCGCCGAGCTGCAGGCGACGCGGGTCGCTCGCAAGACAGCTCGCCTTCCCGCGGTTGGTCGGGTCGTAGTCGGTGTTGAAGCACCCGTAGTTGTTGTAATTGAACACGTTGAATACATCCATCGTCACGCCAAGCTTCGTCCCGGAGATTTGCGGGAAATCCTTGAGGAGCTTGAAATCGATCCGGCGATACGCCCATGCGTTAGGAATAATGAAGCTGTAACGCTTCGAAGAAAAACCGCCGTTGATGTATGTCGACGGGCCGCAGAAGCGCGCTGGACATCCGATATCAAGCCTCGCACCACTGCCGAGGGTAAGCAGGCCGGCAAACTGGATTCCAAAGAGATACGGCATGTCCATAACCCAGTTGCCGACTACGTGACTCCGCTCGTCGTTGCCGCCGTTGTCGGAGTGCTTGGGGATGCCGAGGGTGTTGGGGAAGGCACCCGGGAATGACGATGTGATGTCGTTGAGATTGTCGACACCGGCAAGGGAGCGTTTGGCATAGGTGTACGTCAGGCCGGCGCCCCACCCGAAATTTGCGCTCGTGCGGTGGTATGGACGATCGAGCTGCAGCGAGACCGCATCGTACCACGTTTTCCCTTGCTCGGTCGAGTAGATGATGTTGCGGAAGCCGTGCGCGCCGATGTTAAAGCTCGCGCAGCAGCTCCCATTGGGATTCAACCCAAAGTTGGCCCAGTTGTAGGTGAAGAGGTCCGTACCGCGTTGCCCCTGGTAGGTGAGTGCCGTGACCAGGGAGCCGAAGGCATGGCGAACGCCCAAACTCCATTGCGTAGACTTGGGTGGCTTCATCTTGTTGTCGAGCAGGAAGGCTTCCGGCTCGCCCACCGAGTGCACGAGGGCATTCAGGACGGTGGTGTCCGATGTCAGGTAACTCGGGTTGAACGCGACCTGACCAGCCTTCGGCGCGGAGTCGGGGTGCGCGAACAGGATGATGTAGGTGGGGTGGGCGATCTTCTGGATCTCGTCCACCGAGAAGTCGAAGATCGAGCGATCGTAATAGATGCCCCATCCGCCGAACACCGTCGTTTTATTGTCTTGGTCCAGTGAATATGAGAATCCCAGTCGAGGCTGGATCGCACCGTAGAACGGTTTCCGATTGTTCCCAGTGCTGATATAGCGGCTGAGGTCAAGCGGAGTGGGTAGCGAGGAGTTGTACCTCGTCAGCGTATCGACAACCATTTGAGGCGTCACGTAATCGGTGTTCAGCATGCGCGACTCGAAATCCCAACGCACGCCGAGATTGACCGTGAGCCGTTGTGACGGGCTCCAGTCGTCCTGCAGGTATGCACCGAATTGCGTGTTCGTCGTTGTCAGACCCGGAACGCCGGTTCCATAGGTGAGCTGATAGGGAGCCCGGAAATTGAAGTGCAGCGACGCCGCCGAGGAGTCCTGCGTCCAACCATAGTTGCCTGGATCCACGAACCGGGCGTACTCGAATTTCGGCGTCTCGTCGTTGCGTTTCAGAATATCGTAATGAACGAAATCGAGACTCACGCCCGTTTTCAGCACGTGGTCGCCGGCGCCGTGCAGCCCGCTGTACGTCAGATCATTGCGCAGCCCGATTCGCCGCTGCGTGAAATCCTGCGTGCTTAAACTGCTTCCGATCAGCGCATCCTGGCCCGGATAGTGGAACAGTCGTGCAGCTATGCCGGGCGTTTCGGGCCTGGGGTGGCGACGATACCGGTCCCAGGTAATCGCGGCCTCGTTGAGCCACGGGCCGCTAAAATGCTTGTACTTGAAGGAGCCGATGCCCACCGAATTGGCGTAATTCAGCGCCGCCTGGAACGACGTGTTGAGATTGAAGTCACGCAGGTCAGTCTCGAGGCGGTCGCTGAAACTGAGCTCGGCGGATGAGTTGTTGCTCGCTGCGTAAGTCAACTTGCCAAATACCAGGGTTTCCCGGAACGGTGATTGAAACACGCCGTTGTACGTGGTGAGGTTGACGGAGTCGAGCGCGGGCACCACGCCGACCGCGGGAGTTGGCTTAAACTGGACCAGCTGTCCCCGGTTCTGATAATTGCCTTCGTACGAGCCAAAAAAGAACAGACGATCCCGCTGGATCGGTCCGCCGATGTTGAAACCCGTCAGCGAGCGGGTGTAGTCGGGCTTGGACAAGCTCGCCGCGCGGTCGAAGGTGTCCGACGCGACGAAGCTCTTGTTCTGGTATGTAAAGAGGGCACTACCCGTCCACGTATTCCCGCCGGTTCTGGTGGTGGCCGTGATGATCGCGCTCGACGATTTCTGGTATTCCGCTTTGAAGTTTTGTGAAATGACGCGGTATTCCTGAACAGCGTTGCGCGGGAAGGGGTTGCCCCGGCTCGCGTCCTGACCGGCGATGCCACCCGCGGTGAGATCGTTCTTCAAGCTTGCACCATCGACGAACACGTTGACCTGGTTCGGGCTGGCGCCGCCTGCTGAGATGGCCTTCGCGGTCACACCCCTGGTCAAACTAGCGTTGACACGATCCTCAGAAACGCTGACGCCGGGTGCCAGGGAGGCCAGATCGAGAAAGTTGCGGCCCGGGCTCGGCAGTGCTTCGATTTGTTGTTGGCTGACATTGGTCGCGACTTCGGGCGTCCGCATTTCAATTGCCGGAGGCGCGGCGGCGGCCTGTACGGTCACCGCTTGCAACTCGACGGCCCCGGCTTGGAGCGAAACGTCGATCTGCTGCGTGGCGCCGATTTGGACGATAATCTGCCGCCGCTGGGGCGCGAATCCGATCTTGCGAACCGCAAGATCATAGGTCGCCGGCACAAGACCGGGCAGCACATAAGATCCATCCGCTCGACTCGATGTCGACCGGGCTACGCCGGTCGCCGTGTTCGTGACCTGGATCTCGGCATCTGGTACGACCGCGCCATTCTGGTCCTTGACGTAGCCGCGAACGGTGCCGGTGGTGGTTTGTGCGCTGAGTGACAGAGGGAAGGAAAGCAGAGTGATGCAAACGAGCCACAGAAAACGATGACGAGGCATAATCATCTCCCGTGCAATCGAGTGAGTGACAGAAACTTGCCCGGGCGGCCCAGGAAAACGCTAGGCCTTCGCGCCGTCTCGTTTTGAGCCCTAACTTCAAGGCTCATTCGCGCCCGGAGATTGAGATGTTGCGTATCCTGCTGCTGGCACTCTTTCTGGCGACGCCCGTCGCCGCGCAGAATCTCGACTCCCTCCTCGCTCGCATGACCCTCGAAGAAAAACTCGGCCAATTGAATCTCCTATCGGCCAACGGACGCGCCTCGCCGCAGCAGATGGATCTCGTGCGCGCCGGCAAGCTCGGCGGGCTCTTCAACGTCATCGGCGCCGAGAATACGACGCCGGTCCAACGCATCGCGGTGACCGAGTCGCGCCTCAAGATTCCGCTGCTGTTTGGCCTCGACGTGATTCACGGCTATCGCACGATTTTCCCGATCCCGCTCGGCGAGGCCGGCACGTTCGACCCCGACGCCGCCGAGGCGACGGCGCGCGCCGCGGGCCAGGAAGCCGCCGCGTTCGGGATCAATTGGACCTACGCGCCGATGGTGGACATCGCGCGCGATCCCCGCTGGGGCCGCATCGCCGAGGGCTCGGGCGAGGATCCCTATCTGGGATCGCTGATGGCGGCGGCACGCGTGCGCGGCTTCCAGCAATCGATTTTCGCGACGGTCAAGCATTTCGCGGGCTACGGCGCGGCGGAAGCCGGTCGCGAGTACAACGAGACCGAAATATCCGAGCGCACAATGCGCGAGATCTACCTCCCGCCGTTCAAGGCCGCAGTAGACGCGGGCGTTGCGAGCGTGATGTCCGCCTTTAACGACATCGCGGGCGTTCCGGCCTCCGGCAACGCCTGGCTCACGGACGCGGTGCTGCGGCGCGAATGGGGATTCACCGGCTTCGTCGTGAGCGACTGGACGTCCGTCGCCGAGTTGATGAACCACGGCGTCGCGGGCTCGCAGGCTGAGGCGGGGCGGCGCGCGCTGACCGCCGGCGTGGACATGGACATGCAGAGCAGCATCTACGTAGACTCGCTGGCCGCGCTCGTGCGCAGCAATCGCATTCCGCCGGCGGTGGTCGATTCGGCCGTCATGCGGATCCTGCGCGCCAAACTGCGGCTCGGCCTGTTCCGCGATCCCTACCGTGCGCGCACAGTGCCCGCTAACGCCGAGCTGCGTGCTCTCGCCCGGCGCGTCGCGGGCGAATCGATCGTCCTGTTGAAGAATGAAGGGGCGGGTAGGGGCGCAGCATGCTGCGCCCCTACGTTACCCCTCTCCAAATCGGGCACCATCGCGGTCATCGGACCGCTCGCCGACAACAAGGACGAGCCGCTCGGCCCGTGGCATACGCAGGGTCGCGCCGAGGATGTCGTCTCGGTGTTGCAGGGGATCAAGACAAAGGTGCAGACAGTCTTGTACGCGCAGGGGTCGGGCATCGACGACACGTCAAAGGCTGGCTTCGCGGCGGCCGTCGCTGCCGCCCGGCAAGCCAAAGTGGCGATCCTTGTCCTCGGCGAGCGAGGGGACATGAGCGGCGAAGCCGCCAGTCGTTCGTCATTGGGGTTGCCCGGTGTCCAACAACAACTCCTGGAGGCTGTGGCGGCGACGGGGACGCCGGTCGTGCTCGTACTGATGAACGGCCGGCCGCTGATCCTCGAATGGGCCTTCGACCATGTGCCGGCGATCGTCGAGACGTGGTTCCTGGGCGTCGAGGCGGGCAACGCGGCGGCGGATGTGCTGTTCGGCGACGTAAACCCGAGCGGGCGGCTGCCGGTGACGTTCCCGCGCGTGCTGGGGCAGGTTCCGCTCTACTACAACCACCGCAACACCGGTCGCCCACCTGACGCGAACAACAAATACACGTCGAAATACATCGACGTGCCGGTCACGCCGCGCTATCCGTTCGGATATGGGCTGTCGTACACGACGTTCGCGTACAGCAATCTCAGGCTCAGCGCTGCGCGCGCGCGTGCGAGCGACACGATCACCGCGACCGTGACGGTCACGAACAGCGGCAGCCGGGAAGGTACGGAAGTCGTGCAGCTCTATGTGCGCGATGAGGTCGCCAGCGTGTCGCGCCCCGTCCGCGAGCTGAAGGCTTTTCGTCGCGTCGCGCTACGACCTGCTGAATCTCGAACAGTGGAGTTACGGATAGCGGTCCGGGATCTGTGGTTCTACGGTCTCGACACGAAGCCCGTGGTGGAGCCCGGGACGTTCCGGGTGTTTGTCGGTCCCAACTCTGCGGAAGGCCTCGAGGCGACGTTCGAATGCACGCCCTGATTCTGCTGCTGCAGGCCGCTACGATGGGGGCGCAGCATACTGCGCCCCCACCACAACACCCTGCTACTTGTTACGAGGTTTTCGTGCGGTCGTTCAACGACAGCAACGGCGACGGGATCGGGGACCTGCGTGGGCTCACACAAAAACTCGACTACATCGCGGGACTCGGCGCCGATTGCGTCTGGCTCATGCCGGTCGCGGAATCGCCGAGCTACCATGGCTACGACGTCACCGATTACGACAAGATCGAGCCGGACTACGGTACGAACGATGACTTCAAGGCGTTCGTCGCCGCGGCGCACGCACACCACGTCCGCGTGCTGGTCGATCTGGTCCTCAACCACACCTCGAGCGAGCACCCCTGGTTTCAGGAAGCCCTGAGAGACACGGCGTCCCTACATCGCAGCTGGTACCGCTGGTCGACGACCCCGGGAGGGGGCAACAACTGGCACAAGTCGCCGGTCCGGGACGAGTACTACTTCGGGCTCTTCTGGAGCGGGATGCCGGACCTGAATTACGAGAGTCCCGCGGTGCTCGAGGAAATGAAGCACGTCGCCCGTTTCTGGCTGGATTCGATGCACGTCGACGGCTTCCGGCTCGATGCGGTGCGACACCTGGTCGAGGTCGGGAGCGAGGTGTCCAACACTCCGGGCACGCATCAGGTCCTGCGTGACTTCGGCCAATACGTGCGCAGCATCGCGCCACAGTCGTACACGATCGGGGAGGTGTGGGACAACGCGGATGTGATTCTCACCTATTATCCCGATCAGCTCGACGGCTATTTCGCGTTCCCGATTTCGGAAGCGCTCATGGAAGCCGTGCGGACCGGGAAAGCGGGAGGGTTGATCCCCACCGTGTTGCAATTTCAGCGCGCCGAACCGGCGTGGCGCTGGGCCCCGTTCCAGCGCAATCACGATCAGACGCGCACCATGACGGCGCTGGGCAACGACACGGCGGGCGCCAAGCTCGCAGCGACGATTCTGCTCACGTTGCCCGGGTTGCCGTTCGTGTATTACGGCGAAGAGATCGGGATGACGGGCGACAAACCGGACGAGCGGTTGCGCACGCCGATGCAGTGGAACGGATCGTCGGCGGGATTCACGCGCGGGAAACCCTGGGAGGCTCTCCAGCCCGACACGCTTACCGCGAATGTGGCGGCAGAGGACCGCGCTCCAAACTCGCTGCTGAAGCTGTACCGCTGGCTGATTCGCCTGCGCGCTAGCGATACGGCGCTCCGCCAGGGTCAATTGGAACCGGTCGACACTGGCAATGAGTCATTGCTCGCGTACCTGCGAAACGACGGCTCCAGCCGAGTCTTGGTCGTCGTGAATCTCGGGAAGGTGCCGGCCAGCTTCTCGCTGCCCGGACGGTTTACGTTACGCAGCCTACTCACTCCCGGGAGAAATCGCACGGCGTTGCCCAGGCTTGAGCCGCGCACTGCCTACATCTACGAGATGACGCAACGTCCGTAGCCGGGGCATACGTATCGGTCGCGCACTGTAAGCACATGCGGCATATTTGGGCTAACAAAGGGGGTCCCAATGAACTGGTACCCAACGCGCGTTCTGCCATCCCTTACCATCGTCGCCGGATTGGTCGTGGCGTGTCACCGCACGCCGAGCCAGGGAGTGGTTCCGACGCCACCTCCGCAGCTTCCCGCGGGAGCCATGAGAGCCGATGAAACAGCTCGGCAAGGGTCCATGACCCTAGACCAGCTGCTGGCGGGCCGGCTCTCCGGAGTGACCGTCAGTCCTGCGCCTGGCGGCGGGATCATCGTCCGCATGGGAGGCGGAACATCCTTCTATTCCGGCCAGGAGCCGCTCTTTGTCGTCGACGGGATGCCGGTCGACGTGAGAAGCGGCACGCTGAGTTGGCTCGATCCACACGACATTGAATTCATTCAGGCCCTCAAGGATCCGAGCCAGACGGCTATATACGGTGTGCGCGGTTCGAACGGGGTGATCCTTATCCGGACGAAGGGGTCGCACTAACTGCAACAGATCAGGCTCGGCGGGATCGACTACGCGATCCTGATCATCTATTTCGTCTTTGTGCTCGGCATCGGCTGGGCGCTGAGACGCGTAATCCGTAGCAGCGAAGACTTCTTCCTCTCAGGCCGGTCGATCCCCGCATGGATCGCCGGCCTCGCTTTCATCTCCGCCAATCTGGGCGCGCAGGAAGTCATCGGGATGGCCGCGTCGGGCGCCAAGTACGGCATCATGACGAGCCATTTCTACTGGGTCGGCGCGATGCCCGCGATGGTGTTCGTCGGGTTGTTCATGATGCCGTTCTACTACGGCTCGCGCGCCCGCTCGGTCCCCGAGTACCTGAAGCTCCGCTTCGACGAGAAGACGCGGGCGTTGAACGCGATCACCTTCGCGGTCATGACCATTTTCTCCTCCGGCATCTCGATGTATGCGCTCGCGAAGCTGTTCGAGCTGGTGCTGGGCTGGAGTTTTCACGGCAGCATCGTGTTGTCGGCCGTCATCGTGTTGATCTACATCTTCCTCGGCGGGCTCACGTCTGCGATCTACAATGAAGTGCTGCAGTTCTTTCTCATCGTCCTGGGATTCCTGCCGTTGGTGTTGCTGGGACTCAAAGATGTCGGCGGGTGGAGCGGGCTGACCGCGAAACTCGCCACCGTCGCCACGAACGCGGGCTTCGAGCCGGGGGCCTGGACGCACTCCTGGAAATACATGGATTCGCCGAGCCACAACCCGATGGGGATGGAGTGGTTCGGCCTGGTGATGGGACTCGGGTTCGCCCTCTCGTT
>WNFU01010291.1_pt1 | contig 10370 bp, 16 predicted proteins | sample 5400121 | NCBI WGS metagenome assembly WNFU01 (sample SAMN13153360, study PRJNA577476) | soil metagenome | isolation source: 100 cm soil or saprolite under grassland replicate 1 | place: USA:California | collected 2016-06-15
TCCTCGAGCCAGGCGGCATGACGCCAGTAATGGGTAACCAGGCGCGCGAAGATCATCCGGAACACCGGGTCCGCGTAGCGCGGGTCGGATCGATGATCGGAGCGTATGGCGACGTGTGTATCTTCCCAGTCGCACCAGTCACGCGCGGCTTTCTCGCGCACGGGTGCTGCGACCGCAGCCACGCTGGGTCAAAGAGGATGACGCGATACGCCCCAGGATCGAAGAAGCGGCGCCATCCTGGATTGCATCCGGAGCCCGGGCCACCGTGAAAGACAACGGCGGGCTTGCCACGCGGATTGCCGCACACTTCCCAATAGAGCTGGTCCACGGCATCCACGGTCAGCATGCCGTGGTCGTACGGCTCGATATGTGGATACATCGCTTAGCGACCGAGAAGGGGGCGCAAGGCGGGCTCCAGTGTACCGCTGCCACGTGCCGAGCCACGGTCGTCACAGCCGCCTCGCCGAGCTCGAACGGATCTCCTGACACAGGTGCCGTCTCGCGAACGGCATCGGACGAAACTCACGACCAACTGGTTGCGCAGGCCTGATGGCGGCTGCGCTCAACGAGCAGGCGGGCATATTGTCGAAACGTGAATGGGAACGGTGCGTCGGTTCGCGGCCGCCGGCCGAATCTGTACGGTTCGTCGTGGTCGCCTGCACCGCTGCCATCCAGCGAGCCATCCGTCGTCAGTTTCGCGGTGATTGTCTCGGCATTCCTCATGGAGTGATCCCCCTATTGTTTGGTCGACGCCGCTCGTCGCTGCGCGGACCGTTCGGGAATCACTCTGTCGCGTCGGACAGCACGACGCCTCAGCCTGACGGTTGATCGCCGGGTTGACTTTCGCGTTCCAGTCGCGAATCAACCGTGCGGCGGACGCGTCACAACCCGCCTACTGCCCAAGCTGACGACGAGGAACAGTATGAGACAGCCAACCAACACCAAGCTGCACCGACGAATGGTGATCGCCCGGACACCGGCAGGGTTGCCGCGGACCTATCGGCTGGTGCGCCCACGCTCGCGAGCCGAGATTGCCCTGGCAAGCATCAGGCGGCTGCTCTCATGAACGCCGCGCCGCGCGGCCCTTCCCAAGGGCGCTCATTGGGCGCACAATGGCCCGCGGAGCATCGCAATCCGTGAGCGCTCGCGTGGTGGCTCGCCTGGCGTGGTCGACGTGGGGGCTCACGTTGGCGGTGCAGGCCGGCGGTCTACTGTTCTGGAGCCTGGCCGGCCTCGCCCCGCTGCCGGGCGGGGATTCCGCGGGCAGCGGAGTCATCGTGCGAGTAGGACTTCCGCTCGAGGCGCATCGCCACTTGCATTGGCTGCTCTCTGGTCACCCGCACTGACGTCCGGCAACCACACTTCGACTACGCATTTGTCGCCCGAGTCGCCATCGACGAGAGTCAGTCAACTCGTTGGCCAGGAACGCCGTATGTGCTTGAACGCGGTGATATGTGTTTCCTTCGTCGCACAACTCGATCACCCTCCTTACTGCGTCAGGTGCACGACAGTGACTCCACCGCCCGAGCCGAACGTCCAGGAGTTGACCGCTGGACCCCCGGCGGAAGGCCAATTCGCTAATAGTTGACCAGCGAACTCCTGACATCCCGAGTTCCCTGATGTGCCGATACACCAAACGTAGAACGCCGCCCATGCCTGTATACGAAAGTTGAGGCCGGTGCTGCCGTCGACAAGCGGCAGGATCATGACACAACCTGGCCGACCTTCACTCCATTGGACCGCGGGATCCGTGCCCTCGACACAGGCCCCTGAGGTGGCAACACTCTGTGAGATGCGTGGCACATCGTTGCCCGTTTCGCCGCTAATAACCGCGGGTGTTGCCGACGCGACGTCCTGGAGATAGGGAGTGGGCTGAACGTTGGCCGATGCTCCGTGAAAGCCACTCGCGCCGCAGTTGCTGCCGTTGCTGGTCGTGATCTGCTGGCCTTTGATGTAGTAGATGGTCCCGTCACGGCTTGGATTGACGACGTAAGCGGGTGGCGTTGCGACCCCAACCGGCGTGACCAGCAACTGATCGCTCGTCAACTCAGGGTTTCTAACTACTGGTAGCACCCCGGGCGTGGCCGCGAGCACTCCGGGTGTCGAAGTGGCGACTACGGGCGTCTGGGTTGCGAGCTTCAACGCGTCATACCCCGTACCCCCGCTGCCGCCACAGGCGATCAAGGGCGCCGAGCGGGTGTCCCCGGCGGTCAGCACACCAACTTGGGCCGTGGCGCGCCCCTCCGCGGTCAGATTGGTGATATTGAACATACCCATCACGAACGTCGGGAACTCGATACGAACGTCAACGTGGACGCCACTGGCGTCGTTCGGTATGCTGCTCACGACGGGTGGGCAGCCCGTCGTGCGTCCGTCATTGATCAGGCCCGCTGCTGCCAGAGCAGTGCCACTCGGGGCCACGAAGTACGCGCAGGTGACGCTGGGTAGAACTCCAAACGCGTTTGCGTTGGCGTAGCTCATGATCGCCGATGACACGTCTGCGACGCGCCATGCCGCGGTCGCCAGACGTAACGCACGCGTCCCAGCGAGTGCGCCAGCGTCTGCTGCGTTTTGCGCGGTTTGACGCTGAACATAGATGTTACCGCCGTCAGCAACAAGACCAACCATCGCGAGCAGCCCAACCGCTGCCAACGCGAACAGCACCATGATCTGCGCCGATTGGCAGTGCGCGTCCTTCGGCTGGTAACTCACGTAGCTCATTCGATGTATGTGCGCGAGCTCGTTGTCAACTCACTGAACGGCCGCCCGAACCACACATCGACGACGCCCGCCAACGTGTTCTGGAAGAGCGGGTTAAATGTAAAGCGATGGATGACATCGACCTGGACATAGCCGCCGCCGGCGGAGGTCCGCGATGGCATCGCACATGACGCCTGCAACGGGAGCGAGCAGACGCGGGACGACATCGTGCCCAGCGCACACGGGGCGCCACGACGCTGATCGCTGACGCACGATTGGGTGGCTACGGTGATCGTCAGCCGATCGGTGGTCGACTCGGCAGCACCAGCTATGATCGTGTAGTTGTTGAAGGCTGCCACTGCGCTCGCGCTCGGCGCGCTGGTAATCGCCGCGACCCGCGCCAGCTCACGCGCGCCGTGAGTCAGCGAGACGTACGTGAACAGCAGTCGCGAGAAATCGATCACTACAACTACGAGCAGCAGAAAGAGCGGCACGACGAGCGCAAATTCCACGAGCGCTTGGCCCGTTGACCGCATCACATGACGACCATAACTGCCTGGCCCTGGACGCTGATGTGGCCCAAGCCGAGCGGGAGAAGATCCGCCAATAGCGGCACTGACCCGCGGGTGGTCACTTCAAGCCGCGATCCGCTGAGTTGGCGGGATGCGCCGGCTCGAGCCTCGCCGAGGCTGGCGTATGTTGGACCGCCACTTGCGGGCGTGAGCCTGATGCTGAAGGTCCATGTTCCCCCGCCACAGTTCTGTGGCACCTCGAGCACGGCGGAGCAGCCGACAAGCGCTGGCGCCGAGGCGCCGACGAGGCGTTCTAGCACGATTGCATCGGTAACGGTGGAATCGAGTGCCACTCCGGCCGCAAGCCGTGCCGCCTCCCGAGCGCCGTACTGAACGGCCACGCCGAAAACGAGCCCGCGGCCGAGATCGACCATCCCGAGTAAGAAGACGAGCAGCATTGGCACAACCAACGCGAACTCCACCAGCGCCTGAGCACCCGTGACGCGTCGCAGCATCATCAGCTGCCAGTGGGGTTTGTCGCGCTACGTCGGCCAGATGGTCCCACAATCACGAGGCCTGGTGCTGGAACGTGAAAATGGCCAGCGGAAAGATCATTCTTGAGCTGCATTGCAACGTCCTTCTTCGGCGCCCGGACCTTCTCCGACATGCATCTGCTCCGCGTTCCCTGACACGACATGTGTCAGACTCGCGACCTTGGGGCCGCGATGGCGGTGGCGAGACCGGAGCCCGCCCCCATGGTGATGACCAGGACGCGGAGTGTGCCCGGTGGTATCCGGTTGGATCTCCTTCGGCCGGGACTGTGCCTTTGCTCCGTGGTTGCGGATCCGGGCCAAGGTCCTGAGCCCAGGCAATCGACCAGTGTCCAGCGACACGGATTGGCGGCTAACGCGAGCGTGAACTTAACGGATCTGATTTGGTGCGCCAGCGCTGTTGCACGCGCGCTTGCGTGTCGGAGGCCACCAAAGGTAACCGCCTGGCAGAGGATGAACGGCCGCGGCATTGGGTCGGCGAATTGCTGATGCTGGTTGATTACATCTCGCGGGCACAAGGCAGCGCTGAAGTCCGCGAGCCGCATGTCCGTTGGGCAGGGATCGCTGCGCGTGACGTAATGGCGAGCAGCCGTAAGCGCTATCGGTTGCGAACTCACCCCTGCAGCTCCGTTTGAGGTGCAGGGTCGGCTGTAAAGACTTGATCCGCAGTGCTTCCGGAGCCTCGAAGTACACGACGATGGCCAGGAGAAGCGAGAGCGCAGGCCGACCGAGCTCTCAATCAGTCCAAGCCATGTAGCATTCACCTGGCGCTGATTCCCGCAAATTGCCTGTACTCAGCGCCAACCACCCAGGGATGCGGGAAGTGGCAGGCGGCATTCCTTTCGAGTCGCGCACCTACGTCAGTCCGGGGGGTTTAGGGCTCGCTGAACGGGTAATTCGAATACCCCCGAATGGCGGGCGCCAATCGCGCTCTGACGGATATTCCGCCGGTCGCCGAGGTTGCTGCCTTGATGCTCGGCGTGGCGCGCATTCCGGATACGCTTCCTGAAACACGGCCGTAAAGATCGCGGACCTTTTCAGGAAACCTCCCCGACCGATTAGTCACCGGTGAGCGGATCATCACCCGCAAGCTTACGCCCGTGGTAGCAGCACGGGCCGCATCACATGGAGAGGGCTCAGCTAGACAGAATCTCCGCACCAGTGCCGATGCGAGCTGCTCATTATCATCCGCCAGCCGCGCGTGTCACGCCCGACCAGGAGGTCGCGTGCGCCGCGGCCGCACGCGCTCGCCACTGTCGCCGGGTGACAAACTACGGCCTCGGCTGGTGCGCTCGCGTCAGAAACTTGAATCGGTGCGGGCGAACGCCGAAACAGCCAAGGTTCGCCACCTCGCTCTGAACTGACAAATCGCCGGGCTGGTTCACGCTCGCGGGGCTTTGCTTCCTTCTGTCGCCCTCTGTTACGTTGGCTGCCGCGAGCAGCGGCGCGTGACACGTACTACGACGCAACCAGTGCACAACCTGCCAGCGCACCGAGTCCGTCTGATCGGGCGGGAGCAGGATCTCGCGGTTGCCCGACAGTCGTTGCTCGCTGCCGAAGGCCGGCTCCTCACGCTTACGGGTACGGGCGGGTGCGGCAAGACGCGCCTGGCTCTGGAGTTGGCATCCGATCTGCTGCCGACCTTTGCGGACGGTGTCTGGCTGGTCGAGCTCGGAGCCATCGCCGATCCAGTGCTTCGCCAGCCCACCGCAATCGCTGGCGCTGCGGCCGTCCGCGACGGGCAGCACGACCGCAGCAACGACTACTCAGCAGACGGGTTCGGGGGTAGACGGAACCTGGCAGATCGTTTCCATCATCCAGCCGGCGACCAGGATCTCGCGCTCGTGATCGAGACGAGCAACGGGGGCATCTCGGGCTCGGTGACAAACCCGGCGTTGGGGATCACCGTGCCGATCGCCGAGGGCAGGGTGGACAGTAACCGGTTCTCGTTCAAAGCTCCGATGAAGAATCCAGTGAAGATGGAGATCGGGTACGACGGGATCGTTGACCGCGACGCGATCTCGGGGGAAATCACGATCCAGGCTGGCGGAACCTTTCCTTTCGCGGGAACGCGCGTCTGAGTCCGCCTCAGTTTTTTGTTTGCCGCGGCTCCGAAACGTTGCAGTCCAGCCATACGACCGCACGAGGTCGAGGTACGCACCGCCGCCGACGGATTGAGTGCCGAATCGTGAATGCAGCCCCCGCAGTGCGCGTTGAGGCTTAGCCGGCAGAGCCAGGCCCAGGCAGCAGACCGAGCTGCGCGGCGAAGGTCATCTGGTCGTAATACGCACTAATCCGCGTGATACGCCCTGCCGCGACCTCGATCACGTCGCATAGGGGCAGCTTCAACTTCCGACCGGTGGGCGGAACCTCGCCCTGCGGGGTGCCCAACGGGCCAGTATGTGTACCGGAGTACGCACCCTCGACGACGACGCGATTGCCCGACTCGATGATCGCCGTCACGTCCATCCGCGAGTCAGGCATCGCCTTGATGAAGCCTCTCGCGGTCTGGAGGTAGGGCTCGATTCCGTGAGTCGTACCAGCGGGCTCGATCATGACCAGGTCCGGCGCGTAGAGCTCATGGGCTCGGCTCCAGGCCCGTTCGTTAAAGGCACTCACATGCTTTTGCGCGAGTTCACGTGCTTCAGACATTCTGGCGACCCTTCCTCAGGACTTATTTCCATGCCAGGATGCGCCACGACAAGCGCGCGCGGATCGGGAGTTCTCCCTGTTTTTCGTCTCAGGCTTGTAGGAGGTCGTTCTGTATTGCGAAGAGAGTGGCGGCCGCGCGCGAGGTGATGCCGACCTTCGAGTAAATATTCTGGAGGTGGAAATCGACCGTTTTGGGAGCGAGGTTCAGATCGGCGGCGGCCGTCTGGATTGAGCCGCCGACCGCAATGCGCCGAAGAACGTCGACCTCACGATCGGTCAGGTCGGCCGGCCATCGCCGCCGCACGGGCCGTCCCTTGTCCCCCGCGGCAGCGAGGACAGCGTTCACCGCGGTTGTCTCAAGCTCGCCGTCGCGGGCCATTCGCCGAAGCTCAGCCGCCGCTTGCTCAGGATCCAGGGCGGGCCGGTACGCCCGCGCCTGTCGCATCGCGGCGTACACGTCGGCTGTCGCGACCAGACCGCCTGCGATCGATTGCGCGGCTGCACGGGTGCCCCGGTGGTATCCGGAGCCGTCGACGCGTTCATGGTGCATCCCGGCCAGTTGGCCGGCTCGTGCGAGTGAGCGAGCCCGCGACAACAGTCGCTCTGAGTAATAAGGGTGCAGGCGAACAGCCTCCCACTCGGAGTCATTCAAGGGTCCGGGCTTATCCCAGATGGCTGCGCTCACAGCTACTCGTCCCAGGTCGTGCGCCAGAGCTGCGACATGCAGAATCAAACACTCCGCTAGATCGAGCTTGAGGCGCTCTGCGGCGTCCATCGTGAGCGCCTCCACGGTCGTCGAGTGACCGGCCAGGTGGATGGACTTCAGGTCAGCGAAGTCACCCATGACGCGGGCTGCTTCCAAAAGAGCCGTGTCATCCGCGAGCCGGTGTGGCTCAGGCTCTGCCGCGAGCAGGTCGTCCCACAGCGAGGCGCGCCCCACCGCGCCCAGGACACCGTCGGGGTCGGAGCAAAATGCGGACACCAGGGCGGGTTCGAGCTCACTGCCGGATCGCTGGCGGGCCATCGCCACGGCACCCGCCCTTCCGCCCAGTCGGTAATGAATCTCTAGTTCATTGCACAGATGCATGATCCTCACGGCCAGGGGCTGGTTCGGGCCGGGAACTCCGTTCGGGGCACCGCTGCCGTCCCAGCGCTCGAACACCAGCGCCAGCCCCTGGACGACGGTTCCGCCGAAACCAAGCCGCGCTGCCAGCATCTGCGCAACTTCGCAGTGGCCGCGGAGGGACGAGTTTCGCGTCTCCGGCGTGTAGCTGAACAGTTGCCCAATCAATTGTTCGCGCTCGTGAGGCGGCCGGTCGGCGGCAAAGGACGCCATCACCCACGCGCCGAACGCAGATGAGTCACCGTAGTCGAGGTGCTGGGTGTCGCGACCGAAGGCGACCTCGTCGCCGAAGAAATAGGCGTTATCCGCGGAGCCGCTGGTACATCCCAGCATGCGCAGGAGCGTGAGGTAGTACAGCTCACTCAGCTCAGCTGGGGCGATACCCAACCGACGCCCGATCTCGATGCTCATCAGGCAGGCGCGGATTGCGTGCTCAATAGGCAACCCCAGGCCGAGGTCGGTCGCCATCGCCAGAGTCCCGACGATCTCAGCGATCCGGCACATGCGCCGATTCTGACACACCGCTCGTAAGCGGTAGCGCCCACTTTGAGCTAATTTTTGCGAGCGCGGTATGCTCGCCGATCTTGATCATAGGCAGACGACCTCGACACTGCCGGCGCGATGCCACCGCAGATTGCGAGCCTGCCGCCTGACCGGCTGGCGCAGCTCCAGAACCCGATGGCGCTCCTCAATCCGGAGGCAGCGGCGCTCATCCGCGACGGTCTCGCGCAGATCGGCCCGCAAGGCGTCCAGCTGTACGACAGTCTGCACGGCGCCATCACGGTCGCCCTGGCTTCCTCGCTGCACGATGCCTTTGTCGCCAGCGCAGTGGTGGCCGTGGCGGGTGTCGCGAACGCCCTGTTCACGCAGGAAGTGCCGCTGCGGCGCGGAAAACCAGCGCAGGCTGCCGCTGCTGTCGCGCCCGTCAAGGACAAGATCGAAGTCGCCGCCTGAGCGTGCGGTCACCAGGTATATGAGGCGTCGCGACGATGGCCGCGTGCGCTTCCCAGAAGCGAAACCAGGCCGCGCACCCGTCGATCAGAGCACCGCGGACGCGAGGATGTAGCCCGAGACCGTCGGCTGCGGCTCGGCTCCGCTGGCGCCGAGGCGGGCGAGGATGGACGGCGTGGCCATGTTTGCGATCGAGGTGTCGACGTTCGCTATGAACTTCCCGGCTACCAACATGACGAGCGTGCGCCCCTTGCTGGCGGCGCCAGTACACCGTCGGCAGCGTTCCTCAAATCCAGGGAGTGCGAGTCCTCCGTTGTCGATAGACTGGCGCGGCCGAGCTCGCGGCTCAACTGCCGGCCCGCCCAATCCTCCGTGGACGGCGCGCGAGGGACAGGTGCTGCGCGCCGCACTTGCCCTGCTGGCCGAACAGGGCCTGGCTGAACGGGACGCTAGGCTGTCAAACTTGCACCTGCAGCTCGCGGAACGCCGTCGCGAGCCGTTCCACGCGGTGCTCGAGCGGGTCCGCCAGCGCGGCGAGGTCACCTCCACCACGGACGTCGAACTCGCCGTCAACCTACTCCCTGGGCCCGCCTTCTATCGCAGGGTTGTGGCACATTATCCGTTTCCGCGGGCACACTCGGGGGCGATCGTCGACCATGTCCTCGCAGTCATTACGCACTAACTCCGCAACGACCGCGGCGGGCAGATTCCATCCGACGCAGATTCAGGCGCACACCGGTTTAGGCGTCGATCACACACGAAATGGCTGGCCAACTTCAGGCGCAGGGCGGCTCGGCCGATGACACGGCGGCAGCCATCGAGAGCGCGGAGCGCGCCCGCTGGACGGGTCGAGCGGCCTGGCGGGCCGAGCCTTCTATGCCGCTTCGACGACCGGCGCGTGACGGCTGGTGTCGGTAGGCTCGTCGATAGTGTGCGCCACAACTATAGCGTGAGATCCAAGATTTGCTACACTCACACGCGTGGTCACCGTTGGACTGCGCGAGCGCAAGAAGGCCCGCACCCGCCAACTTATCGCCGATACCGCCGCCCGCCTGTTCGCCGAGCGCGGCTATGAGCGGGTTGCTGTCAGTGACGTCGCGCGCGAGGCGGAGGTCGCCGAGCAAACGCTCTACAACTATTTTCCGACGAAGGAGCACCTGGTTACCGATCGCGACGAGCAGATTCAGGATCAGCTCTGCAATCTGATTCTCGCTCGACCATCGGGCGTCACTCCGGCGGCCGCTGTGCGCGACTTCGTCCTCGAGGTTGTCGACGGGATTCGTAGTATCCCACCGGAGCAATGGCGTGGCGAGCTCGGCTATCTGGCGGCCATGAGTCCGACCGTCCACCGGCTGGCGCTGGAGTTGACCGATCGCCAGGCTGCCGCGCTCGCAGCTGCCATCAGCGACAGCACTGCCGTCACACCGGGGGTTGCTCGGCTGCATGGGATCGCGCTTGCCGGAGTCTTCCAGATCATCATTGATGAGACCGGCCGCCGCACCCGCGAGGGACAGACCCAGGCGCAGATTACAGACGAGCTGCATCCGATCGTGAAAAGCGTTCTCGACGAACTCGACCGGTGGCTCAGCGCTTCCGGAGCATCGAGAGACCGGACTGGCCGGACTCGCTGACCGTCACGGCGTCGTAGGCAGCGCGCACGAGCTCGACGAGCGGCGTCGGCGGACGGCCGAGCAGTTGCGCCAGGTCGTGCCGGTCCGTCTCCAGCTCACCACGCGCGATCGACGAGTCAATCGCGGGACGAAGCGGGCGGTCCCCTCAGCGAGGCCGCCTTGCTGTAGGACATCAACGAACTGTTCTTGCGGCAAATCACGATAGGTCACCCGCGTGTCGGTGACGTCGCTGATGGTGCGACCGAGCTGG
>WNFU01010292.1_pt1 | contig 10369 bp, 7 predicted proteins | sample 5400121 | NCBI WGS metagenome assembly WNFU01 (sample SAMN13153360, study PRJNA577476) | soil metagenome | isolation source: 100 cm soil or saprolite under grassland replicate 1 | place: USA:California | collected 2016-06-15
ATCGTCAGCGACCCGGTGCCGACGGAACCGGGACGCCCACCGTCCACCCACCGCACGGCTTGTTGCACGTCGTGCAAGATTCCGGTTTCGTTTGCACCCCGTGCACACAACGGACGTCGGGAGGCGATCCGGTGCGGATTCCTTGCAGGCCACACAAGAAATCGGCTCCGATGCAATGCGGTAGGCGGCTCTCGACGGTTTCTTGCGTGGGATGCAACGATCGGGCCGGAATCCGCCCAGCCGACAGCCACGTGGCACGGTTACGTGCACCGGGTGCAAAGGCAGCAGCCGGAGCCGCCGAGGCTGACCCGGAACTCAGTCGAAGAGGAGGCGGCGGAGAACCGGCATGGGCGGCGAGCCGTGACTCATGACCGACTCGAGGTGGTTGCGGTAGTCGAAGCCCGGCGTCGTCCCGAAGTTCCCGACGACCCGCGCCTCGGGCACGGCGTCCGCGCCTCGAGCGTCGCCGGCGGCGATCGCCGCCCGTCGGCGGGCCTCGCGCTCGATCTCCCAGAACTCGACCGAGCCGATGAAGTACGTCGAAAGCTGCGTCGACGTGAGGCGCGCGCGGTTCCACTTGTTGCGGGCCTCGGCCTCCTCCTGGAAGCCGCCGTCGACCATGAGCCCGACGGCCTCGTCCTCGGTCATTTCACTTGAATGGATCTTCACGTCGATGATCGCGTTGGTCACTGCTCGAAGGTAGAACTTCCAGTGGTTGAGCAGGAGCGCCACGTCGTCCCCGCCGTATCCCAGGTCCATCATGACCTGGGTCACGTAGACCGCCCAGCCCTCGGCGAACACGCCCGACCAGAGGATCGTCCGCGGCAGTGACGAGCTCCGGTTGGCGTAGACGCCCTGGAGGTAGTGGCCGGGCACGGCCTCGTGGATGGTCAGCAGCCTGAGCATTCGGTCGTTGTCCTCGCGCAGGTAGCTCTCGACCTCCTCCGGCGACCATTCCTCGGGGATCGGGGTCACGCAAAAGAACGACTTCTCGGCCTTGTCGAGCGGCCCCGGCGAATCGAGCATCGCGCCGCCGAACGCGCGCAGGAAGACCGGCGTCCACATGATCTGGAGCGGCTCCTCCGCCATGCCCACGACGTCATGCTCCCGGCAGAACGCCTCGATCCGCTCCAGCTCGGCCCGGCAGAAGTCGAGCAGGTCCTCCGGCCGCTGGTGCGCCGCGGCGATCGCATCGAGCACCGCCCGGACGGTCTCGCTCTCGGCGGCCGCCTCGCTGCCGGCGGTCCCGGCGGTGGGCAGCGGGCGGTCCCGCTGCCAGGCCGGCCAGGCCTTTCGAGCGAGCCGGATCATCTCCGCCCGGACGGCGGCGTATTCACGCTCGGCTCGGTCGAGCACGTCGGCCGGTGCGAGATCGATCCGGAGTGTGTGCTTGAGCTTGGCGGCGAACAGATCCGGCCCCAGCCGGCCCTCTCCCTCGGCGGTTGGAATGACCGCGTCGCGGAGGTGGTCAGCAAAGCCTGTTAGCGCGGCACGGGCGGTTTCCGCTCCGGCGCGCAGCCGGGGCAGCACGGCCGCGACGGCCGGGTCGTCGGGCGCCGCCCCCTCACCGGCCGACAGGGCGTCCCCGACGAGATCGTCGATGCCGGGCAGCTGCTTGAGCGCCGTCTCGGCGTGGAAACGCGACACCGGCCGGTCGGCATGCCCAACGAGCTGGTCGCGGGCCGCGTCCAGGAGCGCCGGCAGCCGTTCCAGCCGGCCGGCGACGCTCGTGAGGCGGGTCGCGAGCGGGGCGAACTCCCGGGCGAGCAGCGGGAAGAAGCCGCCGCCCATGAGGTAGACCCAGCCGAGCGGGTCCCAGCGCTCCTCGCCCAGCTCCACCTCGCGGAAGCGCATCGCGTCGAGCTCGAGGAGGAGGACGTCGCGGTCGGCCAGCTCCTCCCGGGACAGACGGGCGACATCGGTCCTGCCGAGCTCGCCGGACCAGCGATCCACGAAGGCTAGGCGTTCGGCGCGGCCCGCGTCGGTCATGTCCGGCCAACGGTCGTCGAAGCGATGGTCGCCGATGCTGCTGGCTGCCACCGGGTCCAGGCGCAGGTACTCGTCGAAGAACGTGGCGACGCGGTCGGCGAAGTCAGTCACGATCGGCTCCCGGCGATGGGGTATGGCCATGCGGCCAGCCTGTAGGGTAGCCTGCGCGGCGGGTAGACATCGGCTGGACTCCGTCTGCCATCATCTGCCCGTCGCCCCCGCCGGCCGGCCGTCGGGACCGCAGATGTGCGTGGAGGAACGTCCCGTGCTGGACCTGCTCATCCGGATCGTCATCAACGCGATCGCCCTCGTCGTCGCGGCCCAGCTGATCCCGGACATCCATCTCAAGATCGGCCCCATGGGCGTCGAGTGGCTGAAGATCGCGGCGATCGCCCTCGTCTTCGCATTGGTGAACACGTACATCAAGCCGATCGTCAAGATGCTGTCGTTCCCGATCACGGTGCTGACGCTGGGGCTGGTCGCGTTCCTCATCAACGCCGCACTGTTCCTGCTGGTCGCCTGGGTCGCCGACCTCCTGTTTCCCGGCATCCTCAAGATCGCCGGGTTCCCGCCGAAGCTCGACGGCAACGCGGTGATCGCCGCGATCCTCGGCTCGATCGTCATCAGCATCGTCTCCACGGTTCTGGGCCTGGTCGACTTCGGGCGCCGCGCCATCCTCCGCTGACCGCCCAATTGACGGGGGCCGGGTAGGCTAGGGCCATGAGTCCGACCGACGGCCGAGTCCCCGGCCAATCCGCTGACGCGCCGGGCGGCGGCCTTGCGCCGGGCGGCGGCCTTGCGCCGGGCGGCGGCCTTGCGCCGGGCGGTGGTCTTGTGCCGGGCAGCCCCCTAGCGCCCGGCAGCCCCCGCGAGCGGTTCCGGGCCCGGCTGGCGCGCGGGCCGGTGCTCGTGGACGGCGCGATGGGAACGCTGCTGTTCAGCCGGGGCATCCCCCAGCGCGCCTGTCTCGATGAGCTGCCGACGATCCGCCCCGACATGATCGGCACGATCCATCGCGAGTACCTAGAAGCTGGCGCCGAGATCATCGAGACCGCCACGTTCGGGGCGAATCGCATCCGGCTGGCTCAGTACGGCCTGGCCACCGCCGCCCACCGCTTCAACCGGCGCGCGGCGCAGGTCGCTCGCGACGCGCGCGACGTGGCCGGGCTCGACGCCCTGGTGGCCGGCTCGATCGGTCCGCTTTCTGGTCCCACCCACGCGCCCGAGCGGCCCGATCCGGGGGCGGTCCGGGCGGCCTTCCGTGAGCAGATCGACGGCCTCCTGGAGGGCGGAGTCGACGTTCTCTGGATGGAGACCTTCTCCGACCTGGAAACCTTGATGATCGCCGCAGAGGAGGCGCGCCGGGCGGCCGACGTGCCGGTCGTCACCAGCCTGACGTTCGGCGAGGAGCTCGCCCTCAGCGACGGCACGACCCCGGAATCGGCCGCCGCGATCCTCGTCGCGGCCGGCGTCGATGCGCTGGGCGTGAACTGCGGCGTGGGCCCGGAGGCGTGCCTGGACGCGCTCGACAGGACCGGCCAGCCAACGGCCGAGACGGCCCGCTCGATCCTGCCCAATGCCGGCCTGCCGCAGCGGATCGCCGGTCAGTTCGTCTACGCCGCGGGCCCCGAGTATTTCGGCGCCGTGGTGCCGCGCATGCTGGCAGCGGGAGGATCCCTGGTGGGCGGCTGCTGCGGAACGACCCCGGCCCACATCGCCGCGATGCGGGCGGCCCTCGATGCGATCGCGACGGCCGACGGGCGGCGGGCGGCGGCACGAGCGAGCGCCGGCGCACCGGACGCGCCGTCGCGGCTGGGCGGGGCGTCGCCCCGTGCGACGGTCGTCGAGGCGGCCGGCCAGGCCGTGGGCGATGCGCCGCCACCGACCGGCCTGCTCCAGAAGCTCAACGAGGGCCGGTTCGTCATCTCGGTCGAGATCGACCCGCCGCGCTCGATCCGCATCGAACGGACGATCGAGGCTGCCCGGCTTCTCAAGTCGGCCGGCGTGGACGTCGTGAACGTCAGCGACTCGGCCATGGCTCGCGTCCGGATGGGCGCGATGGCTGTCGCGTTCGGCATCCAGCACGACCTGGACCTCGAGTGCCTGGTCCATTTCACGACGCGCGACCGGAACCTCATGGCGATCGAGTCCGAGCTGCTCGGCGCCCATGCCCTGGGCGTTCGCAACATCATCGCGCTGACCGGCGACCCGCCACGGATCGGCGATTACCCGACCGGCACCGGCGTCTGGGACGTCGACTCGATCGGGCTGATCGAGATCCTGGCCCGCCTCAACCGGGGCGAGGACCAGGCCGGCTCGCCGATCGGACAGCGGGCAGGCTTCACGATCGCCTGCGCCCTGGACCCAACGGCCGCGGACCAACCCACCGAGTGGGATCGGTTGGAACGCAAGCTGGCGGCGGGAGCACATCTGATCATGACCCAGCCGCTCTACGACGCTCGCCAGGTCGACGCGATGATGGCCGAGGGGCAGCGGCGCTTCGGCGCGGGCGGCTTCCCGGTGCCGCTGCTGCTCGGCGTGCTGCCGCTGGTCAGCGCCCGGCATGCCGAGTTCCTCCACAACGAGGTGCCCGGGATCACGATCCCGGACGAGACGCGAGCCGCGATGCACGCGGCCGGCGAGCGGGGCGCGGACGTCGGCCTGGAGCTCGCGCTGGCTTTCCTGACGGAGGCTGGACCGGCCGTCCAGGGCACGTACCTCATGCCGAGCTTCGGCCGGTACGAGCAGAACGCGGAGCTGGTCCGGCGGCTTCGCGAGGCGCTCCCCGCGATGCGCGTGAGAGCGACGACGTGACGAATGGATCTTGAAGTCGGGAATTGACGAGCGCAGGCCGAGGGCGAGATGAGCCGAGCCTGGATCGCAGTCCTCCAGCCACCATCGGTGCGGCGGCTTCCCAGCCTCGCCGGTACACTGAGGTCGCGATGGGTGCCGTCGACACGATGGAAGTCTTCTTCGAGCTCCTGAACGCGGGCGACCGCGAGGGCGCCGTGGCCCTGATGGACGAGAGCACCGAGATGCGCGTCCACGTCGGCGACAGCGCGCAGACCCTGCGCGGACGGGATCGTGTGGGCGGCTGGTTCCTGCGCGGCGACAAGGGCCTCAGGATGATCCCGGGCGATGTCCGCGACACCGGCAACATGTACGAGACCGATCTCGTCGTCATTCGCCCGGGCGCGCCGACGCAGCACATCGACGCGACGTTCCGGGTGGAGGCCGGCCGGATCACGGCGATCAACCTGGCGCCTCGCTAGGCGAGAGCCCGGCGGCGGCCGGCCCCTAGCCGGAGGGCGGCGGCGAGCCGGAGGGGGCCGAGTCGATGACGTCCGAGGGACCTCGCGTCGGGATCACGATCACCTGACCGATGACGATCTTGTCCGGATCTTTGATCTGCGGGTTGGCGGCCATGATCTGCTTCTGCGTCACCCCGTACTTCGTGGCAATCCTGGCCAGCGTGTCGCCCGGCTTGACCGTGTGCGTGAGCTGCGTCGGGGCTGCCGGCGCGCTCGGCGCCACAGATGACGACGAAGCGGCGGAAGGGCTCGGAGTTGTCCTGGCCTCCTGGTTCGCGCCGCCCAAGAACAGGTACGGCAGAGTGAAGAGCAGCGCGGCGGCGACGAGCAAGGCGATGACCCCGATCGTCAGGCGGTTCATCGTCGGCACGCCCACCCGCCGCTTCAGCGTCGGATAGGCCTCGAACCGGCGCGGGCGCTCCCAGGACGGGGTTCCGTCGTCGTGCTCGCTCTGGGCGACGGGCCGTGCCTGGCCGATCACCGGCCGCCGCGCTGCCGGGCGTTCGCCGGCCGCAGCCGACCGACCGGCAGCGTCGCGTGCCACGGGCCGCCGGGAGCGAGGGACGGCGATTGCCAGCTCCTGACCGGGAGCGGCCTCGTCGTCGGCTTCAGCGGAGCGTCCTGCCAGGAACGAAGGTGTGTCCACGGCGTTCGACGTCCGCGGACGATCCGACCCGCCGCTGCCGTCGTCGAGCCAGCGGGATGCTGCCAGGCCGGTCGCTTCCGGCGGCTCAGCCGCGGCGCCTGCGGCCGCCGCGGCGCCTGCCGCGCCCGCAGCACCTGCTGCGCCTGCCGCGCCTGCGGCGCCTGCAGCACCTGCCGCGCCTGCCGCACCCGCGGCCCACGGCGGCGGAGCCGCCCACTTGCGGTTGGCGGGGCGGGGCCGGTAGAGCCGCCCGTCGTCTGCCCAGGGGGCTACGGCTGCATCGCCCGACGCCGCCGAGCCGACGGCGCCTGCCGCCGAGCCGACGACGCCTGCCGCCGGGTCGGGTTCCGGCTGCGCCGAAGCCGCGCTCGGCTGGGCCACGCCCGCGTCGGCACCGTCCGTTGCCTCGCTGGCTGCCGCGATGCCGGCGGCCGCCTCCTCGGTTGCCCGACGGGCCCTGGCCGCCTCGCGCCGGGCCCAGTCCTGAAACGTGGGGCAGGCCGGGAAGCTCGCCGACAGGCAGTACGCCTCCTGGTGCGCGATCGCGCGAGGCGCAGGGCGCAGCTCGGCATAACAGCGGTGACGGTGGTCCGGACGCTCCGAGCGTTCGTCGCGATCATCTTCGAAGGCCACGAACGGGCAGGCGACGGCGCGTTCGACTGGGGCGCTTCCGCGTTCGGTCATCAGCGGCCATGATACCCGCGGCTCGGGCCCGGCCGCCGCCGGCAGGGAGCCGGGCCCACCGCTCGATGACGCTCACCAGACGGGTGGCTGTCATGATCTCCGCGTCGGCCGTGGGATCCGGTCGCGATCTCGTAAGGAGGAACAGGCCATGGGCGACGATATCCCGGGCTCGAGGCCCGGCATGGCAGAGCCGGACGTCGGCGGCTCGATCACCGTCGACTCCGACGGCAACGTTCGCAAGGTCGAGGTCGACGTTCAGATTCCGGGCGCGAGCGGCGGCGATCCCGCCCACCTGGAGTGGAGCCCTGGCCAGCACGATCCGGCCAACCCGGCCGGCCCCGGCTGGATGCCGAACACGTCGGATCCCAACGAGCCGGTCTACAACCCGCTTCCAGTGCGCCCGGGCTGGCATCGCGACCCGGTCACCGGCATCGATTCTCCGGATCTCAGCCTGCCGGCGAGCGACTCGTTCTCCGAGCCTGGCGACTATCCGCTGCCCAACCCCGACGAGCCGATCGTCTGAGGCCCAGCGCCGACCGCGGCGCAGCCATCCGCCCGGCACAATGGCCGGGTGACGAGCACCAGCGAGGAAGACCGCTACGAGGCTCGACGGCGACCTGCGGTCGCCCTGATCGGGTATGGCTGCTTCCTGTTGATCGGCTGGACCGGGGTCCTCGTTCCGGCCTTGATCCGGCCGGTCGAGGACAGCTTCGCCCAGACGGACGCGGCGGTGGGCGGATACTTTTTCGTCTTCGCCGCGTTCTACGGCATCGGCTCGTTCGGCGGCGGGCTGCTGACCGAGAGGCTCGGCCGGCGGGCAGTTCTGATGACCGCCGGCCTCCTCCTGGGCCTGGGACTGATCGGGCAGGCCCTGTCGCCGAACTGGCTCCTGTTCCTGGCAGTCGGGGTGCCGGCCGGATGGGCGGCTGGCGCGATAGACGGCGGGATCAACGGCTTGTTCCTGGCGCTGTACCCACGGTCGCGCGGCGGCGCCCTCAACCTGCTCCACCTCTTCTTCGCCCTGGGCGCCCTGACATCGCCGTTCCTCGTGGGTCAGCTCGTCTCTGCCGGCCTGTCCTGGCAGGCGGTGATGATCGCGACGGGCGCGGTGGCCGTCGGGTTGGGGCTGCTCCTGGCCAGGACGGAGATGCCCTCGGGGCAGATTCGCCAGGCTCCAATTGGCGGGCAATCGATCGTCGGGCCGCCTGGCGCAGAGTCGCGGCCCGGCGCGGCATGGCCGTTCGCCGCGCTGGCCATCGCCATCGGCTGCTACGTCGCTTCCGAGGTCGGCGTGTCCAACTGGCTGGTCCGCTTCCTCAGCGTTGCGCCGCTGGCGACGGCGACGGCGGGTCTGTCGCTCTTCTGGGGCGGGTTGACCCTGGGCCGCCTGCTCTCGTCACTCGTCGCCGACCGGCTCAATCCGGTGGCGTTCGCCGCGGCATCGGTGGGGCTCGCCTCCGTCGCGCTCGTCGCGGCTGTTCTCGTGCCGGCGCTTCCCGTCTCCATCGGCCTGTTCGCCGTGTGCGGCTTCTTCTTCGGACCGGTCTATCCGATGATCATGGTCGTGGGCGGCACCCTGTACCCGCACCGCCTCGCGGCGGTCAGTGGCGGCCTGGGTTCCGCGGCCGTCGCCGGATCGGTGCTCTATCCGCCGGTGATGGGGCTCCTGTCCGACCGGGTCGGCCTTGGAGCAGGCATGATCGGCGCCGGGATCCTGGCAGCAGCGTCGGGTCTCGCGCTCGTCGGCGCGAGCCTCGCGGCTCGTGGCGGACCCGCCTTGGGCCGACGCGCTTGATCGACCGCAACGTGCCTCAGCCGAGAGAGCTCAGACGCGTGAAGGCGACGGTTCGCGCCAGGCGCCGCAGAGACTCCCGGCTTAGCTTCGGATCCTGGAGGAGCACGAGGCGTATCGCGACCCACTGGTCTGACTTGCGCAGGAAGATGGCACGGTCCCCTTCGGTCGTTGATGAGGCCCAGGGATTGTTACCGCGCGGCTGGCGATTCCTGGGCGGGCGGCTCGCTGGCCGGCTCCTCCCCCGCCCCGGGAGTGAGCATCCGGCGCAGGACCTTGCCGATCATCGACTTCGGCAGCTCGGTTCGGATCTCGATCTGGGCCGGCCACTTGTAGTGCGCCAGGTTCGCCTGGCAGTGGCGAGCGATGTCGTCGGTCGTGGCGGCCATGCCTTCCCGAAGGACCACGTAGGCGCGCGGCAGCTCGCCCTTGCGGGCATCCGGCATCCCGACCACGGCCGCCTCGGCAACCGCCGGATGGGCGAGCAGAACGTCCTCGATCTCGCTCGGGTACACGTTGGCGCCGCCCACGATGATGAGGTCCTTGATGCGATCGACGATCGTGAAGTAGCCGTCCTCGTCCATCGTCGCGACGTCGCCCGTGTAGAGCCAGCCGTCGCGCAGCATGTGGTCCGTCTCCTCGGGTCGCTCCCAGTAGCCGGACATCACCTGCGGCCCGCGGATACAGAGCTCCCCGACTTCGTTGGGCCCCAGGACCCGCTTCCCCGTCTCGAGGTCCACGATGCGCGCCTCCGTCGAAGGCAGGGGCAGCCCGATCGTGCCCTGCTTGCGAAGCCCGTGGATCGGGTTCACGTGGGTGACCGGGCTGGCCTCGGTCAGCCCGTATCCCTCGCAGAGCCGGCCGCCGGACAGCGCCTCGAACCGTTCCTGTACCGGCCCCGGCAGCGGGGCCGCACCGCTGATGCAGGCCTCGATCGAGCGGATGTCGTAGCGACCCAGGTGGGGATCGTCGATGAGCGTCGCGTAGAAGAGCGGCGCGCCGGGGAACAGTCGCGGCCTGCGGCGGTGGATCGTCTTGAGAACCGGGCCGGCCTCGAACCTGGGGTGGAGCAGCTGGGTCAGACCGTTGAGGATCGCGAAGTTCATGGCCACGGTCAGGCCGTAGCTGTGGAAATACGGCAGCGCACAGAGGATCCCGGCGGGCACCCCATCGCCGCCCGGGAGGACCGCGGCGCACTGGACCACGTTCGCCACGAGATTCCGATGCGTCAGGATCGCCGCCTTGGGCAGGCCGGTCGTGCCACCCGTCGGCTGGAGCAGTGCCGCGTCGTCGGGACGCGCCACGGACTCGACGCGCTCCGCGGGGGTCTCCCGGAGCAGGCGGAACAGGTTGGGCGTGGCCGCGGTGTGACTGACCGGGTGCCAGCGGTTGGTGCGCCGCGCCTTGAGCGGGTAGAGCCAGCGGATCGGGATGGGCAGCGAGTCCTGGATCCCCGTGACGACGAGTCCGCTGGAGCCTGACGGCGTCTCGAGCGGCCGGTCGATCGCGGCCCGTGCCTCCGACACGCGGCCGACCAGCAGGTCGAGCGTGACCGAGATGCGCGGCCGCACCTGCCCGAGGAGCACCTCCAGCTCACGCTCCACGAGCAGGGGGCTCATCGGCGACACGATGCAGCCGGCACGCAGCGCGCCCAGGAAGGCGATGACGAAGGCGGGGCTCGTCGGCAGGTGGAGGCTGACCCGGTCGCCATACCCCAGGCCGAGCCCGCGCAGGTAAGCGGCGAAGCGGTCGACCGCCCCGTCGAGCTCGACGAAGCTCGTCCTGGCGCCGAAGAAGATGAGCGCGTCCCGATCCGGGAAGCGCTCGGCCGTCTTGCGCAGCATGCCGTCCACGGTCAGGTCCGGGATCTCGACCTCGGCTGGAACGCCGGGCTCGTAGTTGGCGAGCCAGGGGCGTTCGGCGATGACCGTTCGCCCGGCGGTGGCA
>WNFU01011735.1_pt1 | contig 10367 bp, 9 predicted proteins | sample 5400121 | NCBI WGS metagenome assembly WNFU01 (sample SAMN13153360, study PRJNA577476) | soil metagenome | isolation source: 100 cm soil or saprolite under grassland replicate 1 | place: USA:California | collected 2016-06-15
CGGCTTGTTTAGGCATGAGCGTGAACGAGCCGCCGGCAAATTTCAGCGAATCGACGTAAGCCCCCATCATTTCAAGCAAATCCTTAAGGTAACGCCGACCCACGACGGAGTAATACGGACCGCGGATCTCGGTTAAGCCGCGGTTGCGCGGTTTGCCTTCCCGTTCATTGATTCGCAGGAACGGAAAACTGCGTTCAGGCTCTTTTGATCTTCGCTTCATCGCCACTATCTGGGGAAACGTTATGCAAAGGCGCTCCGGTCGCCTCTCGGAAGCGCACGCGAGACGCGTGCGCCACCCAACTACTCGCGAAGTGGCATCTGGCGTTTAAATTGCAGGTCGGATGGTGAATCCGCCACAGCGCAATTTCTCCGCCCTAACGACCGATCTTTATGAGGTTACCATGGCGTGCGGTTATTGGAATGCCGGGGTGAATGATCACGAGGCGGCATTCCACGTCACATTTCGGGAAAACCCGTTCGGTGGCGAATTCACTGTCGCCTGCGGGCTCGCGAGCGCGATGGATTTCCTGCGCGCGTTTCATTTCGACGAACCAGAAATTGATTACCTCACGTCCCAGCGCGGGAACGATGGAGAACCATTATTTAGCGCCGGGTTTCTCGACTACCTCCGCAGCTTGCGACTGACCTGTGAGATCGATGCAATTCCCGAGGGGACACTGGTTTTTCCAAATGAGCCGCTAATGAGGGTATGCGGTCCAATTATCCAATGTCAGCTCCTGGAGACGGCTTTGCTTAACATTCTGAATTTCGAAAGTCTCATCGCGACAAAAGCGGCGCGCGTATGTCTGGCCGCTGGAAACGATCCGGTCGTCGAATTCGGTTTGCGTCGCGCACAGGGGGTTGATGGTGGTTTGACGGCGGCGCGCGCGGCATGCGTCGGCGGATGCGCGGGCACATCGAATTTGCAAGCCGGTCAGCGCTTCGGAATTCCGGTGAGCGGAACGCAGGCGCACAGTTGGATCATGTTTTTTGAAAGCGAGAGGGAAGCGTTCGAGGCATACGCCAGAGCGATGCCAAATAACTGCGTGTTCCTAGTGGACACTTATAACTCGCTCGATGGGGTGCGCCACGCGATCGATGTAGCCAGGCAATTGCGCAAGAACGGATACGAAATGATCGGGGTGCGCCTGGACTCTGGAGATCGTGTTGCATTGAGCATCGAAGCGCGGCGAATGCTTGATATAGCCGGCTTCACAACCGCCAAGGTCGTCTGCTCGGGTGATCTGGACGAATACGCGATTGCGGACATGAAACGGCGTGGCGCGAAGATCGACATATGGGGCGTAGGAACTAAGCTCACCACTGGCCAGCCCGACGCGGCGTTAGGCGGCATTTATAAACTCGGCGCAGTACGGCGCCCCGGCCGTCAATGGCAATATCGCATCAAACTTTCCGATGAACGGGCGAAGACGTCGTGTCCGGGTCTATTACAGGTGCGAAGGTTCCATCAGCCCGACGGCAGATTCGTCGCCGACGCGATTTACGAAATCGACCACGCGATGAGCGAACCCTGCGTAATTATAGATCCTCAAACCGAGCAAGAGACGGAGATTCCTCCCAACATGGAACACAGCAACTTGCTCGTTCCCATCTTCCGGAAAAGCGAGCTGTTCTATCAAGTGCCCGATCTTGCCGCCTCGCGCGAGCGCGCGCGCCAGCAACTCAGCCGTCTCCCGCCAGAAATCGCGAGGTTGGATAATCCGCGCGCTTACCCGGTCGGCCTCGAAAAATCATTATATGAGTTGAGGTCCATCCTGAGCGCAAGTGCGAAGGAATTGTAGGGCGTTTCTGTGAAACGCCGATTGCTTGAATCAGCGTCTGACACAGACGCCCTACAATCGCCTCGATTTCGAGATAACTTCCAGCCAATGAACGTACTGATCATTGTCGATCTTCAGAATGACTTTTTGCCCGGTGGCGCGTTGCCCGTGCCACACGGTGATGAAGTCATCCCGCTCGCCAACGAATTGCAGCGGCACTTTGATCTCGTCGTCGCGACGCAAGATTGGCATCCGCCCAACCACGGCAGCTTCGCGGCAAATCATAAGGGCAAGAAACCGGGGGATCGCATCATGCTCGACGGAATCGAACAAATCCTGTGGCCAGTGCACTGTGTTCAAAACACGCACGGAGCTGAGTTTGCTCCAGCGTTCGACACGAGCCGAATCGCTCATGTGTTCCACAAGGGAGTCGACCCGCTCATAGACAGCTACAGCACCTTCTTCGACAATGCCCATCGTCGACGTACTGGTCTTGCTCATTATTTAAAGGAGCGATCGATCAAGGACATTTATTTGCTCGGACTCGCCCTGGACTACTGCGTCAAATACAGCGCGCTGGATGCGCGCCAGCTTGGATTGGACACACACATCATCTTGGATGGCTGCCGCGGAATTGAGCTTGAGCCAGGCGACATCGATCGCGCGCTCAATGAAATGAAGCGCGCCGGCGCGATTATCCTAAAAAGCAGCGAACTGTAGCGGGAATTCGTTAGGCCGCTGCGCTGCGGCGTCTGCGTCTCGGGACCAGGATTGTTCCTGAGTAAACGGGTTTGGCGCGGATGGAACGCGCCAAAATCCCCATGATCGGTCGATGTCGAATTTCGTGGCACCAGTCGCAGAGCTTTTACTAAGGGACACGTGTTACCATCCCCTCAAACACTGGTGAGCCCGGACCCGTCTGGATCATCCAAAGCTGCCTGCCGCTTGCCTCGACGAATATGTCAAAGCTTGCACCTCCGGTAAATGAGAGCGTGCCGGTACAATCCGTGTTTACGATATAGGTTCCTAGCGATCCGCTGGAATGGATAATCGTGCCATTAATGCTGACCGTGGCGAACGGGCTGACCAGCGTACCATCTCCATTGAAATCGATCCCTTCTACGATGGCTTTCGGTTGCGCAACCCCGCCGACAATGTTCCACCCGTGTGCGGTGAACACGTATGAGCCGCGTAGGGTGTACTCGCCACAACCGAGCGCTCGACTGTCCGCCAGCGCCGTACCCGACGTGCTTTGCGCCATTGCGGCAACAAGGCTGACCAGCGCACACGCGAACAGTGAGCAGCTCGTTATCATCTTAATTAGTTTTGTTTTCATTGTTATTGTTTCTTTCTATTCATGTTTTCTTGTTCTGGCCTTCTTTGGCTGCTCATCGTGAGGAGTCAGTTCTGGCCGTTCACTGGAGTACAGAACGGAAACAATCGCGAGGTTACGCGGACATGGCGCTGCCACGTTGCCTCCTTCGCCAAGGCTTCGGCGGGCCAAGGAATCGTTGAACCAGAACTGATATAATTCCGAAAGCGCTGGCATGGAGCGGCGCTGCGCTACCGAGAGAAAACCAGGCGTTATTTGGAAACAGTTTCTTTTGGAGCGAGGGACGTAACGATTTTTTCGAAGCGCGGATCGCCGCGCAGCGGGTCCCACCACGGCATCAGTTTTAATTCGCCATACGTGACGTTGCTGGGCGGACGGACGGCGATGGCTAGCTGCTCGCAGGCGAAATCTTTTTCTCCAACCCACGCTGCAATCACTGCAAAGTATCTGACCAGGTACTGGCCGACGAGTGCGTCTTTCTCTACCGGTAAAAGCTCAAGTGCGCGGCGGCCTTCGCGCAGCGCTTCCTCCTTCCGGCCGAGGCCGGCATCGATCAAACCCAGCACGCACCACGACGGGCCGAAATCGGGTTGTGCCTCGAGGACTTTCTCCTGTTCAGCGCGCGCGGCGGCAAACGCCGACCGCGCTTTCTGCTCGTCGTTGGTCATGCGTGCGATCAGGCCTTCGACAAATGCGCGATTGAATTGGACCTGATCAACTATCCGAATTTCATTGTCACCCAGCGCGCTCAATGCTTCTTTCGCGGCAGTGGTATCGCGTTCGGCAAGTGCGCAGAAGAGCCAATTCTCAGCGGTAGCGGATCTTACAGCAGCGGGATTTGTCGCCCGAAGCGAATCGATCGCCTCACGCAATGGGCGGGTATTAGCGTTCACATCCAGCTCCCAGCTCGGAAGAGCTAGTTTCATAAGGACGTCGTCGGGTTCGGCGACAGCTAGAGCGCGGGTCAGCCATTCCTTTGCTTCCGCATAGCGGCGAAACCTCGCGTAATCTGATGAAAGCATATCGAGCGTGCCTAGGTCGCGGGGATCGAGCTCAGCTGCGCGCTCTAAATTTCGTTTGGAGTCTTCCCAATGCCCCTGACGCCTCTGAATGATCCCCATCAGTCGGAATATTCGCGCCTGATTGGGCAGGGTGTGGCGGGCAATTTCCAGTTCGGCCAGCGCGCCATCATAATCGAGATAGCCTCGATAAAGATGCACCGCTCGTGCAAGGTGCGCTTCGGCTGAATCCCGTTTCAGACGGAAGGCGGAATCGATCGCATCCTTCGCCATGGCCAACCGCGCTGCGGTACGGTCGATCCCATCAAAATAAATCTGATCATGAGCGAAGGCGAGCTGGCAATAAGCCTCCAGAAACGATGGGTCGCGCGCGACAGCCCGGTTCAGCAAATCGATTGCCTGCCCATAATCCGGTTCAAACGTTTTCCCCAAAAGGATGTCATTGGCGCGCGAATAAAGATCGAAAGCAACGAGATCGCCGGTCGGGCTGCGCTCAATGGCCAATTTCTCAGCGGGTGTAATTTTGGCATGAAGCTGCTCGGCGACTTTTTGCGCGACCTCACTTTGGATTGTGAACAGGTCATTCAAATCGCGGTCGTATTGTTCGACCCAGACGTGGGTATCAGTCCGCGTGTCGATCAACTGCGCGTTCAAATGAAGATGCGTACCGGTCCTGCGGACGCTGCCCTCCAGAACGTGAGATACCCGCAGCTCGTTACCGATCTGACGGAGATTTCGTTTGCCACGGTAATCCATCACGCTGGTCCGGCTGATGACTTTGAGATCGGCGATCTTCGCCAGCTTGGTCAGAATGTCGTCCTGAATACCGTCGGCAAAGGCTGGGTTCTCTTTCTGCTCGCTCAGGTTTTCAAATGGCAGTACGGCAATTCCGTTCGTTAGGGGATGCGCGATAGATTCACTTTTCCAAACGATCCATCCAGCGGCCGCTGCCAAAGCAACCAGCGATGCCGCAAGAAGCGCGCTGGTTGGATTGCGTCGCACCCATTTCTTCCCTCGGGCGAAAATTCCGGTGCGGCGCGCCTCAATCGGTTCGTGCTTTAGCCAACGCTCCAAATCCTCGGCCAGGGAGAGGGCTGAAGAATAACGGCGCGTGGGATCCTTCTCGAGGCACTTAAGACAAATCGTGCCGAGATCGCGATCTATTTTCGGATTTAAGAAGCGCGGTTGTCGCGGTTCAGTATCCAGGAGTAGCTTGATCGTCTCGTAGGTTGTTCCACCGGCAAAAGGCGGGTGACCTGTCAGCAATTGGTAAAGTACCGCGCCAAGTCCATAGACGTCGGTTGTATTGCTGACAGTCGCGTTATTTCCCACAGCTTGTTCTGGCGTCATGTAACTGGGCGTGCCCAAAACTTCCATCGTGCGCGTGACAGTGCTCTCACTCTCCACCAATCGCGCCAGGCCAAAATCAGTGAGGTGTGGCTCGCCTTTTGCGTCCAGCAGGATGTTCCCAGGTTTAATGTCACGATGAAGAATGCCGTGCTCATGCGCGTAATGAACGGTGTGCGCCAACTTCGCGATCAATTCTGCCGCCTGTCGAATCGACATCGGCGTGCGCTTGCCTACGTCGTCGAGTTGTCCGCCTTCGATGAATTTCATGCTGAAATAGCATGAGCCGTCACGCTCGCCGACTTCGTGGATTGGAACAATACCGGGATGCTCCAAGCGCGCAGCCGCCTCCGCTTCCTGGCGAAACCGTTTGAGATGTGCTTTCGTTGCCCATTGACCAAGTCCGATAACTTTTAGCGCGACGATGCGATTGAGACTCTTTTGCCGGGCTCGAAATACTACGCCTTGTCCGCCGCGGCCAATCTGCTCGAGCAATTCGTAATCGCCGAAATCCATCAGCGTTGGCGATTGACTGCTGGGGTCATCCGCCTTCGCCGAGGCTACGTCGGACAAGTCGCCCCCGACTACAGCTTCGTCAGCGCGGAGACCCGTCGCTAGCAGACACGCGCCGCAGGATTGTTCCGGGGAATTTGAGGGAATGGCTGCTCCACATTTGCGACAAAATTTGCCGGTTGTGATTCTCATCGCGCGACCACTCCTTCCACTTGAATAATGCACGGAAATTCTTCAAAGGTTACGATTGAGACACTAATTTCACGAATTTACACTAAGGTTCTTCCGACCGTTAACCTGTTACGGAGAGGATTCGTGTAATTCCTGTCTTCACCTCCGCTATTCAGGCAATACGTGTCTATAAAATGACTCTTTTCCATTCCAGAACATCGCCGCCGAAATTAACCAACAGACCCACGCGTAGTTTCGAAGCGGCCAGATAGTTCAGCACTTGTTTGACGTGCGAGTCGGTCAGTTTTTCAACGGCTTTCGCCTCAAGGAGAATTTTATCCCAGACAACGAAGTCCGCGGTAGTAGTAGTGAGGCAGGACCACTCCCTTGTACGTGATTTCGTAATTTTTCTCGCGCGAAAATGGGATTCCGGCGCGACTCAGCTCGACAACGAGAGCGTCCTTGTAGATGACTTCGTCGTGGCCCTTTCCCAACTCGCGATGAATCTCCATGCAAAGACCCACCAGTTGAAAAACTTCTTCTTTGTAGAGTAGTCCAGACACAAATCGACTGAGACACGAATTTCACTGATTCACGGCAATTGAGACACGAATTTCACCAATTTACACGTAGGTTCGACGGTTCGGACACCAACTGTGGCTGACTGACCTTTCATAAATTTCGTGGCAATTTAGTGCCATCCGTGTCCTGCCGTATTCGTGGCAATTCGTGTAATTCGTGTCTTTGTCATAATTCATGTAATTCACGTCTTTACGAGCGCAACGCGGCGATGAGGTGGCGCAGCTCGTCTTCGATCTCGGCTGGCGTTGCCACGGTGTGCGCGACTTCCTCACGCAAGAGCTGTCGATAACGCTGTCGCAGTCGATGGAAGGCTTGCTTGACCGCGTTCTCGGTCATGCCAAACTCACGCGCAATCTCCGATTGTGACGGTCGATCCGGTTCGTCAGAGAGCAATGTGTTCAACCGCTCCAGCAGCGGCGCGTTAGCTGATGCCTGAGATTCCTCGCGTAAGCGCGCGAACACCCGATCGAGCACAGTGAATGCCCAGCGGCGATCATAAAGCAGATCGGCGCCCAGCATGTCGCTGCGATCGAACTCGCTAGAATCGTACGACTCGATCCCGTCGAGCGGAATCAGTGTTCGGCCGCCACCACGTTTGATCGTCGCGGCATCGCGGCGCTCGTTCATCATAAAATGCTTGAGTGAAGCCAGGAGAAAGGAACGCAAGCGACCTTTTTCCTCGCGCACGGAATGCAAATCTTTGCGCTGTAAAATCAGCGCGAAAAACCCCTGGGTAAGATCTTTCGCTTCCTCTGGTTTAACACCCTCTCGCCGCACGAAGCTATAAATGGGTCGCCAGTAAGTGCGGCAAAGATTTTCGAGCGCCTCTTGTGCGGCTGGCGATTCACCTTGTGCCTCCAGCACGACGCTCCAGTGTGTGGTGGCAAACCCCCCCGCGCCGGCAGGCACCGAACCAGTCGCGCTCAGTGAAGTCACCTCGTCAGGAGCGGCGCTCACACCGTAATCACAGTAAAAAGGCGTGCCGAAAGCAAGCCTGCATATAAGGGAACAGATGTTGGGTTGCGGACGCGATTCTGCTGCAAAGCCGCGGTCCTGTGGCCGGAGTCGCTGACTCCGGCAGCCGCGGTCAGCGACCGCGGCTACAGTTATGCCGGCAAGACTGTCGAGAGCGTCACCTCGCTGTCGATGGTTTGCTCGAGAACGTTGTCCACTGTGGCGCCGACTTTCGATCCATCGCGGCCGACTATCCAGACTTGCTGGCCTTGTTCGAATGGCCCGCGCGTCATTACCTTGAGCAAAACGCCCTCCTCGGTAGCTGGATTTTTGACAACCTCGACGCAAATCGCGTCGGTTTCCCCGAAGTCCGCCTGCAGCCGCAGTTTATCGTCTATTCTCGGCGTCTTCATTGAAAGGCAAACCCCAAGTGATGCAAAACTAAATCGCTGCTCGCGCTTCCTGCGAGCGTGTCCGCGCTCACAAACGAATCTTTCACAAATGGCCCATTATCACATCACTCAGATTGAAGATTACGAGCCGCTTGTTGGAACCGAGACCGTTCAGCGAATTCGCCAAAAAGCCGCTAAATTGAAAGGCCTGCGCGTCGCAAATTTCAATTCCACGTACTACGGCGGTGGCGTGGCGGAGATGCTTTCCTCGCTCACCCTGCTTATGAACAGCCTTGGCCTCCGCACCGAATGGCGCGTCATCCAAGGCACAGCCGATTTTTTCTCGATCACGAAGAAAATGCACAATGCCCTTCAGGGTGGAGAAATCGATCTCTCCAGCATCAAAAAGGAAATTTTCGAACAAGTGATTTACGAGAACAGCGTCCGCAACTTTCTCGATCACGACTTCATCATTGTGCACGACCCGCAGCCGCTGCCGTTGATCGAGCATTACGAAAAGAAACGTCCGTGGATCTGGCGTTGTCACCTCGATCTTTCCAGACCGGAAGCGGAAACCTGGAAATACCTGCGGCGTTGGATCGATAGCTACGACGCGGTGATTGTAAGCTGTCCTGAATACAAGCAGGAAATGAAACCGCCACAGCGCGTTTTCATGCCGGCGATCGATCCGTTCACGATCAAGAATCGTCCACTGAGCGTCAAGGAGATCGACGAACGTTTGGCTCACTACGAGATTCCCACAGATCTACCACTCGTCGTCCAAATCTCGCGCTTCGATCCGTGGAAAGATCCCAAAGGGGTGGTGGAAGCATTCAAGCTCGCCCGCAAGCAAATCGATGCCCGGCTGGTGCTGCTCGGCAACTTTGCGACCGACGATCCGGAAGGCGAAGAAATTTTCCAGTCGCTCTGCGCCTGCCGGGACGAGCGGATACTGATTCTGACCAGTGGCGACGACACAGCTCTCGTCAACGCGCTACAAACACGGGCAGCGGTTGTCGTGCAAAAATCGTTACGTGAAGGTTTTGGGCTGACTGTCGCCGAAGCAATGTGGAAAGGCACGCCAGTGATAGGCGGGAATGTGGGTGGCATTCGGTACCAGATTGAGGACGGTGTAAATGGCTTCCTCGTCTCATCAATCGAGGAAACAGCCAAACGAATCGTGGAACTGGTCAATGATAAGGAGTTGCGGCATCAGATGGGACGCAAGGCACGCGAGACTGTTCGGAAAAATTTTCTACTGACACGTTACCTCGAACAATATCTCGATCTCTTCGGCGAGCTATAGCCACGGCGCGGTGCGCCGTCTCAAACGCGCATCCTCGAAGACGGAAACGCGCATCCTCGAAGACGGAGACGTCCCACAGGGGCGTGGCTACAACGTTATGTGACGGCCTTCTAACGTGTCTCCACCAGTTCGCGCGGCTGCGTGGCGTGCAATTTTGCCTTATCGCGCCTGAGCACCCGATAGAGAAACCAAACGATGAAACCGTTTACCAGTAAAATGAGCGCGCCTACGACTCCTGGATGATGCCAAATATGACGTACCTCGAGGGGAATCAAAGCCGCCGTCGCAAATATCATGAGCAATTCCGCCCAGCGTTGCTCCATGTAAACGCCGATTCCTTCGGTAAAAAGTACCGCCGTGTAAAAAAGCGCCAGAAAACCCGTGGCACGCAACGTACCGCCGGAGAGCACGGCTTGCAGTTTATTCAGCAGATAATCCACTCCCTTGCTGTGTTCCATCAAGATTTCGTCAGCGGTCCAGTTCGACAGGGCATCCATCCAGCGGGTCCGCGCGTTGAGGAAAAGCAGCGAAACACCAAGCAGAAGCAACAGGACACCTTTGCCGATTTTGAAGAGCGCGATCAGCCTGAGATAGCGATGGCGACGCGGTTCCTGCAGAATCGCAGGCTCATGCGTCGGTTTACTCATTCCTCAACCGTTCGCCGAAACTTCGTCATTTCGCAATGATAGGACGCTCGCGGCAGCAGATTTCCAGCTTGTTGCCCTCCGGATCCTCGAAGAAAAATGCATAGTAACCGGCAGAGTAACTCCTGCAGATTTCCGGACCCTCGAGCGCTTTGCCGCCTGCTTTACGGACCAACTTCGCAAGCCGATCCACTTCTTTCCGAGTATCCGCCCAAAATGCGATACGCGTGCCATTTGGCTTATGATTTTTGTCCTGCGTGAAACCAAAAAATTCTGACGGCTTATCGCCGCCGGCGGAATAAAAGGTATGGTATTTTTTGCCCGG
>WNFU01013328.1_pt1 | contig 10367 bp, 13 predicted proteins | sample 5400121 | NCBI WGS metagenome assembly WNFU01 (sample SAMN13153360, study PRJNA577476) | soil metagenome | isolation source: 100 cm soil or saprolite under grassland replicate 1 | place: USA:California | collected 2016-06-15
GGCGCGATCTCAGTCACGACCTTAATTGTGCATTTCTAGCCGCAAAAGGCTTATCCATTTGGCGGAGCCCCGGGGGAATGGATGGCAATTGATGTTCGACGACGCAAATTTATAGCTGTGCTCAGTAGTGCATTGATCGGCCGGGCGATTCCGGCCTATGCACAACAGGCAGCTCGCAAGTATACGGTCGGTGTGCTGTTAGGACTCGCGAATGATGCGGAGACCCAGGCCCGCATCACGGCTTTCGAACGAGGGTTGGAAGCGGAGGGCTGGTCGGTCGGCAAGAACCTATGGATCGAGTATCGCTTTACAGATGGCGACTCCAACACTATGCAAGCATTCGCCAAAGAGTTGGCCGAGCTTAAGCCCGACTGCATTCTTGGCCACAGCACCCCAGTCGTGAGGGCGCTGATGCAAGCTACCCGGACAATTCCGATCGTGTTCGTGTCCGTATCCGATCCAATCGGCAGCGGATTCGTTGCGAGCATGGCACGACCTGGCGGCAACATGACTGGGTTCACGATCTTTCCGGCCACCATTACCGGCAAATACCTATCGATGCTGAAAGAAATGATGCCGCAGCTCGCCCGCGTAGCCGTCCTCTACAATGCGGATTACGCGGGCTCATTCTTTTTGTCTCCACTCGTTGGTGCCGCCAGGGAATTCAAGGTCCAGCCGATCACAGCTCAAGTGCGCAACCCCGCCGAGATTGAAAGCGCCATAGCGAAACTGGGCAGCGAGCCTAGAAGCGGCCTAATTGTCATTCCGGAAAATTTCACCTCGGTGCATCGTCAGCTGATTATCTCGCTGGCAGCGCAGTTCCGTATTCCGACAATTTACCCCTATCGATATTTTGCCGATGAGGGTGGCCTTTTATCCTACGGGGTGGACATCACCGACCTGTTCAGGCGCGCCGCGGAATATGTCAGTCGCATCCTTCGCGGTGCGAAGCCGGCGGATCTTCCTGTTCAGGCGCCGACGAAATTCGAACTCGTGATTAATCTCAAGACGGCCAGGGCGCTCGGCCTGGTCGTTCCGAGAATCCTGCTTGCCGGGGCTGATGCGACGATCGAATGAGCAGCGATGATGCCGTGAACTCAAGCCTACCGATCGAAGCGCAAGGCCCGATTAGACGTGTCTTGTGGCAGAAGCGGCCCGTTCGACCCGTCGTTCTGTATTGGTTGCAATCGGCCCAAGCGCGATAAGGCTCCCTGCGAATCTGTCTGATTGATCGCGGCTACTCCGATCAGAATCGCAGTCAGCCCGGCTCCCATCGTCCAGGTCAGCGCCTCGCCCATCAACGCGTAGCCGATCAGCACGCCGACCGCTGGCTTGAGGTAGCCGACGCTGGCGACACCCATGCTGCCGATCGTTCGGATCAGGCGAAAGTACACCACGAATCCGAGCGCGGTTGCCACCAGGGCATTTACGAGCAAAGCGGCAAGCGAGGCCGTAGAGGGCGCCGAATTCAGCGGCGCTTCCACGAAAAAACAGAGCGGCACGAGCACAACGGCGGCGGCCGTCAACGTTCCCGCCGCCGCGATCTCCGGCGCCACCGTGGCGAACCGGCGGCCATAAATGGCGCTTACGGCCGTCGACAGCGTAGCCAGGATAATGGCCGCTTGCCCTAGCGTTCCCCTGCCAAGCCCGGCGAGCGCGCTTGCGCCGGCAATCAGTACAACGCCGCCCAGTCCAATGACCACGCCGAACAACCGACCAACCGTCAGCGGCTCATGCCGTGTCCACAGCAAGCTGATCAGGCAAACAAATAGCGGTGCGGTTGAGTTCAGGATTGCGGTCAGTGCGCTCTCAACCGATTGCTGGCCGAAGGCGATGAGCGTGTACGGAATCGCACAGGCAACGCAACCTTGGATGAACAGGGAGCCAACGAAATTCCACTGCGCCGGCACCCTGCGCTGCGTGAACAACACGATGATCCACAGTACGATCGCCGCCAATGCGACGCGCGACCCAACCAAGGTAATCGGCGGGATGGTCGTAAGCGCGATCTTCGTGAGGGCGTAGGGCATTCCCCATAGCAACCCGAGCAGCACAAGCAGGGTTATTTCGAGTGGGCTTATCATTTTGGTCGGTACGTACACCCGGGGGCATGGACGAGCTTAGCAACGCATGCAGCGCGGGCGGCCTCCATGCGCGGTATCTTGTGAAAAATTCCGGAGTCCATATTGGTGCGCTCGCGCCCTAAAGGACAGCCGAAAGTATCCTGCGATAACATTTTTTAACCTTAGTCCCAGGACCGTAACCCGGCCAGTGCCAATACCTCGCTCCGGTGGCCCCAAGACCGGAATCTACTAGGTGTTCGGTCCCAGTACTTTTAGGCTGTGCGGGTACCAGGAAGAGGACTTTCATAAACAGGAGACATTCCATGTATGAGATCGTGAATGCCCGGCGGCCCGTTATGGGCGAGCGTGTCGAGCGTGACGCGGCTACCTGCAATCAGGGCAAGGTGCGGCTGGGAGACTCCGCCCCGGTGTTCGCGCCGCGCCGGCCCGTTATGGGCGAGCGTGTCGAGCGTGACGCGGCAACCAGCAACCAGGGCAAGGTGCGGCTGGGAGACTCCGCCCCGGTGTTCGGCCGCTAACACCACGTATCAAGCTGGCTCTGGGGGGGAAACGCGATGCGCTCCCCGAGGCGATTATTGTCATTTAATGCCAGTGCATTATTTGTCATTTATTGCCGGCGCGTCGCCTACAGAGGAACCCCACGATGATCGCAGCGCCGATCGACGGCCCGCTTGTCGAATTCTTTCAGATGGTGCCGAACCCACGACCGCCGCAGAGGGCGGACCGGGCGGTCGGCGGCGTCATTCCGGCACGCGCTCTGCGCTATTGCGAAGCCATTACCAGCGCCTCGGCGTTCGGCTGGTACGTCTTCCTGCCAATCAGCTTCAAGGTGGTATGGGATGGACACGACATGCTGTGGACGTACGACGGCGTCCAGGAGTGGCTGCCGCTAACCCGCGATGCCGTGCAATACCCCCAATTCAGCGAACGGTTCAACGAGGTTGCGCCGGCAAGCGTGCGCGGATTCTCGCCGCCGTTTCTCACGCCCTCCATTCAACCCGGCGGGTTGCAAGTGTGGACCGGTTGTATCGCTAAATCCGCGCCCGGCTGGAGTCTGCTTGTTCGCGGCGTAGCGAATCTTTCCTCAAGCGCGTCGTATCAGATGTTCGAAGGAATCATCGAGACGGATCATTGGTTCGGCCCCTTATTCAACAACGTGCGGATCGTCAAAACCGACATCCCGATCGAGTTTCGAAGCGACGTCCCATTCCTGCAAGTCCAGCCAATCCACAAGGACGTTTATGCCGACAAATTCCTGCAGAACTTCGCTGTAAAGGATTTAGGTCAGCTATCACGGGAAAACTGGGAAGCCTTCCATCGCACGGTGGTCGTGCCGAACGTCAATCCGGAAAGGAAACGTGGCCAATATGCCGTCTCGGTGCGGAAAAGGGCCCACCACCCCAGACTGGCTACGAATCTCGTGTCGACGGCAGATCGCAAATAGAAGCGTTCAAAGCTGATATTCACCTGGTGGCGACTAGGTCGCATCTAACCCGCGCGTAGGCCGCACCCCGATGCGCAACGTGGCGCGGCCGTATGGGCGGGTTGGCGCAACCACGATTGCCGGTCAATGCCATTGGGTGATCGCCAGAAGATGACGGCGGCGCAGCCCACTTTTAAGTATCGGCGGTCGCCGGCGGCTTCCCGCAAGACCTCACCTTCAAAATTCGGCGCCATAACCAGCTGAATTGCAGCACACGCGCAATTCTGGCTCGGAGCTCAATGTGTCGCGCTCCAACGAGAAGGTTCTTTTCACGCTGGACGGTCCACTAGGTCTTCGTGCGGACAAATCGGACCAGGGCCGCACTCTCACCCAGCGGCCCGCGGGACTTTAGTCTTGCGACTGCTGCGGCCGCGGGAATAGCCATCACAATGGTCGAGTTCGTCGGCGTGCTGGCCTTGGCGAATAGCGGACTTCTTCCAATGAGGTGGTCAACTACCGCACGCGGGGCGTTTGTTACATCGCTGTTACAATCCTGAGCTCGCCTTTGTTACAGGACTTTGGTATGACGCCAGTACTTTGGTATTGGACATTCCGGGAGTTGTTAAAGAGCGACTTTGTGGCTGAGGGGGCCACCAAAAAGAACTAGAGGGTCAAATATGAGCAAAGCGTCATCCATGTTCGCGTGCCGCCAGGGCAGGCGCCGCAGGCGCCTTCACCTCGAGCGTGCCACCGCTTCCATCACCTGTGCGCGAGCGATAACAGTCTATCACTTTCCAGCGCGTGGGACAGCGCGCCGCTTGAACGCGCTACTCCCTCCCCCGATCACCTTCTCCGCTGCCAGCGCCTGCGAGCAAGCTGTCTCCCGCGAGCTTTTGCTGGGTCTGACCCGGGACACGGTTCTTGCGGCGGTGCCTTGGCTGAGGTTTTCGCCGAAAGCGCGACACTAGACCTGACCATCCCACAAGCCATGAACCGAACACGACCGATTGGGTCGAACCGACCATTGCCGCGGTGGACCACGATGCTGCACCAGAGGACGACGAAGTTGCTTCCCGGCGCGGGTGACCGGACGCAGCAGTGCAGCGAGCAGCCTGCCCATGAGTAACGCCGACGCATTGTCGGATCAGGGCTCGGGCATGCGCATATCACAGCGGTCGAGCGTGATTCTTTCCCGCCTGCCGCCGCAGATGACGAAGCAGTTGTTTGCCTGCGCGTTCAAGCGCGCCGCCAAGGCCGGGGAAGTGCTCTTTGTGGCCGGCGATCGCGGCGATGGCTGCTATCGCGTCGAGCAAGGCCTGGTCAAAATCACCGTTACGTCGGATCAGGGCGAAGAACGCATCATCGCGCTGGTGGGAGAGGGCGAGATCATCGGCGAGCTCTCGCTCATCGATCACCAGCCGCGGTCGGCATCGGCCATCGCTCTGTGCGATTCGACATTCCAATACATCACCCGGCAAGCGTTTGAGGACTGCACCAAAGACGATCCGGCGATCTACAAGCAGCTCGCGGCCATCTTGGTGGTGCGCCTGCGAGAGACCGACGAGGCCCTGGCCGCCGCGAGCTTCCTATCGGTGCGGGGGTGTGTTGCCCGCACGCTGCTCGAACTCGCGGACTACATCGGCAAGGACGCGGGTCGGGGACGCATTCTGCTCGACCAGCGGATCACCGGGAAGGACCTGGCTGCTATGGCCGGAGTGGCGCGCGAGAACGTCAGTCGCGTCTTGAGCGATTTAAAGAAACGCGGGGTCATCGAGCAACGTTCGCAATCCTACGTGCTCAAGGATATCGGAGCACTTGAGCGGGAGGTGCGTCACTGAGCGTGGGTCGACAAGGCTGCATGTTCGGCCGCTGCATTACGTATGTCAGATATGAAGACAATAAAAACTAAGCTTGTGACATTTATCACTGACAAAGTTCTTCTTGTCACCTATTTCGGAAACAAAGATTTCTTGCGGGTCGAATCGATCATCGCCGCCATGGGGCACGATGCTGCACCAGGCGGCGGCGCAGTTGCTTGTCCTGCGCGGCTGGCCGCGCGCAGCAGTGCAGCGAGCAGCCGCCCATGAGTAACGCCGACACACTAGAGGAGCGCCGTATGCGCAAGAGCGAGCAAATATCCGACTTTAAGAACTATCTTAATGAACGACAGCGCATGACAACGGCAACGCTATCTAAAATTGAAAAAGCCGGGATAGAGGCGGCTCTTGATAGATGTCGTGCGCTGGCGCACCGAATCCGCAGCGATCTTCACAATAAACGGCCTGAACACTTCGTCAGCGTCTGGTCGTTGGCGGACTTTCAGGTGTCGCTTGAGCGCGCTGCCTCCGTGCTTGAACAGAAAAGCCGACGCTCACTGTCCAAAAAAAGTGAGTAGGAACCCTAGTAGGGTGGTCCTCCGTGTGGCTCGAGCCTCCCCTGCGCTACTGAGTGAATGCCGACGATGGTACGGTACTGAATGATACCTTATGTGCAGGTCATCGAGGGTCGCCCGAGCTCGCAAATTGATCCGGACTTGGAGCTATTTCGCGTACCAGATGGACGCGGTGCTCAGCGGCTGTCTGACCTTGAGACAGCGCGTCGTTTCCTCAGTGCTGAGGTTTGGAGCAAATCCTCCGCCATCCAAGATTGCCTATTCCACCTTGGCCGCTTGGCGTCCCGACCTTAAAAAATTGGACGATCAGCCCTGTGGTGCAGGCGTTCGTCGATTATGCCCATGAGGTCGTAAAGCCTTCCCTGGATGTAAATAACAGTCATCGCAGCCAAACTTTGCAGTCGCGGTAGGACAGCTGTTACCGCCGCTGAACTTCCGTCCAGCGCGGCTGGACCACCGCGGTTGATTGCGGTGAGATGTTCGGCGCAGGGCCGAACGGGGAATGCACCTTTGTCTTTACTCGATCATCCCGCTGGTCAAGCGAAGTCGAGCGACCGGCGCCGGCCAGCACCGACCACCCGTGGTTCACGCGACATCCTTTGGACGACTTCAGGCGATACTCTGCGGTTGAGCGGCGTCTTCTTTAAGCCCGCAGCGGGGCCGCGTTACCGATCGGACTTGCCTGATTTGAGCAGGAAGACGTCCCACTGGTGTAATAAGCGGTCGTGGCGGCTGTAGCGCTTGAGCGCACTCATGCCCTTAGCTGCGGCGACTCCGTTGAGCAGCGCGTTAGCCAACGCCATCGGCGCGACCATCGAATTCTGCGTTCCGATTCCGGTGCAGTCGGCCAGCAGGACGATGTCGCTGATCTGTCCCAGCGTCGATATCGGAGAGTCTGTCACCGCAATGACCTTGGCCTTGTTCTCCTTCGCCCACATAGCGACGTGATACGTCGCCTTCGCATAGGGCGGGAAGGTGAACGCCAGCAGACAGTCCTCGGGTTTTATGTCGACCAACCGCGCTGGCGTGAACGCGTCATCTGACCCAAGCAGCAAAATATTGCTGCGCAGCCGATCGAGCACCAGCGCAAAATAATGCGCGACTGAGAAGGTCGAGAATCCGGCGACCACATAAATCCATCGCGCCCGGGCGAGAGCATCGACCGCGTGGTCTAAAGCGGCAGCATCGAGACTGGCGATCGTGTGATGGAGATTTTGCCAATCGTGGCTCAGTGAGGCGCCGAAACTGGTACCCTCCAAATGGCCGGCGACGTGGCTTTCGTTGATCGATTCGCCGGTGCGGGCGAGCTGGCCGCGCACTAATTCCTGCATGCGCTCCTGCAGATCCGGGAACCCGTTTAAACCGAGCCGATACGTGAAGCGCACGATGGTAGAAGGATTAACATCAAGCCGCTCGGCCATCTGATCGACGGTCGAGAACGCCACGTCCTGCGAGTGCTCGATGATATATTCGGCGATGTGCTTTTGCGATTCGGTGAGCCGGTCGTAGTGACGGCGCAGCTCCTCGATTATGTCCCCGGAACTGACTGCATCTGAAGGGGCATTGGGCTCGGCTTTGCGGATTGGCATCACGTTTCCCTTGCTGCGCGATTCCGCTTGGATATAAAGTCAGTTATTAGCAATAATCGTCGCCAGCAGCCCAGGCCAACACTTGCGAACATTATCTTCGCCGATGTTGCTCAAAAACCTTGATTTGTCGACCTTCGCCACTGACCATTCCGGGTTTAGTTAACAATGGCAGACAGCCCTCTCGCGTGGTCATAACCACCTGCAAGCTCGATTTTTCAACGGCGGGCCCATCGGTTCTTTGCTTCCGACACGACGAACGGCCGATACTCCATATTCCAATCCTCTTCCGTAAGCGGTCAGACGGACACCGGTCGCGGGGATTTTGCTGCCGTACCGTTGAACCCGACGGACGGTTCGTCCGACCTACTGAAGTCAAGCTACTGCCGCCCGCGGGACAATCACACCATGCAGGGTACAAGTCGACATGTCCAATTTTTCATCCGGCGGCATGACGGTGAAAGCTAGGTTGCCCCCAATCTGAGGGTCCGTCCTGGCGCCACAAGGAGCGCACCAGTGCCTAAAGAGGCGCAATTCTTCGAGTTCGAAACCTACCTCAAGGACCGAGAGGTCAAGAGAGAGACATCGTCAGGCCCCATCGAGAAAGCCGGGACGAAGGCCGCGCTCGATAGGTGTCGTATGCTCGCGGACCGGATTGCGAACGACCTCCGGGAGAAGAAGCCTGAGCACTTCGTCAACATCTTGTCGCTCGCGGAATTTCAGGCCTCCTTGGAGCGCGCCGCCTCCGTACTCGAACAGAACCCTGACATCGCCAGCGGCCTTAGGCGAGAGTGACACCACGTGCGTTAAACCGGCCGCACACCTTTGCTGGCCGATCAAAGCGCGGAACGTCGGACCAGCAGCGACTGGGCGGCTGCCCCGCTGCCCGTCGAAACTCCGCAGGCTCGTGCAGACTAGGCTTATGGCTTTAGGTGCTTCAGCTTGAAGCGCTAGTTGCACCTGGTGTTACCAAAGCGGTCAGCAAAGCAAAACACGCTCCGCGTCCCGATTGTGCCCGAGATATTTCCGAACCGATCTGTGTACAGATTAACCTTATCTTTGCCGATGGTACCCGTTGTATTGCCGTAGCCGTCGCTGTCCCACCGTAGCCGTCGCTGTAAGTGCTTATGAATTTGCTGCCGATCGAACCCGTCGTGTTGCCGTAGCGATCTCGGTAAATACTTACGCTCCCACTGCCGATCGTACCTGTCGTGTAGCCGGATCGATCCGTGTGAAGGCTACTTTGTGCGTATAATGGCAGTATTTGGCAGAAGATTAATAATACGGCTGCGACACTTGTGAGAACGAAACGCGTGGACGCCCCTCGGACATCCAGCGTCACTAGAAGTGCATGCCCGCGCACACGCCCAATCATAATGAGGCTCACGATTGCAACCTAATTTCCTTATAGCAAATTATGAGCAAAGAGCGTACGTGACCTGTAAGCGGGTCCTGTAATCACACGGCTCTGAAGGCTTGGTCTCGGCATTGCCTCAGTGTATCCGCGTGCGAGCTGGTGACGTATGCAGGAGAGACGTTCATCACGTCCACTCGCTTGCCCGAAAAGGCCACTCGGGAGCTTAGCCGAGTGGCCTTTGGGACGAACTGCCGGAATGCTCCGGTTCCGTTTGTCATATTGTAAAGAATAACGAATACCGTGCGTGCGGTCTTCTCTTATTTTTTGGACGTCCAAAAGCGAATCCTCCTATCCTTCCGGCCCAGACATCGGCACGCGCTTTCCGGTAGTCTGCCGATTTGTCGGCCCCAAAGCTTGCGCGCAGCCTCGATGGGGTCGATGGGCCTCCTTCCATCACGTCCCTCGTTTTGCACCAATCGATGATGGATTCGATAGAGCAGAACCGAGTTTCCTCATTGGTCTTACGACCCGAGGCCCCGCAGCCCATGAAGCGAAGATTGCGACCGGATCAGGCTCGGCTGTTGCGCAATATAATAAGTGGGTTTTGCGACGATAACCGCGGAGGGCGAATCTGAAAAGCCACTGTCAGTGACCGTCGGGTCGCGTGAAAAGCCGCCGGCCGGGAATAGTTGGTCACGAAGCCATGCGGTTCGGCCCATGATAATCGGGATTGTCGCGGTAGCATCCTTGCGGCTTGGATAGCGTCCAAATCCACGGCGAACTGACCGGCGTCACGTGGACCTTGAAGATGCCGCCCACGACAGCGCCATCGTCCCGCGAGAAGAACGCTGGCTAGGGCATGTCCTTTGGAGAGAGCCCCCGGTCCCTCCGGACCGACCAGGGGAAATGCCCACGGCCACACTAACCGAATAGACTTGCCGCCGCGATCACGAGTCCCGTTATGAACGCGGCTCCGCATGAGAGCAGAAGCACGGTTTCGCCCATGCAGTTCCCCTAAGGCCATAAGCATGGCAAGTGTTCCTCTTCGCCTCAGGCTGAATTCGGGCGCTGCCCTTTGATCCCAGCAAAAGATGCTGAGTGTTGTGCTGGTGCAACACCATAGTGGGGGATGGGCCGCTGTTGCGGCGACGACAGCCGTGCTAGCCGATTTGCGCGGCCCAGCCGCTCGCCTCAACGTCCCGCGGGTCTTTCGTCGTCACCGGCAATTTCTTGCACGAGCATCACGATCTTGCGCCGCAGTTCGGCATTATCAATTCGCATGAACGCTCCGATCAGCCTTAAGCCGTTTGGATCGGAGACGAAGTCATCAATCTGGGCAATCGATAACTCGCTTCCATGGGGGCCGCGTGATGCTGATGCGTTTGACGCGCCCTCGAAGAAGAACGCTATCGGCACCTGCAGAATGTGGGAGATTTGCTGCAACCGGCTCGCTCCGATGCGATTGGTGCCGCGCTCGTTTTTCTGCACTTGCTGGTAGGTGACGCCGAGTGCATCGGCCAGCTGC
>WNFU01023597.1_pt1 | contig 10366 bp, 8 predicted proteins | sample 5400121 | NCBI WGS metagenome assembly WNFU01 (sample SAMN13153360, study PRJNA577476) | soil metagenome | isolation source: 100 cm soil or saprolite under grassland replicate 1 | place: USA:California | collected 2016-06-15
AGGTCATTGGGCGGCAAACCGACGCCCCCCGTGGTCGCCAGATTGTCCAGATAGCCGATCACATCGCCCGAATCCTGAATCGAACCCCAAACGGCGAAATACCCGAACCGATGAACCGCCGGCGCCGGCAGCGGAAGATTGGTCAGCAGCTCGATGGTTTGACCGACCTGAACGGACGCCCCGCTGGAATTGGTCTGGAAAACCTTTCCCGTGATGTGAGCGGTAGCATTGCTCAACACAGTGGTGTCCGCAGTCGTGGGTGCCGCAAAAGCCAGTTGAAACGTCGCAAAGTTAGTCGGGGAATAATTCGAGGCGGCCGACAACGCCGAGCCGAATGCGTTCTCCGCGGCCGTTCCGTTCCTGTTGAACAAATGATTGAGACTGTCGTTGGCGCTGCCGCTGTTGACGGAAAAATCAATCACGGAGACGCGGAAGATGGTCTGACCCGCCGCAATGTCCTCCGGCGTGACCTGGAGCGCGATTCCATTGCTGGAACTCAGACTCAACCACCCGATGACACCGCCGCGATTGGCAAAGTAATCACTCGCGGGCTGAAAATCGGCCGTCACCGTGTAGGTTCCGCTCGTGGCCACGAGCTCCGAGGCGTACCAAGCGGAACGCAACGCAAAGAAGTCGCCGCTGGTGCCCGTCTGATAAGCCTGCAAAACCGCGTCGGAATTGACCACGTCCAAATGCACCACGGCGCTGCCCTGACTGAAGGCGCTCGAGTTGGCGATTTGCACCAGGTTGGTAGTCGTGCTGCCGTCGTTCACTAACGAGGCGCGCGCGGAAAAGGTTCCAAAAAGCGCAGTCGCCAGAATCCATTCCAATCTTGCGGGCGAATTCATTGGAGGAGAAGTTCAACTTGTTTTGGCACCGGATGAGATTTCATTCCTTCACATTCATTCCGTGGACGCACGAAGCTAGGGGCCGGAGAGATGAACGTCAAGTTCTCTGATGTTGAGCCCACCCGGAGATGACGGACCGTTCTCCCTCTCTCCAGGGGAAACCGAATGCAGCCTGTCAGGCCGTTGGAAGAACTCTTAGAGTGCCGTGGCGTCGGACCAGTGCCGTGCGAAAATTTCACGCATATGCGTATTTTTTTCGCAGGGCCATTGTGGCTGTTGCGGATTTAACGGGCGGCTCCAGACGTAGCGGCAGCCATCCTGGCTGCCGTAGAGGGCGGCATCTTGCCGCCCGGAACCTACGCGTGATTTCTACGCGGCGCCGCGGCAGAACCGCTCAAAAGCGCCCCCCAAAAGGTCTTTCACATCGCGCTCGATTTCCGCCGCCGTCGGCTCCCAGCCGGTGCCCGACAAGGCAAGGTACTGGTCGGTCAACGCCCGCGAAAGGATTTCGCGGAAGTGGCTCCACTTGTAAACCAGTTGCTCCGGGACGCGGGCGTCGGAATGTTGCGGGGTGACGCTCAATCCAACCAACTCCAATCGCATCCTCGTCATCTCTTCGACGATCGAGGGCACGTTGGTGAACCACCAGCAGCCGAAGATATGCAGGTTGCGGAATTTCCGCGCCAGCACGCAGAGCTCCTGCTGGTTTTCCCGCGACAGGACGGTGACGAGAAATCTGTTTTCCGGGAAACCGGCGCACAGATTTTCCAGGGACTGCAGATTGCTGCGGCCTACACCGTCGCCCGACAGTCTGAGCCCGGGATTGACCCCGCGCTTCACCCCCAGCATGAGGGCGAACGGCAGGCCGGACTCGCGGCAGTGCGGCAGCGCCGCTTTCTCCATCAGTTGCGCGCAATCGGTTTTGTCCGGAAAACGGAAGTCCGGCGGCAGCGAGACCATCAGATATTTCGCGTTGATCCGCTTCGTCCATTCCGCCAGAAACCGGCGAACCTCGTCGATCGCCGAGGCGGACAAGCCGGTGCCGGTCCGGTAACCCCATCCGGTCAGACGTATCGCCGCATTTGGCCAGTCCAGAAGCAGCGGATCGATGCGCAGCGCAGCCACATACCGTTCGTCGCGTCGGAACCCTCGTTCCCAAACCGGCCTTTCCAAATCGTCGAACGGCGAGTTGGTCATGCAAAGCTTTTCCACGCGGGCCAGCTCCAGGCAACGCGCGAGGTGTTTCTCCAGGTCCTGTCCCGCGAACCATCGCCGCACCGCGGGCAGGTCGCGCTTCTTTACGTCCAGACCGAGCCGGTTGAGGGTGGTCAAAACGCCGCGACAAGCCTCGGAGACGGGAGAGTGTTTGACAAACAGCGCGTCCCAGATGAGGTCGGCCTGCCCGGTTTTCGGCAGCGACCAGAATTTATCGTAGGGAACATCGAGATAACGGAATCCCTCGGACACCAGATAATGATAAGTGAGCAGATCGTCGATGCCCCAAAGCAACAGGTCCCTGAACGCGGGATCGTACAGGTGCGTGTGGATGTCGAAGACGGGCGTCGTCGCGACTGTTTTTTCCACCCGCTTGACCATTGCGTCGCGACTGCGGTCTGATGTCATGACTGTCGTTGCCATAATTGATTGCGGCTTTTCTGAAGCCGTTCCACCGACCTCGGATCGGTCAAGCGGCTTTGCGCCTCAACGCCTTTGCGCGCCTCACCCAAACCCGCTCGCGCCTTCGTTGGAACGCCGGCGCGTCCGCGTCGTCGGCCACCACTTCGTTCAATTCCACCGTGGCCAGTTGGGGCCGCTGTTGCTGCAAATAGAGTTCTGCCAGTTGAACCCGCGCGCGAGCATAGGAATGGTCTTCCAGAACTTTTTTCCAGGTCGCAATGGCGGCGTCTGTTTCGCCCAGTGTCGCCTGGGTTTCCGCCAGCGCCATCAAGGAATATCCGTAATCGTGCTTCGGGTTTTCGGCGCAGACCTTCTCCAGCAGGGGACGCGCCTCTTCCGGTTTTTTTTTCCGCAGCAGGCACTGGCCCAGGTGCGATCGCGTGTCGATGTCGTCGGGATCGCGCTCCAGCGCCGCGCGGTAGCACGCCTCCGCCTTGTCCAGTTTGCCCTGCTGAAAATAAATGTCGCCCAGTTGAGAACGGTGGTGCGCCTTGTCCAGATGATGGATTTGCGCCTCGAGTTGCTTGATCCGGCGGCGATCGTGCGCGCCCGGCAGCTCGAAGCCGCGCGTGGCCGAGGGCGCGGCGCGATACACCAGGAAAAAATAGAGCAACGCGCTCACGCCGAAGCCGATGAAAATGAAAACCGCCCAGATCCATTCTTCGCGGCGCACCGCGTCCACAAACATCCAGAGCTGGAACGCGGTCATCACCAGAAATGCCGGGTTGGTGAGCAGAAATTGCCAATTGGACAGATCCGAAATCAAAGACGCAAAAAGGATATTCGTTGGATCAGCCGCCGGCATGGCCAGAAGCTAAGCAGCAATCAGCGGCTTGCCAATAAACTTTTTGCCGCCGGGGGCGCCCGGACGGCCTTTCTGTTATGAAATATCCAGCCTGGCTGGAAGCCGCGCGGCATCAAAATAAAAAACCAAAATAAAAAACACTTCTGTCGCACGCGCAACCCACTCTGCGATCGGTGCCCGCTCAAACCGCTGCTGCCAGGGAAGACAAACGGAGTGTTGGAGTAGCTGAGTGATGGAGTGTTGCCTCACTACCCCCCTGCCGCATCTCTCCAACACTCCATTTCTCCAACACTCCATTTCTCCAATCCTCCATCACTCCCCGCTCCCTTTCCCGCCTCGCTTCCCGCTTGTGTTCGTGCAGCCGGTCGCTTAAAAGTCTGCGCGACTTTGCGCCATGAGCAGCAACACCCTCGTCATTGTCCCGACCTATAACGAACGCGACAATCTCCCGCCGCTGGCGGCCCGATTGTTGGCGCTGCCGATCCCGGTGGACCTGCTGGTGGTGGACGACAATTCACCCGACGGCACGGGTAAAGTCGCGGACGACCTCGCCTCCCGGCATCCGCAAATTCACGTCCTGCATCGCGCGGAAAAGAACGGCCTGGGCCGGGCTTATTGCGCGGGCTTTGCCTGGGCGTTGGAACGGGATTACGAGTTCGTTTTTGAAATGGACGGCGATTTCTCGCACAATCCCGACGACATCCCGAAATTTCTGGAAGCGGCGAGGGACGCCGACCTTGTTCTCGGCTCGCGTTATTGCAACGGCATTCGGGTCATCAACTGGCCGCTGGGCCGATTGATGCTCAGCAAAGGGGCCGCCAAATACGTGCAGCTCGTCACCGGCATGCCGTTCACCGACCCGACCGGCGGCTACAAATGTTTTCGCCGCCGAGCGCTGCAAGCCATCGATCTCCAAAACATCCGCTCCAACGGCTACAGTTTTCAAATCGAGATGACGCACAAGCTCTGGCGGCAGGGGATGCGGATCCTGGAAGTGCCGATCATTTTCACCGACCGTCTTCAGGGCAGCTCGAAAATGTCCGGCCGAATCGTTTGGGAAGCGATCTGGATGGTCTGGCGGCTGTGGTTTCAAAACGGGCTGCGGCGTTCGCCCCGGAGAAAGCTCATGCAGTGAGGCGCGCTTATGATCGCCGGGAACAAACGTGTGCCGGTGTCAGAAATCGAAAGAGAAAGGCTCTATTGGCGGGCCAGTCTGTTGCTTTGCCTGGTGTCACCTCTGGTCGTTTGGATGCTCATTCGGTCCGACATTTCCTTTGCCGGGTTTGCTTTCATGCAAGCCCAGTTTTTTGTGGTGAGTATCGCGGGACTTGTCGCGGCCAACCTTTTGGAATTTATCTTCGCCAGGCTGAGGGGCGTTCCCCTGGGGATCTTAATTACGAATCTCACGATCGATTACGAAACCCGGAGCGACCACGATCCGCTCGTGACGGCGCAACACGTGGTGCAAACGCTTGCCGCCCGCGGGTTCACCATCCATACCGGTCCGGATGCCCGAACGATTCGTTTCGAGAAGGCAGCCAAACAAAAGGTTCATGCGTTTCTCGACCACGCCTTTTCAGGAACGGTTGCGATAGAGCCTCTGCCGCGCGGAACGCAATTGCGCGTGGCGCTCACTTTCCAGGACACGATTCTGATTGAAACGGGTGAACGCGCCAACCTGTTTGCGCTGGCCGGCGAAATTTGCGGTCAACCGGCGGCTCATGATTTCACGAATGTTCCCTTCACGGTTTATTTTGGTTTCGCGCTGTGCTTTTTGACCCTGCTGTTGTCCGGTTTCGTTGCGTTGAAAACGTTGAACCTCGCCTGGCTCATCGCCGCCTCCTTGCTGGCGGCGGGCGTGAATCTGGCGGGAGTGGCGTTGATTTGTCGGAACCGAAAGCAACATTTCGGTTTGCGCGTCGCTATTGCGGGCCTCTACCTCGCCTCCATTCCGTATTGGGCTCTGCTCGTTGCATCGGCCTTGCGCCGGTAGGTTGACTTCCGATTCCACCCCGCCACCGGAATGACTTCCGCCGCTGTCCGCCCTGGAGAAACGGGGGCGCCCAGGGCGCATCGTGATCAAGCCAGCCGCGATTCCCTCTCCCCCGCTCGTGCCTCGCAGGGAGAGGGGCCGCTTCAGCGATGGTGGGTGTATCAAGATGCGCCCCGGAGGCGCCGGCGCCGCAGGGTTCAAACTTGCACTTCTGGTTGTTCTTCACCATGCTCCTTCGCGTGCTTTCTTTAGTCATTGGAACCAATCGTCCCGGCAGCAACACTCGCAAGGTGGCGCGGCACGTCGAAGACGGCATCCCCGGTGTGCTGAAGTATTTCATCGACATGCTGAAGTTTCCGGAGAGTTTCTTGGATCGGCCGGCCTGCTTTGTCGGACTGGCGGCCGGCATGTGGGGCGCGCTTCGACCGGTCGAACAGTTGCAGGCGATCTTTGGTTACCGCAACGCGTTCCTTTATCCGAACCGCGTCTTTTTGCCCAATATCGACGATTTGCTGGATGACAACGGCCGTTTGAAAGACCCCGAAATACGGGAGCGATTGAAATCGCAGGCGAACGGCTTTATTGATTTCGTCGAAAAACTGAAAGGCATTCCACTGCGCGGCACACGCTGAAGGTCAATTCAATGCCGCGCAACCTTGGCCGCAATTGTCCGGGTTCAACCAGGCGACCGGCCCGCAGGCCCGGCAACGAAACATGGCATCATCACTGGCTCAACGCCTCGCGATCTGCAGTTGGTCTCTCCAACCGACTGACCCGAATAACCTCGTCCAACAACTCCAGGCCATCGGCGTCAGCCGGGTCCAAATCGCGCTCGACCCGTTCCGTGAGAAGCCGGCCGCCTGGGGCAAGAGCGTCGAGTTGTTTCGTCGGAACAACATTCTCATGGTCTCCGGCATGTTCGGGACCGCCGGCGAAGATTATTCGTCCCTCGAATCGATTCGTCGCACCGGCGGTCTCGTGTCGGATGCCACCTGGGAGGAAAACCGGAAAAACATCGGGACGAACGCCGTCATCGCCCGGCAGCTCGGCTTGAAGCTGGTGACTTTCCACGCCGGTTTTCTGCCGCACGACGACAACGACCCGGCTTTCGGGAAATTGGCGGAACGCATCAACCTGATCGCCGACCGATTCGCCGCCAAAGGCATCGACCTGGGATTTGAAACCGGCCAGGAGAGCGCCGAAACCCTCCGCGCTTTTCTGACGAAACTGAACCGCCCCAACGTCGGTGTGAACTTCGACCCGGCCAACATGATCCTTTACGACAAGGGCGACCCGGTGACGGCGCTGCGCACGCTCGGCCCCTGGCTGAAGCAATGTCATATCAAGGACGCCAACCGGACCACGACTCCGGGCACCTGGGGCGACGAAGTCGTGGTCGGGACCGGCGAAGTGAATTGGCGCGCATTTTTCCGCACATTGGGCGAACTGAAATTCACGGGCAACCTCTGCATCGAACGCGAAGCCGGCAACCAGCGCGTAGCCGACATACGCCTCGCCAAACAATTTGTCGAATCTGTTTCGTTTTGACCGGGACAGCAGCAGCGCAAAGGAATCCTCGCCTCCGGCTTTGAACTCGAAACTCGAAACCCCGAACGGAGTCGGCGTCGGCATCGTCGGCCTTGGCTTCATGGCCGCCACGCACCTCAAGGCCTACCGGCAGATCCAAGGCTGCCGCCTTGCCGCTCTCTGCAATCCCAGCGGGCGCAATCTGGACGGCGATCTCTCCCGGGTGGCCGGCAACGTCGGTTCCGCCGAACCGCTCAAGCTCGACATGAGCCGGGTGGCCGGCTATCGCAACTACGCGCAGATGCTCGAGAACGCGGCCGTTCAGCTCGTTGACCTCTGCGCGCCGACCCACACCCATCCCGAACTGGCCATCGCCGCGCTCCGCGCCGGCAAGCATGTCATCTGCGAAAAACCGCTGGCGCGCACCTCAAAGTCGGCGCGGGAGATCGCCGCCGCCGCCGCCGGTGCCCCGACCTTTCTCATGCCAGCCATGTGCCTTCGCTTCTGGCCGGATTGGGCATGGCTGAAAACGGCCATCGCCGATAACGTTTACGGAAAGGTCCTGGGCGCGCGCTTTCGCCGCGTGGCGCAACCTCCCGCCTGGGGACAGAAATTCTTCCTGGACGGTGCTCTTTCCGGCGGCGCGCTGCTCGACCTGCACATTCACGACACCGATTTTGTCCAATTCTGCTTCGGCCGGCCGCAGAGCGTTTTTTCCACCGGCTTCAGCAAAGTCAGCGGCGCGATCGACCACGTCGTCACCCAGTATCAGGTCGCGTCCGGTGCCTCCGTCAGCGCGGAGGGGAGTTGGGCCATGACCGACGGGTTTGGCTTCAACATGAGTTACACGGTCGTCTTTGAAGGCGCGACGGCGGATTACGACATCGCCCGCGGGGCAGACGCGCTCAAGCTGTTCGAGAAAGGCAAAGACCCGCAAACCCTGCGCCTCGGGGGCAAGGACGGTTACGCCGGCGAGTTGCAGTACATGCTCGAGTGCATTCGTGCCGGCAAACCACCCTCCGTCGTCACTGCGCAGGACGGCGTCAGCGCCATCGAGACCTGCGAGGCGGAAGAACGATCGGTGAAGTCGGGCCGGGTTGTTCGGCTTTAGCCCGGAATGCAGGTCAGCGGGCTGCGTCAGCCGCGCGTGTCCGTTTGACAAGACAGGGACGTTCGTTCATTTTGAGGGCGCACAATTCAAAAAACCTCATCGGAGAAATCATTATGAAAATACTCTCAGCCTTGACGATGGCGCTGGTCCTTCTGGCGGCAGCAACCGTTTGTCGGGCAGACACGCCGAAAGCCGGCGACAAAGCACCCGATTTTGAAGCCAAAGACCAGGACGGCAAGACCTGGAAACTGTCCGACCTGGCGGGCAAACAAGTCGTGTTGCTCTATTTCTATCCCAAAGATGACACGCCCGGCTGCACCAAGGAAGCCTGCGGCCTGCGCGATCGCATGAGCGACCTGAAGAAGGACAATGTGCAGGTCCTCGGCGTCAGCTTCGACGACGGCGAAAGCCACAAGAAATTCATCACCAAACACAATCTGAACTTTCCGCTGCTCGTGGACCTTGAGGGCAAGATTGCCGACCAGTTTGGCGCGCGGATGCCGAGCAAAAACATGGCCCGCCGCGTCAGTTTTTTGATCGGCAAAGATGGCAACATCGCGCACGTCACCGACAATCCTTCCGCGGACGTTCATCTCAACGAAATGAAAGATGCCGTCGCCGATCTGGCAAAGAAGTAAAAGACCGCTCTCTGTGTCCGGCCGGCAGCCATGCCGCCTTTTTGATTTCTATCGCGGCGGAGATTGCATCTTTTACGCGCCGGTTTAATCTCCCGTCCATGCCAGCGCCGGAAAGCGTTCGCATTGACAAATGGCTGTGGGCGGTGCGGCTATACAAGAGCCGTTCGCTCGCCACGGAGGCGTGCAACGGGGGTCACGTGAAGATCGGCGGCAACCGCGTCAAACCGGCGCGCGATCTCCGTATCGGCGAGGAGATCGCCCTGCTCGCCGGACCCATCCACCGCACGGTCAGGGTGATCGCGTTGCTGGACCAACGTGTGGGCGCAAAGCTCGTCGGCAGGTTTCTCGAAGATTTGACCCCGCCCGAGGAGTATGCGCGGGCGCGGGAGGAGGCCTCGCAATCGCCCATCCGTTTCCCGAAGGGATTTGGCCGGCCGACAAAGAAACAGCGGCGCCAATTGCAAGGGTTGTTTTAGAAATGGTCTCGCCATTTCACTCCATGAACCGTCCTTTCGTCCCCGTCCTCCTCCTCGTCCTCGATCGGATGGCTTGGCTTCGAGGACGAGGACGACGACGAGCACGAGGACGAACTGGTTCATGGTCCCAATGCATTCGAAAAAACGAATGGGGGCTTTCCAAGAACCACCCGCTCACGGGCCGCTCTCCCCAGTCCGCTGACCGGCCTTTTGAATTGAACAGACCGTAATTCTCAAACCCGAATGACGAATGGCCAAATCCGAAAGAATGACGAAATTCGAATGACGAAACGGCCCATGCGCCAGGCAGGCGCGATTCGACACGACATTCGGGCTTCGGATTTCTTTCGTCATTCGTCATTTATCGAATACGGCGCGATACGTGCCCCTTTAGGTGTTGGATGTTTTTCTGTGATTTGTCTCTCGAACTTCGAACCAGGCCGCGTGCCTCCGGCGGCTGTTCGTTCAAAGTTCGATGTTCGATGTTCGCTTCCCGGGAGAGAGGGCCGGGGTGAGGGGAAACGACGGTTCGACAGCTACCGAGTGTCGCACATCCATGGGACTCCTCTGTAAGACGACAATGACAGAACCAATTCATCCCCTGCCCATCACATCTGACATCCGCTCCGTCAAGCGGCCGCCGGTCCGCTGGTGGCCGGCGGGTTTGATCGTCGTCCTCACGGGATTGACGATCTTGTACTTCCGTGTCCTCCGCGAGGATTCGCAGCAATGGCGCAACCTCTATACGATGGAGACGTGCGTCGTCGGAGTGCTGTTGCTGCTCCTGTGGGTGCTCTTCCTGTCGCGACTGCGTTGGAAGCTGCGGTGGCTGGTGTTCGTCAGCGTGATCGGATTCGCCGGCATTATCGCGGCACTGTTCGAGATTCACGGCGTCACCGGTGACCTCATTCCCATCTTCAAATTCCGCTGGAGCCGTCCCCCGCCGTCGCTGGCCTCGCCGGCGGTCAGCCCGACGATCGTCGCATCGTCGTCATCTTCCGCCGGCGCGGCGGCAATTCTTACCAACAGTTTCCCGCAGTTTCTGGGACCGCATCGCAATGCAACCTTGCCGGAAGGTCCCCGGCTGGCCCGCGATTGGAGGGCGCAACCGCCCCAAAAACTCTGGCGCCAGCCGATAGGCGCGGGCTGGTCCGGGTTCGCCGTCGTGGGCAACCGCGCCCTGACGTTGGAGCAGCGCGGCGACGAGGAACGGGTGACGTGTTACGAGTTGCTGACCGGCAGAGCGCTCTGGGTGCACGCCGACAAAGCGCGTTATTTCACCACGATTGCC
>WNFU01010300.1_pt1 | contig 10362 bp, 5 predicted proteins | sample 5400121 | NCBI WGS metagenome assembly WNFU01 (sample SAMN13153360, study PRJNA577476) | soil metagenome | isolation source: 100 cm soil or saprolite under grassland replicate 1 | place: USA:California | collected 2016-06-15
TCCTCGCCGGCGGATTGGCGCTCCGCGTTGATCTTCGCGAATATCTCCTTGGTGAGGTAAACTTCGCCGCGCACTTCCATCAACTTCGGCCAATCGCGCGCCTCCTTCAAGCGCAGCGGAATGCTGCGAATGGTTCTTAGATTCTCCGTGATGTCGTCTCCCGTCGTGCCGTCACCGCGGGTGGCCCCGCCGGCGAACACGCCGTTCTCGTAGCGGAGGTTAATCGCCACTCCGTCCACCTTGGGTTCGACGCACCAGTCGAGCTTCTCGTTCGGAACGATCTTTTGGACGCGCTCGACGAATTGGCGCACTTCGTCCTGGGAGTAGGTATTGTCCAGGCTCATCATCGGCACGAGGTGCTGCGACGGTTCGAACTCGCTGAGCGGCTTGCCGCCAACGCGGTGGCTGGGGGAGTCGGGAGTGGCCAATTCGGGGAACTGTTTCTCCAGATCGAGCAGTTCCCGGTAGAGCTTGTCGTACTCAAAGTCGGCTATCAGCGGCCGGGCCTCGACGTAGTAGGCGTGATCGTATTTGCGGATTTCCTCTGCCAGTTCGGCGTGACGGGCTTTGGCTTGAGCGAGTGTCATGGGAGACGAATTACACGAATTTGCGGGAATTGAAAACAAACTCCGTCAGCGCCGTCGGGGCGGTTGCCGCTTCGTAGGGAACAGCAATGGTTGGCCGGGCAAATCTGCCGGTTTGCCGTCGCGCCCTGAAAGGTCCCAGAGGCCTCGCGGGTATGTGTTTAGCGCGGGGGAGCGCGCGCCTCGTGTGCTGTGTTCGGCGCCTTCGCCGAACACGCGCGCCGGTCGGCGCGGGAGCCAACCGGGGCAGCCGAGGCGGCTCCGGTCCCCGACACTTAACAGGTACCGTCGCGGTGCAAGGCCATGATGGGCCGTGGACTTCAGCGGACTTCAGTCCACGGAAAGGAGAGGATTGTGGTCACGCGTCGCGGAGCGACGGTGGAACGCCACTGTCCTGTTGACGGTAGGGATGGATGCCGAAGTCGGAGCTGCCGAATGCCGACTCCGGTTCAGTGACGCACAAACTCTTCGTAGAGCGTAGCGTAATGGCCGCCGCGCCCCAGCAGTTCGTCATGCGTGCCCTGCTCAACGATCTCGCCGCCGTGCAGCACGAGGATTCGACTGGCGAAACGGACCGTTGAAAGACGGTGCGCGATCACGAAACTGGTCCGGCGCTCCAACAGCCTTTCCAGCGCGTGCTGGAGGAGCCGTTCGGTATGTGAATCGACAGCGCTGGTCGCTTCGTCGAGGATCAGAATGCGCGGCCGGGCAGCCATCGCGCGGACAAAGCAGATGAGTTGCCGCTCGCCCGCGCTGAAGTTGGCGCCGCGTTCGGCCACTTTGGTCTGGTAACCGCTTTCGAGTCGCACGATCGCGGCGTGCGCGCCGATCGTCTTCGCTGCCTCGATCAGCTCCTCATCTCTCGCCGCGGGACGGCCAAACCGGATGTTGTCCATCACCGTGCCCGTGAACAGAAAGTTGTCCTGGGTCACGATGCCGATCTGCCGGTGCAAGGATTCAATCGTGGCCTCGCGAACGTCCATGCCGTCCATCGTGATGCGGCCCTGCTGGGGTTCGTAGAAGCGGGCGAGCAGGCTGATGACACTGGTTTTGCCGGAACCGGTGGCCCCGACGAGAGCAACGGTTTCACCCGGTTTGGCCTCGAAACAAATGTCCTTCAGAATCCACGTCTGGGGAGGCGTAGTGTCGTATCGGAAAAAGACATGCTCAAAAATGACGTGGCCGCGGACTGGCGGCAGTTGGATGGCGTTCGGACGGTCCTTGATTTGCGGTTCGCTGTCGAGCAGTTGAAAGATACGTTCGGCGCTGGCGGCGGTGGAGAGAACCGCGTTGTAAAGGTCGCCCATGGTCTGGATCGGGCCGAAAAACATGCCGAGGTAGAGTACGAAGGCCGCCAACTCCCCCACGGTGATTTCCCGCAGCATCACCAGCGAGCCGCCGTACCCGAGGATGATGGCCGTGCCCAGCCCCGAGACCAACCCGACGAACGGCAGGTAGGTGTGAAAGATGCGGGCGACGACGAGGAAGCGATCGAAGTAAACCCCCTGCAATTGCTGAAAACGAGCGAGGTTTTCTGCTTCCCGGGCAAAGGCCTGCGCCACGCGCACCCCGGCGATGTTCTCGGCCATGGCGCCGGTGAGGCGGGAGCTTTGTTCCCGCACCTTGCGATAGGCCCGCATGCCGTGCTCGTGAAAAAGGCGAGTCGCCACCGCGAGCGGCGGAAGCACCGCGCTAACGGCGAGGCAGAGCCGCCAGTCGTAGTGCAGCAGGAGGACGAACACGCCGAGCAAGGTCAGGACGCTGGCCAGCATCTGGTTGGCGCCCCAGGTCATGATGCGGTCCAGCGCCTCAATGTCGCTGTCGGCACGATTGATAATCCGGCCCTGGTGCGTCTGGTCGAAATAGTTTAACGACAATCGCTGGATGTGTTTGAAGACGGCCAGACGCAAGGCTTCGATTGCTCCTTGACCGATGGCAATTGCGGTCTTGACCTGCACGACCGACAAAAACCAGCCGAGCAGCAGGTTGCCGAGGTAGAGGGCGCTGATGCCCAGGATCCCGTGCAGGGCCATCCGTGCGGCGGTCACGCCGGTGAGATAGCGGTCGATGCCAATTTGAATGAACTTTGGTCCGAGCAACTGGGACGCCGTCGCGAGCATCGTGAACAGCAGGTTCAAGACGAACGTGCGCCGGTAAGGTCCGAGATAGCTCATCAGGCGGGTGAACGTGGCGGCGCTCATCCGCTTCTGCGCGAATTGTTCTTCCAACAGAATGTCGTCCTTGGACGGCATACCCCTCACTTCTTGATTTGGTGCTCGAATATCTCCGTATAATACCCGCCCCGCTTCACGAGCTCGTCGTGCCGGCCGCGTTCAACGATGTGTCCTTCCTTCAACACCAGGATCTGGTCGGCGTGCTGGACCGTGGAGAATCGATGCGCGATGACAAAGGCGGTTCGGCCTTCACACAGGCGGCGCATCGCTTCCTGAATCAGCCGCTCGGTCTTCGCGTCCACGCTCGCCGTCGCGTCGTCCAGGATGAGAACGCGCGGGTTCATGAGAAAGGCGCGGGCGATGGCGACGCGCTGGCGTTGTCCGCCGCTGAGCGACACGCCACGTTCGCCGATAATCGTATCGTAGCCGTCCTCCAGCTCGCCGATGAACTCATGGGCCTGCGCGGCCCGCGCGCAAAACTCGATCTCGTCGCGCGTCGCGGTTGGCCGCCCGTACGCGATGTTCTCCGCGACACTGGCGCTGAAGAGGAACGTCTCCTGAAAGATGACTCCGACGCTGCGCCGGAGTTGATCGTGCTTCAATTCTCGCACATCAACGCCGTCCACGACCACCCGGCCACCCGACGCGTCGTAAAACCGCGGGATCAAATTCACCAAAGTCGTTTTCCCGGAGCCCGTCGGGCCGACAATCGCGATGGTTCGTCCCGGCGGCGCAACAAAGCTCACGTCCTTCAACGAGGCCCGTCCGTTGAAGTAGTGAAAACGGACATTCTCGAAACGCACTTCACCGCGTCCGGGCGGAAGATCCCGCAACCCGCTCTTGATGATGTGCGGCTCTTGGATGACCTCCAACACGCGCTCGGCGCTCGCGCTGGCATGTTGAATGATGTTGGTGAATTGGCCAACCATCCCGACGCGGTGACCGATGGCCATCAGGTAGAGAACCACCTTGGCCAGATCACCGACCGGCAGACTGCCGCCGACGACGAGGCGCCCGCCTACCCAGAGGATGAGCGGGAGGCTGAGACCGAAGATGAATTGCGCGAACGGCACGCGGGCGGCCCAATAGTTCACCGTGTCCAGCAGGGTGGTGAGGAAGGCCTCCTTCCGGGCGGTGAACTTCGCCACTTCGGCGGATTCCTTGGCAAACGCCTTCACGACGCGGACCCCGGCGATGTTTTCCTGGATCACGGTCGTCATCGCGCCGTGCAGATCATCCACTTTGCGCCATTGCGGTTGAAGCTTGCTCGCGTAAAGCGCAATGAGCGCGATGGTCGGAGACATCGTCGCCACCGCGAGCGCGCCCAGCAGCGGCTGGAGGTGGAAGATCAGGCCAATCGTTACCGCCAGCGAAACGGTGATATCCACGCTCAGAAAGAGGCAGGCAAAGAAAAAGTCCTGCAGCCGGAATACGTCCGTGGTCGAACGGGAGATCAGTTCGCCAGTGCGGGCTTTGTCGTGGTAGCCGAATGCCAGGCGCTGAATGGAATCGTAGATGGCGGCGCGAATGTCTGCGAGCGTGCGCTGAATGGCGCGATTGCGGATTGGCCCGAGCAGGATTCCCACTCCGGCGCGAACCAGCACCAGTGCGGTGAAGAGTCTGACCCAGGCGCCAAGGGCGGTCGGCGCGCCCCATTCGGCGTGGTGGCGCAGTTGGGTGATGACGTTGCCGATAATCTGCGGCAGCGACATTTCGATGGCGATGTTGACCAGCAAGAGCGAGGCTGAGAGCGCCACCTCCCGCGGGTAACGGCGCAGGAAAGCCAGCACCCCAATCAGGCTGCGCGGTTTGAGTTTTGGTTTGTCTGGCTCTTCCGGTGACATGCACGCCGCTCCAGCCACCCCAGCCGCGGAGGCGAAAGTTTTGCCAAGCGGGACGGAAACGCCACCAAAATCTTTACCCGCGGCCTTCCTTTGCGTACACTGCGCGCCAATGAGCTCGCCCGAATACACCCTCCGTCGCGCCACGGTGGATGACCTGATCGGCCTGAAGCAGCTTTGGGAGCGGGCACACCTCCAGGTGCTGGATCTGGAAAAGCGGCTGACGGAGTTTCAGCTCATCGTTACGGAGACCGGCGATCTCATTGGCGCGCTCGGCCTGCACCTCGAGGGGAAGCAGGGAAAAATCCACAGCGAGGCATTCACACCGTCTGAAAATCAGGACCACGATAAGTTCCGCCAGCAACTGTGGGAACGGGTCCAGACCATTGCGCGCAATCACGGGCTGGTGCGGTTGTGGACGCAGGAAGGGGCGCCGTTCTGGACGCAGCGCGGCTTTCAGGAGGCGGGAGCCGAAACCGTGACGAAATTGCCCGCTGGCTTCGGCGATTCGTCTAAGAACTGGTTGACCCTGCAGTTGAAGGAGGAAAACCCCGCCGTGGTCTCCATCGAAAAAGAATTTGAGGTGTTTCAGGCCGCCGAGCGCGACAGCGCGGAGAAACTTATCCAGCAGGCGAAAGTGCTCCGCTACGTTGCCTACGTCATCCTCGCAATCGTCCTGCTTGTGGGCGGCTTCTTTCTGCTCCAGGTCTTCATGAAAAATCCGGACCTCCTCCATCCCAAGTAGCGTCAGACCTCGGACACCCGCATGGCAATCTGGTAGTAGCCAGCCGGCACTTGGCCTTCAACGGTGACCATGACAAAATCGTCAATTTCCCCGATGTATGTCTGAGCCGTGCCGTTTGGTGTCGTAGAAAAAGGAATCTGAGTAGCCACTTCGCGGCAATGCTACCGCCGCTCACCCCTCTCTGATTCGCATCGAGATGGAATAGAAGCCCGTCGGCGCCACACGATCAACATATACGGTTACGAACTCACCAGTCCCCAGCAGAAAAGTCCGATCTGCCGGACCGCCCGTCGTCAGAGCAAAATTAACCGGACGATCGCTGCTGTCCAAAGTCTCACGAAATCGGACTTCGTATTCGATGTCCGTAAAGGCGACGAAGTTGAGGGCGAATCGATCACCAGGGCCTGACGGCACGCCTAAAGTTGTCAGGTAAAAGCTCCAATCGAGGCTTTCCACTGCGAGTGTACCTGCTTCGTCGAGCCGCACGGTATAAGAAATCAATGGAGACAATGCAGGACCGACGATTACACTGCCGTCGATCGCAAACCGCGAACCGTGCCCAGGACATCGCATCGAACCAATAGCCGAATCGTAAGCCGGGACGGTGCATCCTTCGTGCGTGCATTCCGCACTAAACGCGTAGAAAACACCTCCAGGCCCACGATTGATGATGACCGGATAGAACAGGCCGGCGGGCCGGGTACAGCCGGGAATCCCTCCGGACGGCACAAGGGCACTGGTCGCAATCCGGACCGAACCGAAGTCCGTCTGCAAGGCCGGGAAATCACTGAGCTTCAATCGAAGGACACCGTCGGGCATCTGCTGCGCCAGCACGTTGGTAATCCACGTCTTCCCCAGCAACGTCGATGTGGCGCTCAGCAGGGTGAGCGTTTTGATGAACTCGCGTCGGCACAATCGGGGGGACTCGCTCATGTCATCGTATCGCCGGAGCCAAATCGCCCGGCAGCTTACACTCATCCGCGTGGTAGGAGCTGCGCACCAGCGGTCCGCTCGCCACGTATGCAAAGCCCAGCTGCCCCGCGATGCGCTTGTATTCGGCAAATCGGGCGGGAGGAACAAACTCGACCACGGGTAGGTGCCGCAAGGTAGGCTGAAGATACTGGCCCAGAGTGAGGATGTCGCATCCGACACCGCGCAAATCCGCCAGCGCGGTCAAGAGTTCGGCCTCCGTTTCGCCCAGGCCGAGCATCAGACCAGACTTGGTGTAGATGCGGTCGCCCCGTCTCGCCTTCACCTTGTCAAGGACGCTAAGCGACCGCTCGTACGTGGCGCGCGACCGGACCGCGGGTGTGAGGCGACGAACCGTTTCGAGGTTATGATTGAAGATGTGAGGATTCGCCGAGAGAACCGTGTCGATCGCGGCATCGCGGTCGTTGAAATCCGGCGTCAGCACCTCAATCACGACGCCCGGATTCAACGCCCGTACGGATTCAATGGTGCGATGGAAATGGGCCGCGCCGCCGTCCGCCAGGTCGTCCCGGGCCACCGCCGTGATGACCACGTGCTTCAGCCCCATTCTCCGGACGGCCTCGGCCACGCGGGCGGGCTCGTCGGCTTCCAAGGCAAACGGTTTGCCCGTCGTCACGGCGCAGAAACCGCAAGCGCGCGTGCACCGGTCGCCGGCGATCATGAAAGTCGCGGTGCCTTTGCTCCAGCATTCCCAGTGATTCGGGCATTTGGCGCTCTCGCACACCGTGTGGAGATTCAACTCGGTCAGCAGCGCCCGCGTGTGTGCAAACGTGTCGGACGTCGGCAGTTTGATTCGCAGCCACTCCGGTAGGCGCCGGCGGGGTTTCAGTGTGACTTCAGTCGTACTCATTCAGGCGCCTTAATCTTTATCCTGATCTTCATCCTAAGCTTAATCTCCCAGGCAAGCGAGATGACTGCAAAACGCATCTACCACGGCAGAATGAAGCAATTGCAATTCAAGATCAATGCTGGGGCGGCCCGGTGTTTGCACTGCACCTAGTATGGTGTCTCGCAAGTAGCTGGTGTTTGCGCGACTCCACCCGAGAAACGCTGGACGTCTCGAAACGGCATGTTGTTAGCTTCGCCCAACCGGGTGACTGAGGGTGGGATCGAATTGGAACCCAAATCTCACCCGGTCAGATAAGGGGGCGCGACTGTGAGGCTGATGCCGGAAGCGGCATGCAGGACAGCCGTCGTCGGCAAACGATAACAACCGCCAGCTGAGGCGCACAAATTACGCTTGGACTTGTCCAGAAGAGTTGATCGATCCCGTCAATACCTTGGATCGGGTCGCGCCGCCAGCGCCTGCTCTCAATTCGGATTCATCCAAAACGCTACTGCGATCCTTCAGCGGGAGAGCTTGAAAAAACAGGACATCATGTACGCAAAGTCAATTATCGGTCTCGTTTCCCTGGGATTTGCATTGCTCACCGCCGCCGGAGCGCAGGCCGGCATCAGCATTACTGCTGCAACCGGCGGTGTTGGCATTTCCGCCGACAAAGCACAGAGCGCCAGCGCGCCAGCGTTTACGACTTTGGGCAATATTGTGCTCTTGGAAGAAGCAAATGACGACTTCGCTTCGGGCAACGACGAGACTCTCATTCTCACGGCGCCGACGGGTTGGGGATTTAACGCCGGAACGGGAACGGCGACCAGTGCCAACATTTCAGGGCCGGACGGGAACGAACTGACGGTCATCAGCATCACGGTTACAGCGACCGATATTATCGTAAATATTAATGTCGCCGGGACGGAGCAGATCAATTCTCTGACAATCAGCGGGATTCAAGTCCAGGCAACCGACGGCGGCAACCTTCCCGCCGCGGGCAACATCGTGCGTACGGCGGTGAATCCCGGCGACGCGACCATCAACGGAATCACCGATGACACGACTGATTTTGGCTCGCTCTCCCAGGCCGTCGGCGACTTGAGGCTTTACGTCGTCGTGCCAGATCAAGTTTTCACTGATGCGGGCACCCTCGACGCCAGCGGCATTTTCGGAGCCCCGGCCAACCAAACGGCGGGCGTGGCCTTCAACCTCGCCGGAATCGTTGCTGCAGATCGCCAATTCAACGTTGACAATTCGTACGCCGGACTCCGAACCATCAGCTACAGCGGCCCGAGCGGTGTACCAAGTTACGTTACCAGCGTCAGCTTCAGCTCCGGCCAGTCCACCACCACCCTGACCACCACTCTGCCTAAAGCCGAAACAACCAGCCTCACGGCCACGGACGGAACCATCGTGGGTATAGCCAGTTCGAGCTTCACAGTTGCTCTGCCAATCGTCACCTTCACCTCGGCAAGTTCAAGCGGCGCCGAGTCCACCACACCCGCCAACCTGGCTGTTTCGTTGGCACCCGCCTCGGAGCAGACGGTCTCGGTCGATTATGCGGTCCCAGGCGGCACGGCCACCGGCGGAGGCGTGGACTACACGTTGGCCACCGGCACGCTCACTTTCCCGCCCGGTGTGACCAACCTGACCATTGCCATGGGTATCGTGGATGACAATGTGGATGAGCTTGACGAGACCGTGGTGATCACGCTGTCCAATCCAACCAACGCCGCGCTGGGAGCGACCACCGACCATACCTACACCATCACCGACAATGATCCGCAGCCCACCATCGCCATCAACGATGTCTCCGTCACCGAGGGCAACAGTGGAACCACCAATGCTGTCTTCACGGTGAGTCTTTCCCGGCCTACGTTTCAGACTGTCACTCTGAATTACAACACCGCGAATAATACCGCCACCCTTACCAATAACGATTACCTCAGCTCCAGTGGCGCGCTGACATTTGACCCCGGCCAGACAAATCAGACGATCACGGTGGAGGTCAATGGCGACACCAGGTTCGAGTCAAACGAGAGTTTCTTCGTCGCGCTCTCCGGTGCGGTCAATGCCAGCTTTGCCGATTCTCAGGGGCGGGGCAACATACTCAACGATGACAGCCCGCCGACCATCTCCATCAGCGATGCCAGCGTCGTCGAAGGCCCCAACGGCAACGTCAGCCTCATCTTCACCGTGAGCCTTTCCAACCCCACTGTCCAGGCTGTGAGCGTGAACTACGCCACGGCGGATGGCACGGCCTCCATCGCAAATAATGACTACCAAGGCGCCAGCGGCACGTTGAGTTTTGCGATCGGACAGACGACCCAATCTATCACCGTCCTGGTTAATGGCGACACGAGTTTCGAGAACAACGAATCGTTTTTTGTCAATCTGACTGCACCGGCCAATGCCACCCTCGCCGATGGACAAGCGATCGGAACAATTCTCAACGACGATTGCCAGCCACCGCCGTGTTCCATCTCGGGCGCGGAGAACCTCTGTCCCAATTCGACCGCCAATTCTTATGTCGTGTCGGGGAGCCTGGCGGATTCGACCTCCCGTTGGTCCATCACCGGCAATGGCTCCATCTCTGGTGCCGCCAATGCCGCGTCGGTCACCGTCGATGCTGGCGGACCGGGTGATTTCACTCTCACCGTCACGGTGTCCAAGGCTGGCTGCAGTTCCTCCTGTCAGTCAATCGTGACCGTATCCGACACTTCGCCGCCAAATGCCCTCTGCAAAGATGTAACCGTCCAACTGGACGCGAGTGGCAACGCCACCATCACCCCGGCCGACGTGAACAACGCCAGCAGCGACGATTGCGGCATCGCCAGCCTGAGCCTCGACAAGACGAGCTTTGTCTGCAGCGAAGTCGGTGCGGCTACGGTGATCCTGACGGTCACTGACGTCAATGGTAACACCGCCACCTGTACAGCTACCGTCACCGTGGAAGACACGTTGGCCCCTACCGTGAGTTGTCCGGTGGCGCTGGAAGCCAACACCGATGAAAACTGCCAGGCTGCCGTGCTGGATGTGCTGGACGGCGTGACGGCGAGCGACAACTGCAGCGTTCCCAACGCGATCACGTTGAAGCAGAGTCCGGCAGCCGGGACGCTGGTGGACCCGGGCGTGCACACAATCACGGTGACGGCGACCGGTGAGGCGGGCAACAGCGCCACCTGCACCACGACCTTCA
>WNFU01019881.1_pt1 | contig 10361 bp, 9 predicted proteins | sample 5400121 | NCBI WGS metagenome assembly WNFU01 (sample SAMN13153360, study PRJNA577476) | soil metagenome | isolation source: 100 cm soil or saprolite under grassland replicate 1 | place: USA:California | collected 2016-06-15
AGATCACCGCGTAGCCGACCAAGCCCACCGCGGCGATCCCCATGAGCCAGGAACCCGACCGCAGGCTGCCCTCGGCCGCCTGCTCCCGGGTGCGCCCCACTGCCGTCGTCGTCATGACAGCTCACCTCCTTCACCCAGCAAGAGACGCTCGGACGGGCGGGGCCATTGCGGCCACGGGGCGATGCAATAAAGTCGCTGCCGGGGTCGTCCATAGGAGCTGAGGCGCCTGTCGCGGGACCGCGCCCGGAGACCGGCGGGGATCGATGACCGACGATCCTGGCGCGGTTGCACCGGGGGCGGCAGCGGTTCGAGCGGGAGCTGTGGACGTACGCGCAGGAGACCGGGCTCCTGCTCAAGGGGGCGGTGGGATGAGCGAGACGATGCAGTGCTCCGAGGCGGTGCGGCAGCTCTGGGACTACCTCGACCACGCCGTCTCGCCAGAGGATCACGCGAAGGTGGAGCAGCACCTGTCGTTCTGCCGCAGGTGTTGCGGGGAGCTGGAGTTCGCCAAGGAGATCCGCGGGTTCCTGGCCTCCAAGGAGGGGGAGGAGATCCCACCAGCCGTCAAGGCCCGGCTCCAGCGCTTCGCGGCGGATCTCTAGGAGGGCCGATGGCTGAGGACCTGATGTTCCAGGAGGAGATCAAACAGGCCGTGCGGTGGGCGACGACCCGACCGTCCGGCCGGTGCTGAACCACGGGTTCATCGACCACTGCACCCCGGTCGACGACGCCGCCTACGACGACATCCGGGCGATGCTGACCGTCATCGAGGCCGCTGGCTGGACCAGCCTGGCCCAGACGGTGTAAGCCCGTAACGCCCTGCGCGGTAGAGAGTCACGCGCGTGGAACGGCCTGCGCCCGGGCGGACGGCGAGGCGTCATTCTGCCCGCGGCCGGCTGCGGCCATGGAGCGTCGCTGGTAGGGCTCGCCGGTCGCATCCCACAGGACCACCGTGCCACGGCGGCCGCGGCCACCAGAGGACGGTCCAGCCGGTCGGCGCCCGCCAGACGACCGGGCATCAACGCTTGGCTCGTGTCAGGTTGTGGCTGGGTACTGGGCGGCGCTGATGACGCCGGCCAAGGCCAGGCGGATGCGATCGGCGGCCTGGTCGGGGTCGGGTTGGCCGGCGTCCAGCCAGGCCATCACCGCCTCGATGGCGACTACCGGGGCAAGCTGGGCGGCCCACTGCACCCAGGCCCGATCACCGATCACCCTGGCCAGCTCACGGCGGGCGGTGGCGACCATGCCCTTGCGGAATCGGTCCATCTGCTGGCGGAACTCCGGCTCTCGGGCGGCGTGGTGGAACAGCAACCGGAACCCGTCTGAGTCCTCGGCGGCGGCGGCCAGCAGGGCGTCGATGCTGGCGTAGGTGTAGTCGCGGGTGCCGACGGCGGTGGTCAGCCGCTGTATCGCGCGGTCCAGCACGGCGCGGTACAGGTCGGCCTTGGACTCGAAGTGGCGGTACAGCAGCACCCGGCTGATGCCGGCCGCCTCGGCGATGTCGTCCAGGCTGGTAGCGGCGAAGCCGGTGCGGGCGAAGGCCTGGGTGGCGGCGGCCAGGAGCTGCTCGCGGCGCTCGGCCCGCCGCAGCCGCCTGCCTGAGGTGGGCACCGCCGGCTCGGCCGCGGGCTGGTTGGTGGGTGGTCGCTTGGTTGGCATGGCTCGATCCTGATGCTCGTTTTGTTGACACGAGAGTGTACAACACCTATCGTTTACTCAAAAGTAAACAACTTGAAGTGTACAGCCGGAGGATGCACCGATGGACGATGCCATCGTCGAGGTCGAGGGCCTCGTCAAAGTGTTCAAGGACGAGGTCCGGGCGCTGGATGGGCTGTCGCTCGCCGTGCAGCCCGGCAGCGTCTACGGCCTGCTAGGGCCCAACGGCGCCGGCAAGACCACCCTCATCCGCGTGCTGGCCACCTTGCTCCAGCCCGACGAGGGCACCGCGCGCGTCGCCGGGGTCGACGTCCGCGCCGACCCAGCCCGGGTGCGCGCCCGGATCGGGCTGGCCGGCCAGTCCGCCGCCGTCGACGAGGTCCTCACCGGCCGCGAGAACGTCGAGATGGTCGGGCGGCTCTACGGGCTGGCCCGCCGCCAGGCGCGCCAGCGTGCCAGCCAGGTGCTGGAGCGCATTCGCCTGGTGGAGGCGGCCGACCGTCAGGTCAAGACCTATTCGGGTGGGATGCGCCGCCGGCTTGACCTGGGCGCATCCCTGGTCGGCCGGCCCCGCGTGCTGTTCCTGGACGAGCCGACCGCTGGGCTGGACCCGGCCAGCCGCCGCGACCTGTGGACGTTGATCGGCGAGCTGGTCGCCACCGGTACCACCGTGCTGCTCACCACCCAGTATCTGGAGGAGGCCGACCGGATCGCCGACCGGATCGCCGTCATCGACCATGGCCGGCTGATCGGCGAGGGCACCGGCGACGAGCTGAAGGACCGAGTGGGTGGCGCAGTGCTGGAGGTGACCGTGCCCGAGTCAGACCGGGTCCGGACCTTCCAGGCGCTGCGGGGCGTCGGCGGCCAGGACCCGACCGACGACCAGGACCACGGCAGGATCGTGCTCCCGGCACCCGATGGCGCCAGGACGCTAACCGAGGCGCTGCGCCAGCTGGACGCCGCCGACGTCACCCCCGAGGACGTGACCCTGCGCAAGCCGACACTGGACGAGGTGTTCCTCGCCTTCACCGGCCACCTCGCCACCCAGACGGGCAACCGTCCCAATCCCCGTGGCGGCGCCGATCGCCACGGCCAGCAGCAACCAGAAGGGGCAGCCCGATGAGCGCCACCACAACCACCCCCACCGTCCACGGCTGGCCGACCCGCGCGCTCAGCGACGTTGCAGTCATCACCCGGCGCAACCTGCTGCGCACCCTGCGACTGCCCGAGGTGCTGGTGCTGTCGGCCAGCATGCCGGTGATCTTCATCCTGATGTTCACCTACGTGTTCGGCGGCGCCATCCAAGGCACCCTCCCACCGGCCGCCGCCGGCCACTACGTCAACTGGCTGATCCCCGGCCTGCTCGCCCAGTTCGCGCTCTTCGGCGGCTCGGGGACCGCATCCGGCCTTGCCGAGGACCTGACCAACGGGGTCATCGACCGGTTCCGGTCGCTGCCGATGGCCGGCGCGGCGGTGCTGGCCGGCCGGACCCTGTCGGACCTTCTCCGCTCAGTGGTGACCCTGACGCTGATGCTGGCCGTTGGCTACGGCATCGGGTTCCGCCCCCAGACCGGCTTAGGTGGCCTGCTCAGTGCCCTGGCGGTCGGCCTGCTGTTCGGCTACGCCTGGTCCTGGGTGATGGCACTGCTGGGCCTGGCGGTCCGCACCGCTGAAGCAGTCCAGGCGGCGGTCTATCTGGTGGTGTTTCCGCTGGCCTTCACCAGCTCGGTGTTCGTCCCCACCCAGACCATGCCCGCCTGGCTGCAGCCGTTTGCTGCCAACCAGCCGGTCACCGTGGCCACCAACGCCCTGCGGGGCTTGGTCCTTGGTCACGGCGCCCTCCCGCCGGGGCGGACCGTTGCCGGGCAGGTCGCGCTGGCCCTGCTATGGGCAGCCGCCATCACCACGATCTTCGCCCCGCTGGCCGTGCGCACCTACCGCCGCACCGTCAGCTAATACCCGCCTTCTGTAGGTGAGAAGGATGCCCATGCCCACACGCACCCAGCCCAGACCGGTCCACCACCCATTGTTCGCCCGCGTCTATGCGCGGGTCGGCCACCTCATGGACGCCGAGATCGCCGACCACCGCCGACGGTTGCTGGCCAGCCTCACCGGTCGGGTCCTGGAGGTCGGCGCCGGCAACGGCCTCAACTTCCCGTACTACCCGGCCGCCGTCACCGAAGTCCTGGCCATAGAGCCAGAACCCTACCTGCGCCGCCAGGCCCTGGCCGCGGCCAGGCAGACGCCGGTCCCGATCCGGATCGTGGCGGGCGCCGCCGAGGCGCTGCCCGCCCCCGACGGCGCCGTCGACGCGGTGGTGGCCAGCCTGGTGCTCTGCACGGTCACCGATCCAGGCCAGGCCCTGGCCGAGACCCGCCGGGTGCTGCGCCCGGGCGGGAGGTTGCGCTTCTACGAGCATGTGCGGGCCACTGACCCGCGGCTGGCCCGCTGGCAGGACCGGCTGCAGCGCCCCTGGGGGTGGCTGGTCGGCGGCTGCCACCCCAACCGCGACACCGTGGCCGCCATCACCGCCGCCGGACTGCGGCTGATCCAGCTGGATCGGTTCGACCGCAGCTGGTCGGGCCGGGCCCGATCGGCCTGGGGATCCGGGTGATCCTCGGGGCGACCGTGTTGTACTGGTTCACCGCGCTCCTCACCAAGTGGAGCGGGTTCGTGGAGCGCGATCCCATCGAGTCGGGGCGGCTCTACACGCTGTTCACCATCTGGTTGCTCCCCGAGGTGTTCGCCCTCACCTTCCGACGGCCGTGGAGGCTACGGCCGGCCGTGGTGTTCGTGGCCGGGGTCGGGGTGATCGGGCTGGCCGGCTCCCTGACCGGCAGCGGGGTGTGGAACCCCGTGCTGGCAGGGTGGACCTACGCCGGCGACCTCCTGGTCTGGGGCACCTTGGCCGTCTCGTTCCCGATCGCCATCTTCACCCGAAGCCCCGGGTGCGAGCTCGGCGCGCTCCCCTGGCTCCTCGCCGGCCGACAAGGCGGGTCCGCGCCCAGGCCAGGCTGTGCCGTGGGCCTGGACCGCCTCGATGCGTGGGAGGCCGCAAGAAGGAAGTGAACGCGAAGGAAGTGCCTGCCTGGTGACTGCACGCTCGAGAGCTCCGACGCGGTATCACAACAGGGCGGACCGCCAGACGCCATCAACCTCATCAAGGCCGGGGCACGCTGGTGCCCCGTGGAGGGTAATTCGCTGCGACATCAGCTGGGGTCTCGACCTATCCTGAGGCACTCGGCGCGCCTGTCCTCTCCGCTTCAGACCAGTCGCACCAGCAACGGGTTGTTCAGCCCGATGGTGCTTCAATCTGAGGCTGCACAACGAGTCATGCCGCGGTGCCAACGTCAGAGCCTGACAGCGATCCTCCCCGACCGCCCCCACACACTCACAGTTGCAGAATCGTTCGTTTCTGCGACAGCGGCCCCTCCCCCGCCCGCAACCGTCCAGCAGGCGTCCAGAACTCGTGTCCGAAATCAACTTCGCACCATCAACGGTGCCATTGAGTTCTGCGGCTATTCGTGCAGGGCCATCTGCGTGCCCTCGGACGCGTCTCCATCGCCGACCGCAGCCAGCCTGAAGATTGACGCGTCACCCCGCTGGCCGCTCCAGCGTATTCAGCGAGTCCGCCAGCGAAACCTAGTCAACCATCCTCGGTCGAGCAGGTGCCGGCCGGCTCCCCCTAGGCGACCATCATGAGTCCATCGAGTCGGTCGAGGCTCGTGCATTGCCCAGCATCTCTCCATCAAGGGTAGTCGGAGGGACTTGAGCCCCCACGCAGGTACAAGGCACGGGTAGTCAACTCACCCGTCCCCACCCCCGTGTGGTGATCCAGAGGCTCGTCGATGGAATGCCGTGGTTCGTACGCGTACCGGCTCGCCTCCGCGAACCGGGACGCATACGAACCGTGGGCGCGACAAAGTCCGGTTGGATGCACGCGCGGGACTCCACCACGATCCGGTCGACCACCGCCGCCTTGTTCCATCACGGGCTGCCCCGCCTCGAGCAGGATTGCTGTCGCGGCCACCCGCGCCTGGCTGGCGGGGGTCGCGCTGCCGCCGGCCAGCCGACAGCTGCTTGGGGTCGCGCTGCGCCAGATCGACGGGCTGGACGCCGAGCTGGACCCCATCGACCAGTGGCTGCGCACCCTGGTCCGCCACCAGCCGAGCTGCCGCGCGCTGATCGTCATCCACGATCACCGGGACCTGGGCAGCACCCGGCTGACCGCGCCAGTAGCGCAAGCAGCTGGACCGAGCGGCACACCGCCAAGTACACGAGCCCCGATAGCTCCCGGCAGACTCCGAGGGGGTCGACAAGGCCTCAGCGAACCGAGCTGCCTTCCGACACGAACAAGCAGGTCACGGGCCATGTCGACTTTGCGGACCCTTCAGACTGATAACGGCGCCAAGGGTGCCCGGGGCTCGTTAGGCATCCATTGACTTGCGAGACCAAAGGGAGCACAATCCGGGCGAGATGAACCCCTGGGACCTATCATCCCATCGGGGATACATGGGAATAACATGTTCATTGGGGAAATAGGGCGGCCGGGGGTATATGGACTGGATTGAACGTACTTTTGGTATATCGCCCGATGGCGGGAACGGGACGCTCGAAGCCGTTTACTACACGGTTGCGGCTTTGGCAATCGCAGCGTTCACGTTCCGGCGTCGGCTTGGTCGTTGGGCTCGGGCCCGTCGACGCCGAGAGCGCTGAAACCAGCTCACAAGCATCAACGTCAACAGCCACACCAGAGGTTGCCAGAGCCAGAGCCTCAGCTCTGACTAGCTCCTGCAACAGATGGACATTCTCTAGGAGTGGGCTATGAACCAGGACCTGGAAGACCTCCTGGCCGGCCGGCCCAACCAGCCAGCACCGTACGTCTTCGTCGGCGTTGTCCGTGAACTGGGCGTGGCCGCCATGCCCGGCGTACCGGTCACCGAGAATACGGCGCGTGCCACTGTTGGGGAGGTCCTGCGCTCCTCAGGGACGCTGGACGACTTCACCGGCCGGGACATCACCGTGCAGCTCGCCAGTCCGGCGGAGATCGGACAGCGGCTGATCCTCTTCACCCGCGGATGGCTGTACGGCCAGAGTATCGCCGTGGTGGAGGTCGCCCGCGCGGATGTAAGCCAGGGAGCGGCCGGTGACCTGCGTGAGCGGATCGCTGACATGGACAGGAGAGGGGCAGAGCAGGCCATGCAGGACCGTATCGCCGCGGCGGACTTGATCGTCGCTGGGCGGGTCCTGGACATCAGACCCGCACCGCTCGAGGAGCGTGCTCACCCGATCAGTGAGCATGCGCCGGACTGGTGGGAGGCGATCGTGGCGGTCGACTCTCTGGAGAAGGGCAACCTCGACTCCGACACCGTCCGCGTGCTGTTCCCACGCAGCACGGACGAACTATGGATCGACTCCCCCAAGTTCGTTCCGGGCCAGGAGGGTGTTTGGCTGCTCCACCGCGACCAACAGGAACGAGGCGCGGCGATCATGCGCGTTTCCCGGGCGCTGACGGCGCTGGACCCGCTCGACTTCCAGCCGCGGGAGCGTCTCGAGCAGATCCGGTCGCTGCGGGGAGACGAGCCGTCCACCCCATGACCCGGTGGGTCGCCGAGCGCTGAGCAACCCAAGGGGGGAACCGTGCCCATCTCCGTCGTGAACCTAATCCCGAACTCGCTGAGCAACGAAACCAACCGCGACAGCGAGCCCAACCTCGCGGTGAATCCCGCGAATCCGCTCGAGATCGCGGCATCCGCGTTCACCCCGGATCCGCTTAACTCGGGAAGCGGGCCGATCTTCGTCTCCACCGACGGGGGCGCGACCTGGGTGCTGAACGTCGTACTGCCGGGCGGCAACCGCACCGTGGACGTTACCGTTCGGTTCGGCGGCCTATCCGGTGTGCTCTACGCCGGGATCCTACGGTTTGACACTGCCGACATGAACATTCTCCGCAAGGGCGGCGGCCCAGGCACGCCCGGCCTGATGGAGATTCTCGTCAGCCGCGCGAACGAGGACCAGCCCTGGGTGGAGGCAGAGACCGTGCCCAGCGGGCCGGCGGCCGGGCTCGACCGCGTGTACGTCGGCCACAACGACTTCAACGCTCTGCCCGCGTCGGCGACGGTGGAAGTGTCGCTCGATGCCGCCACGGCTCCCCCGCCGGCAGGGTTCGTCTCGGACCGTATTGAGAGCCGGTCGACTTCCGGGCAGGACGGGCCGTCGATCCGGCCGGCAATCCATCAGGACGGCATTGTCTACGCGGCCTACTTCGGCTGGCGCGGCAGCTCAGGCGGCAACCGGACCGGGGACGTCGTCGTTGTCCGTGACGACAACTGGGCATCGGGTGCGACGCCCTTCACGGCGATCACAGATCCGAGTGACGGCCTGGCCGGCGTGCTGGTCGCCCCCGGAGTCAGCTTCCCGTTCAACAGTTTGCTCGGCACGCAGCGGGTGGGCTCGCAGCTTGCGATCGCGGTGGACCCACGCGACAGCGACACCGTGTACGTGGCCTGGGGCGACGGGATGAGTGGCGCGAGCTACACGCTCCACTTGCAACGCTCGTCGGACGGGGGCGTCACCTGGTCGGGTGACCTGCGGACCGTTGTCGCAGCCACCAACCCATGCCTCGCGATCAATCAGCTCGGCACTGTGGCCTTCGTGTATCAACGGCTGGTCAACCCGGGCACTGGTGACCGCTGGCAGACGCACCTGGAGCGGTCGGTCGACGGGTTCGCCACGCTACCGAGTGACGCAATCCTGGCCGACGTGCCGGACAGCAACGGCTCCTATACGGGCGTGAATCCGATCGGTGACTACGCCTGCCTGCTGGCCGTGGGCAACGACTTCTACGGGGTGTTTTCCGGCAACAACACGCCAGACCTTGCCAACTTTCCAAATGGCGTTAGCTATCAGCGCAATGCCGACTTCGCGACGCAAACGCTCCTCGCACTCGACAACGTTACACCGGTGGCGGTGTCAATCGACCCATTCTTCTTCCATGTCAGCGAGGAACCCAAGACCCATCCTAGCAGCGGTTTTGCAATTCAGGGCGGATTCGGTACCAAGGGCAACTTCGAGGTCGTAGCGCAGCTCCAATCGGTACGGCTGGCCCATTTCTGGCGTGACAACGACACCGCCAACCTGCCCTGGCAGGGGCCCACCCCCTTCGGGTCAAACGACCACTACCATCCGGTGGCACTCATCCAGAGCAACTTCAGCACCGCCGGCGCAGGCCCTGGGAACCTGGAGGTCATCGCCCGCACCGGCAACCGGTTGGACCACTACTGGCGCGACGACCTCAACCCCTTCCCTTGGCACGGCCCCTTCGCCATCCCCGGCGCCAATGGAGTACAAGGCCCAGCGCTCATCCAGGGACACTTCGGCACCAAGGGCAACTTCGAAGTCGTCGCCGCGCGGCTGGCGGGTCAGCTGGCCCACTTCTCGCGCGACACCGACGCTGCCAACCTGCCCTGGAGTGGGCCGACGCTGTTTGGGTCCAGCGACCACTACGATGCGGTGGCGCTCATCCAGAGCAACTTCAGCACCGCCGGCAGCGGTCCCGGGAACCTGGAGGTCATCGCCCATACCGGCAACCGGCTGGACCACTACTGGCGCAACGACGTCAGCCCGTTCCCCTGGCACGGCCCCTTCGCCATCCCCGGCGCCACCGGCACCGCGGCGACCCCAACCCTCATCCAAGGCGGCTTTGGCAGCAGGGGCAACTTCGAGGTTGTGGTCCCGTTGGCCAGCGGCGGGCTGGCCCACTTCTGGCGCGACAACGACGACCCCGCCCTCCCTTGGCACGGGCCGACCCCCTTCGGATCCAGTGACGTCTACGATGCGGTCGCGCTGATCCAGAGCAACTTCAGCGCCGCCGGCAGCGGTCCCGGGAACCTGGAGGTCATCGCTCACACCGGCAAGCGCCTCGATCACTACTGGCGCGACGACGTCAGCCCGTTCCTCTGGCACGGCCCCTTCGCGATCCCCGGAGCAACCGGTATCGGATAAAGGGGCTCGTCTGCTGCATCCGTGGGTGCCTTGAGAAGGCTTACGTGACTGCGTTGGAACGTCTTGCCTGAGAAGGAGTCCAGTCGGAGTAGTGAGGATGCCGTGGGCTCGCAGCACCCGGCTGATCGAGCTGGCCGAGATCTGGCAGCCAAGGCGCAGTAGTTCCACGGGGTAACACCCCTCAGGCCGACGTTGCAGTTCCCAGCCAACTGCCAGGCAGCCGCAAGGTCGGGCCAAGGTCCCGCCGGCAGCATCGCCCTACCCGGCTCGACAACGAGCCACAACCAAGGAGGCAGCACTTGGACAGCAGCAACGAGCGCCGCGGCTGGCGGCGCTGGGGCGGCAAGGCCGCCCTGGTCGCCATCGCGCATCGAGGCCATCAGGAACAGGCGCGCTGGTCGCTCCCGGCTCGTCGGCCTGGCCGCGTCGATTGCGACCCGCATGACGGCAGGGGATGATCAGGCCAGAATCGGGCGTCTGCTGCTTCCCTCGCTATAGCACCTCTGAGCTGCGGTTTTGGCGCGCCGCGAGGGATTCGAACCCCAAACCGCCAGGTCCGAAGTCTGGCAACCATTGTGAAGCCCACACCACTCCGATTCGAAACCGCATGAGCTGCACTCGCGGGTGCCGGCCGTCCGGCGGCTGCACATGGCCGGCCAGCGCCGCCGCCGTGGGCGACACCGCCGAGGACCGCCCGCTCC
>WNFU01010302.1_pt1 | contig 10359 bp, 8 predicted proteins | sample 5400121 | NCBI WGS metagenome assembly WNFU01 (sample SAMN13153360, study PRJNA577476) | soil metagenome | isolation source: 100 cm soil or saprolite under grassland replicate 1 | place: USA:California | collected 2016-06-15
GGGGAGGTGTTCACCTCGCCGACCCCGGACCAGATGGAGTGGGCGACCACCAAGGTCGACGGCGGGGCCGGGGTGCTCCACATCGTGAAGAACTACTCGGGCGACATCATGAACTTCGAGATGGCGGCGGACCTGGGGCGGGACGCCGGCATCGAGGTGCAGAGCGTGGTCGTGGACGACGACGTGGCGGTCAAGGACTCGCTGTACACCCAGGGGCGGCGGGGGGTCGGCGGGACCGTGCTGATGGAGAAGATCGTCGGGGCCAAGGCCGAGGAGGGAGCCGACCTCGCCGCCGTGGCCGACCTGGCACGGGACGTCAACGCCAACGTGCGGTCGATGGGGCTGGCGCTGACCTCGTGCACGGTGCCGGCGGCGGGCTCGCCAACGTTCGAGCTGGGCGACGACGAGGCCGAGGTCGGCATCGGCATCCACGGGGAGCCGGGTCGGGAGCGGATCAAGATGGAGTCCGCCGACCAGCTCACCGACCGGCTGGCGCGACCGGTCATCGAGGACCTCGGGCTCAACTCCGGCGAGCAGGTGCTGCTGTTCGTCAACTCCATGGGCGGCACGCCCCTGGCCGAGCTGTACGTGGTCTACCGGCGGGTCGGCCAGCTCCTGGACGAGGGTGGCGTGCAGGTCGCCAGGCACCTCGTCGGGCCCTACATCACCTCCCTGGAGATGCAGGGCTGCTCCATCACGATCCTGCGGCTGGACGACGAGAAGACCCGGCTGTGGGACGCCCCGGTGCACACCCCGGCCCTGCGCTGGGGGGTGTAATCGGTGTTCACCGCCGCCCAGGCGGTTTCGTGGGTCAGAGCCTCGGCGGCGGTCATCGACGAGAACGCGGCCGCCCTCACCAAGCTGGACGCGGCCATCGGCGACGGTGACCACGGCACCAACATGAACCGGGGCTTCAAGGCGGTCCTGCAACGCCTCGACGGCCTGGAGGCCGCCGACTTCGGCAGCGTCTTCAAGGCGGTCGGCATGGCCCTGATCGGCAAGGTGGGCGGCGCCTCCGGCCCGCTGTACGGGTCGTTCTACCTCGCCGTGGGCAAGGGGCTCGGCGAGGTGGAAGCGGTGGAGGACGGCGGGCTCGCCGCCGCCCTCCGGGCGGGGTACGAGGGCGTGGTGGCGCGCGGCAAGGCGCAACTCGAGGACAAGACCATGCTGGACGCCTGGCACCCGGCCCTCGAGGCCCTGGACGCCGCGCTGGCCGGTGGCAGCGACCTCGGCCAGGCATTGGACCAGGCCGAGCGGGCCGCCGAGGTGGGGGTGAAGGCCACCATCCCGCTGGTGGCCCGCAAGGGACGGGCCAGCTACCTCGGCGAACGGTCCCGCGACCACCAGGATCCCGGCGCCACCTCCACGCACCTGCTCGTCAAGGCCCTGGCCGACGTGGTCAACGAACGGTGATCGATCCGGCCCTGACAATCTGGTAGCTTCCGGACGTTCGCCACGCTCGGGGGGAGGGCCTGGTGCGGGAGCTTGTCGCCGACCTGCTGGTGGGACGACTGGTCGACTGGGGGGTCGACACCGTCTTCGGGCTGCCCGCCGACAGCGACGACGGCGTCGTCGAGGCGTTCGGGCGCCGGCGCGACCGCATCCGCCTGGTACGGGTCCACCACGAGGAGGCCGCCGGGCTCATGGCCAGCGGCTACGCCAAGGCGACCGGCCGGATCGGCACCTGCCTCGCGACCTCCGGCCCGGGCGCGCTGCGTCTGCTCGGCGGCCTCTACGACGCCAAGCTCGACCACCAGCCCGTCCTGGCGGTGACCGAGAGCCAGGAGATCCGTCTGCTCGGCACCGGCTTCCAGCACGAGCTGCAGCTCGAGAAGGTCTTCGACGACGTCGCCGACTACAACGTCAAGGTCGACGTGCCGTTGCAGGTCCCGGCGGTGGTCGACATCGGCATCGGCCACGCGCTCGCCAGGGGGACGGTGTCCCACATCACCTTCCCGCCGGGGCTCGACGAGACCGCGGCCGACCCGAGCATCCTGGCGCTGCTGGCCCCGACCGGCACGCCGCCGACGGCCCCGCTGCTCACCGCCGGACCGGGCGTGCCGCCCGACGCCGACCTGCGCCGGGCCGCCGCGGTGCTCAACCAGGGGAGCCGGGTGGCGCTGCTGGTCGGTGCCGGGGGGCTGGCGGCGCGGGCGGAGCTGCGGGCGGTGGCCGAGCGGCTGGCCAGCCCGATCGTGAAGTCGCTGCCGGGCAAGGCGGCGGTCCCCGACGACGACCCGCTCACCACCGGGTGCGTCGGGGTGCTCGGCACCAGGCCCTCCGAGGACGCCCTCGGCGGCGCCGACACCCTGCTGGTCGTCGGCACCAACTTCCCCTGGGTGCGGAGCATGCCCGACCCCGGCAAGGTGCGGGCCGTGCAGCTCGCGACCGACCTGGCCAGGATGGGCGGTCCCGCGGCCGGCACCGGGACCGCGCTGGTCGGGGACGCGGCCGAGACGCTGCGGGCGCTGCTGCCGCTGCTCCAGCACAAGCAGGACCGCGGCTTCCTGGAGGCGGCCCAGGCGGGCATGACGCGCTGGCGCAAGCGCATGCACGAGCTGGAGGACCAGACCCGCGACCCGATCCAGCCGCAGTACCTGATGCGGGTCGTGGACCGGCACGCGGCCGCCGACGCCATCCTGGCCTCGGACTCTGGCGTGGTCGCGACCTGGACGGCCCGCCACTTCGACGTCCGTGGCCGCCGCGAGTACCTGCTGTCGGCCAACCTGGCCACGATGGCGGCCGGCCTGCCGTACGCGATCGCCGCCCAGTGGGCGCACCCGGGACGCCGCTGCATCGCGGTCACCGGGTCGGACGGGTTCGCCAGGGTGATGGGCGAGCTGCTCACCGCCATCCACTACCGGCTGCCCGTGAAGGTCGTGGTCAGCAACTCCTCGGGCCTCGTGCTCCAGGACTCGCCGGACGGAGCGGTCGGGGCCGACTTCGCCAGCTTCGCCGCGGCCAACGGCGCCCTCGGCCTGCGCGTGGAGCGGGCCGCCGAGGTCGAGCGGGCGGTGCGCCGCGCCTTCGCCCACCCGGGGCCCGCCCTCGTCGACGTGCTGGTCAACCCCGAGGAGCAGCCAAGGCCGGCGATGGCCGGAGGCGCGTGACCGCGTCCCACCCGGGGTATCCACAGCGGGGGGCGGAGGGAGAGCGCCATGGAAGCACCCAAGGTGGTGGTGATCACCGGGGCCAGCTCGGGCGTGGGACGGGCCACCGCGCGTGCCTTCGGGAGCCTCGGCGCGTGCGTCGGGCTGCTGGCACGGGGCGACGACGCCCTCCGGGCCACCGCCAAGGAGGTCGAGAGCGCCGGTGGCCGGCCGCTGGCCGTCGCCACCGAGGTCGCCGACGCGGCCGCGGTGGAGCGGGCCGCGAGCCAGGTCGAGCGGGAGCTCGGGCCCATCGACGTCTGGGTCAACAACGCCGTGACCTCCGTGTTCGCGCCGTTCACCGAGATCGCGGCGGAGGAGTTCCGGCGCGCCACCGAGGTCACCTACCTGGGGGTCGTGTATGGCACCAGGGCGGCGCTGGACCGCATGCTGCCGCGGGACCGGGGCGTGGTCGTCTGCGTCGGCTCGGCCCTCGCCTACCGCGGCATCCCGCTGCAGAGCCCCTCTTGCGGCGCCAAGCACGCCATCCAGGGGTTCACCGAGTCGGTCCGCTGCGAGCTGCTCCACGACGGGTCCAGGGTGCGCATCACCATGGTCCAGCTACCCGCCCTCAACACGCCCCAGTTCGAGGTCGCGCTCTCGCGCCTGCCGAGCAGGGCCCAGCCGGTGCCACCCATCTACCAGCCGGAGGTGGCGGCCAGGGCGGTCGTCTGGGCGGCCACCCACCGCCGCCGCGAGCTGCGGGTCGGCGCCTCCACCGTCGCCACCCTGCTGGCGAACGCCGTCGCGCCCGGCCTGCTCGACCGCTACCTCGGCCGCACCGGCTACCAGTCGCAGCAGACCAGCGAGCCGGCCGGCCCCGACCGGCCCGCCAACCTGTGGCAGCCGGTGCCCGGCGACCGGGGTGCACATGGCGGCTTCGACCACCGCGCCCACGGCCACAGCCTGCATCTGTGGCTCACCACCCATCGCGGCGCGCTCGCCGCCGCCGGGCTCACCGGCGCGGCGGCCGCGGTGCTCGGCCGCCGCGCCGCGGGACGCCCTAGATGACCCGGCGCCGGCCCCTGCCGGACACCATCCGGTAGATCAGCAGCAGGATGATCGCGCCGACGATCGCCGTCAGCCAGGTGCTGATGTCGAAGAACTCGTCGAGCGTGTCCACGCCGAACAGCGCCTTGCCGAGGAACCCGCCGAGCAGCGCGCCGACGATGCCGATGATCATCGTGACGATGATTCCGCCCGGGTCGTTGCCCGGCAGGATGGCCTTGGCGATGGCCCCGGCGAGCAGCCCGAGTACGATCCATCCGAGGATGCCCATTGTGTGTCCTCTCCGCTTGTTTCCTGGCAGCCGGCTGATCTGGTCGCCTTCGGTATGGGCGACGCAGCCGGTGTTCAAACCTGATAGGCGCGGTCGAGCACCTGCACCGGGTGGTAGACGGGCAGGCCGGTCGCCTTGGCGATGTGCCAGCGGCACGTCTCCGAGTCGCACACCACGAAGTCCGGCCGCGCCTCCGTGACCTGCTCGAACAGGCCGGCGCCGACGTCCATGGCGATCTGGTACTTCTCCACCTTGGTGCCGTAGGTGCCCGCGGTGCCGCAGCAGCCGGCCCGCGAGCGCTCGACCTCCAGCCCGGGCACCATGGCCAGCAGGTCCAGCGCCGGGGTGCCGACGCCATGGGCCATGAGCTGGCATGGCGGGTGGTACACGGCCTTGGCCCGCAGGGGCGCGAACGAGCGGTCGAGGGCGTCCTCGTCGGCCAGCTCCAGCAGGTACTCGCAGATGTCGTAGACGGCCTTGGAGACCGCCTGCGTGGCGGCGTCGTCCATGCCGAGCAGCTCACGGTACTTGGCCTTGAGGGTCATGCCGCACGAGGTCGAGTTGGCCACGATCACGCCGGGGTCGTCGGCGGCGGCCCGCAGCCGCCCGACCAGCCGGACGGCGGCGGCGCGGCCGGCCTCGAAGTCGCCGTTGGAGACCAGCGGCAGCCCGCAGCAGGCCTGCCGCGGGAAGGTCACCCGCACCCGGTTGCGCTCCAGCACGCGGACCACGGCGGCGCCCATCTCGGGCTCGAACTCCTGCACCGCGCAGCCGTGGAAGTAGGCGACGGTGCGGGTGGCGTCGCCGCGCTGCCGGTGGCGGCGCGCCCACGAGCGGAAGGTGGTCCCCGAGAACCGCGGCATGGCCGCGGCCCGGTGCACCCCGATGGCCTTCTCCACCGCCACCCGCACCGGCCGGGCGGCCATCATCAGGTTGGCCAGCGGCGCCACCGGGCGCGCCAGCCGGCCCATCAGCGACGGCCGGCTGATCAGCTTGTCGCGGAGGCCGAGCCCGCCCTTGGCGGTGACCAGCCGCTCGCGGGCCACCTGGTTGATCTCGGCGACCATCACCCCCTCCGGGCAGGCCTGGGTGCAGAGCCCGCACCCCGAGCAGTAGTCGAGGGAGTGGTCGGGCGAGTCGCCGGTGTCGATCCCGGCGCGGAACCGCTGGCCCTGCGGCCCCTCGTACTTCGGCCCGGGGAACAGGTCGGTCACCGCCGAGACCGGGCAGACGGTGTTGCACACGTTGCACTTGATGCAGCGGTCGGCCGTTTGCTCGACGTGCAGCACGGCATCCTCCACGGCTAGCTGACGGGGGTGGGGGTCGGGGCGAGCAGCTCGGCGGTCCGGGTCGCGGTGGCCAGGGCGACCCCCTCGCGCGAGCCCTCGACCGTCGGGTCGTGGCCGGCGAGCAGGCCGCCGACGCAGCGGACGTTGGCATGGACCGGGCCACCCGAGGCGGCCAAGGGGCGCAGCTCGGCGTCGACGCGGATCCCGGCCGCGCCGAGGGGATGCTCGCCGAGGAACCGGTCGCCGAGGAAGGCCGTACGGTCGGTGAAGCCCTCGACCGGCAGCCCGGCCACGACCTCGGTCAGCGTGCCGTCGCGGTTGGCCTCGATGCCGTGCCCGGCCACGCCGCCGGTGGCCAGCACCAGCTCCTGGCAGTGCGTGACGACCACGCGGGAGGCGCCCTCGCTGCGCACGGCGGTGACGCGGTCGCCGTCCCGCTCCACGCCGAGCGCCGGGAAGCCGAACTGCCAGCCCACCCCGAGGGCGTCGAGCCGCCGCCGGTAGGCGGCGAACAGCCGCAGCCCGGGGATCGACGGCGGGGCGGTGGCCGCCTCGACCAGCGGCGTCCCGACCAGCCGCTGCAGGTCGGCCCAGGGCGCGTGGCCGCCGCGCAAGCCGAGCACGGCCGGCACGACCACCATGTCGGCGCCGGCCGCCGCCCTGGCGAGCCCGGGGGCCAGGCGCCGCCGGAAGTCGTCGTCGTCGATCGCCCTGGCGAGCTCGATGGCGGTGAAGTAGCGGGCGTGGTCCCACGGAGGCAGCGGCGCGCTTGCCGGGACCGCGTCCACGCCGGCGCCGCGGAGCCCCGCCGCGCACAGCGCCGGCGAGAAGTCGCGGAAGCCCTCGAAGTTGACCACCGCCACGCGGCCCCGACCCACCGGGACCCGTCCCATCGGGGGACCCCCTTGGGGTCCCCCGGACCCCCCCGGCCCTCGGGGTTCCCCGGAGCCTTTCGGAATCGGCTGGGCCGCCGGCTCCGGCAGCAGGCAGGTCGGCCGCAGGACGCCGAGGGCGGTGACCTGGTCGCGGTTGCGCTCCGGGTCGCCGGCGTGGGCCAGGCCGGCCGCCGCGGCGAAGCGGGCGAACCAGTCGAGGCCGTCGCGCAGGGCGGCCTCGCCGGCAAGCCGGTAGGGGTGGTCCTCCGGGAGGCGGCCGAGGGCCTCCAGCGGCCGCTCGACCCGCTCGCCGCCGAGCCAGCCGAGCGCGTCGACCGCGCCGGCCCCCCAGTGGGTGAAGCCGTTGCCGCGCGCGATCACCCGCACCTGGCGGCCGGCCTCGGCCAGGCGCACGGCCGTGGCCAGCCCGGCCGGCCCGGCGCCGACCACCACCACGTCGGCTCGCATCAGCCGCCGCCGACCGGTTCGGTCCGGGGGAGCCCGGCCGCGGCGGCCTCGTCGGGACGGCCGGCGCCGTGCAGGTCGAAGATGCCGCGGTAGATGGCGTGGTTGAGGAGGGCCTGGCGGGCCTGGTCGCCCCAGATGGTGGCCCGCTGGCCGCGCCATCGCTCCTCCAGGAACCGCTCCAGCCCGGCCAGCGCATCGCCCCGATCCACCGGGGCACCCCCTTGGGGTTCCCCGGACCCCTCCGGGGCCCCCTCCTCCGCGAGCATGCCGGCGGCGCGCCACGCGCAGAAGGCGGCCTGGCAGGGGCCGTAGCCCAGGCGCAGCTTGCGGCGCAGGTCCTCGAGCTCGGTCAGGCCGTCGGCGATCGCGGCGCGCACCTGCCCGCGGGTGACCAGCTCGCATTCGCAGATCAGCTCGCCGTAGGCGACGTCGCGCTCCACGCCGGCCAGCGGCGCGGCCAGCCGGTGCGGCCCGTGGTCGGCGCCGGGCAGGACCTCGGTGGCGGTGCGGCAGGGCTCGGTCACCCCCATCCGCTCGGCGAGCCGGTCGACCAGCGCCTCCGCCATCTGCCGGCAGGTGGTCAGCTTGCCGCCGACGATGCTCAGCATGTTGCCCAGCCCGTCTCGGCTGGCATGGTCGAGCACGGTGAAGGTGCGGCTGACCTCCCGGGTGTCGCCGCCGTCGGACCCCCCGCCGTCCTCCGACTCCGGCTGGTAGAGCGGCCGCGAGCCGGCGAACGCGCGCAGCACCCGGCCGGAGGCCAGCGACGGCACCATCTGCGCGCACATGTCGACCATCCGGTCGACGTCGGCGGGGGCGACCGCGATGTCGTCGGGGCTGTCCACCTGGACCGAGGTGGTGCCGAGGATGGCCACCTCGTGCTGGGGGACGATGATGTCGCCGTCGGCGGGCTTGCGGCAGGCGTTGACCACCCCGCGGACGTAGCGGCTGGCCATGACCACCATGACGCCCTTGCCGGCGATCATGCGGATCGGCACGCCGGCCATGCGGCCGATCTCCCCCGCCCAGGCGCCGGCGGCGTTCACCACCCACTGGCAGCCGATCAGGCGGTCCTCCCCGGCGACCTGGTCGTGCACCCGGACCGCGGTGATGCGGTCGCCGTCGCGCTCCACGCCGACCACCGGGTGGCGGACGAGCACCCGGCTGCCGCGCGCCTCGGCGTCCGCCGCCATCGACCGCAGCAGCGCCCACGAGTCGATGCCGCCGTCGGGCACCGCGAAGGCGAGCTTGACCTCGGGGGCGAGCAGCGGCTCGCGGCGGCGGGCCTCGGCCGCCGACAGCTCCTCGGTGGGGATGCCGGAGGCCAGGCAGCCCTGGACGAACTTGCCGGCGTACGCCTCGTCGTCGCCGGGCAGCAGCACGAACAGGCCGCCGATGTCCTCCACGGTATGGGGGGCGATGCGCCGCAGGACGGTGTTCTCCTCGATGCACTCGCGGGCCGACTCCTGGTCCCTCACCGCGTAGCGGGCGCCAGAGTGCAGCAGGCCGTGCCAGCGGCCGGAGGTCCCGGTGCCGAGGTCGAACCGCTCGACCAGCACCGCGTTCACGCCACGGAGGGCGAGGTCGCGCAGGACCGCCACGCCGGTGGCGCCGCCGCCGGCCACCACCACGTCGGTCTCGAGCAGCGGCGTCACGGGCGTGGCTCCTGCTCCTGCTCCCGCTCGCTCGCCTCGGCGTCGAACAGGGACCCCTTGCCCGCGGGCTGACCGAGGTGCTCCGTCCACCGGCCGGTGAACCGTGGCAGCGGCCGGGTGATCAGCCCCTGCTGGACGTACCAGTGCACGGTGGTCTCCATGGCCGTTCTTAGATTCGTGTACCGCAGGCCCAGCTCCCGCTCCGCCCGCGAGCCGTCGTACAGGTGCGGGTGCCCGGCGGTCCGCACGAACTCGCGGCACAGCCTCGGCGGCCGGCCGCGGAGCCGGGCGAGGGCCTCGGCCCCCGCGGCGGCGGCCATCGCCAGCGGCAGCGGCAGGGTCCGCGGCCGGTCGGCGAGGCCGGCGATGACGGCGATCAGGTCGATCGCCTCGGCGTTGCTCACGGTGGCGGTGTTCAGCACGTAGCGCTGGCCCGGCCGGCCCTTGGCCTCGGCGAGCAGGTGGCCGTTGACGCAGTCCTCGGTGTAGCAGAGCCCGAAGCGGGCCGGCAGGTCGAAGGGGAGCCGGCCGTTCAGGTAGCCGATGAACACCTTGGCCGTGCCGGTGGTGCGCCCGGGCCCCTGCACCGAGCTCGGGTTGACCGCCACCACCTCGACGCCGTCGAAGGCGAGGGCGAGCTGCTCGGACTCGAACTTGGACCGCGCGTAGTGCGAGGTGAACTCGGCCGGCGGCCCCGCCGACTCGTCGACCTCGCGGGTGCCGTCGCCGCCCAGGGTGGCCGCCGAGCTGGTGTGCACCACCCGCCGCACCCCGGCCCGCCTGGCGGCCTGCAGCATCCGCCTGGTGCCCTCCACGTTGACCAGGTACAGGGGCGCAGGGTCGGGAAGGCAGAGCTGGTTCACGCCGGCCAGGTGGTAGACGACCGCGCAGCCGTCGGCCGCCCGTACCAGCGACTCCTCGTCGCGGATGTCGCCGAGCGCGAGCTCGACCCGGGGGTCCGGGAGCTGCTCGCGGTCCGCCGGGCGGCGGATCAGCGCCCGCACCTGCCTGCCCTCGGCCACCAGCCGCGCCAGCAGCAGCCCGCCGACGAAGCCGGTCCCACCGGTGACCAGGACCCGGTCCCCTCCGCCACTCATCGGATCACCGTCCCGCCCGTATCAGGTCACCGAATCTCGCGAAGTAGTCCACGGCCGAGGCGGCGCTCACCAGCGCCACCGCCAGCATGGCCCATTCGTCGAGCCAGAGCGAGCCGAGCCGCACCGGCGGCCGCAGGATCGCCAGCGTGATGCCGACGACCTGGGCGTTGAACTTGAGCTTGCCCCAGATCGTGGCCGAGATGACCACGTTGGCGGCGGCGGCCACCGCCCGCAGCCCGAGCACGGCCACCTCGCGGACGATCACCACGAAGGCCACCCAGACGTCGACCCGGCCGAGCGCCAGCAGGCCGAGCAGGGCGCCCACCACCAGCAGCTTGTCGGCGGTGGTGTCGAGGAAGTTGCCGAGCACGGTGATCTGCTGCCAGCGCCTCGCCAGGTAGCCGTCGACGAAGTCGGTGAACGAGGCGACCAGGAACACCGCCGCGGCCAGCACCGCCGCGTGCTCGACCCTGCCCTCGGCGAGCAGCACCCACAACAGCAGCGGCACCAGCGCGACCCGGACCAGGGTGATGCGGGTGGAGAGCGT
>WNFU01010303.1_pt1 | contig 10357 bp, 10 predicted proteins | sample 5400121 | NCBI WGS metagenome assembly WNFU01 (sample SAMN13153360, study PRJNA577476) | soil metagenome | isolation source: 100 cm soil or saprolite under grassland replicate 1 | place: USA:California | collected 2016-06-15
CAAAATTTGTGCTCGTACCATTCGCCAGTCGCCTGTCCTGGAATTGTCTCACACTGTGCGTTTGCATCGTTGAGTAACCACATTCGATCGGGCAATCCACTGTACTCATGGCAGAACAAAATGAGATCGCGATCCTGCGGGTTGACATGCACGTGATTGATCCAAAATTTTTCCTTGCACAAAACTTCTTCGGCCTGTCCCGTGATTGCATCCACGCGCATAATCGTGCTGGTTGTTTCTTGAAAGAAATGTTCGTCCGCGAACTTTTCTCCAGCATAGGCGCGATGCGAGCGTTCCATGAATAGGGCTTCGTCCCAGGTTGCGAAGACCAACGTTTCCCCACTGGCATTTGCCTGAAGCATCGAAGGGCGACGGTCAGAGGATAGGCTCAATAGTTGCCGTTGTTTCAAACTTTCAATCTCAACCGCAAACAAATCGGTTCCTTCAAAATAGAAAACTTCCTGACCGCCATTGCCGATGGCAGGCAAACATGAGCCCACACCTTTGACTGCCTCCGTAAACGGCCAATACTCGGCGCGGACGGGTCGAGCGTCTGTCAATTGCGCAATCTTGCCGCTCTGGAGCTCCAATCGAAATAGATTGCTCACCCGATTTGCTAAGCAAATCGTGCGTTCTGAAATGAAAATTAGATATTTGCCATCCGATGTAATGGATGGATTGTAAAAGTAGAGGTGATAGTCTTCGGCTGGCGAGTCCGTGAGCTGCCTGACGCGTCGTCCAGTGAGAGGATCCAGATAGTCGCGCCACTCCGGCGCATACATTCTGCCGACCGTCATGCGGACTCCGGTTGAGCCGCGGCCCATAACTCCCGAACCGTTCGCAACGCGGCGGGCAGAGCCATCTCCGGCGGGTCCAGTTCAGGATGCCAGGCATACTCCCATTCCACACTGAGGGCACCTTCATAACCATGCGCCAGCAGCAACGCGAAGGCTTGAGCCAATGGCACCTGTCCCTGACCTAAAGAACAGAGCTGCCATTGAGTTCCATGTTTCTTCCCATCCTTGACTTGAACATAGGCGATTCGATGCTTCAATAATTCAAAGCCTTCTTTTAGATCCTCCCCCGCGGCAAACGCATTACCAATATCCCAAATCACGCGCAGCGCAGGATGTTGAACTTGCGTAAGAATGGGAACAATGGTTGACGAACGAACGAAATCATCGTGTGGTTCCACTGCAATTTTTACCCCAACTGAATCGGCATAGTCCGAGGCGGTATTCAAGCAATCTGATATGTTCTCGTAAATAGAAGAATCAAGTTTTGTGCCTTCAGGAAGTTCCCCCAGAAATGTTCGCACATACGGTGCATCCAACTCCGCTGCTAGATCTGCGTAACGCCGTAATTCATCTATGTTAGCTTGACGTTCTTCTGCAAGCTCGGATACGAAACTTGTATAAGCAGTCACGGCAACGGCGATTAACGCTGTATCCATAGACATTTTTTGTAATGCGGCTTTTTGTGCCGTTGGCATTGTTGGTTGAACATGTCCCTGTGCCCCACCGCGCCATTCAATCCCATCATAGCCAAATTCAGAGGCTTTCGCGATGACTGTCTCAATAGACCAGTTTGGGCAGGCTAGCGTACTGAAGCTTACCGGGTTCATTGTGCACCGTCAGAGGATATGCCTCGCAGTCTGGTTGGGCCACGCCGCCAGACGATGAAGTCAAACGCATCCGGCAGATGATATTCGCGTGAGTAAACCAAAGGCTCATCGTCCGGTGAATAATCCGTTTGAACAATATAGAGCGTAAGCGCGTTTACTGGGAGTTGGAGTTTTTCAGCAACAAAGTCGGGAGCGGCAACCGGTAACAGGCGCGCGATCCCATATTCAATCACCTCTCCTAATGAGGTCTGCAGAATATTGTAAATTGATTGGGTAAGCAGTCGTTGCGGATCGAATTCAACGCGCTGCAGCAGGGATTGTGGCAAAGTATCCAGCGAAAAGACAACAGGACGACCATCCGCGGTACGAACACGCTCGACCGTCATGAGAGGGGTGCCCAACCCTACACCCAACTGCTCAGCCTTTTCCTGATCCGCAGCTTCGGATTGAATAGCAAGATGGCTGGTTCCTGATGCTAAACCAGCCGATTCGATCATCTCTGTAATTCCAAAATTGAAGTTAAGATTTTTGAGGATCGGATGGTCTCTTACAAATGTGCCTACCCCATGACGCCGGGCAACCAATCCGTCCTCCTCTAAGACCCGCAAGGCTTCGCGAACAACGGTCCGGGAGACCCCCAGTATTTGACACAGTTCAGCCTCGGTTGGGAGTTGACTTCCACGCCGAAATGTCCCGCGCGTAATGGCTTGACGCAGCTCCTGCTCTGCGATTTCCGTCAATGTTTTCCGTTCAGACCGAGCTGACCTGAGCATTGAACTCCTAATTAGTTGTAAGATGTAATGATGACTGATAATACTATAATCTAAATAAGATGTAAAGGCTCTAATAAGTCTTTAAACAGTAATATAGTGATGGCTATACGCTAATTTCATTGTTAGTTTTATGGCTGGATAATTGTATACATATAAGGGTGATCGGAAGCAGGGCTCGCGCCATACTCCGACTCCAGTACGGTGACCGTTGGCGAGACAAAAATATGATCAATACGATTCTCAGCCGAAATCCCTGGAGTTTCTTTTCCGCCCGGCCATTTGAGCAACCACGAATCTGCCAGTGTCCTTGTAATAAGACCATACTGGTCGGTGGTGGTATCGAAATTAAAATCGCCCATTACAATCACGTTCTCCGGCCCTTTCGTACGTTTCAGAAGATCTTCTAGCTGAAATATCGGTCCCCCATTTCCTAGATGGGTTACAAAAATCTGATAGGTCTTGCCACTCACCCGAATTTCTGCATGGATTGTGGCAGTCTGTTCTCCGCTGGAATACATAAAGAAGGTTATTGGGTTTTGAATTGGATATTTGGAGAGCAAAGCGATACCAAATGTTCCAGCTGTGGTCTTGGGACCGTAGTAGGAGTGCATATTTAGATGATCCGCAAAGTAACGGACTGCATCGACGTTTCCATTTGCCACGCGCGCCGTATCTGACTCTTGTAAGCCGAGGACATCTGGATTTACCTTCCGAATCACAGCCAGTTGACCGTTTAGGTTTTTATTTCCATTCGCATCAAACCCCTGCTGGATGTTATAGGTCATGATTTCTAATCCTGTTGAGATTTGTAGGACAGTAGGATGAGGAGTTGTGAAAGGCAAGGAAAGAATGGAAAGAAGCGCCAAGCTTCCAAGTATCAGAGGAGTAACCATTCGGCTATCTTCCGGCTTCCCTAAAAGAAATGCTTCCTGGTGAACTAGTAATACAGGCAATCCCATTCCAAGTCCGGCCAAGAAATAGACAATCCAAAAACGATCACGGAAGAGCAGTCCAACGACGGGAGCATAATCATAAATGCTGGTAAACACATGAAAAAAGATCATGACCAAAAAGAATAATGCTGCCACAGCAAAACTTCGACCCATCTGAGGTAAAGATGGCTTTTCTAATGAAATTTGCCGTGCAAATAACATGAAGTCAATGAAGATGACAGGAAAGAACGCCAGCATCAATACTAAAAATAATGTTGCCAGCGCAGAAACAGGTGGCTCATTTACAGGATAAGCGTCTGGATTTGAAGGAAAAGGTATTTGGTGAGGCAAGATCGTTAGAACCAGCAGGAGGAGAAAAAGGACATTCCAACTCAAAATAGCTCGCGGGGTAAGCCAACTTGAAAACCGATCCGAGGTTAGAAGCGCGCCAAAAACAGCTAACACCACTACAAGTGTAGTGACAATGACTGGATATGAATTACCTGTCCACCGCGCAATTACAGTTGGGCTGGTAAAAGCGAAGTAAAGCATCAGGATGACAGAAGCGAGGCCAATAGATAAACTGGTGAGGCGCCATCCAGAAGATGCTTTAGCAGTGGAAATTTCTTGTGGGGATAACACATCTGTCCGCCAGAGCAAGTTGGCTGCAACGATAGCCAACAGCCAACTGATGATCTGGAACATTCCATACTCAGATAGATCCAGGCTGGAATTTACGGTTCGAAAAAATATGGATAAAGAAACGGCAATAGCTAGGCCACTACCAATCTGCCAACCGCGCACAGAAGAACGATTATGGAGCAATACCGGAAATAACAACATAAAAACACCCACGCTGACGCCGCAGGCAACTAGTTTCCCACTTGGGCTGAGCAAAGGCTCCAAGAGTCGAGCCCCTATTGCAATACAGGAAAGTCCGAGCATTAACACTTTTGTGGGTGGCTTGCGAAAGAAAACCAATACCAAAGGTGTAAACAGCAAGAGGATCGAAGCAACTTCGATGGTGAAGGCAGTTACCAAGAGGCCAAAGGCATAAATCGCTTCAATGAAGTCAGAAATAACTTGCAGAAAGAAAAGAAAAAGGATACTGAAAAGGATGGTTTCTGCAGTTTTTGTTGAGCGCATTGTCATCTCCTATATTTATTGAAGTCAAACACTCATCAAAAGCGACAGTTATGATGTTTATCCAGCTTCATTTTCATTCCCTGACCTGGCATTCTATAGATTTGATCATCCGTAGATTCAATTTTCTAATATTAAACAATTTCTCTCGGGCAGATTGTTTATTACTTTAATCAAGCCACTCTCCAGTTGACTTATACTTGGGGAAATTGAGCAGCCAAAATACAGAGCGAAGGACTAAGCTATGGGCAAGCAGTTGCAAGACCTGACGTTTGATCAATGGCTAACTCACGTCTTTGATCACCCAATGGATGGTGCGAAATTAGAATGGTATTGGGATCCAGACGCGGATTGGTGGGATGGACCCGCTGCGAACACAATTCAATTTCTAACGCAAGCATTCGAAAATTCCGCCGGGGTTTTCCAACCTTACAGTGATGCCCAACTCAACCAAGGATTGTGGTACATCGTGAGCAATGCCTGCTCTAACCATATGTTTGCCCTGACTGATTCCAGCGTCCCTTGGCCGGCGCGGCAGCGGTGTGTTCGCTCCATTCATAACCTTTTTGAACAGTGCTTTGCCGCGCGCTGTACGCCCGACTTAAGCCACCTGGATGAGCCGGGAGCCAGTCCATTGAACTTAGTCTGTTATATGTGGTGGGACATTATTCCGCTCAGCGGCAAACCGAATAATCCAGAACACACCGAGATCGATAAGGAGATTCTTGGCGTCCTGGAATCGACCCTTCACCTCGACTCCATTGCTTGTCGTGAAAGCGCACTACATGGATTAGGACATTGGCATCTCTATTATCCAAAGCAGGTAGAAGCAATTATTTCCACATTTTTAGAAAACCAAAGTAAATTGCGTAAGGAACTACAAACTTATGCTATGAATGCTTATGGTGGCTGTGTGCTTTAACTAGTTACCCCAACGAATGTTTCAGCCAAAAGCAAGCAGTTGAGGCTGTTAATATTCAGTTTACAGAATTCAAGTATCCTTCCATCTTATGGAGTCCATTTCTCAATGAGCCAGATCTTAATGGTCGACGATGACCCGCATATCCGGGAGTTGGTACGAGTCTTTCTGCGGAATGATGGCTTTGAAGTGATAGAAGCCATAGATGGCGTGGATGCCTTATCCAAAATGGATTCTGTCAAAGTGGATTTGGCGATTATTGACGTGATGATGCCAAAGATGGATGGCTGGGAATTGTGTCAGGAATTGAAAGTGACGTTTGACATCCCCGTCCTGATGCTGACTACCAAAGGGGAAACCAGCCAAAAACTGAAGGGTTTCCAATTAGGGACAGACGATTATCTAGTCAAACCATTTGAGCCGTTGGAACTGGTCGCGCGTGTCAAAGCCCTGTTGAAACGTTATCGAATCGAGGCTTCGCAAACGATCCAGATTGGTGAGCTGACGATGGATCGAAAAACATATCAAGTCATCGACAATGGCGAGAATCTCACACTTCCCCTAAAAGAATTTGAGCTGTTGTTCAAGCTGGCAAGTTATCCCGGGCGGACATTTTCGCGCGAGCGATTGATCGAGGATATATGGGGCTATGATTTCCACGGCAACGACCGCACACTAGACGTGCACATCAGCCGTCTGCGTGAGCGGTTTCCTGAGGAGAAACATTCTTTCAAGATCACAACCATCCGCGGGTTGGGGTATCGGCTGGAGGTGCATCCATGAAAAAGCACAATCAGCGGCTGATTGGTTTTGCCTGGTTTATTTTCGTGCTGACTTTCGTCAGCAGCATGATTGCGGTCGCTTTTTTCCTTACAGGCTATATTTACAAAATTATGAGTTGGCAGCCTCCTATCCTGCTGACTCAGATTGTCAACACACTGTTGGGTTTACTGCTTACAGGCATGATGGTTGGAATCGTGAGTAAGTTTGCGCGGAAAAGAGGCTGGATTCCAGAAATGCGAATGTTTGGGCCGATCATCGAGGCGTTGGAGAAAATAGCACAAGGCGATTTTAGCATCCGGCTCGATAATGAATTCCAGGATCATGAAATTGCAGGTGAGTTGGCAAACAAGGTCAACAAGATGGCTATAGAGCTGGACCAGATGGAGAACATGCGCCAGGAGTTTATTTCCAATGTGTCGCACGAAATTCAGTCCCCGTTGACTTCTATTCGCGGCTTTGCCCAGGCGCTAGAAAACGATCAGCTTAGCCTCGAGGAGAGACATCATTATCTCAACATTATCAAGGCCGAGAGCATCCGGTTGTCACGCATCACTGAAGACCTGCTCAAGCTGGCTTCTTTAGAATCGGACAAAGTCAAGTTTGAGCCGAAACCTTACAGGCTGGATAACCAGATCCGCAGCTTGATTTTGGCCTGCGAGCCTCAATGGATGGATAAGTCTATCAACATGGATGTTTCCCTCAAAGAACTTGAGATTATCGCTGATGAAGATTTGCTGAGCCAGGTGTGGATTAATTTGATTCACAACAGCATCAAATTCACACCACAAGCTGGTTCTATTAAAGTGGCGTTACATCCCCGCGGCGACCAAGTCGAATTCAAGATTTCTGACACAGGCATGGGAATTTCAGAAGAAGATCAAGCGCGTATCTTTGAGCGCTTTTATAAAGCGGATAAATCGCGAACGAACTCAGGCGGGGGAAGCGGATTAGGGCTTTCAATTGTCAAAAAGATTATTGAGATGCACAAAGGGACAATTGAAGTGGAAAGCAAAGTAGGCGGCAGTACGACGTTTACTGTCTCTTTGCCGATGAAATGATAGAAACCAGATAATCCTTTATCAACGTGCAGCCTCGCCAGGAATTGAACGGCGAGGCTGTACTTTTGTTCTCAACAGTTAAAACTGAGTTTACAAAGCCGCGCTATGCTTTGTGGGTAATTACGATCCATTCTTAAAAGAAAGAATAAAAGATGAACATCAACAATGATGCACAGAAAAACAGAACACTGCTTACTTGCGGCGCGATTGCGGGTCCGCTATTCGTTATCACATTTCTCATCGAAGGTATCACCCGCGCCAACTATAACCCACTGCGTCATCCGGTCAGTTCTCTGGCACTAGGCGACTTTGGTTGGATACAGATCGCCAACTTTGTTATCACGGGCTTACTCCTGCTTGGTTTCGCTATTGGATTGTGGCGTACATTTCTGCCCTCTTTCTGGAGGCCTGTACTGATTGGGTTAATTGGACTCAGCCTGATTGGCGCGGGCGTCTTTATTACCGATCCAATTAATGGCTATCCTCCCGGCACGCCCCTGATTCTGCTTGAATATAGCAATCACGGGCGAATTCACGATCTCTTCGGAGTTCTAACATTTTTGGGCTTGCCCATCACCTGTCTCGTGTTTTGTTTTGGATTTGTCAGAGCAAGAAAATATGGATGGGCAGCCTACTCAGCCTTTAGTGGTATCGCTATGTTCGTCTTTTTCGCCCTTGCAGGCATGGGCTTTAGCCAGGTGACAGGCTACTCCGATTTCGCCGGAGTATTTCAGCGTCTGTCTATCATCAGTGGCTTGGGCTGGATAACCCTGCTCGCCATCTACCTACGGAAAGCCGTTGTGTAAATCAGAAAAATTAGTCTGTCTGGTTTACGGCCAGGAGTCACTATTCTCATTCTGAAAGGAGTCGATTATGTCCTCACTCATGGATACCGGAAATGCAAATTGGTTCAGGTTCTTGTCACGCTGGGCATTACTCACAGGGATTACATATCTGGGACTCATTCTTGCTATCTTCACACTAGTCATTCCAGCAAGCCAGAACAGCCCCTTGCCCGAAACATATTTCGAACTAGTGGCCGCAACCCGCAGCCCTATCTTCTACCGCCTGACGATTGCCTTCGACATTGTTACAAACTTGGCGCTTGGCGGCTTACTCATCACACTCGCCGCTCTCTTGATCCATCACGCCCCGATCCGCAGCACCTTCATCGCCGCGTGCGGACTCGGCATGGTATCCGGATTCATTGGCGCCTGCTTGCGCCTGGCAGGGACAGGCGCACTGGCCGCCAACTACCTGACGGCGACGCCTGGCGAGCAGGCTACTATACTCCAGTCGTATCTCGAACTCCTGCGCTTAGTCAATATTCTCTTCAGTGCTGGTGGATTGATGGCGGGTATCGGGTTAATGCTTGCAACCTCCGTCGCCTGGTCAACGGCCCAATTTCCGCGCTGGCCGACCGTCTTGCTCGCTCTCACTGGACTCGTTGAAATATTAAAAGCTGTCATCGAGCTTGCGACTGGGGCAGACCTCGGGCTACTGGGCCTACTTGGAGCTATCCTGCTCATCATCGCTCTCTTCGCCGTCGCCAGCGTATTCTGGCGGCGCATGCCAGTGAGACAGGCAGAGTTGGCGTCATAAACAAAATTGAAAGATTTCTTTGGATCAGGAGCAACAAATGTCAACTATTCGCAAACAACGCCGAGTACCTTTCTTTTACTCGGTCGTTAATCCAATCTTCCATTTTCTGGTGCTCAAATTTGGCCTGGGCACCCGCGGTGACCAGGATGTCCTGCGCATCTTGCGCGTGCGCGGCCGCACAAGTGGACGCACACATGAGATACCGATACGGATCGCCAAATTGGATAGCCAGCGCTACGTGATATCCATGTTGGGCGAATCACAATGGGCACGCAACCTGCGCGCTGCCGGTGAGGCGCAATTGCTTGCAGGCAGGAACGTTGAATCGGTTCGCGCTGACGAGATCGTGGGTCAAGAAAAAGCCGCATTCTTAACCTGGTACTGTCAGCATCCCGAGTTTGCACAGCGCGCTCGCTATGCACTGAAGGCAGGTACAGACCAGCTCACGCCCGCGGAGATCGAGCGCCTGTGCCGGCTGTGGCCGGTGTTCCGTTTGGAAAGAGAACACCCATGAAACGAAAAGGAGTTAACTACGATGTCGGTATCGAATTTCACCGTGATTACCTATCACGTCCTGTATTTGATGCCAGAATTGTGCATCGCGAACTTGAAATCATCAAGAACGATTTGCATTGCACCGCAATCAGGGTTTCAGGCACTGACATTGACAGATTGATCGCTACAACAGAAGACGCGCTGAAGCAAGGATTAGAAGTGTGGCTATCGCCGCACCTTCATAATAAGGATGAACAGGAAACGCTTGCGTACACAATAAAATGCGCGGCAGCCGCCGAAACGTTACGCAAACAATGGCCTCAATTGATATTTATCTTAGGGTGCGAACTGACATGGTTCATGCAAGGTATCCTACCAGGTAGGAACTTCATGGAACGACTTGGCAATCCGTTATCCATGTGGTGGAGGCTTAAGGTATTAGGAGTACACAATAAACCACTAAACAGCTTTTTGGCGAAAGCAAATACAGCTGTAAGGGAGGTCTTTCACGGTCCAGTCACTTACGCTTCCGCGCCCATCGAAGCGGTTGATTGGAGTTTGTTCGATTTCGTATGCCTAGATTATTACCGCGCGAAGCAAAATAGAGATACCTATGGTCAACGTCTTAAGCGACATTTTGCCCACCGTAAGCCAGTGATTATTACCGAGGTTGGTCTTTGCACGTATCAGGGTGCCGAAAATATGGGCGCCAGAGGCTTTATGATCGTTGACCCCAAAAATCAACAGCAACTCGATGGCGATTATGTGCGCGATGAAGGTTTGCAAGCACGTGAACTTACAGACATGCTTACCACGCTCGAGAGTGCAGATGTTGATAGCGCTTTTGTATTTACCTTTATTTCGCCTGTTTTGACCTACAATGAAAACCCCAGGTTTGATCTCGATATGGCAAGCTACAGTCTGGTCAAAAGCTACGCGGACAAACGCGGCACCACTTACCCAGACATGACGTGGGAGCCAAAAGAGTCTTTCCATGCGGTCGCCGATTATTATGCAAAACAATAGCA
>WNFU01010305.1_pt1 | contig 10355 bp, 9 predicted proteins | sample 5400121 | NCBI WGS metagenome assembly WNFU01 (sample SAMN13153360, study PRJNA577476) | soil metagenome | isolation source: 100 cm soil or saprolite under grassland replicate 1 | place: USA:California | collected 2016-06-15
CCACGCGGCGGACCCGTCACGCTACGCGCGCGGCGGGCACGCCGGGACGCTCACGATGGAGGGCGGCGCCGCGACGCGCGAGGAGCTCATCGGCGCCGTCGGCCGCGGGGTCCTCATCACGCGGTTCCACTACACGAACATCCCGGACCCACGCCGCGCGGTGATGACCGGAACGTCCCGCGACGGCACGTTCCTCATCGAGGACGGCCGGATCGTCGGCGCGCTGGCGAACGTGCGCTTCACGATGAGCGCGCTCGACCTCGTCGCGGGGATAGAGCTCCTCGGGTCGCAGCGGCTCGCGCGCGACTGGTGGACCTCGAACGGCATGGGGTCCGTCGTGTGCCTCTGTCCGCCGATGATGGTGGCGCGCGCGACGATCACGGGATCGTCGCCGACGTGAGGGCCATCCGCGCGGTCGCGCTCGCGACCGTCGCGACGGCTGCGCTCGCCGCGTCCACGCTCACCGACTGGCCGGCGCGCAACTACCGCGACGGGGACTTCTTCCAGTACTGGGCCGGCGCGCACGCGCTCCTCGAGGGCGCCGATCCGTACGACCTCGGCTGGTGGACGGCGTTCCATGCGCGCGCGGGCAGTCAGGCGCACCGGGGACCGCCCCAGCCCGCGGTCGGTCCGGCGTGGACGACGGCGTATCCGCTCTGGACGCTCGCCGCGTTCGTGCCGATCGCGCTCCTCCCGTTCCCGCTCGCGGCCGCGGTCTGGGTCGTCGCGCAGCTCGCCGCCGTCGGCCTCGGCCTCGCCGCGCTCGCGAAGACCATCCTCCAGACGGCGCCGCGGCGGGACGGCCTCGTGCTCGCCGGCATCGCGCTCGGATCCCAGCCGCTCTGGCTCCTGGCCGGCAACGGCAACGTCACCGGGTTCCTCTTCGGCGCGCTCGCCGGCGCCGCGGCGCTCGGCGCGCACCCGCTACGCGCGGGCGCGCTGCTCGGCACGCTCGCGCTGAAGCCCCAGTCGGTCGCCCTGGCCGCCCTCGCGCTCCTCGCGGGTGCCGCTCCGCGCGCGCGCTGGCGGATCGTCCTCGGCGGGGCCGTGGTTGTCGTGGGGCTCGTCGCGCTCTCGTTCGCCGTGCGCCCGGCGTGGATCACGGGCTGGCTGCGCTCGCTCGCCATGCTCCAAGGCTCGAGCGGCAGCAACGCGACGCTGTGGACGCTCGGCCGCGCCGCCGGGATCCCCGCGCTCTCGGTCATGGCGCCGATCGCGCTCCTCTCCGCGCTCGCCCTCTGGGTCCGCATCCGGCGACCGGAGCCGTGGGTGCTCTTCGGTGCGGCCGTCCCCGTCTCGGTCGCGGTCTCACCGCACGGATGGTCGTACGACCAGCTCTATCTCCTCATCACGGTCGCGGTCGTCCTCGAGCTCCTCGCTCGGCTGCCGCCACGGGGGCGGCTGGTCGGCCTGGGCGCGCTGGCCATGGCCATCGGCCCCCTCCCGTGGCTGCTCTACCTCGCCGCGTTCGTGCGTCAGTCCGAGGACTGGAGCGCGCTCGTGCCGGTCCTGGCATTCACGCTCGTCGTCCTCGCGGACCGTCACCGATCTGAGACGAGCGCGCCGGGCGCCGTACTGCCACGGGCAGGCCATGGACACGCGGAGGTCCCGGGCTAGGTGAGGTCTTCACGGACCCGGGTCACACGCCGCCGCTGCTGAGCTAGCCACGGCAGCGGCGGCGACCCCGCCAGCGCGATGTGAGGGCGTTCGCCGTTCTAGTAGGCGAGCCACAGCCACAGGGCAAGCGCGCGCTCGTCCTCGCTCGTGAAGAAGCTCCCGGCGTACAGACATTCCCGCTGGACGGTGCCGATGAAGCGCTCGACGCGGCCGTTGTCGTACGAAGCCGTCTTCGAGGAGCTCGCCGTCGCGGAGATCTTGCGGGTCGTCTCGCTCGCAGGATTGGGCGCGGAGTCCGTGCGCGACGGTCGTTCGTTCATGGTCGGGCGGATCGGCGAGCAGGTGACGAGGGACCGCTTCACGCTTCACGACGACGCGCTCGATCCGCGTACGCTCGCGATCCCGTTCGACGTCGGGGGGACACCGAAGCGCCGGGTAACCGTCGTCGAGCGCGGGATCGCGCGCGGGCCGGTGTACGACTGCACGAGCGCGAAGCGGATGGGCACCCGCAGCACAGGCCACGCCGCGGACCCCTCGCGATACGCCCGCGGCGGCCACGCGGCGAACCTGACGATGGAGGGAGGCAGCGCGACGCATGACGAGCTCGTCGCGTCCGTCGCCCGTGGGGTCCTCATCACGCGGTTCCACTACACGAACATCCCGGACCCACGCCGCGCGGTGATGACCGGAACGTCCCGCGACGGCACGTTCCTCATCGAAGATGGCCGCATCGCCGGCGCGCTCGCGAACGTCCGTTACACGATGAGCACCCTCGACCTCTTCGCGGGGATAGAGCTCCTCGGGTCGCAGCGGCTCGCGCGCGACTGGTGGACCTCGAACGGCATGGGGTCCGTCGTGTGCCTCTGTCCGCCGATGAAGGTGGCGCGCGCGACGATCACGGGCTCCTCACCCGCGTAGCGGCGATCCGGTCGGGGGCGCCGCCAGGCGTCGCACCTCGATCCACCACACGACAAGCGCGGCGTGGCGCACGACGATCGCGACGGTCAGCAGCGCAAGGAGCATCGCTCCGAGCGCGTCCCCGGTCGGACGCTGCGTCAACGTCAGCGGGTACACCGTGAAGAACACACCGACGTCGGCCGAGACGAGGAGCGCGAAGACGCGGCGGCGGAGCGGCAGGAGCGCGAAGAAAGGGAGCACCCAGAGCGAGTACTGGGGCGAGTAGAGCCGGGACCACAGGAGCACCGACAACACCGCGAGCGCGATCGGCACGGCGGGATCGCGCGCGGTGCGCGCCAGCGGCAGGACGCCGAAGACGTACGTGGCCGCCAGCCCGACCGTTGTGACGACGAGGATCGGCGCCACGGAGGGCATCCCGACGCCATCCAACACGCCGGCGATCGCTCCCCAGATGGAGTCGAAGTTCGCGACCACGCCGACGGAGTACCGGCCGACGCTCTCGAGGCTCGAGAACGGGGCGGCCGCGGCGGGCGCGTAGCACGCCGCCAGCAGAGCCCCGAACAACGCCGATGCCAGTGCTGCCGTCCCGCGGTCTCGTGACCAGCGCCGAAGCACGACGACGGGCAGCGCGGCGGCGGGGAAGAGCTTCGCCGCCGTCCCGAGGGCGAGCGCGGTGACGGACCGCAGCGGCGCGTTCAGGCGCTCGCCGTACACCGCAAGGACGACCGCGAGGATCGCGAGCAGATCGAAGTTCATCGGGCCGAAGAGCGCTAGCTCGGGCGCGAGGGCCCACGCCCATGCCCGCCGGCCGGCCCCCGCCCGAACGAGCACAAGGGCGATCGCCGCCCCCACCGCGATCTGCACGACGGCCCACATCGCGACGTAGGCGAACGCGGTCGGGGTCGCGATCGAGAACAGCCCGCTGGCGTAGCCGATGAGCGGCGGGTACTCGAAGTAGCTGTCCCAGTACGGGACCCGTCCCCCTGACAGGCCGCGCACCCACGTGAGCAGGACATCGCTCCACGTGAACGGCCGGAGCCACGCGGGCAGCGCGTCCCCCGCCATCAGGATGCGCGGGATCGCCCCGGCCGCGACCAGCGCGGACGCAGCGAGCGCGAGGACCGGTCCGCGGCTCAGGCGCGCCTCTCCGCCATCATTCGAAACGGAACCACTGTGGTCTCAGGCTCGGCAAATTCACCATCATCGGCACCTCTTTCGGCCATCTGGCCGACTCGCACAGGAAGCCGAATGTCACGAACGCATGCACCTCCCGTCCCTGCACGAGCAGCGACAGCGGGACGAGCGCCCAGCTCCCGAGGGCCGTGTCCGCGAAGCCCTCGATCGACTCGGCGGGGACGCAGCCAGCCCGGGAGGTGACCGCCCGTTCGACCCTCGCGACGAGGCCGACCCACGTGACCCCCTGCGCAAGCAGGACCACGAACATGACGGCTGCCACGACGGCCGAGATCGTCATGCGCGAGGCGACGTGGGTCTCGTGGAGCGGGTCGGCGCGCCGAGCGTCGAGCCAGGCGACCGCGAAGAGCGGCAGGGTGGCGGGGATCGCCCACGCCCGGTACTCGATGATGTCCCGCCACATCTGGGGGAGCGCGGCCCAGATGAGGAAGGGCATGACGGCGAGGCCGGCCGTCACCATCGCACGGGCGTACATCCGGTGGGCTTGGGTGGGGTCCCGCCCAGCGCGGTAGACGAGCAGAGCCGTCAGGGCCGTGAGCTGCAGCCCCGAGAGCTGCGGGCCGAACGCGCCCGCCAATAGCTGGTACGCCACCACGATCGGCTGTGCCACGGTGACCTCGTAGGGATCGAGCCGTGAGCTCAGCAGCGCGAAGTTCAGCGAGGCGAGCGCGAAGAACGCGACGAGCCAGCCGAACGAACGAGCGACGGACCCCGATCTGAGGCGCTCGACCCATCCGATGACGCCGACGATCGGCAAGAACACCAGCGCCGAGGGATGGCTCACCGCGACCACCGCTCCCACGACCAGACACGCGACGAAGATCCTTCGCTCGACCGAGACGATCGCCGCGAGGAAGAGGGGCCAGCTCAGCTGCGCCACGATGAGCGACTCCGCGATGGACAGCCCACGACCCGGGAGCAGCGCAAGGCCGATACCGAGCATCGGCCAGATGAGCAGATCGGGCCGTGTGCGTCGCACGACGATCCACGAAAGCACAAGAGCCATCGTGGGGACCGCCGCATAGGACAGGCTGAAGATCTTCCTGAGGATGCGTACGTCGCTCGTCAGGAAGCTCGCGGCAACGACCGGCGCTGTCAGGAGCGACTCGACCGTGCGGTGGAAGATGAGCAAGGGCGTCTGCTCATTCAGCGCCGCGAACAGGAAATTGCTGCCGTCCCACACCAGTGGAAGCTCCGACAGCCCGACCACGACCGTCGTGAGCGCCGCGATCCCGAGCACGACCTCTGGCCGCCCGAAGGAGACCCCGGCGGCACGGACGTCGGCGGCCACGGTCCGGGCGGCTGCGGTCCTCACGTCGATGGCTACAGCTTTTCGAAGGTGAGGATCATCTCGGAACCGAGCACGTACTCAGATCTCACATGCCGGTACCCGAGCGCGACGATCAGGCTTCTGAGCGGACCGTGCGTGTAGTGCGTGATGTGCTCGTCGGCGTAGCCGCCGGGCGCGGCGATGCGATAGGCACCTTCGATCACGCGCCACGACCGGCGGCCGTAGTCCGGGGTCCCGAGGACGAGCGTCCCACCGGTCCGGTGGACCCGCGCGAGCTCCCGGAAGACGACGCCGTCCGCCGGGATGTGCTCGATGACCTCCGAGCAAACGACCGTGTCGAAGGAGCTCGTCTGGAACGGCAGCGCGAAGATCGAGCCTTGCACGAGCGGAAGGCTGTAGCGGCTCATGTACCGGAGCCGATCGAGCCCGATGTCGAGTCCGACGGCGTTTCCGAGGTCGCGGAGGATCCGGCTGGATCCGCATCCGACGTCGAGCACGCGACCACCGTCCCTGGCCGCAACGGTGATGATCCCGTGTCGGCGGCGCTGCCAGTACCGCTGGAGCGGTACGACGCTGTCGAACGCGCGCTCGTCGTAGTCGGCGGCGTCGATCGAGTTCCGCAGCCGCCAGAGGCGGCCGAGGGTGCGCGCGTACGCGACGGCGAACAGTGCGACGCGCGCCTTCGAGCTGCCGCTGCGCCGCGGCCGGTACTCGAAGGGGACCTCCACGACGCGCCATCCCGCGCAGTAGGCGCGGACGAGGATCTCCGGAAGGACGTCGAAGTCCGACGCGGTCAGCACGAGCTGACGCACCGAGGCGGTGGGATAGATGCGGAAGCCGCTCGAGAGGTCGCGCACGGACATCGACAGCCCGCGCGCGTAGACCTTGTTGAGGATCCGGCTGAGCACGTCCCGCACCGGATGCGCGCTCGTGGATCCGCCGCGCACGTACCGCGACGCGATCCCGATGACGAGCGGGTCCCTGACAGCCCACAGCCGCGAGACCACCGCTGGGTCGTGCGACATGTCCGCGTCGAGCGTGAGGAGATACGCCCCGCGCGCTTCGCGGATGCCGGCGCGGATGGCGTCGCCGTACCCCCCGGGCACGTTGAGCGCTCGCGCACCCAGAGCGCGAGCCGCGTCGGCCGTCCCATCCGACGACCGCCCATCGATCACGAGGATCTCGTACCGTAGATCGAGAGCCTTCGCGACGCGGTGAAGCTCCGGAAGGAGCTCCTGCACGTTCTTCGCTTCGTTGAGCGTCGGGATGACGAATGATAGGTCCAGTGGCTCGCCTATCAGCGCCACCACCCCTTCCTCTCCAGGGTCGGCCATGACCCGCCGCAACACTACCCGGCATCCGAGAGGACAACGTCGCGCGCTGGGATCATCACGCGGACGGCGATCAGGCCTCGCGCGCTCGCCCCGCGGCGGACGCGGTCCGGCGTCACTGGAATCGGAACCACAGCGGCCGTAGCGCGGGGCTGCCGAGCACCGGCGCGTCATCTGGCCAATGCGACCCCTCGCAGAGCGCATCCGGCGCAACGAACGCGTGGACCTGCCGGCCCTGGACGATGATCGAAAGCGGCGCGACGGCCCACCCGCCTGCGGCGGTCTGTTCATATCCGGCCATCGATCCAAGCGGCACGCAGCCGGCGCGCGACGCCACCGCGGCCTCGAGGCGCGCGACCAAGCCGGTCCAGACCACGCTCTGCACGAGCAGGACGACGAACATGACGGTCGCCGCGACGACGGAGAGCGTCATGCGCTCGGCGACATGAGCGCGCACGGCGGCGTCGCGCTGCCGTGCGTCCGACCAGGCGAGTGCGAACAGCGGAAGCGTCGCGGGGATCGCCCACGCCCGGTACTCGAGGGTGTGGTACCAGAGCTCCGGGATCGCGGCCCATATCACGAACGGGATGACGGCAAGGCCAGCGGTCACTGCCGCGCGTGAGTAGGGTCGCCTCACCTCGTGCGGTGCACGAGCTGCACGACGGACGAGCACTGCGGCGACCGCCGTGAGCAGCAGCCCCGCGAGTTGGGGACCCGCCGCGCCGAAGATCAGCTCGTAGACGATCGCGAGCGGACGTGCGGACTTGACCTCGTAGGGATCGAGCTGGGAGGTGAGGAGCGCGATATTCACCACGGCTAGCGCGAGGAACGTTGCGAGCCATCCGAGCCCGCGGACGAGGGATCCGGACCTGACGCGCTCGATCGATCCGACCAGACCGATGAGGGGAAGGAACACGAGCGCCGCGGGATGGCTCACGGCCACGACGAGGCCCACGAGGACGCACAAGGCGAGCCGCGTTCGGTCGATGGGGACCAGCGCCGCGAGGAACAGCGGCCAGCTCAGCTGTGCCGCGAGGAGCGACTCCGCGACGCCCAGTGCGCGGCCCGGCAGCAGCGCCAAGCCGATGCCGAGCACGGGCCAGACGAATAGATCCGGCCGCTTTCGTCGGACCACGAGCCAGGACAGGACGAGCGCCAGCGTCGGCACCGCCGCGTAGGACACGCTGAAGACCTTCCGGAGGATCCCGACGTCGCTCGTGAGGAAGCTCGCGGCGACAGCCGGAGCAGTGAGCAGCGATTCGATGTAGCGGTGGAAGATCAGCAGTGGCGTCTGCTCATTGAGCGCAACGAACAGGAAATTGCTGCCATCCCAGACGAGCGGGAGATCCGCGGCTGCTACGACCGCCGTCGTGAGCACGGCGAGCGCGAGCGCGATCTCCGCGCGGGCGCCTTTCACGCGGAGCGCTTCTCGAAGGGACAGGATCATCTCCAAACCGAGCGACCGGCCCTCCTGGGCCGAGCAGCGTAGGGGTACCGCTCCCTCCAACGTGTCGGAACGGGATCGTCACGCATGCACGCCGGACCGCCTCCAGCTTGATCCGCTGACGTTGGCCGTTGCCGGCACGGATCCTCGGACGATCCCCTTCGTGTGGCACGATGCTCCGGGTGGTCAGAGCTGCCGCGATCTTCGTGATGCTCGTGCTCGCCGCGTGTTCGTCGGCCGGCCCTCCGGAGCAGGGCGCCGCGACCGGCGTCGGCACGCGGGCGACCTTCATCGTCGCGAACAACGCGGGGCTCGTCGCGCTCGATGAGGCGTGCAAGCCGATCGGGCGCGTGGTCGAGATCCCGGCGCAGAGCGCCGCCGCGACGCCCACGCTGAGCCCCGACCGGACGAAGATGGCGTTCGCCCTGACGCAGGCGCCCTCGAAGACCACCGGCTTCGGATCGGACATCTTCGAGGTGAAGCTCGACGGCACCGGGCTCCGGCCGCTCGTCGAGCACGAATCGGAGAACGTCTTCTACGCGAGCCCCCGATACGATCCGGGCGCGAACGCGATCTACGTCCACCGCCGCGGCGCCGTCATCAAGAACGGGCAGTACGTCGGCAACACCGACGAGATCGTCCGCATCGACCTCGCGACCGGGCAGCGGAAGACCGTCCTGAACGACGCCGCGGACCCGACGATCGCGCCGGACGGCAAGCGGATCGTGTACATCCACTTGAAGGACGCGCTGCCCGACGGGCTATGGAGCGCGTCGCTGCCGGACGGCTCGGACGCGAAGCCGCTGCTCCGCACCAAGGACACCTTCATCTACATGCAGACCCCGCGGTTCTCGCCGACCGGGTCCGACATCGTGTTCTCCGCGGCGGGACGGCAGCAGGGCGCCGTGATGGGCCCCCGCGAGCGCATAGCGCGAGCAGGGACAGGCCTGGCCGGCCGGCCCGCGCACCTCGGGATCCCATCCGAGCTGTTCCTCGTGCCCGGTGATGGATCGAAGGTCTCGTCGCTCGGACCGACGGGCGACGACGTCGTACCCACGTGGTCGCCCGATGGGAAGCGCCTCGCGTACGTCGGCGTCGGGTCGTTCACGATCATGACCCTCGCCGATCAGAAGACGCAGGTGTGCGCGCAGGGGGAGCAGTTCTTCTTCGGCGACCCGATCTGGGTCCGGTAGCTACGGCCGTCCGGCCGCGAGCTCCGCGAGGTAGCGGATGACCTGCCACCGCTGCGTCTCGTCGAGCTCGTTCTTCCACGTCGGCATGAGCGTGCCCGGCACGCCCTCGCTCACGAAGTAGAAGATCTCGCCCTCCGCGTGCAGCGGCACGTGGACGGTCAGGTCGAGCGGCCGCGGGATCATCGTGAGCGCCGCCGGACCGTCGCCGCGACCGCGGGGGCCATGGCAGATCGAGCACTTCGTCTGGTACGTCTCGCGCCCCGCCGCGATCCGCTCGGGCGTGGCGGGCACGGGGTTCGTCGCGAGCCGAGCCCAGACCGGCGCCGTCGGCAGGTTCGGGGCGACCGTGTACCCGAACGCCAGGCTCGCGAGCGCGAGCCCCGCGAGCAGGCCGCCGGATACCGCGGGCCGCCGCCACTCGCCGCCCCGCCGGCGCCACGCCGCGAGCAGCGCGAACACGACGGCTCCCGCGATCAGGACCTCGGCGAGCTGCTCGAGCGTCCCGCGCGTGATGAAGGGCGTCACTTCTTGTTGCGCTTCTCCTTGCGGGCGGACCACCACCAGAGCGCGGCGAACAGGACGAGGGGCAGCACGAGCTCGATGATCGCGTCGAGCGGTCCGCTGATGATGTGGCCGACGATCATCGTGCCACGTCGAACGCGTACTCGCCCTTCGCGTCGGTGCCGACCTGGATCGTGGCGGTCCAGCGCCCTGCCTCCAGCGCCGGCACGGCAGCGTCATACCGGCCGCTCGAGATCTCCCTCGCGTCGGCCGCCTCGGATCCGGGACCGCTGAACGTCACGCGGACCGCCTTCGCGGGGACCGGGTCGCCCTTCGCGTCGACGAGCACGATGTTGAGGATCACCGGCGCGCCCGCGATCGGCTGGGGCGGGTCCACGTAGACGACGAGCGTGTACGGCGGCGCCTGGACCACGCGCGCGACGGCCCCGGGTCCGCTCGCCGCGCCGATGGGGACCTCGAACGTCGTCGTGATGTCGGCGCTCTCGGGCCGCCGGACGATCGTCTGGATGCGCCAGGTCCCGAACATCGCGGTGAACGATCCGCTCGCGACGTACTCGCCGGGCGAGCGCTGCTCCGCGACGAGCTCGTTCTCGCCCATGTCGTGCTCGATCATGGTGAAGCGGAACACGACCTTGAGCGCATCGGTCACCGGCGCGAGACCGTCGTGCACGCGGAGGGCGTAGCGGTTCTGGCCGGGCGTGGTCGTCCCGAGGAGCAGCTCGAGACGGAGACCGCCGGCATGCCGTGTCGCTTGATATGCCGCCCCGCTCGGCTGCGCGGGCGGCACGAGCGCGGTGAGCAAGCCGGTCACGGTGAGGATGACCGCGATCGCGACGGTCTCACCG